>Ga0335075_10012105_pt1 | contig 13038 bp, 7 predicted proteins | sample Lox_Sample_24_FD_206723 | JGI IMG/M metagenome (GOLD analysis project Ga0335075, IMG submission 206723) | Soil microbial communities from Loxahatchee National Wildlife Refuge, Florida, United States - Lox_Sample_2.4 | ecosystem: Environmental > Terrestrial > Soil > Wetlands | place: USA: Florida... | reverse complement strand
GCTGTTCATCGTCGGCGTGGGCGTCGCAGCCATCGTCGGCTTCGGCATCGCGTCCAACATTCACAACCAGCCGTGGAACAAGGCGGGCACGGACGCGACGCAGTCGGTCCTGATCGCCTTCTTCGAACTCGGCCAGCTGATCATCGCCGTGCTCGGCGCCATGGTCATCACGTCCGAGTACTCGACCGGGATGATCCGCACCTCGCTGACGGCGATGCCCCGGCGCGGCACGATCTACCTCGGGAAGCTGATCGTGCTCACCTCGGTGACGCTGGTCGTCTCGCTGGTGACCTCGTTCGTCGCGTTCTTCGTGGGCATGGCCGCGCTGTCCGGCTCGGGCGTCGCCACGTCGCTGTTCCACACGACGACGATCCCGGCCAACGTCAACATGAGCCCCGGTCCGAACGGCCCGGGCAACGGCCCGCCCAGCTACACGTTCTCTGGCACCGACGTGATCACCTCGGGCCACGTGCTGACGGCGATCGTCGGCAGCGCCCTGTTCGTCACGGTGGTCGCGCTGATCGCCTTCGGCCTCGGCGCGATCATCCGGCACACAGCGGGGGCGATCACCTCCGCGATCGGCCTGATGTTCGTGCTCTCGATCATCATCCAGATCCTGCCGGACACCTGGCGCTGGGACATCATGCGGTTCTTCCCCGACGCGGCGGGCCGGGTGATCTCGGTGACCGTGGGGCCGCAGAACCAGCACCTATGGTCGGCGTGGCCGCAGTTCCTGGTGACGGTGATCTGGGCGGTCGTCCTCGTCGGGGTCGGTGGCTACCTGTTCCGCAAGCGCGACGCGTAGGGGTTTAAGACCCTCGGGGCCGCAACCTCAAGGGCCGAACCCTCAAGGTCAAACCTCAAGGTCAAACCTCAAGGTCAAACCCTCATAACTGGATGGCTGGGGCGGTGGGGGATTACCGCCGACGCTCCTTCGGAAGGTCGGCGGCTAATCCCCCAGCGGCCCCAGCCACTCCCCAGCGGCCCAAGCCACGCGGAGTCCAACCCACCTACGCAGAGTCCAAGAGAAGGCCGTCAGCGATGCTGGCGGCCTTCGGCCTGCCACCCCTGATGTGCCCGGGCGGCCGATCCACCCGAGCGGCCGCGCCGCTGCATTTATCCTCGCCAGCGCGCCTGCGGCGATTCGCCGCCTACGGCCCTCCTCGCCCCGCCCAAATCAGATCGCCGGTCCACCCCCGCGAATCCGACATTGCCTGAGGCCCGCCTGGTTTGTCCTGGCCGTTCGCCTGCCGGCGCCCGCCCAGCCGCCGGGCCGACCCCGCCCGTCGGCCCGCCGAGCCCGCCGAGCCCGCCCAGCCCGCCTGGGGCGCCCAGCCCGCCTGGGGCGCCCCGCCCGCCGGTCGGCCCACTCAACCGCCTGTCCACCAGCCCCGCAAACCGGATATATCGCGATATCGGGAATTACTGGGTGTAGTTGATGACCGTATGTGGTCGGAAGTACACCCGATAACTGGACTGGGCGCCAGCCTGCGGGCGCGCCGGCGAAGATGCGGGTCATGCGGGGCGGAAATAGCCCCGATGACCCGCAATCACCGGCTCGGCGGGCGGAAGTCCCGACAAAGGTGGCAAATCGCCGGATTTCGATGGTGGTTCTCCCGTTTGACCCGCAATCACGACGCCGAGGCCACCCTCGCCGACTCGCTCCTCAAGCAGGTAGCGACTGCCTAGCCGTTCGGGGGTCATATAGAAAAATCGTAGAGGAACGTAATCCCATAAATCGCTCAATACCGCGATTTGCAGCGCGGAACAGCTCTTGTTACCCGCCAAGCGCTCCCGTCACAGGGCGGCGATCGTTTCCGTGGTCAGTTCGGTCAGCGAGTCGAGGACGACGCGGGCCCCCTGGAGGGCGTCGGCCGCCGGCGGGTACTCCGGGCGGGGGACGGCGACGACCGCCATCCCGGCCGCGGCCGCCGACCGGAGCCCGTTGGACGAGTCCTCAACGGCGGCGCACGACGCGGCGGGCACGCCCAGGCGGGCGGCCGCCTCCAGGTAGACGTCCGGGGCCGGCTTGCCGCGGGCCACCTCCTCGCTCGACACCGCGGCGGCGAACGCCCGCCGTAGTCCCGAGGCGTCGAGCACCGTCTCGATCAGCGTCTTGGGTGCGGAACTCGCGACCGCGAGCCGCCAGCGGCCCGATAGCGCGCGGACCGCGTCGACCGCCCCTGGCAGCAGCGGCAGGTGCGCGCGGTACTCGGCGGTCATGGCCGTGATCACCAGGTCGGCGATCCGCCGCGGAGCCAGTCGCAGTCCGAAGTCCTCGCTCATGTAGGCGGACCACTCGCCGGTGGACATGCCCATCATCCGGTCCTGGGCGTCATCCGGCCACCGCCCGCCGCGGTCGGCGACGAACTTCCGCCGTACCCGCTCCCAGACCGGCTCGGAGTCGATGAGGACCCCGTCCACGTCGAACACGACCGCCTCGACCACGCCACCCCCAGGACACGCGCTGATTGCCGTCACCGAGACTATCCCGGGCACCCGCGGCGCCCGGCGGTGGGCGCGGGCGGTCAGGGCAGGGTCAGGATCTCGTGCCCGTCCTCGGTGACCAGGATCGTGTGCTCGAACTGCGCGGTGCGCTTGTGGTCCTTCGTCACCGCGGTCCACCCGTCGGGCCAGATGTCGTAGCTGACCACGCCCAGCGTGAGCATGGGCTCGATCGTGAACGTCATGCCGGCTTCCATCATCACCGTGTTGGACGGGTCGTCGTAGTGCGGCACCACGAGCCCGGAGTGGAAGGTCGTGCCGATCCCGTGCCCGGTGAAGTCGCGCACCACCCCGTAGCCGAAGCGCTTGGCGTAGGACTCGATCACCCGCCCGATCGCGTTCAGCGGCCGGCCAGGGGCGACGGCGCGGATCCCCCGCATCATCGCCTCCTTGGTCCGCTCGACGAGCAGTCGCGACTCCTCCTCGACGTCCCCGGCGAGGAACGTGGCGTTGGTGTCGCCGTGCACGCCACCGATGAAGGCCGTGATGTCGATGTTCACGATGTCGCCGTCACGGACCACCGTGTCGTCGGGTATTCCGTGGCAGATGACCTCGTTCAGCGAGGTGCACAGCGACTTCGGGTAGCCGCGGTAGCCGAGCGTGGACGGGTACGCGCCATGGGCGATCAGGAACTCGTGCCCGATCCCGTCCAGGTAGTCCGTGGTGACCCCCGGGCGCACGTGCCGCCCCACCTCTTCCAGGGCCTGCGCCGCGAGCCTGCAGGCGACCCGCATCCGCGCGATCGTGTCGGCGTCCTTGACGTCCTCCTCGCCGAGCGTCGGATTCTTCTTGCCCACGTACTCAGGGCGGGGGATGTTCGCGGGAACCTGCCGGGCGGGAGAAAGCCGACCCGGGTGGAGCAGAGTGGCCATGTTTTGCGAGTCTAGTAGGCATGGCGAACTCCGACGAGCACGACCAATGGTGGTTCTGCACCCGGCACATGACCGTAGAGCCGGCCGACACGCCCTGCCCGGGCAAGGATCTCCTCGGCCCCTACAACAGCCGCGAGGAAGCGGCGCACGCCCTCGACAAGGTAAGGGAGCGCAACGAGGCCTGGGACAAACAGGATTAGGAAGCGGGAATCGTCGCGTGGATGAGGCGGGAATCCGAGCGTGGATAAGGCAAGCGGGATAACGCGCGCCGTCCTCCGCCCGGATACCGCACATCGATGCGATATCCATGCGATCCATGAGGACGTCATGCGCCCGGCCGGGCTAGGCTAGATGCCGTGAGCAATCATTTGCCGCCGGCTGCGGAAGCCCGGCTTGCCGAGATCAGGAGCAGCGGCACCTGGGGCTCGGCGCTCACGTCCGACGAGTTCGCCGCGGTCCGCTCGGTGGGCTTCCAGCCCGTCGGCCAGGTGCTTGGCGCCGCGGTTTACAACATCGGCTACACCGGCGGCTACGGCTGCCCTGGGGCGTGGGGCGGCTACAACCTGGGCTGGGCCCCCGCCGGACGGACGCAGGTGTCGAGCAGGGGCGGGTACGGCTCGTTCGGCCCCCTCGTGAAGACGATGTACGACGCGCGCCGTGCGGCCATCAGCCGCATGGTCGCGGAGTGCGTGGAGCTTGGCGGGCACGGCGTGGTCGGGGTACGCCTCACCATCGGACAGTTCCCCACGGGCGGACTTGAGTTCAAGGCGATCGGCACCGCGGTCAGCGCGCCCGGCGCGCCGCGGCTGCGCCGCCCGTTCACCTCCGACCTGTCCGGCCAGGACTTCGCCAAGCTGGTGCACAGCGGCTGGATGCCCGCCGGGCTCGCCCTCGGCATCACGATCGCGGCCAGGCACGACGACTGGCAGACGGTCGGGCAGACCCGCTGGTCCGCGGGCAACGCCGAGGTCACCGGCTGGACCGACCTGGTCAACGACGCCCGGCACGACGCGCGCCAGGAACTGGCCGCCGACGTCAAGCGCATCGGCGCCGAGGCCGTGGTCATCGCGAGCATGGACATGCGGGTGCGCGAGCGCGAGTGCCCGGCCCAGGAAGGCCGCCGCGACCACATCATCGAGGCCGTCAACATCGGCACCGCGATCGTCAGGTTCAAGAGCAGTCATCTCGAACGGAATCAGCATTCTCCGCTTGCCATCATGTCCCTCGACCCGCAGCGGCGTCAGGCGGCGCGCGTCGACATTGGCCAAAACCGGCGATAGAGCACAAAAGATAAGAGGACGTCGATGACCAACCAGCAGATCGATTTGGGCGCGGCCGGCGTCCCGCAGGACGCGATCAAGCGACTTCAGGAGCTACAGCCGGGCAAGGCGGGGTCGATCTTCACCTCCGACCTGTCGGTGAACGAGTTCCTGCTGGTCCGCGAGGTCGGGTTCAAGCCGCTCGGGCTTGTGCTCGGCTCGTCGATCTACCACGTCGGGCTGCAGGTCGGCCGGTGGGGCAAGAACCAGGAGCTGAACGTCCTTTCCCAGGCGATGTACCACGCACGGGAGCTGGCGATGTCGCGGATGGAGGCCGAGGCGGACGCGCTCGGCGCCGACGGCATCGTCGGCGTGCGCCTCGAGGTGGAGATGAAGGAGTTCGGCGCGGACATCGCCGAGTTCATCGCGGTCGGCACCGCCGTGAAGGCCGAACCGGGCGCGGGCGGCGGCGGCGTGTCGAACTGGCGGAACAACAAGCGCCAGCCGTTCACCTCCGACCTGTCCGGCCAGGACTTCTGGACGCTCATCAGGGCGGGCTACGCACCGCTCGGCATGGTCATGGGCACCTGCGTGTACCACATCGCCCACCAGCGGATGGGCTCGGTCATCGGCAACATCGGCCGGAACGTGGAGATCGAGCAGTTCACCCAGGCCCTCTACGATGCCCGCGAGCTGGCCATGACCCGGATGCAGTCGGAGGCCGAGGAACTGCACGCCGAGGGCATCGTCGGCGTCCAGCTCCGCCAGCACTCGCACACGTGGGGCTCGCACACGACCGAGTTCTTCGCCATCGGCACCGCCGTGCGGCCGCTCCGCGACGACCACGTGATCGAGCGCCCGACGATGGTCCTCTCTCTCGACGCCTAGCGCCCCGGCGCGCCCGGCGCGGTAACCGGTCCCCGCCTCAGGTCGGCGCGGGGCCGGCGACCGTGTCAAGCAGCCGCGCCAGCCGCTGGCGCAGGCCCCGGCGGGTCGGGTTGGCGCCTTCCCCGGCCGCCGCGGAGACCAGGTGCTGGCCCGCGTCAAAGGACAACGTCGGCGGGACGGCGAGGGCCTCGTGGGCCAGGGCGTCCAGCTCCGGGTCGTCGCCGTCGAGCGCGAGGATGGTGGCGCCCGTCTTGCGCGCGTCGTTCACACGCTCAAGCAGGGGAACCGGGGCGGCGTCCTCGGCCACGACGAACAGGGTCTCGCCGCGGCGGGCGGCCTCTAGCCGGGCCAGGCCGACCGACAGGTGCGGCGGCGCGTCCGCCGGTGGAGCCCAGCGGACGAGCGTGGGCGCGAGTGCCGGGACGCCGCCGAGCCTGCTCTCGTCATCCAGGTGGGCCGTCATGTGCCACGGCTCGAAATCCGGCGTGCCGACGACGAGCAGGCCGCCCGCCGACCGGGGAGAGGTGCGCAGCGCCCGGCCGAGCGACCTGGCTTGTTCCAGCCACCGGGAACCGGACATGAGCGCACGGAGCGTAGCGACCTGGTCTGCGTCCACCTACCCAGCATGAGGGCAACGCCCCCGATATGCACCCCCGAGTCGAAAGACCGCGGGTCCCGGTCAGGCCTGCTGGAACTCCACCCGGTTGCCGAACGGGTCATCGGTGTGGAACCGGCGAATGCCCGGGATCTCGCCGTCCGCGCGGACGCACGCGTGCCCCGCACCCGTCAGCACCGCGAAGAGCCCGTCGAGGTCGTCGACGAGCAGTGCGGGGTGCGCCTTGCGCGCGGGCGCGAACCGCTCCTCAACGCCGAGATGCAGGACCGCGCTGCCCGACGCGAACCAGCAGCCACCCCTGACCGCCAGGGCCGGCGGCTTGGCCAGCTCGGTCATCCCGAGCAAGCCCGCGTAAAAAGCCCGCGCCGAGTCCTCGCGCCCGCGCGGCATCGCCAGCTGGACATGATCGACCCCGGTGATCATCGTCGACCTCCACATACCTCGACATAGAGATGCTTGATATCAAGTTAGTTGATGTAGAAGTGCTTTTGCAAATGAAACTTACTGGCCAATTGGCAAGCGAGGATGCGTCCGCCCTCGGCGTTCACGCGGATAACCCACGGTCAACTTGGGCCCATGATGGCCTTTCCCTGTCATGCCGCTTAACGTAATATCATTACTTACTTATAAGTTTCCTTCAAAGCGGACATAGGGGCCTTGGTGGGGATCAGGTCGCGCTTTGTCGTAGCCGAGACTATTGACGAGCCATCCGGGCCGGCCGTGGAGTCACTGGCGGCGGGCAGGCGTGCGGCATGACCGATGAGAAACGGCACCTGCTGGTCATCGCCACGCAATGCGACGAGATGCAGCATCTCGAACGTCTCGACGACGCCGCCGCCCGCCTGTGCGAGACGCTGCTCGATCCCGCCGTCGGGCACTGCGTGCCCGCGCTGCGCGGCGGGGTAGCGCTGCTCGGCGGCAGGCAGGGGACCGACAGGATCGGCCAGACGGCCATCGAGTCCGCCATCAGGGAAGCGGCCGACCGGGCCAGGGACGAGCGCGCGACCCTCGTCCTCGCCCTGCTCGGTCACGGGTTCATCGCGGGCGAGTCGCCCACGCTGTACTTCATGGGAGCGGACGCGAAAGACCAGCGCCGCCGGTCCGCGGTGAACGTGAACCGCATGTTGACTGAGGTCATTGACGACGACGACGAACCCGGCCTCAACGGGCTCATCGCCATCATTGACACCTGCGCGGCCGCCGACGGCATCCCCGTCGGTTACGAGTTGTCGAGCGGCGCCAGGCGCGGGCGCCTGCGGCTGGGGCTGCTGGCGGCGAGCGGCGCCGCGCAGGATGCCTACGACCTCCGCTTCAGCCGGTCTCTGGCCGACGTATTGCGCGCGGGAATCCGATCGCACTCGCCCTTCGTCGGCATCCAGGACGTGGGCGAGGAACTGGACCGCAGGCTCCCCGGCCAGCTGGTCACCTTCTTCGACTACGGCGGCGGCCTGTCGGCCACCAGCCCGCTCTGGCTGGCGCACAACCGGGGCGCGCGGTCACGGGAACGGCAGGCCGCGGATGGCGGGACGGGGCGAGCCAGGGCCGAACGGCCCGATGACCACGCTTATCGCAGCCTGTGCACGGGTTACCTGAAGTGGGCGACCAGCGAGTGGCGCTACATTGACCTCGGCGACCTGGGCATGGAGTCGGGCATCGGCCCGGCCGTGCGGATCCAGCGGCTGCCGCTGCACGAGATGTACGTCTCGTTGCAGGTCGATCCGCGCTCCGTGGCCGACCGACGGCGCGAGGAGCAGGTCCGGCGCATGGACGAGGCCGACCGGATCGCCGCCGCCGCGCAGTCCCTGTCATTCCACGACGCCGTCGACGCGATCATCAGCCAGGCGCCCCAGGACACCGACCGCACCGGGCGAGATCCCGCCGACGCCACGGATGCCGCCGACCGTGACGGCCTGACGCCGGAAGCGGCGTTCGCGCGGCATCGGGTGCTCGTCATCCTCGGCCACCCCGGTAGCGGCAAGTCGGTGATGTGCCAGTGGCTGGGAATCCACCTCGCGTGGCAGGAACTGGAGAAGCTCGGGGCCGGGGCGCCGTCCTCGCGCATACCGATCAGGTTCCGTGCCGCCGACTACGCCAAGTTCTACGCGGAGCGGTTTTACGAGGGCGAGCAGCCCGGCGGCCTCAGCGAGTTCCTGGCACAGGGCCTGGCGCGCGACGTCGGCTACCCGCCGCGCCGCCTTGAGGGAATGTTCGACCGGGCGCTTGATGACGGCCAGGCCGTGCTGCTCATCGACGGGCTCGATGAGGTCACTGAGTGCCGCAACGAAGTCATCGATGCCCTCGCCGCCCTGGTGGACACCTACATCACGGGGGACGAAGCCGGCGCGAGCCAGGCGGTCATCACCAGCCGGGTGGACGGCTACTCCGACATTTACCTCGCCGATGGCGAGGCGGCCCACTACCTCATCCGGCCGATGTCGGACGGGCAGGTCACCAAGTTCGTCACCCGCTTCTTCGCCGCCATCGAGGCGCCGGGCGAGGCACCCTTGTTCCTTGGGCACCTGAAGGACAGAGATAACGCGGCGGCCCGGCGGCTGGCCGGCATACCGCTCGCGCTGACGTCCATGTGCTCCTACTGGCACCGGCACAACAAGGCCTTCCCGCCCAACGAGGCCGCGCTGTACCGGCGACTGATCGTGGACACCTCGTTCTGGTGGCGGAACTTCGCCGACCAGGACCACAGCTTGTTCCTCGACCGCCTGGTCGCCGACGAAGCCGATTTCCTCGCCATGCTGTCCCGCGTGGCGGTGCGCATCCACGAGGAGCACGTCGACGGCCAGCTGACCGAGGCGGAACTCCTCGACACGCTCGACAGCGCGCTGTACGGCCCGGCCCGGCTGACCGGGGCCGACACCCGCGCCGAGGGCAGGCGGCTGATCGCCAGGATCCAGGAGAAGGTCGGCGTCCTCGCGGAGTTCTCGCCGGGCAAGTTCAGGTTCCTGCACCAGGTTTACCGCGAATACCTGGTCGGCTACGACCTGCTCAACCGGCCGACCGGGGCCAATCGCCACGACAAGCCGTCCGACGAGGCCGTCTTTCTCCGCCTCAAGGACCGGATCGGTGATCCGCGGTGGCGGGAGCCGGTCCTGCTCGCGCTTGGTGAATGCGGCGCGGTGACCAGGACGACGCTCATCGGACTCGCCATCGGTAGTCCCGACCTTGACTTGGAAGAATGGGTTGACGTATTCCTCACGGCGGCGCTCGAACGGCCACCGGCCGAGGCGAACGATCAGGAACTGATCAAGCTCATTGAGTTCATCACCGTCGCCTACACGGCCATCAGGGACCTGCCGGAGGTCCTCACGGATCAAGACGTGCGGATGGCCGGCCTGCGCGCCCACGTTGGGCCGGTCTATTTCGATTCACTCGCGCTGCGCCTTTTCGCGGAGAATGAGGCGGCGGCCGCGCCCATCGCGGCACTCTACTGGCGCCGCGGCTGGCTCACCGCCAACGTGCTCGCGGCCTTTGTCGCCTCGGCGCACCGCGATTCCGGCTTGTGGGACTGGCCCGTGCAGCGCGCGCTGCGCCGGGTGGGTGCCCCGCCGCCGCTGCGCGAAGCGGCGCTGCAGCGGAGGCTGGAGCGGCCGCAGCCGGACGATCCCGACCTCGGCCCCACGGCGCTGCGCCTGTTCGAGCTTGGCCGGCTCCCCTGGGAGCAGGAGCGGCAACGAGTCGCGGAGGCCGTCATCGTCGAGCCGACGGCGGATGTCTTCCCGGTGCGCCAGTGGTTCCTCGAGCACCCCGACTGGTGGGGGAAATGCCTGTCCAACCCGGAGAGCCTGCGCGTCCTGTGCGCGCTGTTCGGCGGCCTTGATCACCGCGATTCGCTCCGCTGGATCGCGGAGGACGAGGATCTCGCGTGCCTGGTGCGGCTGCCGCAGAACCTGCGGTCCACGGAGATCGAACGGCGGGCGGCGGAACTGGTGCCCCGCTTCGGCGCGAAGGAAATCGTGACCGCGCTGGCCGTGGCCGTGGACACGGGCGTCGGCCGGGTGTCCGCCACGACCCCCGAGCCCCTCATCGACCTGGGGTGGATGACGCGTCCCGGTGTGCCTTCTGTGCGCAGCGCGGTGCGGGACTGGCTCGGCCGCGTGCCGGGTGATTCCGTCGTGCTCGGCGAGGAGCTCGCGCGGGCGGCCGCCTCGGCCGATGAGCCCGCGGAGCGGGCCGAGGCCGAGCTTGGCCTGCTGGTGCTCGACGGGCGGCCGATGACCGCGGACGCGGCGAGCGTCCACGCGCTGAGCCGCGTCCTCGAGGCGACCGGCGACGCCATGATCCGCGGCCACAAGGCCTGGTTCGATGCCGTCTGGTCGACGCAAACGACGGCCACCGACGCGGAACGGGCCGCGTTGCACCGCTTCCTGCTCACCCTGGTGTTCCAGGTGGCCGGCCGGCCGATCGCGCTCGCGCGGCCCTTCATCGACCCCGAGGGCGATCTGCCCGTTCGCCATCCTGAGCTCATCGCCGACGACATCGCGCGGCAGGTCCTGGCCCGGTCCTGGGGCAACAGCCAGCCCGCGGACCTTGGCGTGGCCGCGATGGAACCCGGCCGGCTGCTCACGGTGCTCGGCTGGCTGACGACCCTGCCCTACGAGAGCCTCGCGCGTCAGCCCGGCGACTCCTCCGCCGCCCTGTGGCACGAGTCCATCGGCTTTTCCCCGACGGCCATGACCGGCCTCATGCCCGCCCTGTCTTCCGTGGTGACCTGGATCTACCGGCGGGCACCGCAACTGCAACCGCAGATTTCCGCCGCCGTCCAGGCCGCGCTGCTCGCGGTGGAGCCGGCCGAGGCGCCGTCGCTGCCGAGCGGCGCGCCGGCCCCCGAGATGCCGCCGCCGCAACCGCGCTCCGCGCGGCGGTCCAGGCAGCAGGAAGTGGATCTGCCGCTGCTTGACCGCCTCCGCGACCTGGGCAGGGCGGAGCCCGGCGCCCGGACGGAGCTGGCCTGCCTGCTCATGATGCTTTCCCTGCGGGCCCCCGAGCAGGAGCAGGCGCAGTGGCAGGCCGCCGCGCTTGAGTTCCTGGCGCGGGAAGCCAGCCAGGACTGCCTCGCGGAAACGCTGAGCCGCTTCCGCGGGCACCTGTGCGATGACCGCGACGTTCGCGAGCGAGTCCGCGCGCTTCTCGACCGGGTCGACAGCCCGGTGCTGCGCGCGGAAGCGGCCGGGGACCTCGGGCGGACCGCGGAAATTCTGCTCGAGCTGGCGGGCGCCCAGGTGAGCCAGGCGGCCGGGGTGAGCCTGCTGACCACCGCCCGCGTCATCCACGAGCTGTCGCGGGTACAGAGCCACACGCGCGACGTCGCCGCGGGCGGCAAGGCCGGCCACGGCGGGGAACTCGCCGACGAACTGGAGCGCGAGCCGGCGCTCACCGAGCCATGGTTCCTGCTGCTCGACCGGGAGTTCCTGGCCCGCATGACCGAGGTGCTCGCCAGCGACCCGGCGGCGGACGAGACCCTGACGCAACTGCTCCCGATGGTCGCGCGGATCGACGACGAGGTGATAGGAGACCTCCGTGCGCTGCTCGCCGCCGCACCGCCCGGCGCGAGCTGGGCGGCGGTCGCCAGGAACCTCCTGACGCTCAAGCGCGCCGCGGATCCCCCCGGCTACCCCGGCATGTTCCGTGACCTGGTCGAGATGATCATGACGGGCGACGCGGCGACGTCCGCGCGCGCGTACCTCCAGCTCCTCGGCCCGTACAAGCACAAGGACCGGACCGACCGGCGGTACTCGCTGTCGCGGTACGGGCTGGAGCGGTGGCGGGAACTTGGCCGGGAAGCGGTCAGGGAGACCGACTCGAGCCGGCAGAGGCTGTTCCGTGAGGCGCTCAGCGAGTGGGACGTCGACGATGCCGCCGAGGTCGCCAGGGCCGTGAGCCAGAGCCAGCGTGACGGCGAGGACCGCGACGTTTGGCTCCGTTTGCTCGACACCGCGTCCATCTGGCGGGAAGGGCCGCAGCGCACGCTGGCCACCTGGCTCGATGCCCAGCCATCGGACAAGCGGCTGGCGCTCGCCTGCCTGAACCTCACGGCGAAGCTGATCACGGCCATCGACGGTGAGCTTCCGGTGACCGAGGAACTCCAGGTCGCCGCCGTCCGGGCCTGCATGCGGGCCGGATCGATCCCGCGCACCGTGCCCGGCCTGTCCCGCGGCGAGTGGCGGGTCGGCGTCGCCCGCGCGGTCGCCGACGCGTGCATGGACGCGTTGCGCGCGGATGATACCGACAGCGTGCCGCTCGACGCCGCGAAGGCGAACCTGCGCAGCAGCACTGCCCCGGTGATCACCGTGGACAGCTCCGGGGCCGCGCACGCCGACCTGATCGGGTACGGGAACACGATGTGGATACCCGTGGGCGCGCAGCCAGAGAACATCGCCATGTACGCGTCCGCCGAGCTCAGCGGCGAACGCGCGATGGCACTGCTCGCGGCCTGGGCGCGGGACTTCGCGGCGCAGGACCGGAGGTCCGCGTCGGCGCTGGACGTCGCCGCCCACGAGGCGGCGCTGAGCCTGCTCGTGGTGCTCAGCACCCGCGAAGACCACGTACGGTTCTGGCTGGCCTGCGAGCCCGAGGTGATGCAGCCGGTGTTCAGCCGCGCCGTTCTCGCTGACAGCGACATATGCGCCATCGCGGGCCTGACGCTGCTCAGCCGCCTCCGGTGGGTCGATCTGAACCCGGTACAGGGCCCCGGCCTCATCGAGGTACTCGACACCGCGCTGCGCGCGGGCCCCGAGCGGTACGCGGCGGCGCTCGACTTCCTGCGGAACGTCCGCTACGTCCGCGGCGCCTCGATCGTCCGCGCCATCTGCGAGCAGATCGAGCAGGCGCCGAACGAGTCGGTGGCGCAAGGCTTCGCCGGCCTGGCGGCCGTGTACCTGACCTC
>Ga0335075_10012103_pt1 | contig 13040 bp, 6 predicted proteins | sample Lox_Sample_24_FD_206723 | JGI IMG/M metagenome (GOLD analysis project Ga0335075, IMG submission 206723) | Soil microbial communities from Loxahatchee National Wildlife Refuge, Florida, United States - Lox_Sample_2.4 | ecosystem: Environmental > Terrestrial > Soil > Wetlands | place: USA: Florida... | reverse complement strand
AGCCCGCCGTTCGGCGGCCAACGAAGCCAGGCTGTTCGCGGCCGGCGCCGTGCTCGTCGACGACCCGAGCTATCCCGCGATGCGCGTCGCGTATCCGCTCGGCTTCGTGCTGCTCTGCCTGGAGGGGTGGTGGCGCGGCGCCGACTGGGACGCGTGGGCGGTCGCAGGGGTGGTCGTGGTGATAGCAGCCAAGACGATCAAGTACGCGGCAATCGCCACGCTCGGCGAGCGCTGGAGCTACCGCGTCGTCGTGCTGCCGGGAGCGCCGCTGGTGGCGACCGGGCTGTATCGATACGTCCGGCATCCCAACTATGTCGGAGTGGCGGGGGAGATCCTCGGCACCGCGCTGTGGCTGCGGGCGCCAATCGCCGGTACCCTGTTCGCCGTGACGTTCGGCTGGATACTCGTGCGACGCATAAACGTCGAGGAGCGCGCGCTGGGGCTTGCGCCGCGCGCATGACATCCATCTCTGCGCCCGCTCAGCTCGCGCCGCGGCCGGTCTGGGTTCGTCTGATCGACGTCTTCATCACCGTCACCATGGTCCTGCTGGTCTCGGCGGTGCTGACCGGCGGCCTGCGGGTCCGGTTCAATGACATCCGCGTCACTGCGGAGTCGCCCGAGAAGATCGCCCCGGTGCTGGCGGTCCTGCTGCTCGTACGCACGTGGTTCTGGCGGCGCGACACCTGGTGGGGCAACGCGGCGGCCTGGCTGGCGCGCGTCTGGCGCGATGCGACGCTGCGCCGGGTCTTTCCGTGGGTGGTGGTGACGCGGCTGACGCTGGTGTACATCACGTACCTGGCCGTCATCGTGATCGGCTACCCGGAGGGCGCGCCGCCGTTCCGCATGTCGTCCAACGAGTTCCGCAACCTGTTCGGCCGCTGGGATGCCGGCTGGTACATCGGAATCGCCGAGAGCGGCTACAACTACTGGGGCAATCTCGAGCGACAGACCAATGTCGCCTTCTTCCCGGCGTATCCCTTCGCCATGCGTACCGCGGCGGGCTTGCTCGGCGCCCGCTGGGGATCGCCCGAGTCGCCGGAGGACTCGTTTCATCGGTTCACCGAGCGGCGTCACGTGCGTCTGCTGCATGCCGGCTGGCTGGTGTCGGTCGTGGCGTTCACGGGCGGGCTCATCTATCTGTTCCGGCTGGCCCGGGACATGACCGACTCCGACGAAGCCGCCGCTGGCGCCGTCAGTCTGGCGGCGACCTACCCGTTCGCGTTCTTCTACGGGGCGGTTTACACGGAGGGCTTGTTCCTGCTGTGTGCGACCGCGGCGGTGTACCACTTCCGGCGCCGCGAATGGCACTGGGCCGCACTGGCGGGCCTGGTGGCCGGACTCTCGCGTCCGAACGGCTGCCTGCTCAGCGTGCCGCTGGGCATCATGGCGCTGGCGCTCTGGCGGCGGGACGGCTACCGGTGGCAGACGCTGGCGCTCGCCCTGCCGACGGCCGCGTGCGCGGGCATCGGGATGCTGGCGTTCACGACCTGGCTCTACACGCAGACCGGCGAGTGGTTCCTGTGGATGAAGGCCCACGGTGCGTGGGGACGTCAGTTCAGCGGCGTCCACCTGCTCGCGCAGCAGCGCTGGCGCGACTTCCAGGGCATGGGTCTCTACGGCTACAGCGTCGTCCACTCCGTCGAGATCCTGAACATGGCGGCGACGTTCCTGGTCGTCGGGGTGAGCTGGCCGCTCGGGCGGCGCTTCGGCTGGGCGTGGAGTGCCTTCCTGCTCGTCACGGTGCTGCCCCCCCTCTTCATGGGCGGGTTCCTGTCGATGGGTCGGGTCACGTCGACGATGTTCCCGATGTTCATCTACCTGGGCTGGCGAGCGCGCGGAATGGTGCTGCAGCAGATGCTGTTGGTCGGGTTCGGACTCCAGGTCGCCCTCGCCATCATGCACTTCACATGGCGGCAGGTGTACTGAGCGTCATGACGCCATCCGAACGGCCACCCGGCACGTCCTACTGACGTCGGTTGCACGGTCGCGCGACCGTGGTGAGGTGCATCCTGAGGCCAGTCGGACGTGTGCATATAATGCGGGCACAGGCGCAGATGTCGCGGTGGCACGCTACGGGCGCCTCCTCAGCCCGCCACGCGATGCGGTTCGGCGGCCGCATCGGAGTCCTCGTCGCGGGCGTGTGTCTGGGCGCTGGCCCGGCCGCGGCCCAGTCGCCCCCCTTCACCGTTCCACGACTCATCACGCCGACCGTCGGCACCACGGTGTCGAGTCAGGCCCAGCCGCAGGCCGCAGCGCCTGCCACTGAGCCGATTCCAGCCTGGCGAGCACCACTCGTGGCCGGCAAGTTCGACGACGCGCTGACGGTCGCTGGAACCGACGCGTCGGCCCGGGCCTACATTCGTGGTCACGCGGCGCTGCGGCGCGGCGCGCTCGACGAGGCCGAGCAGGCATTCCGCGAGGCACTGGCCGAACAGCCGACCGGCGACCCGGCGCTCGCGCTCGGCGACCTGCTCACCGCGCGTGGTCGTCGCGAGGAGGCGCTGCCACTCTGGCAGGCCGTGCTGCGAGCTGGCCAGATGCAGCGCACCGGCGGCAGCATGACGCGGGCCGCGCGGGCCGCGCAGGCATTGGGCCAGGTGCGGCTCGCCAACGCGTATTTCCAGACGGCCTCCAATCTCTCGCCCGACGATCCGGAGATTCACACCCTCTGGGGCGATCTGTTCCTCGAGAAGGACAACGTCGCCGAAGCACGATCGTCGTACGAGTCCGCGATCAAGGCGGACGCGACGTATGTCCCGGCCCTCGTGGGGATGGCGCGCGCGCTCGCCGATACCAATCCGACGGCCGCTGAGGCGGCGGCACGCCAGGCGATCGAGATCGACCCCGGCCAGCCCGACGCCTGGACGCTGCTGGCGGCCGAGGCCATGGACGCGAGCAAGCGCGACGACGCCAGGAAGGCGATTGCGCGGGTGCTGCAGGACAACCCGCAGCACGTCGAGGCGCTGTCACTCTCGGCGGCGCTCGCGCAGATCGAGGATCGCAAGGACGACGTGGCGAGCCTGTCGGCCAAGGCACTCGCGGTCAATCCGCGCAACGCCGACGTGCCGCGCACCATCGGGGAACGCGTCGCCCGTCACTATCGCTTCGATGAGGCGGTGCGCTTCCTGCGCGAGGCCGTCGCCCTCGACCCGGAGAGCAGCCGCTCGCAGGCGGCGCTCGGCCTGCATCTGATGCGCACCGGCGACGAGGCCGAGGCGCGCAAGGCGCTCGACGCGGCCTTCGCGAAGGATCCGTTCGACACCGTTACGTACAACCTGCTCAGCCTGCTCGACACGCTCGACAAGTTCGTGACGGTGAATGCCCCCAATCTCACGATTCGCCTGCACGAACAGGACGCGTCGATCCTGCAGCCGTATCTCGTGCCCCTCGCCGAGCAGGCGATGGCCGATCTGTCGAAGCGGTATGCCTTCACGCCGACCGGCCCGATCCTCGTCGAGGTGTTTCCGCGGCACGACGACTTCGCGGTCCGCACCGCTGGCCTGCCGGGGATGATCGGCGCGCTCGGCGCCTGCTTCGGTCGCGTCGTGACGATGGATTCGCCGCGGGCCCGGCCACCGGGCTCCTTCAACTGGGCGGCGACGCTGTGGCACGAACTCGCGCACGTGATCACCCTCCAGATGTCGGGCAACCGCCTGCCGCGGTGGCTCAGCGAGGGCATCTCGATGTTCGAGGAGACGCGAGCCCGGGCCGGATGGGGCCGCGAGTCCGAGTTGCTCTTCGCGCAGGCGCATGCGGCGGGCAAGCTGCTGCCGCTCGCGGAGTTGAACAGCGGCTTCGCCAAGGTCGAGACGATCAACCTGGCCTACCAGGAGGCGTCGGTGCTCGTGGCCTACCTGGTGGAGACGCAGGGCGACGAGAAGTTGCGCGCCTTCGTCCGCAGCTTCGGTGAAGGCATCGACGAGAATGCGGCGTTGACACGCGCGTACGGTCGCACCTGGGAGACGCTGCAGCCGGAGTTCGATGCCTACGTGAAGCAGAAGTACGACAGTGTGGCGACCGCCCTGGCCGAGGTCGAGGTGCGCGCGCCGGGCCGGACGGCAGCGGCGGTCGACTGGCTCACGTTCGCCGACGCGCAGCCCGGCAACTTCCGCGTGCAGATGACGGCGGCCATGCCGCTGTTGCGCCTCGGCGACCTCGACGGCGCCCGAAAGGTGCTCGAGCGCGCCGCCGCGCTGGTGCCGTTCGCGACCGGCGATGCAAGCCCGTATCGGCTGCTCGTGACCGTCGCGCTCAAGCAGGAGAAGCCGGCGGAAGCGCGTCGGTACCTCGAGAAGGTGCTCGACGGTGATCACACGGCCGCGCAGACGCTGCGGCAGTTGCTGACGTTGGCGCGAGCCCCGGAGGACGCCGGCCTCCGTCAGCGCGCCGCCGAACGCATCATCGAGATCGAGCCGTTCGACGCCGCGGCCCACACCGTCCTCGGCGATCTCGCGCTGGCCCGGGGCGACGTGCCGGTGGCGTTGCGTGAACTGCAGGCCGCGGTCGACGCGGGGTCACCGAATCCAGCCGAGGCGCTGACGTCGCTGGCCGAGGCGACGATGAAGGCCGGGCAGCGTGACGTGGCCAAGAAGCACCTGATCAAGGCCCTCGAGACGACGCCGCGTCACGAGCGGGCGCAGGAACTGTTGCTGCAAATCGTCGAGAAGTCCGACGAGGACGGAGGCGAACAGTGAGCGGGGTCGCGTACCGCCTGCATCCTCCGCGAGGACTATGGCTCGCCGTCGCGCTGGCGATCGTCGCGCTCGGCACGGTGGCGATTCCGGCCGTGTGGGCCCAGCTGGACGAGCAGGATCCGCGCTTTGCCGGCCTGCGCTGGCAGTTCACGCGCATCCGCTACGACGCGCACAATGCCGCCTCGTTCCGGGCCCGCTACTGGAGCGACTCGTGGGCGATCGACGGCCCGGCTGCCGAACAGAATCTCTCGCGACGGTTGCGTTCCGTGACCGCGATTGACGTCGGCGAGCCCGTCGTCCTGCGTATCGAGGACCCCGAGCTGTTCAACCATCCGTGGGTGTATTTCGTCGAACCCGGGACGCTGCGGCTGAAGGACAGCGAGGTGCCGATCCTCCGCGAGTTCCTGCTTCGCGGCGGCACCGCCGTGATGGACGACTTCCACGGCGACATCGAGATGGACAACGTCGTGCAGGAGATGAAACGCGTCTTCCCGGAACGCAAGGTAATCACGCTGCCGACGTCACATCCGATCTTCTCGTGCTTCTACCAGATCGACGGCTATCCGCAGGTGCCCGGCCTCGGGTCCTTCTTCGCCGGACGCACGTGGGAGAAGGGCGGCATCACGCCCGAGTTGCGCGCCATCGAAGACGACAACGGCCGCGCGATGGTGCTGATGAACTGGAACACCGACATGGGCGACGGCTGGGAGTGGTCCAACGCCGAGCAGTATCCCGGGTACATACAGCACACCGCGCAGGCGTACCGGATGATGATCAACGAGGTCATCTACACGTTGACGCATTGAGGGCCGGGTGCCGGGTGCCGGGTACGGGGTACCGGGTACCGGGTACCGGGACAGCAAGGTTCCAGTGACGCGCAGGCCGAGATCGAGGAACGAGTGAACGACATCGCGCAGCAGAAGTTGCAGCCTCTCTCCGCCGACGAAGCGCGCGCGCTCGTGGCCCGGGTCGCCGACAGCCGTAACCGTGTGCTGACCGAACTGCGCAAGGTCGTGGTCGGGCAGGAAGCGTCGGTCGACCTCGTCCTCGCAGCCTTGTTCGCGGGCGGGCACTGCCTGCTCACCGGCGTCCCTGGACTCGCCAAGACCCTGCTCGTGCGCACCCTTGCACAGATTCTGGACCTCGGCTTCCGGCGCATCCAGTTCACCCCGGACCTGATGCCGTCCGACATCACCGGCACCGAGGTCCTCGACGAGACCGACGGCATCCGCGCCCTGCGCTTCGTGCGCGGACCGGTGTTCACCCAGCTGCTGCTGGCCGACGAAATCAACCGGACGCCGCCGAAGACGCAGGCCGCCCTGCTCGAGGCCATGCAGGAAGGGCACGTGACGGCCGCCGGGCGCAGCTACTCCCTCGAGCCACCGTTCTTCGTGCTGGCGACGCAGAACCCGATCGAGCTCGAAGGGACGTACCCGCTCCCCGAGGCGCAGCTCGACCGCTTCCTCTTCAACATCGTCATGACCTACCTCCCCGAAGACGACGAGGTGAAGGTGGTGACGCAGACGACGGGTGTGCGGCACGAGACGCCGGAACGGGTGCTGTCGCGCGAGGACATCCTGCACATCCAGCAACTGGTGCGGCATGTCGTGATTGCCGAGGATGTGGCGCGCTACGCCGTGCGTCTGGCGGCGGCGACGCGGCCGACCCAGCCCGACGTGCCCGACTTCGTGCGCAAGTACGTGAAGTGGGGCGCCGGCCTGCGCGCCTCACAGGCACTGGTGCTCGGGGCCAAGGCGCGCGCCCTCACGCTGGGTCGCGCGTTCGTGACGCCGGACGACATCCGCTTCCTCGCCGCCCCGGTGTTCAGGCATCGCGTGCTGATCAACTTCCAGGCCGAGTCCGAAGGCCTCACGACCGACACGGTCGTCGCCAAGCTGCTCGAACGCATCTCGCCCCCGACGAGCGGATTGTCCTGAGCATGGCTGCGTCCGCGGCGGGCCCGTCGAGATTCCTGTCGCCGGAGGTGGTTGCCGGCCTCGGCACGCTCGAACTCAAGGCGCGGACCATCGTCGAGGGCCTGTTGCTCGGGTTGCATCGCAGCCCGTTTCGCGGGTCGAGCGTCGAGTTCGCCGAATACCGCCAGTACATGCCGGGCGACGATCCGGCGACGGTCGACTGGAAGGTCTACGCCCGCAGCGACCGGCACTACGTCAAGAAGTTCGAACACGACACCAACGTCGAGGTGCAGTTGCTGCTCGACACCAGCGCGTCGATGGCCTACGGCAGCGGCCCCGGCATGACCAAGCTGCAGTATGCCCAGTGCATGGTTGCGGCGTTGGCATGGCTGCTGACCGGCCAGCGCGATGCGGTTGGACTCGGTCTGTACGACGACCAACTCCGCAACTATGTGCCGGCCGCGGTCAAGGCCAGTCAGCTCACGCGGCTGCTGATCGCGCTCGACCACGCCACGCCGGGCGCGCGCTCCGACACCGCCGTCGCCATCAAGCAGATTACCGACCGCCTCCGTCGTCGCGGCCTGATCATCGTCTGTTCGGACCTGCTCGACGACCAGGAGCGGGTCATCGACGGCCTGCGGCTGCTGCGGGCCCGCGGCATGGAAGTCGTCGTCTTCCACGTGCTGGACAACGCCGAGCTGACCTTCCCGTTCGAGGGGGCGGGCACCTTTCGCGACGTCGAGACCGGTGAGGAAGTGCTGACGCATGGGCCGTCGGCGCGACAGGCGTACCTCGACGCCGTGACGACCTGGCGCGACGGGTACGTGAGCGCGTTGCGCAGCGCCGGCATCGACTACCAGCTGGCGCCGACCAATGCGCCGCTCGACGTGTCGCTCCTCGGCTGGCTCGGGGCTCGCGGGAGGACGCTCTAGGTGGGCTTCCTCGCGCCCTTGTTCCTGGCGGGCCTGGCCGCGGCCGCGGTGCCGGTCATCCTGCATCTGTTCCGGCGCGAGGTGGCGCCGCCGGTGCCGTTCTCCGCGGTGCGGTTCCTGCAGAAACGCACGATCGAACGGCAGGAACGGCGGCGGTTGCAGGACCCGTGGCTGTTGCTCCTGCGGATCGCGGCCCTCGTGTTGCTCGCCTTCGCCTTCGCCCGCCCCTACCTGCGGGCCGAAGCGCCGACGATGCCGCCGGTGGTGCTGGCGATCGACACGTCCTACAGCATGGGCGCGACGGGGAGGCTGGACGCGGCGAAGAAGGAAGCGACCGCCGTCTTGTCGTCGCTGGCCGGCGGCACGCCCGTCAGTCTCGTCACGTTTGCGGACCGCGCCACCGTGGTCTCCGAGCCGACGACCGACCACGGCGCGGTGCGGGCGCAAGTGGCGGCGGTGTCCGCCGGCTTCGGGGCCACCCGCTATGCGGCACCGCTCGAAGCCGCGCGCAGCCTGTTCGATGGCCGCCCCGGCCGGGTCGTCGTCGTGACCGACATGCAGGCGCGCGGCTGGGCCCGCGGCACGACGAGCCTGCCCGACAACATTCGCCTCGACGTGATTGGCGTCGGGGCGCGCGCCGACAACGTGCTGGCGCGGGATCTCGTCGTCACGCGCGACCAGGCTCGCGTCGTCGTGAGCAACGCGGGTCGCGTACCGGCGACGGTCGGCGTCACGTTGAGCCGGACCGCTGGCCGCACGCAGACGGAGACGGTCACGCTCGATGCCGGCGTCAGTCGCGACGTGATCTTCGCCGGTCCACATGCAAGTGGCGCCTACGTCGCACGCATCGCTCACGAGGGCGGCCTGCCCGCCGACAACGAACGGTATGCGGTCTTCCGCGAGACCTCGGCGACGGGCGTGAAGGTGCTGGTGGGTGACGATGTCGAGCGGTCGCGCGCATTCTTCGTCGAGCGCGCGTTCGGAGCGCTCGCCACCGATCCGTCGACGCGCTACGCCGTCGCTGTCGCGACAGGGGCCGAGGCTCTCGTACCCGAGCAGTTGCGTACGGCCGACCTGACCTTCTGGCTGTCGGCCACCGGCATCGACCGGCGGGCCGTGTCGCCGCTGGAGCGGTACGTCCGCGATGGCGGGCGACTGGTCGTCGCATGTGGGCCCGGTCTCGACCCACGCGTGGCCGACGTCGTGACGCGCCCGTTCGGCATCACCCTGTCCGCCGCACAGGGGCGGACCGATGCGCCGGGCGGTCTCGTTGCGCAGGATCCTAGGCATCCGCTCCTGGCGGCGCTCGGGGAGGCGCGCGTCGATCTGGCGCGCGCGACCGTCTCCGACGCATGCGAGATGGGCGTGGGCGACGGCGCGACGACGATCAGCCGCTTCACGGATGGCCGTCCGGCGATGGCCGAGGCGCGCGTGGGTGCTGGTCATCTGCTCGTGCTCGCGACCGACGTCGGCCGCCAGTGGAACAACCTGCCGGTCCAGCCGGCTTTCGTACCGCTGGTCGCCGAACTGGCGCGTCACCTGCTGGGCGATGGCGCCGGACCGCGCGTGTCGCTGGCGACGGTCGAGGATCCGCGATACCAGCGCCCAGGCGTCTGGCCGGTCGGGCCTCGCGGCCAGCAGGCGGCCGTCAACGTCGATGTGTCAGAGTCGGATCAGGCGGTGCTGACGATGGACGAGTTCCAGCAGGCGCTGGCCCGTCCGCCGGCCGACGAAGCGCGCGTCGCGCAGGTACGAGCGGCGCGACTCGAACAGGATCAGGGGTTGTGGCGGTACGGCATGGCGCTGCTCGGGCTGGCCCTCGTGGCCGAGAGCCTGGTCGCCCGTCGCACCCGCCGCAGTACGGAGGTGGTGGCGTGATGAGTCCCGCGGCGGATCCGCTCCGGCAGTCGCTCGACGTCCTGTCTCGTGCCTGGTGGCGCGTGCGGTGGGCCCGCGTGCTGGCCCGCACGGCGGCCGTGGTGGCCGGCGTGCTCCTGGCTTGGGCCCTCGTCGACTGGTTGCGTCCGTTGGGGCGTTGGCCGCTCATTGCCTCCGGCCTCACCGTCGCCCTCGTCGTCGTCGCCGCGGCCTGGTGGATTCGTCGGCGATCGCTTGCGCATCCAACGCCCGATCGGATGGCCCGGCTGGTCGAGGAACAGTGCCCCGAGCTCGAGGCGACGCTGCGCACGGCGCTCGATCCGTCGCTGGAGCAGAGCCCCTTCGGTCCCGTGGTGCGCGACGATGCGGCGACCGCGCTGGCGCGGCTGGACGAAGCGCGGGTGATCGATCCCGATGATCGGCGCCGGGCGTGGTTGTGGGCCGGTGGTGCACTCGCCGCCGTCCTGGTCGCCGCGGGTCTTGCGGCACCGACCGCGGTGCGCGCGGCGCGGACCGCGCGCTTCGTCGTCGCTCCGCCGGAGATGGCGCTCCGGGTGACGCCTGGCAACCGACGCATCGTGAAGGGCACGGCGCTGACCATTGCCGCAACGGTCGAGGGCGCGCCGCCCGACCTCGACGTGCCGATGCCGCAGTTGATCGTGCAGGGCGACGGCGCTCGCGCGGTCGGCGCCTTCACGCGGACTCCGCAGGGCGCCTATCAGGTCAGGATTGCGTCGGTCGACCGCGACTTCTCCTATCGTGTCCGCGCTGGCGGCCTCGATTCGAATACCTACACGGTCGAAGCGCTCGATCGGCCCCGGATCCTCGGGATCGATCTCGCGTACGTCTATCCGTCGTTCTCCGGGCTGGAACCACGGACGGAAGCCGACACCGGTGACATCTATGCGCCCGCCGGCACGAAGGTGACCGTGAAGGTGCGCACGTCCAAGCCCCTGCGCGCGGCGCAGCTGCGTTCAACGGATGGCGATGGCGCGAAGGCGGTGCCGCTGCAGGTGACCGGTACACGCGAGGGTGAAGTCGCCCTGACGATTGCGCGCGACGGCGCGTACCGCATCGCCCTCACCGACACCGACGCGATCGAGAACGGTGAGGAGACCGAGTACTTCATCCGCGTGATGGACGATCGGCCGCCCGACGTCCGGATCATCCGGCCGGCCGGCGATCGTGGCGCGACGCGACTCGAAGAAGTGGCGCTCGAGGCGAGAGCCGAGGATGACTACGGCGTGCAGGCGCTCGAACTGGTCTACGCGGTGCGCGGCGGACCGGAGCGGGTCGTGCCGCTCGGCGGCAACGGGCGATCGACGGCGGTCAGCGGCAAGCACACCATCTATCTCGAGGATCTCGACGTCAAGCCGGGCGACTTCGTGAACTACTACGCGCGCGCCAGGGACATCGGACGCGGCAAGCGGTCGACCGAAGCGCGCAGCGACATCTTCTTCCTCGAGATCAAGCCGACTGCGCAGGAGTTCACGGCCGCGCAGAGCAGCGCCGGCATGGGTGGCGGTGGTGGCGGCGAGATGACCGACCTGGTCGCCGCGCAGAAGGACGTCGTGTCGGCGACCTGGAAGCTCGAACGGCGATCGTCGGGCGGCCGGTCGTCATCGGACATCCGCGCCGTGTCGCGTGCGCAGGCCGAGGTCCGCGAGAAGTTGCGTCAGGCCGCAGCCAACTCGGGCGGGCCGCCGGCGCCGCGTCGTCGGCGTGGCGTGGAGCCCGAGCCGGAAGCCCCGCCGGTGCCGCTGCAGGCGGCAGGCGAGGCGATGGAGAAGGCGGTCACGCAACTCGACAAGCTGGACACGCGCAGCGCCATCACCCACGAGATGGAGGCGCTCAACCAGCTGCTCCGCGCCGAAGCCGAGATTCGACGCCGGCAGCTCGCGCGCCAGCAGGGTGGCGGTGGTGGTGGACGCGGGCGGTCGGGCAACGAGGACCTGTCGGCGCTGTTCGACCAGGAGTTGATGCGCCAGCAGACCAACTACGAGCAACAGAGCAGCGTCGAGTCGCGCGAGGACGCGAAGAAGGGCGAGTCGGCCCTCGATCGCATCCGTGAGTTGGCGCGCCGCCAGGACGATCTCGCACGCGAGCAGCAGCAGCTCGCCCGCGAGCGCTCGCAGCTCACGGCGGAAGAAGCGAAGCGGCGGCTCGAACGGCTGACGCGCGAGCAGCAGCGACTCCAGCAGGAGGCGCAGCAGCTCGCGCAGCAGATGCAGAACGGGCAACAGGGGCGCCAGTCGCCGCAGGGACAGCCGCAGTCCGGTCAGCAGGGCCAGCAGTCGCAGGGCCAACAGGCGCAGTCGGGCCAGCAAGGGCAGCAAGGGCAGCAGGGGCAGTCCGGCCAGTCACAGGGGCAGTCGCAGGGGCAGCAGGCATCCGGCGGTCAGTCCGGCGCGTCGGCGGCGTCGCGCGACCGCCTGCGGGAAGCCGCGCAGCAGATGGGCGAGGCGACATCGCAGTTGCAACAGCAGTCGCCCGACCAGGCGGCGGCGCGCGGGTCCAGATCAGCGCAGGCGTTGCGTGATGCGGAGCGGGCGCTGCAGGCCGGCACGCCGGGTGAGCGTCAGCGTGCGGCCGGCGACGTCCAGCTCGAGGCGCGTGAACTCGCCGAGGCGCAGCGGCAGCTGGCGCAGCAGTCCGGTGAACTGGGCACGCCGCAAAGCGGTGCCACGGCGAACGAGCGTCGCCGCCAACTGGCGGGGGAGCAGGGGCGGCTCGCCGATCGTGTCGCGTCGCTCGAACGTCAGGTGCGCGAGCTGGCGCGCGGGGCCGATCCGGGGCGTGATGCGCTCGGCCAGGCGGCCCGCGAACTGCAGCGGGGCAAGACCGCGGAGCAACTGCAGCAGGCGGCTCGGCAACTGCGCGAGGGTGGCACGCCGCAGGGCACCGACATCGCGCGGCAGCAGCGTGATGCGGCTCGCGTCCTCGATCGGGTGTCGTCGCTGGCCGCGCAGGCCGGCGGGCGGGCGACCGGCGACACGCAGGCGTTGTCGTCGCGGCTGGCCGACACGCGCGATCTGCGCGACCGCTTGAAGTCGCTCGAGGATCGCATTGCCTCCCTCGCGCAGCAGGCCGAGCGCGAAGCTGCGGGCGCCGACGGCAAGGGTGACGGGAAGGGCGAGGGCAAGGGCAAATCTGGAGATCGCCCCGGCCAGCAACAGCAGGCCGACGCCTCGCCACAGGGCCAGGACGGCGCGCCGCGGGGCAGCCAGCCAGGCGGCCGCAATCAGTCGCCGGGCCAGCAGGGCCAGGGCCAAGGACAGGGACAGGGCAATGGCGAGGGCCGTGGCGACACGCTCGATCAGTTGCGCCAGTTACAGGCCGAGTACGCGCGCGAGTTGCAGCAGGCGGGCCAGATGATGCAGGGCAGCAACGCCGGCGGCGCGGATCGCGGCGGCCGGATGTCGACGCCCGAGGGGCACGAGTTCAGTCGTTCGGCGCCCGGCACCGAAGCGTTCAAGCAGGACTTCGCTCGCTGGGAGAGCCTCAAGAAGGGCATCGGCAACGCCATGGATCGCTACGAGGCGTCGCTCGCACAGCGGCTCGCCGAACGTGAAGCCGCCGAACGCGTGCAGGCGCCGCTGCGTGACAAGGTGCCCGACCGC
>Ga0335075_10012101_pt1 | contig 13042 bp, 12 predicted proteins | sample Lox_Sample_24_FD_206723 | JGI IMG/M metagenome (GOLD analysis project Ga0335075, IMG submission 206723) | Soil microbial communities from Loxahatchee National Wildlife Refuge, Florida, United States - Lox_Sample_2.4 | ecosystem: Environmental > Terrestrial > Soil > Wetlands | place: USA... | reverse complement strand
TCAGGGCGGCGTATCCGACGCCGATCGGGCCCTGCAGCAGCTCCCCGGACAGGAACGCGACCGCCATCGTCACCTCGTGGGGCGGCACCTGGCTCAGCAGTGCCGCGATCCGCTCGATCTTGGCGCTGCGGGCCGAGGTGGCCGCGACGTCGGCCGACGCTGCGACAAGCTCGCTGAGCAGCACGCTAGAGCCAGCCCTTCTCGTTGGCGATCCGGGCGGCGTCGGCCCGGTTCCGGGCGCCCAGCTTCTGGATCGCGGCCGACAGGTGGTTGCGCACGGTCCCGGGCGACAGGTTCACCCGGGCGGCCACCTCCGCGATCGTGTCGTGGCCCGCGGCCGCGGCCAGCACGTCGGTCTCCCGCTGGCTCAGCGGGCTCTCCCCCTCGGTCAGCGCGGCCGCGGCCAGATCCGTGTCGACGACCCGCTCCCCGGCCGCGACGCGCCGGATGGCCTCGGCGAGCTTTGCCGCCGGCGCGTCCTTGAGCAGGAACCCGCTGGCCCCGGCGGCCATCGCGGCGCGCAGGTAGCCCGGCCGCCCGAACGTGGTCACGATCACGATCTTGCCCGGGAAGCCGGACGCCGTGAGCAGCCGCGCCACCTCGATCCCGCCCGGGCCGGGCATCTCGATGTCGAGGAGGGCCACGTCCGGCTGGTGCTTGCGCGCCATCGCCATCGCCTCGTCGCCGTTCGCGGCCTCGGCCACCACCTCGATGTCGGGCTCGAGCTCGAGCAGGGCCACCAGCGCCTGCCGGACCATCGTCTGGTCTTCGGCGATCATGATGCGCACGTTCATGGATCCATCATGGCGGGGCCCGCCGACGGGCCCGCCCGCCAGCGCCCGGTCCGGGCTCCGGTCATCAGTGCACGCTCAGCCGGGCCAGCGGAGCCCGGACCATGAGGCGGAACCCCTTGCCGCCCGGGCCCTCGCCCGCGCTGATCTGCGCGCCGGCCAGCCGGGCCCGCTCGGTCAGCCCGGTCAGCCCCGACCCGTGCTCGCCGGCACCGGGCCCGCTGGCCCCGGGTACGTCGGCCGCGGGCGCGTCGCCGGGCTGCCAGGCCGGCCCCACGCCGTCGTCGGCGATGTCGGCGCTCGCCTCACCGGCCGTGATCGCGATGGTGATCGTCACGCTACGCGCGCCGGAGTGCCTGACCACGTTGGTGGTGCCCTCCCGCACCGTCCAGGCCAGCAGCGCGTCCGTCTCCGGCGGCAGCTCGATGGACGACGGCGCGTCCACCCGGCAGTCCATCCCCGCGGCGCTGAGCATCCGCCTGGCCGCCGCGATCTCGGCGGCCAGGCTGGGCTGCCGGTAGCTGGTGACCGCGGCCCGGACCTCGCCGAGCGACCGGCGGGCGACCGTCTCCAGATCGGCGATCTCCGTGGCCGCGCGGTCCGGATCGGTGCCGATGACCCGGCCCGCCAGCTCCGCCTTGAGCGTGATCAGGGACAGGCTGTGGCCGAGGAGGTCGTGCAGGTCACGGGCGATCCGCAGCCGCTCGTCGGCGACCGCCATCCGGGTCAGCTCGGCCCGGGTCTCGCGCAGCGTATCGACCAGCTCGCTGCGGCGCGCCGCGGTATAGGCGAAGAACGTGGCCAGCAGCGGGCCCAGGGTCAGCTCCAGGGCGCCGCCGCCGAAACCGACGCCATGGGTCAGGCCGACCGCCAGCCCGCCGGCGGCGGTACACACGCCCGCGGCCGTTGCCTGCCAGGCCGACCGGGTGAGACGCCCGGCCGCCGCGCCGGCGATGAAGATCGCGCCGACCCAGTTCAGCCCGCCCACGGCCAGGATGGAAACGCCGAGCGCCACCATAACGATCAGCCAGGCCGTGCTCACCCGGTTGCGAGGACGCAGCGGCTGGGCGAATCCGACCACGTAGCGGTTGACGATCACGACCAGGATGAGCGTGGCCGGGGCCAGGAACGCGATATGCGCCGGGCTCAGCCTGGGCCGGGAGAAAAACGGCGCCAGCAGGAAGAACGTGATCAGAAGCCGGATCAGCACGATCCGGGTCCGCCGGCCGGATACGAGGTCCGCGGCTACGTGGTCGACGAGCCCGGTCTCCGCCCGGCGCTCCGGCTCCCCGGACGGCGCGGCCGCATCGGCCGTGCCGTCCACGGGGAGATCGCCGACGTCTCGCATACCCACATCATGCCTGCCAGGCCGGGATGGAGCGGCCGTGCCGGGCGTAGGCGGAGCGGCCGGGCCAGAACGAAGCTGGATCACGCGGTGGTGCTTTCGTTGCGCCAGCGCCACGTCGCGATCAGGCCGAGCGCGGCCGTCCAGGCGGCGAGCGCGGCGACGTCCGACATCGCCAGCGGCAGCCCGGCCGCGGCGTTCCAGCCCAGCTGCGCAAGGTGGTAGCTGGGCAGCAGCTTGCCGATCAGCTGCATGCCGTGCGGCAGGTCGCTCCACTGGATGAAGATTCCGCCCAGGAACGCCATCACCAGCAGCGTGATCATCTGCGCCACCTGCGCGGTCTGGGTGTCGAACAGCAACCCGATGACCAGGCCGAGGGCACAGAACGGGATCGTGCCGAGGACCAGCACCGCCAGGAGCTCGCCCAGCCGGCCAGCGGCCAGGTGCACGTGGCCGTAGGTCAGGGCCAGCACCATGAGCACCGCCAGCCCCGGGATGATCATCAGGATGGCCTGCACCAGCTTGGCGGCGAACCAGCCGCGGGTACTGATCGGCGAGATCCGCAGCTGGCGCATCCAGCCGTTCTGCCGCTCCCGGGCCAGCTGCGGCCCGCTGGCGAACATCGCCGAGCCCATGCCCGAGTACACGGCCATGGACACCAGCAGCAGCGTGGCCACGGTCAGGCCCTGAGACATCCCGTGCTGCTTGGCGTAGATCAGGTAGATCAGCACCGGGAAGGCGACAAGCATGACCAGAAACCGGACATTGCGCAGGGTTCGCACGAGCTCGAACCGGAGAAAGGCGATCATGACTCAGCCTGCCTTCGTCATCATGGATGCGGGGTCGTCGGTGGGACCGGATGCGGAGTGGCCGGCGGGACCGGATGCGGAGTGGCCGGCGGGGCCGGATGTGGCCGGAACAGCGCGGCCGGGTCCGGGGTAACCGTCGGCTCCGGGCGCCCGGTCGTCGCTGGTCAAGGCCAGCAGGGCTTCCTCGAGGCCGCCCCCGCCCACCTCCAGGCCCCGGACCGGCCGGCCGAGCGCATACAGCGCGGGCAGCGTGGCGTCCGCGTCGGCGGTGCGAAGGGTCACGACGCCGTCGCTGGTCAAGACGTCGCCGACGCCGGGCAGCCGCAGCAGCACCGACGTATCGGGTTCGGGGGTGCTGAACCGGACGGTCCGGATCGAGGTGTACCCCTTGATCTGGGCCGGGGTGCCATCGGCCAGCACCCGCCCGTGGCTGGCCACGATGATCCGGCTCGCGTTCGCGTCCGCCTCGTCCAGGTAATGGGTGGCGAACAGCACCGTGGTGCCCTGCTCGGCTATGGCCTGCACCGACTGCCAGAACTCACGGCGCGCCTCCACGTCGAGGGAGGCCGTCGGCTCGTCCAGGAACAGCAGGTCGGGGTGGCCGGCCAGGGCGAGGGCGAAGCGCACCCGCTGGGTCTGGCCGCCCGAGAGCTGGTCCGCGCGGCGGTCGGCGAGGTCGGTGATGCCGGCCAGCCGGAGCAGTTCACGCAGGCTGCGCCGGTCCCGGTACAGCTGGCGGAACAGGCCGACCAGCTCCGAGACCTTCGCGCCCTCGGGCAGGCCGCCGGTCTGCACCATGCCGCCGATCTTCCCGGCGGCGACCGCGGCGGACGGGGTCATGCCGAGCACCCGGACCTGGCCCGAGGTCGGCGTGCGCAGGCCGAGCATGGTGTCGATGGCCGTGGACTTGCCGGCCCCGTTCGGCCCCAGCAGCGCGACCGTCGCGCCGCGGGCGATCTCGAAGCTGACGTGATCCAGCGCGGTGACCCGGCCGTTGTAGACCTTCACCACGTCGCGGAACACGACGGCGGGAAGGGCGTCCGTAGTGGTTGTCTGCATGACAATCACGCTAGGAGCCCGCCGAGGCCGGGCCATGTGCCGCCGATCACGAACCCGTCATGACAGTTGTCATGGCTCGGACCCCTGGTCATCCCGCCCTGGAGGCCCGATGAATGCGAAGGCGAGTCACTCCGGTGTGACCTGGACTCACAACCATAGCGGCTCGGGGTGGAGCGGGCGGGCGAGGGCTCGGGGTGGAGCGGGCGGGCGAGGGCTCGCGGCGGGGAGAATCGGCCGCGACGCGGGCGGGGAGGCGGTGCGGACACGGATCGGCCCGCCGCTAAGGGCGGGCCGATCCGTGTGATCGCTCGGCGCGCGTCCCGGGCGGGGCGAGCGCCGGGGCGGTCAGGACGAGCCCATCTGCCCGTCGGCCGGCGGCTCGTCGCCGTCGCCGCGGGTGGCGGTCGCGCCGCCCGGGCCCGGGTTGGGCATGGTCGCCTGGTCGTCGGCGCCGAAGGTCGAGACCTCCGGCCGGCGCCGCATCACGACCGCGGCGATCGCGCTGCCCACCGCGGCGATCATGGCGAACCCGCCGAGCACCCGCGGCCAGCGCCGCCGCCGCGCGGTCGGCACCGAATCGTCGAGCCGGTGGGCGGCGTCGACGAGGGCGGCCGAGATCGCCGGCGCGAGCTTCTCCGAGATGGCCGGCGCGATCCTGTCGCGCACCGCGACGCCGGCCTGCTCCAGTTGCGGTGCCGCCCACGCGCGTGCGTCCTTCACCCGGGGCGCAGCCCAGGCCGCCGCCTCTTCCGCGCTGTGCCGGGCCGCCATCGCCGCCTCTTCCGCGCTGTGCCGGGCCGCCATCCCGGCGTTTTTGGCCATGGGCACCACCTGAGTGGCGGTGTCCAATGCCCGCTGCCTCGCGCTGCTATATGAGTCGCGAGCTGTATTCTTCCTGGTCATAAGGGACACTTGAACCTCCAACGAGTCTTCCCCGCCTGAACACTTCCCCTGGTTTGGCCGGTCAACCGTGCCGCCTGATGGCCGGAGCAATCGCGCCAGCGCAATACTCTGGTCGTGCGAGGATCTCATCATGACTAATACGCTTACCGCGACGCTGCGGACCAGTCAGGGAACGGTGCACGTCCGGCTCTTCCCCGATCAGGCGCCGAAGACCGTCCGGAACTTCGTTGAGCTCGCCGAGGGGTCACGTGCGTGGACCGACCCCCGGACGAGGAAGCAGGTCCAGGACCGGCTCTATGACGGCACCATCTTCCACCGGGTGATTCCGCAGTTCATGATCCAGGGCGGGGATCCGCTCGGTACCGGAACCGGCGGTCCCGGCTACAAGTTCGCCGACGAGATCCACCCGGACCTCCGGTTTGACCGGCCCTACCTGCTGGCGATGGCCAACGCGGGCCCCGGCACGAACGGCTCCCAGTTCTTCATCACCGTGGTGCCCACGCCGCACCTGAACGGCAGGCACACCATTTTCGGTGAGGTCATCGACGGCAGCGACGTCGTCGACCGGATCAGCCAGGTCCAGACCGGCCGCAACGACCGCCCGGCCCAGGACGTCGTGCTGGAGTCGGTCTCGATTGAGGACTCCGAGGGGTAACAGTGGCCGCGCCGCCAGGCCCAGGCACCGAACCGACCACGGGCGTTCCCACCTGCTTCCGGCATCCGGGCCGGGAGACCTATGTGTCCTGCGTCCGCTGTGGTCGGCACGCCTGCCCGGACTGCCTGCGCTCTGCGGCCGTGGGCCAGCAGTGCGTGGAGTGCATCCGGGAGGGAAACCGGGGCACCCGCTCGGCCAGCGCCGTTTTCGGCGGCCGCGCGGTCTCCGGGGCGGTGGTGACCTGGGCGCTGGTCGGCATCAACGTCGCCCTGTACATCATCGAACTGGCTCATCCGAGCCTGGCCTATGACCTCGGCATGATCGGCGCGGGCCGGTTCAGCAACGGTGCGCCGCTGCAGGGGGTCGCCGAGGGCCAGTGGTACCGGCTCATCACCTCCGCGTTCCTGCCGCCCCCCGGAGGCGGGCTCGGCCCGCTGGACATCATCTTCAACATGTGGGCGCTGGTCCTGGTCGGCCCGGCGCTGGAGCGGCTGCTCGGCCACCTGCGCTACCTCACCGTCTACCTGGTCAGCGCGCTCGGGGGCTCGGTGGCCCTGTACCTGCTGGTGCCCTACGAGCTGGCGCTCGGTGCCTCCGGGGCCATCTTCGGCCTGTTCGGCGCGTGGTTCGTGGTGGCCAGGCGACTGCGGCTGGACAGCCGGTGGATCGTCACGGTCGTCGTGCTGAACCTGGTCATCGGGTTCCTCGTGCCGAACATCGCCTGGCAGGCCCACCTCGGCGGGCTGGTGGCGGGCGGATTGCTGACCGCCGCCTACGCCTACGCGCCGCGGGCCAACCGGGCGCTGATCCAGGGCGGCACGACCGCGGCCATCATCGCGCTGCTGATCCTGGCCGTGGTGGTGCGCAACCACCAGGTGGCCGCGAGCGTGGCGTCGGCCCTCGGCTGACGTCACGCCGCGCGGTCATGCACAGGCTGTGGATGACCGTGTGAGCGAAGTCACCCCGTGCTTAGCGCCACTTGGTGGACAGGCCCACGCCCACGATGATGAACGCGAACCCCGCCACCAGGTTCCAGTCGCCGAGGAAACTCTGCACCGGGGTCGTCCCCCCGGTGATGTAGAACAGCGCGATCCAGGCCAGGCCGAACAGAAGACAGAACAGCATGGACGGGACCAGCCACCGGGGGCTGACCTTCGACTTCGTGGTCCGCTGCGGCGGCGTGTAGACCGACTTGGTCCTGACTCTGGACTTGGGCACTGGCGTCTCCCTGCCTGACTGCTCAAATTCTACGACGTCGACGGGTTAGGTGAGGGCGACGGCGAGTTGCTCGGCGACGGGCTCGGCGAGTTTGACGGCGACGGCTGCGAGGTAATCTGCGGCACGATGTAGATAGCCACCGTCGAGCCCTGCGCCAGCACGCTCCCGGACTGAGGGCTCTGCTTCCACACCTGGCCCGGCTGGAAGCCGGTCGCACCCTGGCCCGACTGGACGATCGGGTCCACGTTGAAGCCGTCGCTCTCGAGCGTCGTGGTCGCCTGTTGCTGGCTCAGGCTCAGCACGTCGGGCACTTGCTTCCCGCCGCCCGAGACGTAGATCGTGACCTGGCTGCCCGCGGGCTCCAGCGTTCCGGCGGTCGGACTCTGGCGCACCACCTGGTTGAGCGGGGCCGAGGAGTTCGGCAACTGCTTCACGGAGACGGTGAAGCCCGCGCCCTCCAGGACGGTCTGCGCCTGGCTCTCGGAGCTGCCCACCACGCGCGGGACCTTGACCTTCTTGGCGCCGGACGACACCAGCAGCTTGACGGTGCTGCCCTTCTGCACGTTGGTCCCGTTGGCCGGGCTGGTGCTGATCACGTTGCCCTTGGGTACCGTGCTGGACGCTTCCATCTTGACCGACGAGACCAGGTGGGCGTTGGCGATCTCCTTCTCGGCCGTGGCCACCGGCAGGCCGACCACGTCGGGGACGGCATAGCTGCTCCCGCTGCCCGAGACGTAGTTGAACGCGTAGACCAGGCCCACGATCAGGAGGATGGCCGCCAGTGCCGCGACGATCCAGGGCCACTTCTTGCGGCCGCGGCGGCCGGGCGGCTCGTCGGGCGGGCCATAGTCATAGGGCGGGATCGCGCTCGTGGCCCCGGCCATCTGGGTGGCCGACCCCATCCGCCGGGTGCCCTGATAGGCGTCCAGCCGCGTCGGCGCGGCAACGGGCATGCCCTGCAGCGCGCGCTGGATGTCGTTGCGCATCTCGCCGGCCGACTGGTAGCGGTCCCCGGGGTCCTTGGCCATGGCCTTGAGCACGATCGAGTCCGCCCACGACGGGATCTCCGGGTCCACCCGGGATGGCGGGATCGGGTTCTCCCGCACGTGCTGGTAGGCGATCGCCACCGGCGAGTCGCCGGTGAACGGGGGCCGGCCGGTCAGCAACTCGTACAGCAGGCAGCCGGTGGAGTACAGGTCACTGCGGGCGTCCACCCGCTCGCCCCGGGCCTGCTCCGGCGAGAGGTACTGGGCGGTGCCGATGACCTGCGCCGTCTGCGTCATCGTGGCCTGCGCGTCGCTGACCGCCCTGGCGATGCCGAAGTCCATAACCTTGACGTCGCCGGTCCGGGTCAGCATCACGTTGCCGGGCTTGATGTCGCGGTGCACGATGCCGTTGCGATGGCTGTAATCCAGGGCTCGCAGCACGCCGTCGGTGATCTCCAGCGCCCGCTCCGGCAGCAGCCGGCGGTCATCGCGCAGCAGGTCGCGAAGGGTCCGGCCGTCGACATACTCCATCACGATGTACGGGACGGGGGTGTGGCCGACCATGTCCTCGCCGGTGTCGTAGACCGCGACGATGCTCGGGTGGTTGAGCGAGGCGGCCGACTGGGCCTCGCGCCGGAACCTGGCCTGGAACGTCTGGTCCCGGGCCAGGTCGTCGCGGAGGGTCTTGACCGCGACGATGCGGTCGAGGCGAATGTCGCGGGCCCGGAACACCTCGGCCATGCCACCGCGCCCGACGATCCCGTCGAGCTCGTAACGGCCACCGAGCAGCCGTGGCTGAGTCATGTCTCGCACTTGCGTTACCGCCCTGCGTCGTATCGGGTCTGGCCGTTCATTAATGAACCCCCAGATAAGCTTCAATGATCTTGACGGCGATCGGGGCCGCCGCGTCGGCGCCGAAGCCGCCGCCCTTGACGATCACGCCCACCGCGATCTTCGGGTCGTTGGCCGGGGCGAAGCAAGTGAACACCGCGTCGTCCAGGCCCGCGCCGCTCACGGTGTTTTCCGCGGTGCCGGTCTTACCGGCGATGACCAGGCTGCCCACCGCGGGGGGCCCGGCCGTCTGGTAAGCGGTGCCCGCGGTGTTCTGGGTGACCTGAACCATCATCGACTGCACCTGGCTGGCCACCTGCGGAGTGACCGCCTGGGACAGCACCGACGGCGTCGTGGCGGCCAGCTGGGTCAGGTCCGGGGCCTGGATGTAGTCCAGCAGGTACGGCTTCATGAGCGTGCCGTGGTTGGCGATCGCCGCGGCGTCCATGGCCTCCTGCAGCGGGGTCACCTGGTCGTTGTACTGGCCGATCGAGCTCATCGCGGTGAACGACGGGTCGGTGACCTTGGGGATCACGCTCGGCGAGACCTTCATCGGGATGGCCAGGCTCGCGTCGTTCCAGCCGAACTTGTTGGCCTGCGACTGCAGCGCGGGCCCGCCGACCTTCATGCCGATGTTGGCGAACGCGGTGTTGCAGGACAAATAGAACGCCTGGATGACCTGCGGGCGGCCGCCGAAACAGGTCTCGTCGCCGTCGTTGTTGAGGAAGTTGCCGTTGGGCAGCCGGAGCGGCTGCGGAGCGGAGACGGTCGCCTGGGGGCCCGCCACCTTGCCGGTCGAGAATCCGGCCGCTCCGGTAACGACCTTGAACGAGGAGCCGGGCGGGTAGGTCTGGTTGATCGCGCGGTTGAGCAGCGGCTGCGCCGGGTCCTTCAGCAGCTGGTTGTCGACCTTGTTGAGCTTCGTCCCGTCGAACGTCGTGAGCAGGTTCGGGTTGTAGGACGGGTAGGAGGCCATGGCCAGGATCGCGCCGGTGCTCGGGTTCAGGGCGACGACGCCGGCATCGTGCCCGCCGTCGGCCTGTAGCGCCTTATAGGCCGCCTTCTGCGCCGCCGGGCTGACCGTGAGGTACACGTTGGCTCCCTGCTTGGCCTTGCCGGTCAGCAGGCTGATCAGGTTGTGCACGGTCAGGCTGGGGGACGTGCCCTCCAGGTCCTTCTGGTAGGCGGACTCGATCCCGGTCGCGCCGTAGATGGAATCGAAGCCCGTGATCGGCGCGTACATGGCGCCGTTCGGGTAATGGCGCTGGTAGATGGTGTTGTCCGAGGTGCTGGACTTGACCGGCAGGGACTGAGCGATCGTGGCGGGCCCGCCGGCGCCGGCGGCGATGATGGAGCCGCGCTGGTACTGGAACTGCTGGTCAAACGTGCGGGCGTTGCCAGGCCGGTTGGCCAGGCTGTTGGACTGGAACGCCTGGACGTAGTTCACGTTGAGCATCAGCAGCACGAACATGACCAGGACGGCCAGGGACAGGCGGAACAGCGCTCGGTTCATCCGGCCCGCACCACCTGGGTCATGCCCTCGTCCTGGATCGGCTGCGGCGCCGGCCGCCGGGCGGTGTCGCTGATCCGCATCAGCAGCCCGACCAGGGCCCAGATCGCGATCAGCGAGGAGCCGCCCTGGGACAGGAACGGCGTGGTGATGCCGGTCAGCGGGATCAGGTTGGTCACGCCGCCGACGATGATGAACACCTGCAGCGCGATCGCGAACGACAGGCCGCCGCCGAGCAGCTTGGCGAACGGGTCGCGGGTCGCGACCGCGGCGCGCAGGCCCCGCTCCACCAGCAGCCCGAAGATCAGCAGCATCGCCATCAGCCCGGTCAGCCCGAGTTCCTCGCCGAACGCGGTCATGATGAAGTCGCTCTGCACCAGCGGGGTCCAGAACGGCTGCCCGTGGCCGAGCCCGGTGCCGAAGATCCCGCCGAAGCCCAGGCCCTCCAGCCCCTGCACGGTCTGATACGAGAGGTGGGTCGGGTTGCTGCCGGCCCACGGGTGCAGCCAGGCCGTGAACCGCGCGCCGACGTGGCTGAACAGCTTGCTCGCCACGTACGCGCCGAACAGGAACAGCAGGAAGCCGATCAGCAGCCAGGAGGTGCGCTGGGTGGCGATGTAGATCATGGCCACGAACAGCCCGAAGAACAGCGCGGACGTGCCGATGTCGCTCTCGAACACCAGCAGCAGGAGGCTGGCGCCCCAGGCGATCAGCACCGGGCCCAGGTCGCGGCCCCGGGGCAGGTCGATGCCCAGGAACCGGCGTCCGGCCAGCGACAGCACGTCCCGCTTGGTGACCAGATAGCCGGCGAAGAAGACGGCCAGCGCGAGCTCGCCGAACTGCTCGGGCTGGATCGTGAAGCCGCCGATGCCGATCTGGATCTTGGCGCCTGTCCCGGGGACCGTGCTATTCGGCATCCCGGGAACTGCCGGGAGGGCGATCAGGATCAGGCCGACCGCGCCCAGGGTGTAGGTGTAGCGCTGCAGCACCTTGATGTCCCGGATGAACACCAGGACGCACACGAAGGCGGCGATTCCCAGCGCGCTGTACAGCACCTGCGCGGTCGTGGTCGACGAGCTGATCGTGCTGATCTGGTTGCCGGGGTTCCCGTTCCGCCCCGATTCCTGCAGCCGGTAGATCATCACGATCCCGAGGCCGTTCAGCAACGCGGCGAGCGGGAGCATCAGCGGGTCGGCCCAGGGCGCGAACCGCCGGACGGCCAGGTGAGCCACCGCGATGATCGCCGCGAACGCCAGGCCGTACTCGACCAGTCCGGCGGGAAGCTTGCCGCTCAGGCCAAAGCCGACGTTGGCGTAGGCGAACAGGACGACGGCCACGGCGAACGCGAGCATCAGCAACTCGGTCCGGCGGCGGCCGCGCGGGAGCGAGACCGCCGCATCGGCCGGCGGCCGCGCGGAGGGCTGGCTGGAGATCGCCGTCACCCGGCGGCCCCGGTGGGGCAGCCGCCGGCCGGCGCCTGCGGCTTGGTCGGAGCCGTCGGCTCCTTGGGTTTGGCCTGGTGCGGCTTGAGCGCCTTCACCGCCTTCTGCCAGTTGGCCAGCGCGGTCTTGTACGCGTTATACGCGGTGTTGTACGCGGAGAGCTCGGTGTCGTACTTGCTGCAGGCCACCGCCTGGCGGATGCTGCTCACGGTCCGCTGCGCGTCGGTCAGGCTGCTGGCCGGGACCGTGCTGCGCACCTGCGTCTTGTCCGTGCTGGGGACCTGGGCCAGCGGGATGCCGGTCCGCTGGTACACGCCGGACAGGCTCATGCCCAGGACCCGTTGGTTCACCCCGCGGTAGATGATGACCTGCTTGCCATCGGTGCCGACGTAGTACTGGCTCTGGGTGTAGCGCCAGGCCGCGTAGCCGCCGCCGACGACCACGACCACCAGCAGGATCAGGATCGTGGTCACGATCGGCCAGCGGCGCCGCGCGGCCCGGTGCTCGGCCCGGCCGCCGGCCTCGGTCCGGCCGCGCCGCCCGCCGCCCGCCGCGTCGGCCACCTCCGACACTGCGGCGTCGTCGGCCGGGGTTCCGGTTCGGGTCAGGAGCTGGGCCCGCCCGGCCGGGCTGTCAGTGCGCACCCGGGGCCGGCCGTCGCCGTTCGAGGCCGCGCCGACGACCACGGAGGCCTGCCCGGTGGGCGGCTCCGCCCCGGAGTCCACGACGTCGGCCACGATGCAGGTGATGTTGTCCGGGCCGCCGCCGCGGATGGCCAGCTCGATCAGCTGAGTAACCGCTTGCTCACGATCGGTGTACCTGATCAGGGTCTCGCGCAGCGTGTCCTCGCTGACCACGTCCGAGAGTCCGTCCGAGCACAGCAGGTACCGGTCGCCCGGCTCCGCCTCGATGATGGACAGATCGGGCTCGGCCTCGGTGCCGCTCTGCAGCGCCCGCATGACCAGGGATCGCTGCGGATGCGTCGCCGCCTGGGCCGGGCTGAGGCGGCCGTCGTCGACCAGCGACTGGACCAGCGTGTGGTCCCGGGTGATCTGGTGGAACTCGCCGTCGCGCAGCAGGTACGCGCGGGAGTCGCCGATGTGGCACACGGCGACCGTGCTGCCCGACCAGAGCAGCGCGGTCAGCGTGGTGCCCATCCCCTCGACGGACGGGTCCTCCACGCTCATCTTGTGCAGCGTGCTGTTGGCCGCCGCGACCGCCGCGGCGAGCGCGTCGAGCAGGTGGTCCACGGGTACGTCGGAATCCAGTCCGGTCAGGGCGGCAATCGCGACGGAACTGGCGACCTCGCCGGCGGCATGCCCTCCCATGCCGTCTGCGATCGCGAGCAAGTGCGGGCCCGCGTACGCCGAGTCCTCGTTCCCCTCGCGGAGGAGGCCGACGTCCGAGCGGATCGCGTATCGGAGTGCAAGTGTCATCTGCGCAGTTCCAGGACGGTCTTACCGATGCGTATCGGCACGCCCACCGGTACCGGG
>Ga0335075_10012100_pt1 | contig 13044 bp, 11 predicted proteins | sample Lox_Sample_24_FD_206723 | JGI IMG/M metagenome (GOLD analysis project Ga0335075, IMG submission 206723) | Soil microbial communities from Loxahatchee National Wildlife Refuge, Florida, United States - Lox_Sample_2.4 | ecosystem: Environmental > Terrestrial > Soil > Wetlands | place: USA... | reverse complement strand
AACCTCGAACTCTATGCACGTAACCGGGCGGCTTGCGAGGCGGCCGATCCGGTCGATATTCGCGCCGTGGGCGGCGATGCGGCCGGCAATCGCGGCGACGGCTGACGGAAGCAGCGGCCGCCCGATCACGGTGACATGCAGCCTGCCACGCAGTCGCTGCGCTGGCTCGCCGGAACCCGTGGTGATCTCGACATCCATGCCCAGGTCCGCTGCCAGCGAGGTTATCTGCTGGTGTATTGCTGTCAGATCGGGGAAGCCGTCGCTGGCCAGCAGGACGCCGAGAACCAGCCGGCCGCGGATGACGACTTGCTCGACGTCGATCACCGTGAGGTCATGCGCGGCCAGCGCGGCGAACAGCCGGGAGGTGACGCCTGGCCGGTCCCGGCCTGTCAGCGTGACCAGCAACGTGGTGGGCGGACCGGACATAGTGCTTCAACGCTATCGAGAGGCCGCTGCCACTGAGGCAGCCGGGTGCGCGCCGGCAGTCTCGGATCGGCTACCAACCTCTACGGCAAGAGCAGGTGCACGTCACCGAATTCGTGCCAGCGGTACCCCTGGCCAGCGGCCGCACGATAGCAGCGGCCGAGCAGCTCCTCGCTGGCGAAGGCTGCGAGCATCCACAGGTGCGTGGACCGAGGCTCGTGCAGGCCGGTGAGCAGTCCGTCCACGGCCGCAACGCCGCTTTGCCGGGTGACGACATGCGATGTCCAGCCGGCCGAGGCGGCGATCGCGCCAGGAGCCGCGCGACCGCTGAGCGCAGCCGCGGTTTCCAGCGCCCGGACGACCGTTGTCCCGGCCGCGATGACCCGGCCACCGGCCTGCCTGGTGAGGTTCGCGAGCCGGGCCGTGGCGGCCGGAACGTCATAGGACTCCGGGTACGGCTGCTCTCCGCCTTCCAGCGACGAGACTCCGGTGTGCAGAGTGATCGGAGCGATCGCGATGCCGCGGCTCACCAGCCTGGTCACGATCTCCGGCGTGAACGGCCTGGCTGCGCTCGGCATCTCGGCGCTGCCCGGCCAGGTCGCGAAGACCGTCTGATATGACTCGATCGGCCATAGTCGTGGCACGTACGAGTACCTGATCGGCTCGCCGTACCGGAGCAGATACGGAATCACGGCCGTCGACAGCCTGGCCCGCCAGAGCCGCTGGCTAAAGCGAGCAGCGAGCGTGAGCATGGCGCGACCGGGCAGGTCAAGTCGCTGGCCAGGCTTGCCACCGCCGAACGTCACGGTGGCCGGGCTCCGCCCGGACCGCAGTTCCACCAGCCAGTCGCCCTCCGGCATTGCCGTGGAGAAGTGCACGGTAAGCGCGGCCCCGTCCGGCAGCGCGATGGCAGCGGGCAGCGTCGCCGAGTTGTTCACAACGACTAGGTCGCCCGGCAAGAGCAGCTCGGGCAGCGCGGCAAACGAGTGGTGGCTCACTTCGCCGGAGGCGGTCCTGCTGACCATCAGCCGGACATCATCCCGGCCCCTCCCGGTGGCCTCAGACGGCTCATGAGCCGCCAGCTGGGGCGGTAGCTGGGCCAGCCCGGTTGCCACATCCGGTGATCCGGGTGCCTCCTGCAGCGCTGACGTCATGACTGCGCCCGTGCTGGAGTTGATTCGGCTGGCATCAGCTCGGCGGCCCGGTACCGGCCGCTTGGCATCCGCTCGCTGATGAGCCGCATGAAGGCTGGCGTGACGGCATCAGGCAGCGGGCGGTCGGAGATGTCCTCGCCGGGGAAGGCCTGCTGGTGCATCTGGGTACGCAGGTCGCCCGGATCTACCCACCAGACTCGCACGGCAGCTTCCTCCGCTGCCAGCACGTGGCAGGCCTGCTCGAGGGCAGCCTTGGCGGCGCCGTATCCGCCCCAGCCCGCGTAAGCCTCGACAGCGGCGTCAGAGGTGATGCTGAGCACCGCCCCGCCTCGGCTGCGCAGCCCGGGCAGCAGCAACTGGGTGAGGGCGACCGGAGCCACCACGTTGATCTCGAAACTCCCGCGCAGGTCTGCGACGGGGTAATCCGCCAGGGCCGGCAGCGGGCTGGCACCGAGCGTTCCGGCGTTATTGATCAGCAAACTGGGGCCGCCCGCTTCGGCGGCGGCCGCGGCGAGAGCGGCGCGGTGCGAAGGGTCTGCGATGTTGCCAGGCATGGCCAGCACCGCCCGCCGTGGCAAGTCGTGCCTGGCGCGCAGCGCCGCGGCGGCGGCCTCGAGGGCCAGGCCATCGCGAGCATCGATGATCAGCTGATATCCGGCCGCGGCAAGGGCGCCTGCCAGGGCGCGGCCCAGGCCGCGGGAGGCGCCGGTGACGACCGCTACTGAGGGTGTATCCATTGCACTCCTGCGTGCGCGGGGTTCGGGGGTCGTGCCCCTTGGTCAGCACCACGCTAGGCAGCCGGGCACCGCAGCGCATCGGGCGCGAGCCGGGCTAGGCCTGGTCCGTTGGTCCTAGGACTCGCGCCCGATCCGCGGCGCCGTCAGGGCCGGTACCGTCGTGAATATGGGCCAGGCTCAGTTCGGCGAGATGGAGCGCCCTGTCGGCGGCGACCAGCGCTTTGATGCCGGACAAGAGGAGATCTTCGAGCGCGTCAGCCAGGTCGTGCTAGCCGTCGCCGGCCAGCTGTCAGTGCGGGACGTGCTGCAGATGATCGTGCGTTCCGCCCGGTCTCTGGCCGGCGCCCGGTATGCCGCGCTCGGCGTGCCGGACGAGGCCGACTCGTTCGCCGAGTTCGTGGTCGACGGGCTCACAGCAGCGGAGCAGGCTGCGATCGGCCCGCTGCCGCGCCAGCACGGCATGCTGGGCGTCATGCTCCGCGAGGGCAAGCCGCTGCGCCTGGACGATATCCGGGCTGATCCCAGGTTCTGGGGCTGGCCTGCCGCGCATCCTGAGCTCACCAATGTCCTAGGCGTGCCGATCAAGGACCGCGACCAGGTCCTCGGTTTCATCTTCGCCGCCTGCAAGGAAGAGCCGGGGGGCTTCAGCGAGCGTGATGAGCGCCTGGTGAGTCTGTTCGCCGCGCACGCCGCGATCGCGCTGACCAATGCCAGGCTGTATGAGCACGGGCGCGAGCTCTCGGTACTGCAAGAGCGCGCCAGGCTGGCGCGGGAGCTGCACGATGCCGTGTCACAGAAGCTGTTCAGCGTGCGTGCCAAAGCCAGGGCGGCGGCCGTGCTCGTCGGCCGCGATCCGGGCCGCGCGATCAGGGAGATTGACAGCGTCGCTGCCCTGGCGGGTGAGGCACACGCAGAGTTGCGCGCGGTAATCGACGGCCTGGCGCCGCCTGAGCTCGCGGCAGGCGGTCTGACCGGCTCGGTCCGCGGTTACGCGCTGCTGGCCAGTCGCACATACGGTGCTGAGGTCATCGTGCAGACTGGCGAGCTGCCTGCGCTCGATCCGGTCCGCGAGACCGCGGTCTACCGGATTGCCCAGGAGGCGATCAGCAACGCGGCGCGCCATTCCGGTGCCAGGCAGATTCTGGTCAGCCTGACCGCGCGAAAGCGCAGCGTCGTGCTCCAGGTGAGTGACTCCGGCACTGGCTTCGATGCGGAAGCGCCGCGGGCAGGCCTTGGCCTTGCCTCGATGCGGGAACGGGCAGCCTCGGCAGGCGGCCGCCTGACCATCACCGCGGCTCCGGGCAAGGGAACCACAGTCCGCCTTACGGTGCCGGCATGACGGGGGCTATGCCTGTCCGGGTGCTGATAGCCGACGATCACCCGGTCGTCCGGCAGGGCCTGGCCGTCTTGCTCGAAGTGCAAGATGACATCACGCTGGTCGGCCAGGCCAGCGACGGGCCCGAGGCCATCAGGCTCACCCTGAAACATCTGCCGGATGTGCTGCTGCTCGATCTCAAGCTGCCAGTGCTCGACGGGATTGGCGTGCTGTCGCAGCTGCGCGACCAGGCCGTCGCCACGAGGGTAATCATCTTGACCAGTGCAGCCGGGCCGGCGAGCCCGGCGCAGGCGCTGCAGGCTGGCGCGGCCGGTTTCCTCTATAAGGACGTTGATCCTGATGCGCTGGTTCGGGCGATCCGCTCGGTGCACGACGGGCATACGGTGCTGGCTCCGCAGGCGGCCGAGCTGGTCGCCAGCAGGCCAGGGAACGACGTCCGCGGGGTGGGGGCACTGACCGCAAGGGAACGTGAGGTGCTGGCGCTGCTGGCCGATGGCCGGTCCAACCGGGAAATCGCGCGATCGCTTGGTGTGGCGGAGAAGACAGTGAAGACGCATGTCAGCTCGGTGCTCGCCAAGTTGGGCGTTGCCGATAGGACCCAAGCTGCGCTGCTAGCAGTCCGCCGCGCTGACGGCTGACCGGTCGGTGCGCAGGCATATCAGGTCGCTGCGAACGATGCCGTAAGTTCAACGCCCCGCTATGGCGTAGGTCAGCACTGCCATGCCGTAAGTTCAACCTGAGATGGTGGCGCTCGGAGGGAACTGGATGGCGGCTGAGGTACTCAGGCTGCGCGGAGTTGGGGTCCGACACGACAGGTCGATGTTGCTGCGCGATGTGGACTGGACAGCGCACAGCGACGAAAGCTGGGTCATCATCGGGCCGAACGGGGCAGGCAAGACGACGCTGCTGCAGGTCGCCTCGACGCTCCTGATGCCGACACACGGCACCGTGGAGGTGCTGGGCGAGCTGCTGCCCGACGCCGATGTCGCGGATCTGCGTACCAGGATCGGCATGTCGAGCTCGGCAATCGCGGATCACGTGCCGCAGCAGGAGAAGGTCATCGACCTCGTGCTGACTGCGTCATACGGAATCCTGGGCCGGGACGCCGAAGACTACGACTCCTTCGACGTGACCAGAGCGGTCGAGCTGCTCGATGCCCTTGGCTGTGCGCACCTCATCCGTCGCCGCTTCAGCTCGCTGTCGGAGGGTGAGCGCAAGCGTGTCCAGATCGCCAGATCACTGATGGCTGACCCGGAGTTGCTGCTGCTGGACGAACCCGCAGCCGGTCTTGACCTCGGCGGCCGTGAGGATCTGCTGCAGCGCATCGCGGCGCTGCTCAGAGATCCACGGTCACCCATGATGGTGCTGGTAACGCACCACGTCGAGGAGGTGCCCGAAGGCTTCACGCATGCGATGCTGATGCGCAAGGGCGCCGTGCTGGCGGCTGGTCCCCTGCACGAGGTGTTCACCCAGCGCAACCTCTCCAGGTGTTTCGGCGTGCAGCTTGAAGTCGAGCGGCGCGCGGCCCGCTGGTCGGCGCGGGCAGTACCGCTCGCGTGACAGGTGGCCCTCGCGTGACAGGTGCGCTGTGGCCCGTTTCACGCGGCCCGGTTCGCTGATGCCCGACTCGTCCGCTATGCACCACCTATGATCGACCTCATGCGAGGAATCCGTGGGACCTGCTGAAGCGCTCGGGATCCTCGGAGTTGGCATCGCGGCAGGCGCGGTTAATGCCGTTGTGGGGTCGGGGTCGCTGATCACGTTCCCCACGCTGCTCGCATTCGGCTTCCCGCCGATTGTGGCGAACGTCTCCAACAACGTGGGCCTGGTCCCCGGCAATATCAGCGGGGCCTTCGGCTACCGGCGCGAGCTTAGCGGCCAGCGGGGCAGGCTGATCCGGCTCGGTGCGTTCGCGGTCGCGGGCTCGGTTGGCGGCGCTGCCGCGCTGCTCACGTTGCCCGCTGGCTCGTTCCAGCTCATCGTCCCTGCCCTGATTCTCAGCGCATGCGTGCTCGTGCTGATCCAGCCGTGGCTGAGCGCTCGGATTATCGCCAGGCGCAATCGGCTGGCCAAGGAAGCTGCCGCGGACGGCCGCGAGCGAACGAGTCCTGCCCTCGCGGCCGGCGTCTTCTCCTCAGCTGTCTACGGGGGCTACTTCGGGGCCGCCCAGGGGGTGCTGGTCATCGGCTTGCTGGGCACGTTCCTGGAGGAAAGCCTGCAGCGAGTGAACGGCGCCAAGAACGTGCTTGTCGCGATGGTGAACGGCGCCGCCGCCATTGTGTACATCATCTTCGCGCACGTTGCCTGGCTCGTCGTTCTGCTGATCGCGGTGGGATCCACCATTGGCGGGCTGCTCGGCGCAAGGTTCGGGCGTAAGCTTCCGCCCGTGGCCCTGCGGATCTTCGTAGTGGCGATCGGCGTCATCTCCGCCGTCAAGCTCATCTTCTTCTGAGCTCCCCGTCGCCAGCCTCGGCCAGAGCCAGCTCGGCCGTGGCTGGCTCGTCGAGCAACCTGGCGCCGGCCGCGACCGCGATTGCGAGCAGCCCCGCGACCGCAAAGGCGATGCGGAGCGAGGAGATGTCCGCGACCCCGCCCATTACGCTCGGGGCTGCCATGCCCGCGCCGTAGCTCACGGTCGCAACGCCCGCCACACTGATCGCCGGGCTCGGCCCGGACCGGCCGGCGGCCGAGAAGACGAGCGGTATCACGACCGAGACGCCGAGGCCGATGAGAACGAACCCGGCCATCGCCGCAGCCGCGTCCGGGCTAACCGCGACCAGCGCGCATCCCGCGACGCCGAGGATGCCGCAGATACGAACGCTCACTCCAGGTCCGATGAGCCGGACGATCACATCGCCGCAGAGCCGGCCGGCTGCCATCGAGCCTGCGAACACGCCGGTAGCGACCGCCGCGAGCGCCTGACTTGACCGCAGGTCCCAGTGCATGAAGACCGACGACCAGTCGTTGGCTGCGAACTCCACGAAGATCGCGGCGAACCCGACTAGACCGATGAGCAACAGGCGGCCGTGCGGCCAGGCGAATCGTGGCACTTCCACTTCGGCCGCCGCGCCCGTCGGTGCTCCGCCCTCGAACCAGAAAGACGAGATGACACCGACGGCCGCGGCGACAACCCCCACTGCGGCGAACTGCAGCCGCGGGTCGACGTGTGCATGCGCCGAGAGCGAGCCAACTAGTGCCCCGGCCAGCACGCCCACGCTCCATAGTCCGTGCAGGCCCGACATGATCGACTTGCCGAACCGCTGCTCCGCCTCGACGGCCTGGGCGTTCATCGCGTTGTCGTTCGTGCCGATCAGGGCGCCAAACAGCAGCATCACTGCCGCCAGCACGAGCAGGTTGGGCGCGAATGCGGGCAGGGCCAGCGCGGCGCTCGAGGCGGCAATCAGTACCCTGGTTGCCGCCTTCGGGCCGTAGCGGTGCACGAACTGAGCCGCGAAGGGCATGGTGGCAAGAGCGCCGATGCTGTTCGTCAGGCCGACAGCGCCGAGCATGCCGCTGCTGAGGTGCAGGTGGTCGGCTATCCACGGCAGCCGGGCGGCAAATGTCCCGGTCACCGCGCCGTTTACGGCGAAGGTCACACCGACGGCGCGGCGTTCGGCTGATCCCAAAATCACTCCAGGGCGGGCGCGGCCTTGCCAGGCCGCGGTCAGGTCCCCGTCGTGGCCTGGCAGCCGCCGTGCGTGCTGGGCTGAATTTTCTGGTTGTAGACGTTGATCGGACTGCCCGACGCCTTCACCGGGCTCGGCTCGCCGCCGGGGAAGGCGGGATGCACGAAGCCGTCGTTAATCCCGCACAGGATACCGGCCGGCCCGCCCAGGGCGCTCGCGATCCACGGCTCCAGGGACCCGCCGGGGTCGGTCCACGTGGCGAACTCGACGGTGAGTACGGTCCGCGCCACGATCCGCATCCGGGTCGACGGCCGGCCGCCTGCCTGCTCGACCGGATAGACGAACAGGTAGTCGGCATGGATGCGCAGGACCGGAGTGTGCCTGGACCACCCAGCCGCGGCAGTCATGAAGCCGTGCACCTTGATGACGTTGCCAACGAGCACGGTGGAACCCGGGTAGAACGAGGTGACCCAGGCCCGGCTTGATCGTATATCCCCGTCTCGGCCCGGCCGGTTGAGATTCCGGTCAAACCACGAGCGCTCAGTCGGGATAAGCAGCCTGGCGAACGCCTGCGGGGTCCCGCCGGCCAGCACGGTGCTGTTCAGGTGCCCGGCGATTAGCAGCTTCCGAACCGTTGCGTAGGCGGCCCGCACCTGGCTGGCTGAGTAGCTGCCGACCGCATGCGCAGCCGGGATCATGATGCCGGCCGTGCCGTCGGCGAAGTCCTCAGCCGGGCTGCCGGCGAATGGGTCGGGCGCAGGACTCTGGGCGGACCCCGGTGAAGACTGGCAGTAATCAGGATGTCATCCTGTGTAGCGGGGGACCCATTCAGATGAATCCGGGGGGACCGGTCATCGGGCTCGCCCTGGCGGTGCGCCAGCTTCGCCAGGGCGAGTTTTCATTTGTCCGGCCGCCTATTTGCGTGCGGCTGCCATCGCCTCGGCCATCCCTCGATTGGCCAGCGCGTCAGCCCGCTCATTGCCGGGATCTCCTGCGTGCCCCTTCACCCACAGCCACTGCACGTCGTGCTTCGCGGCCGCCGCGTCCAGCCGGCGCCATAGGTCCTCGTTCTTTACCGGCTGCCTGCTCGCGGTCCGCCAGCCGTTCCGTTTCCAGCTGGCGAGCCAGCCGGTGATCCCGTTGCGCAGGTAGCTGCTGTCGGTGTGCAGTCGAACCTTGGACGGCCTGGTCAGGCTCTCCAGTGCCTGGATAGCGGCCATGAGCTCCATCCGGTTGTTTGTCGTCGGGGAGGCCTCGCCGCCGCGCAGTTCCCTGGTGCGGCCGCCATAGCTCAGCACGACGCCCCAGCCGCCAGGCCCCGGGTTGCCGCTGCATGCGCCGTCGGTGTAGATCTCCACGACGCCCTGGGCCCGCTCTGTTGTCATGGGCGAAAACTTAGCGCGTCCGGACGGTATGAGCCGCGTCGACGATCGCGGTCACGCACGCTCACCGGGTTCGTGGCGGACCGGCGGTACGTCCAGCGCGGGGTTGCGGTCGAAGAAGCCCCATGGCTTGAGCCAGAAGGCGGTCCGGTCCGCCGGCATGACCGGCCAGTCTTCCGGCCTGGTGAGATGATGCACGCCGAAAACGTGCCACAGCACGACGTCGGTGTCCTCGATTGACCGATCCCGCGCGGTCCAGGCGGGCAGGCCGTCGTCGGTTGCGCTCAGGTTCGGGAATTCCCCGCACGGCCAGCGCTCATCCGGCTCATATGGCGTTACCCACAGCGTGTGACCGATCACGTGCGCCCGCTGGAAGGCCGGCGAGGACTCATCGATGATCGCCGGGAAGCTCCCGCCGGGGATCAGCTTGTAGGCCGCCCGCCCGCCCAGGCTGTTCACTGACCTGGTGTTCGCAATCAGCCAGGCCCGCTGGACCTGCCAGTCGTAATCCTGCCGTCCGGCCGATTCAGTCCGCAGCTGCGTCTCCTGCGTGACGAGAGCCAGCCCATGCGGGTTGGCGTCGCCTACCGGCAATGCGCGTGACTCGATGGCGGAGACTGTGTTCGATTCGCCGTCGATGTCCAGGTCCAGCCTGGCCACGATGAAGTGCTGATGGTAGGGCGCGTAGGTGCGCTGATCCACCACCGTTCCGGTCGGCGGCTGTCGGCCAGGCGGGAACGAGGAGGTGACCATGATCCCGGTTGCGCGGACCTCGCACTCGATGTTCCCGTCCTGGTAGAAGCGCCAGTAGATCAGGTACTCGTAGTTGGCCACAGTTACGTGGAACGAGATGACGAGCCGCCGCGCCCGCCGCACCTCTGCACCTGTCCGCTCGTCGACGTGCTTCCACAAGACCCCGTCATCTTCCTCGTGAACGCAGATTGCGTTGCGGATGGTGCGTGGCTCCCCGCGGGAATTGTGCACGACCGCGTCCAGGTAGCGGATCTCGCCCAGGCAGTCGCAGCCGAGTTCCAGCGAGGTGGTCATGAAGCCGAGCCCCCATTCGCCGATGTCGAATGCGGTGCGCCGGTAATGATCTTCAGTGGCGTCCCGGTACGGCACGATCATCTCGGCGAAGGACATGCGGTGCGCGATCGGCCGGACCCGCCCGCCGTCGCTGAAGCTGACCGAATGCAGAACCAGGCCCTCGCGGTTGTTGAAACCGAGCCGCAGCTGCCAGTTCTGCCACCGCAGAAGCCGTCCGTCGAGCGTGAATGCGGTGCCCTCCGGCTGACTTACCTCCAGCGGGCTGACCTGCCGCAGCTGCATCGGGATCAGCCTGGGCAAGTACTCGCCCATGACCTCAGGGAGCCCGCCGGCATCGGCGTCGTGCCGGTCTTCCAGTTCGAGCAGTTCCATCCGGTTCAGGTCCACGATCGGGTGCAGTCCGGTTATGTGGTGCGCATACGGGTTGCCGTCCGAACTGCCGCGCGTCCATACGTCTGCCCAGCCGATCCGGCGCCCCTGGTAGCGCTGCGGCACCAGCGCGGCACCGTAGGCCCAGACGTCGGTGAGCACGAGGCTCATGTCGGTAATGCCGCGGTTTGCCAGCGCGCCGATCACGGCAGGATGCCGGCGCAGCATCTCGTCGCACTCGTGCCACTCGTCGACGGTCATGCCCGGCTGGATGCCCGGCAGCTGCTCCCAGCGCTCGATCTCACCGGCCGGCAGTGTCACCAGCGCCCGGTACGCCTGCCCGTCCGCGGTGTTCCAGCAGATCGCGTGCGCCGTCCGCACGATACCTGCCATTCCCGCTGCGAGGTCGGCCTTAGCCGGCTCGGCCAGATCGATCGACGCGAATCGCCAGCTTCGACCGACGTCCCTCCTTCGCAGTAACGCGGCTGCGACGCGGCTGACCTCGTCCGCTGTCAGCGGATCGAGTGGATGCGGTTGTGAAAGCGGAGCGTCAGTCATGTCCACCAGGCCTCCAGAGATCTACGCCATTGTCCGCTGCGCCAGCAGGCTGCGTGCGGCCGCCGTGGAATCGGCTCCTACGCAACCGGCTGTCTCCAAACAGCAGTCCCGCGAACAGCGCCTCTACGTCACGTTTCTTGGGCGCGCAAATGGGCGAGGTGGTCGCGGATGACGTCCTCGACCTGGTCGTAGAACGCAACGATCAGCCGGAGCTGGTCGTCGGTGTACTGATCCGTCAGCCGCTGCCAGGCGCCGAACATCGGGGCGAAGACCGGCGCAATCGTGGCTAGCGCGCGGGCGGTGTCCAGGTGAACGACAACCCGGCGGCGATCGGTTGCATCACGCTCCCGGTGCACGAAGCCTGCGTCCTCCAGCCGGTCGACAACACCGGTGATGGACGCCGTCGTCAGCCCGGTGGCTCTGGCCAGCTCCCCGGCTGTGAGCTGTCCGCTGAAGCTGAGGATGTTGAGGCAGTTCAGGTCGGTGGCGTTGATGCCGACCCGGTCAGCGGCCGCCTGACTCATCAGCTGCATGAGCGAGCTCGTCTTCCTGATCGCGGCCACGAACGCCAGGCCGAGCTCGGTGCGCTCCGGGGTCCATGAGTCGAACCGAATACCCTCCGGCCACGGCACCTCCCAGCGCGGCAGGTCGGCTTGCCGTGCCTCGTGGCCGTGGCCGGGCTCGCCCGCATGCGACGGCCGATCTTCGGACATGCCTCAGCTCCTTAATATCTAAGCTGCCTAGACAATAGCAATCCAAGCCGCTAGGTTGGTTACGTAACTCGTCCGGCCTTCCTGAGCGGAGAATCCGATGTCAACTGATCCTCAGATCCTGGCATCACGCGGAGTCGCTGGCGACAAGCCGGACCCGCGTCGGTGGCTCACGCTAGCGGTACTGCTGCTGGCGGCATTCATGAACCTGCTCGATATCTCGATCGTCAACATCGCGATCCCATCCATTCAGCGGAACCTGCACGCCAGCTACGCGGATGTGCAGTGGGCCCTGGCCGGCTACACCCTGGCTTACGCGCTGGTACTGATCACTGGCAGCAGGCTGGGCGATACCTTCGGCCGCAAGCGGCTGTTCCTGATCGGGGTCACCGGCTTCACCCTGATGTCGGCGCTCTGCGGGGCGGCTCAGGGTCCGGGCATGCTGATTGCGTGCCGGGTTGCCCAGGGCGCGCTGGGAGCCGTCATGATGCCACAGGTGCTGTCGGTGATCCAGGTGATCTTTCCGGCGGCCGAGCGGATCAAGGCACTGGCCGCATTCGGCGTGACAGCAGGCCTCGGCACAGTGAGCGGTCCGCTGCTCGGCGGCCTGCTCACCCAGCATGATCTGTTCGGCCTGGACTGGCGCCCGATCTTCCTGATCAACGTGCCGGTTGGCGTTCTCGCCGTGACAGCGTCAGCCGTCCTGATGCGCGAGTCCAGGGCACCGATGCGGCCGCGGCTGGACCCCGGCGGCGTCGCGCTGATCAGCGCTGCGCTGCTTCTGCTGCTGTACCCGCTGGTCGAAGGCCGTCAGCTGGGGTGGCCGGTCTGGACGTTCGTGTCGATGGCCGCAGCGGTGCCGATGTTCGCCGTTTTCATCTTCTACGAGCGCGCCAAGGACCGCCGCGATTCCTCGCCGCTGGTCCGGCTCGGCCTGTTCCGTCGGCGGGCGTTCGCGGTCGGCATCGCGATCGCTGTCACGTTCTTCCTTGGCGTCACCTCGTTCGCCCTGATACTGACGCTGTTCCTGCAGATCGGCCTTGGCTTCCAGCCGCTACACGCAGGTCTCACGTTCCTGCCGTTCTCCGCGGGCGTGCTGGTCGCGTCCGGCGCCGCCGCTCGGCTGGCGCCACGGTTCGGCCGGGGCGTAACGATGACCGGAGCGCTGATCATGGCAGCCGGGATGTCGGGCCTGATCGTGATCGTGCACCACTACGGGGGCGCGGTCACCACGATGGACATGGTGCCGGCCCTCGTCGTCGCCGGGCTGGGCATGGGGACGGTGCTAGCGCCGCTCGCCGACATACTTCTCGACGGCGTGCCGCACCAGGACGCTGGCTCCGCCTCCGGGATCTTCAATACCAGCCTTCAGATCGGAGCCTCGATCGGCGTCGCGGTCATCGGGGTGATCTTCTTCGGTCTACTCGGCAGCCAGTCTGCGCCGGCTGCCGCTTCCGTTGCGCCGCAACTGCGCTCGGGCCTGGTCGCGGCCAGCGTGCCCGCACCGATCGTCGGACCGATCGAGTCGCAGTTTGGCGCATGCTTGCACGCCAGGCTGGTGGCCAGCGACCCGACTGTAACCCCGGCCGCGTGCAGGCTGCCGGGCCATCGAACTCTCCCGGCGGCAGCAGGCAAGGTGCTCGCTGGAGCGGGTGCCGAGGCGGTCCGGCATGACTTTGCCGCTGCGCTAGAGCGGACGCTG
>Ga0335075_10012098_pt1 | contig 13044 bp, 10 predicted proteins | sample Lox_Sample_24_FD_206723 | JGI IMG/M metagenome (GOLD analysis project Ga0335075, IMG submission 206723) | Soil microbial communities from Loxahatchee National Wildlife Refuge, Florida, United States - Lox_Sample_2.4 | ecosystem: Environmental > Terrestrial > Soil > Wetlands | place: USA... | reverse complement strand
GGACTTCCCGCACGCGGAAGGGCTCGCCGAGCCGGCCGGGTTCGCCGCCCTGCTCGACGGCCTGACCGAACAGCAAAAGCGGCAGATCCTGCGCGACAACGCCGCCCAACTCCTGACCAGCTAACCCAGGCCGGCCGCCACCGTGAAAGTCGACATCACCGCCGACGCCGACCCCCGCGCCTTCGGAGCGCGGGCTCGCGAGGCGGAGGCAGACGGGTACGACGGGCTGTGGCTGGGCGAGACCGCGCACGACCCGCTGATCGGGTGCGCGGTCGCCGGCGAGGCCACCTCGCGCATCAGCGTCGGTACCGGCATCGCGGTCGCGTTCGCCCGGTCCCCGATGACGCTCGCCGTAACGGCGAACGACCTCCAGCTGACGACCGAGGGCCGGTTCCTGCTCGGCCTTGGGGCCCAGGTCAAGGCGCACATCACCCGCCGCTTCTCGATGCCCTGGTCGCATCCGGCGCCGCGGATGCGCGAGTTCGTCCTGGCGATGCGCGCGATCTGGCGATCGTGGCAGCACGGCGGGCCGCTGGACTTCACCGGCGAGTTCTACTCGCACACGCTGATGACCCCGTTCTTCAACCCGGGTCCGAACCCGTACGGCCCGCCCCGCGTCTTTCTCGCCGGCGTCGGGGACGCGATGACGCGTGTCGCCGGCGAGGTCGCCGACGGGTTCTTGTGTCACGGGTTCACGACCGAGCGGTACCTGCGCGACGTCACGCTTCCGGCGCTGGCCGAGGGACGCCGGGCGGCTGGCCTGTCGATGGATGACTACGAGATCAGCGGCCTGCCCTTCGTGGTGACCGGAACGTCCGACGAGGAGATGGAGCGGTCCGCGCTCGGGGTCAGGGAACAGATCGCCTTCTACGCCTCGACCCCGGCCTACCGGCCGGTGCTTGACGCGCACGGGTGGGGCGCGCTGCAGGAGGAGCTGACCCCGATGTCCAAGGCGGGTCGCTGGACCGAGATGCGCGAGCTCATCGACGACGACATCCTCGACGAGTTCGCGATCGTCGCCCCTCCCGGCCAGGTCGCCGCGGCCATCAGCAAGAGATACGGCGACCTCTTCACCCGCCTGCACCTCTACCTCAAGGCGCCGCTGCGGAAAGACGTCGAGCTGTCGATCGCCGCAGAGCTCCGGCGGCTGCAGTCGAGATGACCGGTCCCCGGTTCGGCGGCCGCGTCGCCTTGGTTACCGGGGCGAGCCGTGGCATCGGCGCCGCTCTTGCCGCCGCTCTTGCCACCGAGGGCGCCGCCGTCGCCTGCGCCGCGCGCACCGAGCGGGTCTGGGACGAGCGGCTGCCCGGCACCATCCATGACACGGTCGACGCCATCCGGCGCAGCGGCGGCCGTGCGATCGCGGTGCGCTGCGACCTGACGGTCGACGACGACATCGTGCACCTGGCCGCGACGGTGGCCCGAGAACTCGGACCGGCAGACATCCTGGTCAACAACGCCGCCCTGACCGTTCCCGGGCGCCCCCCAGCTCAGACAGCACCGGCGCAGGCGGCACCGCCGTCGGCCCCCGCGGCGCATCCGCCGTCGCCTGCCGCTCCTCCTCGCGCAGCCGGGGCGCCGGGCTTCCTGGACTTCCCGTTGAAGGGGTACCGGCGGCACTTTGAGATCGACGTCTTCGCGGCATACCGTCTGATGCAGCTCGTGCTGCCGGGAATGATCGCCGCCGGGCGCGGGGCGATCCTCAACATCACCAGCGACGCGTCGCGGCGCCCGGGGGAGGGGCCGTGGCCCGGCGCCGACGGCCCCACGCCGTTCGCTTACGGCGGGGCCAAGGCCGCCCTGGAGCATCTCACCCAGGCGGTCGCCTTCGAGTTGCAGCCGTATGGCGTGAGCGTCAACGCCCTAATGCCGTCGCTTCCCGTGGCGACGCCGGGGCTCGAGGTGACGTCCCCCGGCATGGGCGGCCAGCTGCCGATGGCCGGCTTCTGCGCGGCGGCGCTGCGGCTGCTCGCGGCGCCGGCGGCTCAGGTCACCGGCCACGTCGCGTACAGCGAGGACGTGCTCCACCCGGAACTCGGCCGGCGCGGCTGGCTGGGGCCGAGCTGACCAGACCGCCGCCCCAGGCCGCGCCGGTGGATACGTATCGTGTCGAATAGACTACGCTGTGCATTTAATCGGTATAGGACGAACCTATTACTGATAACAATTAGATAGATAATCTAGCTAACTATAGTTTTCGCGTCCGTGGGCGCTTATCGTCCTCTAAACAGCCGTGAACCTCGGCGACCGCGGATCGACCCGGCGCCGCCGACAGTGAGCCGGTCAGCACCGGCAGCCGCTAGAGGGGGAACGAACCCAGTGATCAACAGGACACACCGGACGGCTCGGCTGCGGACATCCGCGGCGGCGAAGCTGACGAGCCGGTCCGCATTCACACGCACGGCGCTGCTGGCTGGCGTCCTGGCCGCCGCGCTCGGCGTGGCCGCGTGCAGCAGCAGTAGTTCTTCGTCATCCGGGACGACGGCGAGCGGCACATCCGCCGCCGCCGCGCCGAAGGGCGCGCTGATCAAGATCGGCGTGATCGGCTCGCTGACCGGCCCGCAGGCCTCTTCCAGCGACCAGGGGGCGACGGTCGCCCCGGCCTGGGCCGACTGGATCAACGCCAACGGCGGCATCGACGGCCACCCGGTCCAGGTCATCGTCATGGACGACAAGGGTGATCCGGCGACCGCCCAGGCGGCCGGGCAGCAGTTCATCGCCGACGGCGTGAGCGCCATCATTGTGTCCTCCGACAACCTGGTCTCCGCCTTCGACAGCGCGGCGATCGCCAAGGGCATCCCGCTCATCGGCGGGCCGTCCGATGAGAGCGACTGGTATACGAAGCAGGGCATGTTCGTGACCATGACCGGCATCTTCCCCGGCCTTGGCGCCCAGGTCGCGGTCGCCGTCCAGTACGGTCACGCGAAGAAGTTCGCCAACCTGTACTGCGCCGAGGTCGCCGCCTGCGCGCAAGCCAACCCCATCCTGCAGGGGGCGGCCAAAGCGGCCGGGATCAGCTACACCCAGCTTGCGGTCAGTTCCACAGCCCCCAGCTACACCGCGCAGTGCCTGCAGCTGAAGCAGGAAGGCGTGGACTACGCCCAGCTCAACTTCACTACCGCGGCGGCGGTGCGGTTCGTCCAGAACTGCCAGGCCCAGGGTTACAACCCGACCTGGGGATCTTCCGAGCAGAGCATCGGCGCTGCGTACGCCTCGCTCCCGAACTTCACCGCCTACGGCCCGGCGTACGCCTTCCCCTCGGCCGCGACCGGAGCCCCGGTCGAGCAGTTCACGTCCGCGATGCAGAAGTACGCGACCGGCAGCAACTGGAAGGAGGGGACGGCCTCGTTCACCTGGCAGGGGCTGCAGGCCTTTGCTCAGGCCGTCAAGAACGCCAAGGTAGCCGCCTCCACCCCCGTCACCTCCGCCGACGTGATGACTGGCCTGTATGACTTCAAGGGTGAGAACCTTGACGGCTTGCTGGCCAACAACGTCACCTATACGAAGGGCAAGCCGTTCGGCTTCACCGCCAACGCGTGCTACTTCGTCGTCGGGATGAAGGGCGGCCAGACCACGGCGCCCGCGGAACTGACTCCGCAGTGCCCCGCCAAGGGATGACGACCCGGCAAGTCGCTGGCACCGGGATCTTGACTCCCGGCGCTAAAATAGGCACAATCATCTAACTGATAAAACTTTCGGTGGGGCCGGAACCGCCGGCTTCGGCCCCACCGGGAGCCCCGGAGGTCGCAACGTGCAGGACTTCTTGCCCTTCATCATCGCGGGGATAGCGGCCGGGTCCATCTACGGCCTGGCCGCTACCGGCTTGGTCCTCACCTATAAGACCTCGGGGATCTTCAACTTCGGCCAGGGGGCACTGGCCACCGCCGCGGCGTACATCTTCTACGCCATGCACTACGCCAACAACATCAACTGGGTCGTATCTCTTGTCGTCTCGGTGGGCATCGCCGGACCGCTGATGGGGCTCGGCATGGAACGGATCAGCCGCCGCCTCTCTCACCAGAGCGTGGCGTGGAAGATCGTGGCGACGACCGGGCTGATCCTGATCGTGCAGGGACTCGGGACGATCAAGTACGGCAGCGACACGATCGACGTCCCCCAGTTCCTCCCCAAGGGCGCCGACTCCTTCGAGGTCGGCGGGGTCAACATCTCCTACGCCCAGCTGACCGTGACGGTGGTGGGCGTGGTCGCCGTCACCGGCCTGTACGTGCTTTTTCGCTGGACCCGCACGGGCACCGCGATGCGCGCCGTCGTGGACGATCCAGACCTGCTGGCGATGCAGGCCACGAGCCCGGTCCGGGTCCGGCGCAGCGCCTGGATCATCGGCACGACATTCGCCGCCTTGTCGGGCGTGCTGGTCCTTCCGTTCGTTGGCCTGGACGCCATAGCGCTCACCTACATCGTGGTGCAGGCGTTCGGCGCCGCCGCGCTCGGCGCGTTCAGCAGCATCCCGCTCACGTTCTTCGGCGCGATCGCCATCGAGATCGCCGCCAACATCTCACAGAAGTACGTCGTCAACGTGAGCTGGCTCAGCGGCCTGCCAGACAGCCTGCCGTTCATCGTCTTGTTCGTCGCGCTCTTCCTGCTATCCCGCCGTCGGCTGACCTCCGGGTCGGGCGTCGAGACGCGCCCGCCGCTGCAATGGCGGGGTCCGGTCCGGGTCCGGGTCGTCACCGGGGTCGTCCTAGTCGGGCTGCTGGCCGTGGTGCCCTGGGTCGTGGGGGCGGAAAAGATCGGCTTCTGGACGATCGGCCTCACCCAGATGATCCTGCTGCTGTCCCTCGGTCTGCTGGTGAAGACGTCGGGGCAGGTCTCGCTGTGCCAGGCCACCTTCGGCGCGATCGGCGCGGTGGCCTTCGCGCAGCTGACAGCGGCGGGTATCCCGTGGTTCGCCGCCCTGCTCTTCGCCGGCCTGATCGTCGTCCCGGTCGGCGCTTTCCTTGCCATTCCGGCCATTCGGTTGCCAGGGCTGTTCCTCGCCTTGGCGACCTTCGGCTTTGGCATCTTCGTGCAGCAGATGCTGTACTCCACGAGCTGGATGTTCACCACCTTGTCCAGCGGCCGGGCGGTGCCGAGGCCCTCCATCGGATCGACCGACACCGGCTACTACTACGTGGTCTTGGTGGTCTTGGTGGTCACCGCGCTGATTATGGTCGCTATCCACGAACTGCGCCTTGGCCGGCTGCTGCGCGGGCTGTCGGATTCCCCGCTCGCCGTCGCCACCATGGGCCTGAGCACGAACACCACCCGCGTGATCGTGTTCTGCATCTCGGCGTTCTTCGCGGCCATCTCTGGCGTGCTGTACGCGGCGTCGATTCACTTCGCAGTGTCCTCGGACATCCACTTCGACCCGTTCTACTCGCTCACCCTGCTCGCGGTCCTGGCGCTGGCACCCTTCGCCGAGCCGTGGTACGCGATCTTCGGGCTGATAGCGGCGGTGGTCCCCGGGTATCTCACGAGCACCAACGTGACCTGGTGGCTCAATGTGATCTTCGGCGTGTCGGCGGTCGCCGTCGCGCTCCAGGGCGGCCCGGCGGGGATGCCAGTCCGCCTCAGGCAGTTCTTCGAGCGCTTCGGGCACCCGCACGCCGCCGCGGCCGTCGCTGCCGCCGACGTGCCGCGGCAGCGCACGCCGGAAGGCGATGGCCTGCAGGTGAGGGATCTTCGCGTCGCGTTCGGCGGTCTTGTCGCCGTCGACGGGCTGAGCTTCTCTGTCCCGCTCGGGCGCATCACCGGCCTGATCGGGCCGAACGGAGCCGGCAAGACGACCACGTTCGACGCCTGCAGCGGCCTCAACCGCAGGGTTGGCGGCCAGATCTCGCTGCGCGGTAAGGAGATGGCGAGGATGGCGGCCCCGGCGCGAGGGCGGCTTGGGCTGGGCCGCACCTTCCAGCGGATGGCCTTGTGCGACCGCCTCACCGTCGCGGAAAACGTCGCGCTCGGGCGCGAGTCCGGGCTAGGCGGCGCCAGCGTCCTCGGCCAGCTCGCGGCGACCCGATCGCAGCGGGCGGACACGCGGGCCGCCGCCTGGTCGGCCATGGAGCTGTGCGGGATAACCGACCTGGCCGGCACCCAGGCCGGCGCGCTGTCCACTGGCCAGCGGCGGCTGGTCGAGCTGGCCCGGTGCCTGGCCGGCCAGTTCGACGTCCTGATCCTCGACGAGCCCTCGTCGGGCCTTGATCACGCGGAGACCGAGGCGCTGGCCCGCATTCTGCGCAGGACCGTCGAGGAGCGGGGCTGCGGCATCCTGCTCGTCGAGCACGACATGTCCCTGGTTATGGACGTCTGTGAGTACATCTACGTACTCGATTTCGGCAAGCTCCTGTTCGAGGGCGACCCGCCAGGAGTGGCGGCCAGCCCCGAGGTGCAGGCCGCGTACCTCGGGTACGCCCTTGCCGAGGCGGTACCAGAAGCCACGGCCGCCGCCCCAGACGCCGGGACCGAAGCGAAGAAGGCGTGATGACCAGCAGCGTGCAGCAGCCAGCCAGCAGCAACGGGTCTGTTAACGTCGCCCAGTCGCCTGCCTTGGAGCTCCGGGAGGTCACCGGCGGATACGGCCAGACCACCGTGCTGCGTGACGTCTCGATCATGGTTCCGGCGTCCGGTGTCACCGCCCTGCTCGGCCCCAATGGTGCGGGAAAGACCACACTGCTCAAGACGGTGTCGGGATTCCTGCGGCCGAGTTCAGGCGCGATCCGCCTGTTCGGCGACGACATGACCGGCGTCGCCCCATACCGTCGCTTCGAGGCGGGGCTGTGCCACGTTCCCGAGGGCCGCGGCGTGTTCCGGTCCCTCACCGTGCGGGAGAACCTGATCATGCAGTCCCGCAAGGGCGAGGAAGCCGAGGCGATCAGCCAGGCGTGCGAGGTGTTCCCGGCCCTCGGCCGTCGGATCGGCAACGTCGCCGGGACGCTGAGCGGCGGCGAGCAGCAGATGCTCGCGATGGCCACCGCGTACATCCGCAGCCCGCGGCTGATCATGGTCGACGAAGCGTCACTCGGCCTCGCCCCGCTAGTCGTCGACCAGATCTTCAAGTTCATGGAAAAGGTAGCGCATGAGGGCAAGGCGCTGCTGATCGTCGACCAGTTCGCCACCAGGGCGCTGGCGCTCGCCGACACCGCGTACGTCCTCAGCCGGGGCTCGGTGACCTACTCAGGGACGGCGAAGGAATTGGGCCAGGCGGAGCTGCTCAGCCAGTACATGGGAACCTGAGGGCGCTTTGCGGATCGGGCTGCGGCTCCCCGCCTGTGACCGGGCGGACCGGGTCGCCGCGGCGGCCGCTCACGCGGAAGCGGCCGGTTTCGACAGCGTGTGGATCCCGGATTCGCAGCTCCTGTGGCGAGACACATTCGTCGCGCTCGCGCTGGCGGCCGCGTCGACGAGCCGGATAGCCCTAGCCACAGGCGTCACCAACCTGGTGACGCGGCATGTGACGGTGGTGGCCTCTGCGGCGAGGACCGTCCAGGAGCTCGCACCGGGCCGGTTCACGCTGGCGCTCGGCGCCGGGCGCAGCGCCGCGGACATGGCCGGGGTGGCGCACACGCCGACCCGCGAGCTCGGCGAATCACTGCGCGCGCTACGGGCGCTGCTGTCCGGCCAGCCCTGGTCCTTCGCCGGGCAGCCGCAGCGGCTGACCGGGGCGGCGGGAGCGTGCCCGGTCTACCTGGGGGCGGGTGGCCCGCGCAACGTCCGCCTGGCCTGCGCCGAGGCCGACGGGATCATCCTGGCCGGCACGCTGAGCGCCGCGGATGTGACCAGGACCGCGGCCGCGATCCGCGCGCTCGTCGCGGAATCGGGCCGGCCGGGCCGGCCGTTCGACGTCATCCTGTGGCTGCGAGCCCACGTCCATCACGGCTCACCGCCCGATCCGCGCCTGTGGAAGCCCGCCGTCGCGATCGCCTTGCGGAACGCTCCCGGGGACATCGCCGAGAATCTGGGTGTTGACCAGCGGGGCCTGCGACAGGCCGCGGGCCTGCACAGCGACGGCACTCACGCCGCGGCCTGGGCCGAGGCGGTAGCCAGCTGCGACCCGCTGATCAGCGACGACGCGGCGGTGGCCTACGCCAAGCGGTACTGTCTCTACGGCACCCAAGCGGACATCCGCCGCCGCATGGCGGAACTGGAGCGGTCGGGCGTCACCATCCTGATCACCACGCCGCTCGCAGGCGACACGGCCGGCACCCTCCCGTATGAGTTCATCGACTCATTCGGCGCGGCCGGGCTCACTTCGTGAAGACCGCGAACCTGACGACCTGGCCGTCCTCGTTGAACGTCGCGTGGTCGATCGCGCCGAGCGTGAACTCCTCCGCGCCGGCGACACGTGCTTCCAGCTCGTAGACGCAGTCGCGCCCCTGCTCCACATAGCTGGACACCCGGATCACCGGCGTGATCTCGCTGAGGAACTTCTCGTAGAACTGCCCGATGGCGGCCCGACCGTGCAGCACGCGGCCGCCGGGGCCAAGGAAGACCGCTTCCGGGGCGAACAGCGCGGCCAGATCGGCGTAGGCGCCGCTGTTGGTGATCCGCACGTAAGCGTCGGCGAAGGCGCGGGGAGTCACCGGGCTGACCTCCCGTCCGCGGCGGCGCCAAGCAACGCCATTGTCTCGCCGGCGATCTCCTTGGCGACCGCCGCGACGGTAGCGTCGTCCCAATCGCACAGCGAGGTCCTGGTGCGGCCGACGACCACGTAGGGATAGTCGGGCATGTCGGCCAGCCTGGTCATGGCGTCGACTGCCGGAAGCATGTCCTCGTGTACCAGCGCGACGCTGGGAATGCCCGCCCACTCCAGCTCCATCGCGTCGCGGATCGTGCGGGTGCTGCACGAGCCGCACCCGCCGAAGCCGGCGACGACCACGTCGGTGTCCGTCAGCAGCCGGTCCCAGTCCTCGGGCAGCGGCGGCACGGACCGATGAGGCTTGCGGACCAGGACCGCGCTCGTGACACCTCCGTCGTCCCTGAGCAGGGCGTAGACGGCGCCGAGCAGATCCTCGGCGCGCCCTAGGCCGTTGGACACCAGTCCCACCCGGGCGCCGGCCAGCGGCCGCCGTGCCGCCATGCGATGCGGTACCTGGCCGCGATTGCGGACACCGGTGGGGTCGAGGGTGATGAGCATGGAACTACCTCCCTAACTGGTCTGCGCTAGCTGGTCTCCGCTGCCCGGGCTGGTACCGGAAGCGTCACCGCCAGGCCGACATGCGGCGGCATGACGGCGGTAACCTGGTCGCCTGGACCCCCGGCGGCCACCAGCAGGATCCCTTCCGGCCGGCCGAGCCGGAGGGCCGCCCCGTCGGACTCCCGGGTGAGCGGGCTGATCTGGTCCCACAGCGCCCGCCGGATGTCGGCCTTGGACCATCCCGCGGCGGTGAAAAAACGCTGGTGCTCCTGGCCGAGCACGACCGGCAGGTCAGCGACGCTCCCCAGCTGGTGCTCCCACAGCGAGCCGTCGAGGAAGAGCACCCGTGCCAGGTACTCGATGATCAGCTCGGGCACATGGCTGCGCGGGTGCGCGATGATCGGGCCCATCGTGGAGGCCACGGTGACCGCGCTCTGACCGGGCCGCAGCCCGCGTTCGACGTGCAGCGGGACCCAGGAGGTGCCCTCCTCGTCCTCGGCGAAACAGAACGAGTAGCGGTTGGGCGTGGAGAACACGCCGCGGTCGAGCTCGTGCGGGATGGACCTGAGCACGTTGCGGACGACGAGCCGCAGCGCCCGGCCGATCGTCGCGTTCGCCCGGAAACCCGGTCCCATGCACCCCTGCCCGCATTCCACGCCGATCTGCTCGCGCACCGGGCCGTTGACGATGATCAGTTGCGCGGCGCTGGCCAGCGTCGCCGTCACCGAGTGCGGGATCGCTTCGTCGTGCAGCAGGGCGCGCACCGCGGTCAGCGCGACCGGCGCGTACTCCGGCAGGCAGCCGGCCATGACGGCGTTGATGGCCACATCCTCGGCGGTGACGATGACGTCCCGGGTTGGTACGGCGCCGACGACCTCGCGCGCGGTCACGCCGCCAGCGTCGAGGAACGCCGCGACCCTCGCTGGTTCCGGGGGGATGACCGGCAAGCCGTCGGTCCACCCGCGCCGGTAGTAGTCCTCGACCGCCGCGACGTAGTCACGGTGTTCTAGCTGACTGGCTTGGAGTGTCTCAGCGGTCATCTGGATCGCGGCGTGGAGTCCCTGGTCTTCAGGCAGGGGAGGAGACGCCGCTTCACCTCCTCTAGAATGTCGGTGATAGTCGCTAGTGTGTTCGCATGTCCCGATACCGGCTGTACCCCACGCCCGCCCAGGAGGCAGTACTGCGAGAGCACTGCGCCCACGCCCGGTACGTGTGGAACCTGGCCGTAGAGCAGCACGGCCACTGGCGCCCGGGCCGGGCGGCCGGGCCGGGCTACCTGGAGCAGTGCCGGCAACTGACACAGGCGCGGAAGGAGCACCCGTGGCTGGCAGCCGGCTCCCAGACGGTCCAGCAGCAGGCGCTGCGGGACCTCGCTCAGGCGATGGCCGCGTTCTTCAACCCGGCCAACCCGGCCCGGCCGCCGCGCTGGCGCAAGGCCGGGCGAGACGAGGGATTCCGGATCACCGGGCGCCGCGGCAGGCAGTGGGAGGAGCGCCGCGTGTCGCGGCATACCGGCCAGGTGCGGGTGCCGAAGGTGGGATGGGTGCCGTTCCGCTGGTCCCGGGCTGTGCCGCCGGGCGTGAAGTCTTACCGGGTGACCAGGGACCGGGCCGGCCGCTGGCACGTGGCCTTCGCCGCCGTCCCCGACCCGCTGCCCGCGCCGGGTAACGGGCAGGTGGTGGGCATCGACCGGGGCGTGGCGGTCGCCGCCGCGCTGTCGACGGGCGAGCTGCTGCACGTCCCCGGCCTGACCGCATACGAGCGTAGGCACATGCGGCACCTGGAGCGCAAGCTGGCCCGCGCCAGGCGCGGATCGAACCGCCGCGCGCGGGTCGGGCGTGCCATCGCCCGGCTGCGTGCCCGGGAGACCGGCCGGCGTAAGGACTGGGCCGAGAAGGCCTCCACCGATATCGTGCGCCGGTTCGATGTGACCAGGGTGGAGGACCTGCGTGTCGGGGCGATGACCCGGTCCGCGAAGGGCACGCGGGACAGCCCGGGTCGGGGCGTCCGCGCGAAGGCGGGGCTGAACCGGGGCATCCTGGCGTCCGGGTGGGGGCTGCTGGTGCGCCGCCTGGAGGAGAAGGCGCCCGGGCGGGTGGAGAAGGTCAGTGCCGCGTTCACGAGCCAGCGGTGCTCGGCGTGCGGGCGGGTGGACGGGAAGTCGCGCGAGAGCCAAGCCGTCTTCCGGTGCACTGCCTGCGGTTTCGCCTGCAATGCTGATGTGAACGCGGCTCGGAACATCGCGGCGGGGCACGCCGTGACTGCGCGGGGAGGCTACCGGGAAGCCGGGCCGGTGAACCGCGAACCTCAACTGCTTGCCTCCTTCCAGACGTGAGTAGCTGGAATCCCCCGCGTCCAGTCGGGGGAGGATGCCAACACCTTGTCGCCTTCCGGTACGGGCGTCGAAGCTTGACAATTATTTAACTATTGCTACTATTTTACCTAATTTAATTTCTCGTTCGCAAGTGTGTATTCGCAGCCAGCGGCGCGTAAAGGGGCGGCTTGGCATGAATGACCACGCCACCGGCCGGTCTGGTCCGCTGACCGGCCTGCGGGTTATCGATTGTTCGTGGGGGACAGCGGGCCCGCGGGCGACGGGGATGCTGGCGGACTACGGCGCGGACGTGATCCGGGTGGAGCCGCCCGGCGGAGACCCGTACCGAGCGGAACTGGCGGTCGCGTATTCGGCGTTCAACCGCGGCAAGCGAAGCATCGTGCTCGACCTCCGCACCGACACCGATCGGGACGTCCTCCTCCGGCTGATCGGTTCGGCCGACGTCTTCGTGCAGAGCTGGCGGCCGGGCGTCGCGGAGCGGCTCGGGCTCGGGTATAACACGATCCGCCGGCTATCCCCGTCGGTGGTCTACTGCTCGATCTCGGGGTTCGGCGCGGACGGGCCGCTGCGCGCGCTGCCGGGATACGAGTCCGTCGTGCACGCCGTCGTCGGGACCATGGGCGAGCAGGTCGGGCACCGGGACGGCCCGATCTTCGAGGGCCTGCCGTTCGCGTCCGCCGGGGCCGCCTATCTGGCCCTGATCGGCATCCTGGCCGCGTTGTACCAGCAGGCGGAGAACGGGACCGGCCATCACGTCGAGACCTCGCTCCTCGATGGGGCGCTGGCGTTTCTTTCGATGGTCTGGGGCGACGTGGAAGGTGCCGCGGCCCGCCTGACCACCGGCGCCAACCGCCTGGTCGCGAGGTCCTACCTGTGCGCCGGAGACGAGTACATCGGCGTCCACACCGGCGCGGTGGGGGCCTGGGGCCGGCTGATAAAGGCACTCGGCCTGGACGATCGCATCTCATCGAGCGAGAACGGCCTGGACATGGGAGTGCCCCTCACACCAGCAGAGCGGGCCATCATGGACGGCGAGATTCACGACATCTTCGCTTCGCGGTCCCGGCGCGAATGGGAGCAGCGGCTCACCGAAGCCGACGTCTGCGCCATTCCCCTGCTCCATTCGGGTGAGGTGTTCGACGCGCCGCAGGCCGCGCACAACGGCATGGTGGTCGAGGTCGACGATCCCGTGCTCGGCGCCATTCGGCAGGTCGCCGGCCCGCTCCGGTTTTCGGCGGCCGGCCACCGTGCGCAGCCCGGGCCGGCCCCGGCCAGCGGTCAGCACTCCGCTGAGATACTGGCCGAGCTGCGCGAGCTGCCGTCGCGAACCGCCGCGGGCAGCGCGACCCAGCCGGCGGACAGTGGCCGGCCGCTCCTTGACGGGCTCAAGGTCCTGGACATGGGCGCCTTCTACGCGGGCCCGTACTCCTCCAGGCTGCTTGCCGACCTCGGCGCCGACGTCGTCAAGCTCGAGCCGGTCGCCGGCGACCCGATGCGCGGGCTCGAGCGGGTCTTCCGCTCGGCTAACGCGGGCAAGCGCTCGATCGCCGCGAACGTCAAGGATCCCGCCGCGGGCGCG
>Ga0335075_10012097_pt1 | contig 13045 bp, 11 predicted proteins | sample Lox_Sample_24_FD_206723 | JGI IMG/M metagenome (GOLD analysis project Ga0335075, IMG submission 206723) | Soil microbial communities from Loxahatchee National Wildlife Refuge, Florida, United States - Lox_Sample_2.4 | ecosystem: Environmental > Terrestrial > Soil > Wetlands | place: USA... | reverse complement strand
GTGCTCGAACGGCAACACGGACTGCAACTCTGACGTCAACTTCTGGCGCTCGCTGTCTAACCTGACGCTCAACGTGGACCTGCCGAGTTCTCCGCCGGATTACGTGCCGGCCGTCCAGGAAAGCGGCGGCCCGGGCTGCGCCAACAGCGCCGAGATGTGGTCGGTGTCCCAGGCGGCTCCCATCCGGCGCGCCATCATCAACGGCAGCGTCGTGTTCCAGGACTACTGCGCGTCCGACGACTACGCCAGCGGCGGCTTCATCGCCGACAGCGAGATAAGCGGCGACCTCGACTTCTACGGCAACCAGCAGTACATGGTCCGCAACAGCGACATCGGCGGGGCGAACGCGTGCCCAAACGGGCTGTGGAACATGGTCTACTCCGGCGTCGAAGGGGCGCCGTCGCCGGTCTTCACCGGCTCATGCCAGCAGAACACGGTGCTGCCCACCAGCCGGGTGACCGAGGAAGAGCCGTTCCTGTACACCGACTCACAAGGCAGCGACCAGGTGTTCGTGCCGGCCGTGCAGCACAATTCGGCCGGGCCGTCCTGGGCCAGCGGCAGCGAGGCCGGCCGGTCGATTCCCTTCTCCAGGTTCTTCGCGGCCAGCCCGGGCACGCCTGTCCCGGTGATCAACGCCGCGCTGGCGACGGGCAAGGATCTTTTCCTCACGCCCGGTGTCTACGACCTTGACCAGCCGATCGTGGTCAGCCGGCCGGACACCGTGGTCATGGGCCTGGGGTTCGCCACCCTGGTCCCCCAGCACGGCAACGCCGCCATGATCGTCACCGCGAACACCGGCGTGAAACTGTCCGGCCTCATCGTCGATGCCGGCCCGGTCAACTCGCCGGTGCTGCTCTCGGTCGGCGTCCCCGGGCGGGGCGCTGGCACCGCGGCCGATCCGGACACCATCCAGGACGTCTTCTTCCGGATCGGCGGCGCGGAGACGGCACCCGTGTCGGCGACGGTCAGCCTGCTCGACAACGCCGGCAACTCGATCATCGATGACGTGTGGGCGTGGCGGGCTGACCATGGCAACGACGTCGGATGGACGCAGAACAAGGGCAGCACCGGCCTCGTGGTCACCGGCAACGACGTCACCGCCTACGGCCTGGCCGTCGAGCACTACCAGCGCAGCGAGGTGATCTGGAGCGGCCAGGGCGGCACCGATGTCTTCTTCCAGAACGAGCTGCCCTATGACCCGCCCGCCCAGTCGGACTGGATGGCCTCGCCCAGCCAGGACGGCTACCCCGCTTTCCTGGTCACGCCGCGCGTCGCGACGTTCCAGGGCTACGGGATGGGCAGCTACGTCGTCTTCATCGACACCACGGCCACGCTGTATGACGCGGAGGCCTTCGAGTCCCCCGACCGGCCCGGCGTGCAGTTCCACGACATCTTCGGCGTCTGGATTGGCGGCTCCGGCGGCGACACCTCCATCATCAACGGGGCCGGCGGTCCGGTGACCTCCACCAATCCGGGGACGGTCGAGCCGGTGGACCTGGCCAGCTACCCCTAACCGGCGTCATCAGCCGGCCAGGAAGGACTTGCGCCACAAGTGCATGCCGGGGCCGCCGACCAGGCCGGCGTCATCGAGGAACGCGACGATCTTCTCGCCGCCGAACCTGATCGCCTCCTGGTGATAGGGGTTCTCGAGGGCGGCCCGGCGGGCGGTGCGCGGGTCCAGGCCGACGGAGCGGTACACGTCCGGGTTGATCAGGCTGCGGGCCACGACGAACGCGATGCGGGCCAGCAGGGCCCGGTGGTAGGCGCGCTCGGGCCGGGACAGGCCGGCGGCGCTGCGGGTGAGCTCGGCCCGGGCGAAGCCGATGTGCCGGGCCTCCTCGAGGATGTGGATCCGGTTCACCATCCGCATCAGCGGCTGGATGGACTCATCGCTGACCATCTCACGCTGGTAGCGGTCGGTGATCTCCTCACCGAGCAGGACCGCGCCCCACATGGCCGGGCCGTAGGCCACGACCGGCAGGAGCGATCCCAGCTTGCGGACGTGGCCGGACGGCCCGTAGGCCGGCGTCCCCATGCGCTCGATCATCCGGGCGAACATCGTCGAGTGCCGGCACTCCTCGGCCATCTCGGCCAGCGCGTACTGCACGTGCCTGCTGGCCGGGTCGCCGTGGTAGGCGAGCTTCCCGAGCAGCCGCAGCAGCACGAACTCCAGCCAGATGCCGAACCCGGCGATGCTGGCCGCCTCGTGCTTGCGCAGTTCCAGGCGCTGGGGCTCGCTGAGCTCATCCCACAGCGCGGTCCCGTAGAGCGAGCAGCGGTGCTGCAGCAGGAATGCCTTGCCCTCCTCCAGCGGCGCCGACCAGTCGATGTCGAGCTCGGGGTCGTAGGAAACGGTGGCGGTGGAGCGCAGCAGGCGGTCCGCGGTCCGCTCGCGGCTAGCGGTGGTCATTGTCACCTCCTAGTTGGTGTGACTTGAAGTAACAGTTACTTCTGGTAGCATGCAACGCATGGATGGCACTGTCAAGCCGGCGGACGGGACGCGCGACGCCCGCCGGGACCGGTGGAGCGCGCACCGCGCCGAGCGCCGCGAGCAGTTCGTGGCCGCGGCCCTCCGCGTGCTGGATACCCAGGGCCCCGAGTTGCTGATGGACGCGGTGGCCGCCGAGGCCGGGGTGACCAAGCCGGTGCTCTACCGGTACTTCGCGGACAAGGCCGCGCTGGTCCAGGCCCTGGACGAGTACGGCTCGGCGCTGCTGCTCGACCGCCTGATCCCGGCCATCGGCGCCGACAGCCCGGCGCTGGCCCGGATCCGGGATGGCGTGGGAGCGTACTTCGCAGTCATCGACGAGCACCCGAACCTGTACTGGCTGCTGGCCCGGCAGGCGAACAGCGAGGGCGAGCCGGGGGCCAACCCGGTGCGGCGGGACAAGGAACTCATCGCTACCACGCTGACCGCGGTGATCGGCGATTACCTGCGCGCCTACGGACTTGACTCCGGCGCGGCCGAGCCGTGGGCCTACGGCCTCACCGGCCTGGTGCAGAGCACCGGCGAATGGTGGCTGGAACGGCGGTCGATGAGCCGCTCTCACGTGATCGAGTACGTAACCCGCCTGATCTGGGCGGCGCTGGCTGGGGTCCTGCGCGAGGCCGGGATCACCGCGGATCCCGACCAGCCGCTGCCCGCGGCCCGCCCAAAGCTGACCGTGCGCACTGGAAAGAAGGAGGCCGGATGAACGGGCTCGACGACCAGGACGGCTACACCGGGCCGGCCACGCTGACGGTCGGGGAATCGCAGTTCGGTGTTGAGGTGGAGTTGCGGGGCGTCTTCCAGCCGATCGACGGCCGCTACCACTGGTATGGGCGGATCGGCCGGCACGACGGCCTGACCGCCGCGCTGGGCTCCGGGCGGGTGGCCGGGACGCTGAGCACGCCCGAGGGAAGCTCCCCGTGCGAGCTGTCGGATCCCGATCCGTGGCGCCGCTACCGGGTGACCGGCACCTCCACCCCGCCGTACGCGACGGCGACGCAGGTACCGCCCGATGCGGACCAGGCCAGCGACGGGTTTCTGCCCCGCCGGGTCCGGGTCGCGATCATCGGCGCCGGATTCGGCGGGCTGGGCGCCGGGATCAGGCTGCGCCGGTCGGGCCTGACCGACTTCGTCATCCTGGAGCGCGCCGGATCGGTCGGCGGCACCTGGCGCGACAACACCTACCCGGGCTGTGCCTGCGACGTCCCGTCGCACCTGTACTCGTTCTCGTTCGCGCCGAATCCGGGGTGGTCACGCAGCTTCTCCGCGCAGCCGGAGATCTGGCGATACCTGGCGGACGTCAGCGAGAAAACCGCGGTCGCCCGGCACATCCGGTTCGGGACCGACGTCATCGAAGCCAGGTGGGACGCCGGCTCGGCGCACTGGGCCCTGCGGACCTCAAAGGGCGACCTGACCGCCGAGGTCCTCGTGTCGGCGGCCGGGCCGCTGTCGGAGCCCTCGCTGCCCGACATCCCCGGCCTGGAGTCCTTCCCCGGCCAGATCTTCCACTCCGCGCGCTGGGACCACGACTGTGACCTGGCCGGCCGGCGGGTCGCGGTGGTGGGCACCGGCGCCTCCGCGATCCAGATCGTGCCGGCCATCCAGCCGCTGGCCGGGCACCTGGCGCTGTTCCAGCGAACCCCGGCCTGGGTCATGCCCCGCCGGGACCGCCGGATCAGCGGGACGGAACGGTGGCTCTACCGGCACATTCCGCTGACTCAGCGGCTGGCCAGGACGAGCTTGCACCTGAGCCGGGAGGCACTGGTCGGAGCGTTCGTCAAGCGGCCGGCGTGGCTGCGGGCGGGCCAGCGGATCGCGCTGGCCCACCTGGCCAAGTCCGTCCCGGACCCGGCGCTGCGCGCCGCGCTGACCCCCGACTACGTCATGGGCTGCAAGCGGATCCTGCTGTCCGGCGACTACTATCCCGCCCTCAGCCAGCCGAACGCGGAGCTGATCGCGTCGGGCCTGGCCAAGGTGGACGGCAGCACGCTCACCGCGCAGGACGGCACGGCGGTCGAGGCCGACGTGATCATCTTCGCCACCGGATTCCGCACCGTCGACATGCCCATCGCTGCGCGCATCTATGGCGCGGGCGGGGTGACGCTGGCCCAGGCCTGGGGGCAGGACATGCGCGCCCTGCGCGGCACCACGGTGGCCGGATTCCCCAACCTGTGCCTGGTCATCGGGCCGAACACCGGCCTCGGACACAACTCGATGATCCATATCGTGGAAGCCCAGGCCGGCTACATCGCTGGCTACCTGGCCACCCTGGACCGGCTGGGCGCCGCGGCCCTCGACACCAGGGCCGAGGCCCAGCAGCGGTGGTGCGCCCGCATCGAGCAGCGGATGGCGTCGACGGTCTGGTCGACCGGCGGCTGCGTCAGCTGGTACCTCAACGCCGCGGGGCGAAATCCGACCCTGTGGCCCGGCTCGATCCGGGAGTTTCGCCGCGCGACTCAGCGGGTCGACCCCGGCGAGTACGACGTCATCCGGGCCGGAGCGCCGGCCCCGGCCCCGGCCGCGGCATCCGCGTCCGCCGCGGCACCGTCACCGGCCGGGCCACGGTCATGACCCGGCCGACGGTCATGAGCCGGCCGGGTCAGCCCGGGCGGTCACGCCTGGCGGGCAAGACCGCGGTGGTCACCGGCGCTGCCCGTGGCATCGGCGCCGCGCTGGCGCTCGGCCTGGCCCGCCGCGGTGCCCAGGTCGCGCTCATCGGCCTGGAGCCGGCCGAGCTGGAGGCCACGGCCGCGGAGTGCGCGCGGCACGCGCCGGCCCGGGCCTGGACCGCGGACGTCACCGGCCGGGCCCGGATGCAGGCGGTCGCCGCCGAGGTCACCGCGCATTTCCAGCATGTCGACGTGGTCGTGGCCAACGCCGGGATCGCCATCGGCGGCCCCTTCGCCGACTCTGAGCCGGTGGCGTTCGATCGGGTGATCGAGGTCAATCTGCTCGGCTCGGTCGCCACGGCCAGGGCATTCCTGCCCACCTTGACTGCCGCGGACGGCTACTTCCTGCAGATCGCATCTTTGGCGGCGATAGCCCCAGCGCCGCTGATGGCCGCTTACTGCGCCAGCAAGGCGGGCGTTGAGGCCTTCGCGCACGCGCTGCGGGCCGAGGTGGCCCACCACGGGGTCGACGTCGGGATCGCGTACCTCACCTGGACGGACACCGACATGGTGCGGGCGGCCGACGCCGACGAGCCGCTGCGCCAGCTGCGGGCCCGGCTGCCCTGGCCGGCTGGCCAGACGGCGCCCCTGGACCCGGCCGTGCAGCGCATCCTGACCGGGATCGGCAACCGGTCCGCACACGTCTACGCGCAGCGGTGGATCCGCGGCCTGCAGTGGCTGCCCCGCGCGGCACTGCCCACCGTCACCGGCCGCTTCGGGTCCCATGAGATGGCCCGGCTGGACGGCGCGCTGCGGTCCACCGCCGACCGGCGCAGGCAGCCGCTCGGTCCTGGCGGCCAGGCGGCCTTCGTTTCCGGCCAGGCCAGCCCCACCGGACGTGCGGACTGAAACACCCCGGTGCGCTCCGGGGCTCACGATGCTCCCGCACGGGGGCGGTCGCGGCGTCGCGGTGGTCACGGGGCTGGGGCGTTCGCGCACGGCCGCGTTCATCACCTCCCGGCGCGAATACCGGAGGTTAGCGTTGTGGTTCGTAGGTAAGCTTGGCGATTCCTTTTGAGAAGCTTTTTGTCGTGACGAGCCTCAGATTGGCGCTCTGGCCTTCCCGGAGGAACGGCTTGCCTCGTCCCACGATGATGGGATAGACCGAGACGTCGAGGACGTCGATCAGGTGCTCATTCAGCAGGGTCTCTGCGAGAAGGCCGTGGCCCCAGATGAGCAGGTCCCGCCCTTCCTGCTGCTTGAGCTTCGTGACCTCCGCGACCACGTCGCCCCGGATAATCGTCGAGTTGTCCCAGAGGGCTTGTTCGAGCGTGGACGAGAAGACGTACTTTTGCATGATGTTAACCCTGGCGCCCCACGCGTCGGTCCGTGACGGGTAGGCACGGGCCAGGAACTCGTAGGTGTTCCGGCCCATCAGCATCGCATCGCAGGCCAGCAGCTGACCCAGTCCGTCCCGCAGATAGGCGTCGTCCTGGAAGTTCCGCAGCCCCCAGTTCTGGGGATCGCCGATAATGCCGTCGGCCGAGACCAGGGTGTACTCGATGATCTTCCGCATGAAAACTCTCTCCTTATTTCCGGGGTTTGCTCGTGTCGGCCAGCCGGATCGCGGGCCGGATTGGGGTATCCGCCGGCGCTCAGGGCCTGGCCGGAGCCGCCTGCGGCTCGGCGCACTCGCCGGCCGGGGCCGAGCGCTGTGCCATGCCGAGCCGCCCGGGCAGCAGGAGTGCGGCCAGCGCCCCGGCGGCCAGCACCGCGGCACTGATCGCGAACGCCCGGTCATACCCGGTGGTCAGCGCGGTGGCCACCGCGTGCGGGGCGGTGGACTGGGCGTGGACCGCCGCGGCGGCGGTCGCGGCGACGGCGAGCCCGATGGCGCCGCCTACCTGGCGGGTGGTGGTGACCAGGCCTGACGCCATGCCCGCCTGCTGCGGCGGGATCCCGGCGGTCGCGCCTATCGTCATCGGGGCGAACGATAGGCCGAACCCGGTGCCGGCCAGCAGCCCGGGCAGGAATAGGCCAGGCCAGTAGCCGTCACCTGGCGCGAGCCGCGTCATCCAGGCCAGGCCCGCGGCCGCCAGCAGCAGCCCGGTCACCAGTTGCCGACGGGCCCCGATCCGGGCCACCACCCGGGCAGCCAGCAGCGCCGTGGACAAGATCGCCAGGCCGACGGGCAGGAACGCCAGCCCAGCCCGCAGCGGCGTGTAGCCGTTGATCTGCTGCAGGTACAGCGACAAAAAGAAGAACAGGCTGAAGATCGACGCCCCGATAGCGAGCGAGACTGCGTTGGCCGCGGTGAGCGACCGCTGACGGAACACGCCGAGCGGCACCAGCGGGTGGCGGGCCAGCCGGGCCTCGATCAGCACGAACGCCCCGAGCATGGCGACGCCCGCAGCCAGGGTCGAGATCGTGCGAGCCGAGCCCCACGGGTGAGTGCTGGTGCCCACGATTCCGTAGACGATCAGGGCCATCCCGGCGGTCACCGTGACCGCTCCGGGAACGTCAAGGCGCCCGGCAGTGTCATCGGCGCGGGACTCGGTGAGCGTCCATGCCGCTCCAGCGAGCAGCACCATGCCGACCGGCACGTTGACGAACAGGACCCACCGCCAGTCGAGCAGGCTGGTGAGGATCCCGCCGGCGAGCACGCCGATCGCCGCACCGCTGGCCGCCGTCGCCGACCAGGCGCCCACCGCCCGCCGCCGCTCGGCCGGAGCGGTGAAGGTCGTCGTGAGCAGGCTCAGCGTCGCCGGGGCCAGCACCGCCCCGGCGGTGCCCTGCAGGGCCCGGGCGGTAATCAGCCACGCCCCGTCCTGCGCCAGCCCGCCGATCAGGCTGAACCCGGTGAACAGGCCGACCCCGAGCAGGAACACCCGGCGCCGCCCGAACAGGTCGGCGGCCCGCCCGCCCAGCATCAGCAGGCCGGCGAAGGTCAGCGTGTAGGCGTTGATAACCCACTGCTCACCGCCCGGCGAAAGGTGCAGGCCGGCCTTCATCTGCGGGAGCGCCACGTTGACGATCGAGATGTCCAGAACCACCATGAACTGGGCGAGGCAGCACACAGCCAGCGCGGCCCAGCCCGGCACCGCCCGGCCCGCCCTCCGGGCCGGACTGCGAACGGCCTGGCTGGCACCACCCCGCGGCCGCCGGGGCCGCAGCGCCTCATCCGTCCGCCGGACGACGGCCGTTTCCTTCGTGTTCAGCAACGCCATCTCACTCCTCCTCATGCCGATTCAGGCTGCTACAGCCGTTCAAACCCCGGCCAGCCCGCAGATTGAGCGACGAGTTTCCGGCCCGGACGGTGTTGCAGCCTGCGGAGCGTCAGCCGGGAGAATTCAGCGCCGGCCGGCCGCTGCCGGGCCATCGCCGGCCTGCGCAGCGAGGCGGACGGATCCGGGACGCGGGTGAGTTTCGCCGACGAATCGGGACGGCGGGCGGTGTTGTAACTTACGGCAGGCCAGCCCGCCTCGGAAAGGATGACAGAGCCGTGGACGAGACGGTTCTCAAGCGCGCCCAAGCCGGCGATAACGACGCCTTTCAGGAACTCATCGAGCCGCAACGGCGCGAGCTCCTTGTGCACTGTTACCGGATCCTCGGATCACTGCAGGACGCCGAGGACATACTCCAGGAGACTCTGTTGTCTGCATGGCGAGCACTCGGCCGCTTTGACGGCCGTTCGATGCGGGCCTGGCTGTACCGCATCGCCACCAACCACTGCCTCAACTACCTCAGAGACGGATCGCGCCGCCCCCAGTCGGCCTTGCTCGTCCGGCCAGCGTCCTTCACCGAAGGCCTGGTCAGCTCGGACGAGCCATGGTGGCTCCAACCCTGCCCGGATGAGCTGCTCGACGACACGACCGCCGGCCCCGAAGCCCGGTACGACGCCCGCGAATCGGTTGCCCTTTCCTTCGTGGCCGGGCTCCAGCACCTGCCCGCGCAGCAGCGGGCCGTGCTAGTCCTGCGCGACGTGCTCGGCTTCACGGCTGCTGAAACCGCCGGTCTCCTCGACACCACGCCAACCGCGGTCAACAGCGCGCTGGCCAGGGCCCGGACCGGATTCCGGCCCGGACGGCATCCCGAACAGGTGCCGCTACCGCGATCCGCCGCCGAAGCACAAACCGTCGAACGTTTCGTCAAGGCCTTCCAGCGTGGTGATCCCGGCGAGATAGCCGCCGTGCTCACCGAAGATGCCAGGCTTACCATGCCGCCAGAGCCACTGGAATGCGACTCAGCGCCCGTCATCGCCGCCTTCATGCAGCGAGCGGGCTTCTGGGGTCCCGAGCTCAAACTCGTGCCCACCCGGGCCAACAACCAGCCAGCCTTCGGCTTCTACCGCCCCGACCCAAACTCGGCTATCTGGCGAGCAGCAGGCCTCATCGTGCTCAGCCTGCGTGATGACCAGGTATCGGGCATTACCCGCTTCGACCCGGCACTCCTGGCCCGGTTCGGGCTGCCCCGGACGCTGCCACGGGAAAGAACCGCTGACTGACAGCGAACCTCCGGTGTGCCCCGGTCGCGCCGGTGACGAGGGCGATCGCGGCGTTGCCGTTCATGGTCAAAGCTCACCAGCGCGGCGCCGTCAGCGCCATGACCGGTTCGGTCACGGCCGATACCCTGCCGGTATGAAGCCGGCGCTGCAGGTTCAGGGTCTGATAGGCACGCCAGCCCATGTAGGCCAGGAACACCACCCCGGCGGCCAGGTAGCAGTTGGCCACCACGGTCACAAAACCGTGGAACCCGTAGCTGGGCCGCAGCAGCGAATGCGGCGTCCACCACAGCGGGGCCAGCGCAAACAGCAAGAAGGCGCAGGCCGCGGCGATCCGGGCCCGCTTCCCGTCGCGGGCCAGGGTGATCAGCGCCGGGGCCACGTAGACCCAGTGGTGGGTCCAGGAAACCGGTGAGACCAGCAGGCCGGTGATGCCGGTCACGGCCATGGCGCGCAGCCAGTCGTGGGAGCGGGCGAACACCGCGGCCGAGCCCAGCCCGACGACGGCGGCCACGATGGTCAGCGGCAGGTACCACAGCCCCACGTGGCCCGGCCCGCCGAAGATCCGGATCGCCGCCCCGTAGATGGACTGGTTGCCGATATAGGCCGGGTACACGCGCTTGGTGTCATAGAAATACCGCGTCCAGTAGAGCCGGGACGCGCCGGGGGCGACCAGGTACCCGATCAGCCCGCAGGCCAGGAACGTGACGGCTGCGGTCACCGCGGCCCTGGCCCGCCGGGTCAGCAGGAACAGCACGATGAAGATGCCCGGGGTCAGCTTGAGCGCGGCCGCGATACCGACCCCCACACCGCCACCAGGGCGGCCCTCAGACACCGACCAGACGTCCACGGCCACGATGGCCATCAGGATCAGGTTGACCTGGCCGTTGAACAGCGTGTGGTACACCGGCTCCAGGAGCAGGCTGAGAGCCGTCACGGCGGCGATCTCGGCCCGGGCCGGCCGCCATCTGGCCAGCTTCAGGGTGGCGCAGGCGGCGACGGCCAGCGCCGCGACCGACACCAGTTCCCACAGCACCTGGGCCAGGGCGCTGGGCAGCAAGGCGATCGGGGCGAACAAGGCGGCAGCCAGCGGGGGGTAGGTGAAGTAGTTGGGGCCGGAACTGCCGAGGTACAACTCGGTGCCGTGGGTGACGGCGTGCCCGCCCCACATGTAGACGACGAAGTCGATGGCCTTGAACGAGAGCGCGAACCAGACCAGGACGCCGACCTCGGCCAGCAGCACACCATAGACGGCCCGGGCAGCCCACCGCTTGGCCAGCCAGCGCCTGCCCTCGACGCGCGGCCCGGCGCGGCCCACCGCTGGCCGCCGGTCATCGTCGCGGCGTTTCGTCGCATCGGCGACCTGCATCAGGGTTCCCAAGACTGACCTCCGTCGGGGCGGAAACAGGTAAGCCCCCCACGTGATCAGCGTCCGGGACTGGACCGCCCGGCCGGTAGCCTGCAGGCCCCCGATTCCTGGGTGGAGGTACCCCCCGCCCAGCGCGGGGGAGTAGCGCCACCCAGCGCGGGCTCCTGCTCTACGTGGGCCAGGCCACCGCTCCTCTAGCATCGAAAGCAGGATCGGTGCCCAGGCTGGTGCGGGCACGAGGGCAGGCAGCGGAGGTGCCGGTGGCCGAAGGGGAACGACAGGTGCCCGAGCAGGCTCGGCAAGATCAGGATGTTATCTGCGCACTTCACGGGGCCGATCTGGAGTGCGTCAGGAAATTCCTGGCTGTGGCTGAGGAACTGTATTTCGGCCGGGCGGCCCGCCGCCTGGGCATCGCGCAGCCGCCGTTGTCCCGGGCCATCAGGCAGTTCGAGCGGCGGCTGGGGTGACCCTGCTGGAACGCGGCAGCGGGCCGGTGACCCTCACCTCGGCCGGCGTCCGGATGGCGGTCGAGCTCATGGACGCGGGCCCGCGCGCCCCGGAGGGCTGAGCCGCCAGCCGTCTGGACATGACCCCGGCGAATTTACGGGTCTGACCGCTAAGTCACGGGAGCTGACGCCTCGGCCAGGTTGGCGCGGACCGCGTCCAGGGCCAGCTGGATGTTCTCGACCGAGTTCGCGTAGGAGAACCGCATGTAGCCGTCGCCGTACTGGCCGAACGCGGTGCCGGACAGCGCGGCCACCCCGGCGTCCTGCAGCAGCCGCGCGGCCAGCTCTCCCGACGACAGCCCGGTGCCGGTGACGTTCGGGAACACGTAGAACGCGCCCTGTGGCTCCAGGCACGTGATGCCGGGAATGGCGTTCAGCCCGGAAACGATCACGTCGCGCCGCCGCCGGAACTCCTCCACCATCCGCGCGACCCCGTCCTGCGGGCCCTGCAGCGCCGCCGCCGCCGCGTACTGGCTGAACGCCGACGTGCACGACACCGAGTTGATCACCAGCCGGGTCACCGGCTCGACCAGCGCGGGCGGGAACACTCCGAAGCCCAGCCGCCAGCCGGTCATCGCGTAGGTCTTGGACCAGCCGTCCAGCAGGATCGTCCGGTCGGCCATCCCGTCCACCGACAGCACGCTCGCGTGCGGACCGTTACCGTACCGGATCGCCCAGTACACCTCGTCGGACAGCACGATCAGGTCGTGCCGCATCGCGATGTCGGCGATCGCCTCGCAGTCTTCCTGGGTCAGCGCCGATCCGCACGGGTTGTGCGGCGAGTTGATGATCAGCAGCTTGGTGCGCTCGGTGACCAGCCGTTCCAGCTCGCCGGTGTCGATCCGGAACTCGTTGTCCTCCCGCAGCGGGATCGGCACCCCGGTCGCGCCCGAGAACGCGGTGATCGATTCGTACATCGGGAAGCTCGGGTCCGGGTACAGCACCTCGTCCCCCGGGCCACAGAGCGCCATGATCGTGAAGAACATGATCGGCTTGGCTCCCGGCGTCACGATCACCTGGTCCGGCGTGACCCGCATGCGCCCGTTACGTTCCAGAAACTCGGCTACGGCCTCCCGCAGCGGCGGGACTCCGGGCGCCGGGACGTAGTGAGTCTGGCCAGCCCGCAGCGCTTCCACCGCGGCCTCGACGATATGGTCGGCGGTTGGAAAGTCCGGTTCGCCGATCTCCAGGTGGATGACCTTGCGTCCGGCCGCCTCCATGGCCTTGGCCCGGGCGAGTACCTCGAATGCGGATTCGGTGCCGAGTTGGCCCATGCGGTCGGCCAGCGAGAAGGTCGTCATGGGCCTGATGATACGGCCGCGGCAGATTGCGTGGTTCCGGGCGGCTGTTCCACGAAGTGACCAGGTTGGAGCCGGCTATTGCCCCAGGCCCGGCGACACGTCAGCCTGGAAGTCCCCGAGACAGTGGAGGTGCGGGATGGGCCAGGCTCCCGACGGAGCGCAGTCGCGGTCAGCGTCGATCGCGCGGTCCGGCAGCGAGTCCGACACGACGCGGCTGTTCGCCGCGGCCGAGCCGGACTTTGCCCGGTACGAGCTGGTCAAGGACCTGGTC
>Ga0335075_10012096_pt1 | contig 13046 bp, 11 predicted proteins | sample Lox_Sample_24_FD_206723 | JGI IMG/M metagenome (GOLD analysis project Ga0335075, IMG submission 206723) | Soil microbial communities from Loxahatchee National Wildlife Refuge, Florida, United States - Lox_Sample_2.4 | ecosystem: Environmental > Terrestrial > Soil > Wetlands | place: USA... | reverse complement strand
CGCCGCAGCGGCGCGAGTCCGAGCTGGCCGCCCAGCGCGACCGGGTGGCCGAGGTCAGGCGGCGGCTCGCGCCCCGGGGGGATCTGGGGGGGTCGTCCCCCAGGGGCAGCATCCGGGTGGGGCTGGCGGGGTCGTCCCCCCAGGACAGCACTGTGGACGGGCAGCTCTCCGGCGCCGTCGCCGACCTGCTGAGCGTGCTGGATCACCTGGTCCGGCGCAGCGTGTGGATCGTCGGCGGGGACGGCTGGGCGTACGACATCGGCGCAGGCGGGCTGGACCACGTGCTGGCCAGCGGGCGCAACGTGAACGTGCTGGTGCTAGACACCGAAGTTTACTCCAACACCGGCGGCCAGTCCTCGAAGGCGACCCCGCTCGGCGCCGTGGCCAAGTTCGCGGCCTCCGGCAAGACCATGCCCAAGAAGGACCTGGCGCTGCAGGCGATCGCGTACGGCTACGTGTACGTGGCCCGGGTCGCGATGGGCTCGGACCCGCAGCAGACGCTGCGCGCATTCCGCGAGGCCGAGGCGTACGACGGCCCGTCGCTGATCATCGCCTACAGCCACTGCATCGCGCACGGCATCGAGATGCGCGACGGCCTGGGCCAGCAGTACCGCGCGGTGGCCAGCGGCTACTGGCCGCTGATCCGGTACGACCCAATGCTGCGCGCGGCCGGCGGCAACCCCTTCCTGCTCGACTCGCCGCGGCCGCGAATCCCGCTCGCCGACTACACGCAGCGGGAGCTGCGCTACCGGGCGCTCGGCAACACCAACCCGGCCGAGGCCGAGCGGCTGGCCGCGCTGGCCCAGCAGGCCGTGGACCAGCGGTGGGACACCTACGAGGAGATGGCGAGCCGCGGCCCGGCGCACTTCCCGGCCGACGCCCGCACGACCGGCCCGGCGGCGTCACGTTCAGGATCCGCCGGTGAGCCCGAGGAGGGTGTGTGATGGACCTGCGGAGCCGGTACCTGGGCCTGGAACTGCGCAACCCGCTGATCGCGTCCGCGTCGCCGCTGTCGAACACCGTCGACGGCGTGCGGCGGCTGGCCGACGCCGGCGTGGGCGCGGTGGTGCTGTACTCGCTGTTCGAGGAGGAACTGCGCCGGGAGGCGGCGCGGAACGCCGCGCTGGCCGACGCCGGGACCGACAGCTTCGCCGAGTCGCTGTCCTACTTCCCCGGCACCGCCGCCGCCGATCCCGGGCCGCGTCGCTACCTGAGCCTGCTGGAGCGCGCGGTGGCCGCGGTCGACATCCCGGTTATCGCCAGCCTGAACGGGGTGACCACCGGCGGGTGGACCGACTACGCGGCCGCCCTCGAGCAGGCCGGGGCCGCGGCGATCGAGCTGAACATCTACAACCTGCCGGGCGCCGTCCCTCCGCCCCTTACCCCGGCCCCCATCACGTCCGACTCTCGCTTCTTCCCCGGCCGCGACGTAGAACAGCGGCACGTCGAGATCCTCACCACGGTCAAGGCGGTGGTGCGGGTGCCGGTGGCGGTGAAGCTGAGTCCGTACTTCAGCTCTCCCGGCGAGATGGCGCTGCGGCTGGACCGGGCCGGGGCGGACGGCCTGGTGCTGTTCAACCGGTTCCTGCAGCCCGACATCGACCCGGAGACGCTGACCGTGACCGCCGGCTTCGGGCTGTCCAGCCCGGCCGAGGCCAGGCTGCCCCGGGCCTGGATATCCCTGCTGGCCGGGCGGACCGGCGCGTCGCTCGCCGCGACCACCGGGGTCGAGGACCCCGCCGACGTCGCCCGGTACCTGCTGGCCGGGGCGGACGTGGTGATGACCGCGTCGGCGCTGCTGCGGCACGGCCCGGCCTACGCCGGCGTGCTGCTCGACGGGCTCGCCGACTGGATGACCCGCAAGGGCTTCGCCGCCGTGGCCGACGCGCGGGGCCTGCTCTCGGTCCCGCTGAGCACCGGCAGCGACGCCGCCCAGCGGCAGGGGTACGTCACCGCGATGCAGGCCGCCAACATGGCCCGGCGCTGGCAGGACGCCGGAATCGGCGGCTGAGCTTCCGGCCTGACCGCGGCGCTCGGCTCGCGGGCGGTCAGCGGCGCGTCGTCCACTTCGGGCCGGTTACCGTCCATTCGGACCCCCACGCCGCCAGGCGCCGGCGGTCGATCGCCAGCCGGCACGGCCAGTAGCAGAGGAACAGCGCGACGGCCGCGCCGCACACCGCGCCGACCGAGAGCACCAGCGCGGAGAACCCGGCCTCGGCGGGGGTCGCGGGCGGCTGCTGCGGCTGGCCGGTGGCGGTGAGCCACACCTGGACCCGGCTCCCGGCGCGCGCGCCGGAGATGGCCGGCGCGGTCAGCGTGGTAAGGACGCCTTTGCGCTGCTGGCCGTCCGGCGCCCGCCAGCGGGCGGTCGCGGTTGCCTCGGACGTGCCGGCGCTGCTGGACGCGCTGCCCTGGAGCAGCACGGCCGTGGCCGGGTGCAGCCGCGCCGCGGCCGCGCGCTGGCCCTGGTACAGCCGCTGGCCGAAGCCGGGCGCGGGCGCCCCCGCGGCCCGGCAGACCGCGCCCACCCGCGCGCAGACGAAGCCCTCCAGCCGGTCCGTGGGCCGCCGCAGCAAGCTGCGGCCCACGAGCAGCCGGGCCACCCGCACCAGCCGGGCCGCCCCCCGGGTCCTGGTTGTGCCAGCCATGACCACCACCACCTCTGGCCAGCGTTCACTACCAGTCTGACCCCGGCCGGGCGAGGCAGGTCAGGGACATCCGCCACCCGCCGCCGGGCCCTTGGTCCATGCGGGCCGGCCGGCCGATCGCGGCGCGCCGCGGGCTCGGGACCAAAGCCCCTGCGGGCTGGGCCGAGCGTCCCTGGGCCGCTCGCCGCCGCGGCTGTGATCGTGAATATGACTGACGGTCTTCGGGGAGGCAGGGATGACGGCACAATCACAGAACGGGCAGCATCGGATCGTGGTCGGTGTGGACGGGTCGGTCTCGTCCAAGGCGGCGCTGGCCTGGGCGCTAAGGCAGGCCAGTCTGACCGGCGCCGTGGTGGAGGCGGTCACCGCCTGGGACTTCCCGGCGGTGACCGGCTACCCGGTGGGAGTGGGCGGCGTCGACTGGGAAGGCATGGCCACCCAGGCGCTCAGCGACGCGATCGCCGGCGTGGCCGCCGGTGCCGAGTCGGCCAAGATCACGTCCAGGGTGATGAAGGGGAACCCGGCTCAGCTGCTGCTGCAGGAGTCGGCAGGGGCCGACCTGCTGGTCGTCGGCAGCCGGGGCCACGGCGGGTTCGTCGAGGCCCTGCTCGGGTCGACCGGCCAGCACTGCGTCCAGCATGCCACCTGCCCGGTCGTGGTGATCCGCGACTCGGTCACCGGCGGTCCGGCGGAACCAGGGCGGGGCTGACGGCGATGCGGGCTTGCGGCGGTGCGCGGGTGGTGGTGGGGGTTGACGGTTCCCCAGGCTCGGCGGCGGCATTGCGCTGGGCCGCCGCGGAGGCTTGGCTGCGGGGGATGCGGCTGCACGTCGTGCAGGCCCGGGACCAGCAAGCCGTGGTGGCCCCGGGCCACGTTGCGCCCCCGGCCGACGGGGGCCCCGCGGTCGGCCGCGCGGTGGCCGAATGCGCCCTGAAGGCGCTCATCTGCCAGACGCTCGGCCCCGACGGCGGGCTGGCGGTCCAGCTTGAGCTCGCGGATGGGCTTCCGGTCCGGGTGCTTCTTGACCGCGCGGCGGGCGCGGCCCTGCTCGTCCTCGGCAGCGCCCGCGCCGGCGCCCCGGACGCTGGGCCGACGGACGGGCCCGGCCTCCGCTGGGCCCGGTCGTCCGTGACTGCCTGCGCGCCGCGCCGTGCCCGGTAGTGGTCGTGACCAGCCGGTGCGTGCCGCCCGAAGCCAAGCCGGCGCGTGCCGGATGATGACGGGCAGCGCAGAAGATCGTTACATCCCACGCTCACCCCGCGTCTATCAGGCGGGCCGGTCAGCCGAGGCGACCGATGCGCGAGAGCGCAGACGCCCACGGTCATGATGACCAGCCCCGCCGCCTCCGCGGCGATACCGGCGGGGCCGCTGGCGATCCGCTCGTTCAGCCACAGCAGGCCTATACCGATCGCGACCACGGGGTTGGCGACCGTGCGGATCGCCAGCACCGGCACGATGAGAGCACTTTCCTGGAAAGCGTTCTGGTTGAGCAAAAAACCAGCCGGCTCGAGGATGATGAACGCATACAGCGGCCATTGCCGGGACGGCGGACTGAACCCCTGCGGGATGGTTCGCGACATCTCTTTGAGCAGGAATGCCGTGACCCCGAAGATCACGCCGCAGGCGAGCGCGGTCGCCAGCGGGCGGCCCCGCCGGGGGCCGGCATGCGCTGCGATCAGGCAGAAGGCAACAGTCACCGCGAGGCCAGCGCCCAGCGGCAGCACAATCACCGGTGAGACCGCAGCGCTGCCGCCGTGCGGGCGGGCAACAGCCAGGAACAACGCAAGACCGCCGCTGCAGCATACAACCCCGGCCGCCATAACCCAGTCGGGCCGCCGACGGGTCACCACGTTGCTAATCAGGGCCGCGAACAGCAGGTCGCAGACGAGGATCGGCTGCACCAGCGACAGCGGGCCGAGGTGCAACGCGACGGCCTGCAAGGCAGACGCGGCCACATCGACCGTGATCCCCGCCCGCCACGCCCTTTTGGCGGCCAGATCCTGAAAGAGCCTTGGATCTAGCGGGCGCCGCAGTGGCACGGTATGCGTGGCGCGCTGCTCGATGACATCAGAGGCACCAAAGGCCACGGAGGCACAAACGGCAACCACAGCAGCGATTGGCTCGTTCACTGCATCCTCGCCCGCACGGGAGCCTCCGGTGTCGACGGACACCCTGTGCGCCCACATCAAACGGCTTGGGGCCGGTCACCCCCACCCAGCCTGCAGCCTTGTGCACTTTGCCTTCCCGGGTGCCCCCCGCTTCTGACGATGTCCCTGGAGGGGTTGGGTTCCGTCACTGACGGTGTCGTCGTGACGTGAGTTGAGTGATGTGAGTTTCGTGCCGTGGTGGACGGCGTCACCGTGACCGTGTTGGCAAAGGGAACGGCCCTCCCTGAATCTTGAGCCGATGCCGGGAGGGCCGTGCGAGCGGTGCCGGAGGCACCACGTGGTCACGGTACGAGGTTCAGTTCGGTCTGTCGGGGCCCGCCTCCTGTCGGGCGGTCTTGCGTGCTGGTGCGGTCAGAGGTTTCGGCCGTGGGGGCATGCCCGGCCGCGGATGATCGGCACGTTCGCCGGGCCGCTGTCAGTTCGGCCGCGGCGGGCGAGATGTTTGGGGTGCGGGCGCACGCACGTGCTGCTGGCCTCGGGGCTGCTGTCGCGCCGCAGGTACGCCGCGGTGGTGATCTTCGCCGCCCTGGCGCTGCGGGCGGCCGGGCTGAAGGTCGCCGCGGTCGCGGCCCGGCTGCAGTTGCCCTCGCCGGGGCGGCCGGGTCAGTCGTGGAGCGTGCCGGCATCGACGGCCCGGTCGTGGCTGGCCCGGTTCGCCGCCCGCGCCGGCTGGCTGCGGCAGTTGTTCACCGGGGTGCTGCCGCTGGCTGATCCGCGGGCCCGCCCGGTCACGGCGGCGGGCTCGCCGGCCGGGGATGCGCTGGCCGCGCTGGAGGCGGTGACTGAGGGCCTGCGGGCCCGGTTCGGGCTGGACAGGCTGGCGGCGCGCGAGGCTGCGGTGCACCTGACCGCTGGGATGCTGCTGGCTCCCTCGATCCCCGGCCGCGGCGGTCAACACCAGCCTGCCCGCGCTGGCCGCCGTCTGGTCTTCCTGGCCGCCGGGCCTGGCCGCCAGGGTCGTCATGAAGCCCTTTTGATGGCGATCTGGACGGAGGAAGGCGTGACTCAGGCGGACAGGGACGTTGCGACCCGGCGGCAGCGGGCGCAGACGATCGCGTTGTGGCGGTGGTCGCTGATCGAGCCGGCGATGGATCCGGCGCTGAGCGCGCGGCAGCGCGGTGCCATCGTGCGCGGCATCGCCGCCCGCGAGCATGCCGGGCCGTTCGGAGCGGTGGTGAGCGTGTCCCGCAAGACGGTGGACCGGTGGATCACCGCCCGGCGGGCTGGCGGGTTCGGCGCGCTGGTGCCCGCGCCGCGCCAGTGCGCGCCGCGCACCGGCGCCCAGGTGGTGGAGCTGGCGGTGGGGCTGAGGAAGGAGAACCCGGCCCGCACCGCCGCGCAGGTCCGCCGGGTGCTGATCGCGCAGCTGGGCTGGGCTCTGTCAGAACGGGCGATCCAGCGGTGGTTCGAGGCCCGGGAGCTGACCACCCGGCCGGGCGGCCAGCCGCCGCAGGCTTACGGGCGCTTCGAAGCGCAGAAAGTGAACGAGATCTGGACCGCCGACCTGATGGACGGCCCGAAAATCGGCGGCCGCGCCACCTGGCTGGCGGGCATCATCGATGACCGGGCAGGCCGGCGCCGCCGGGCAGCTGCGCCTGTCCAACATGACCGGCGACGACAGCGACGGCGACAGCCAGCAGCCCGGCGGCAGCCGCAGCGAGGACGACAGCCCGGGCGAGCGCGACGGCGCCGGCGGCCAGGACGGCGGTGCGCGGTGAGCGCCCCGGCCATGCCCGCCAGCCAGCTGGCCGTCATCCTGCAGGACACCGCCGAGGGGATCTGTGCCGACGCCGCCGCGACCGGGCTGATCGCCGCCCACGGCCGGTTCCTGCACGAGCCGACGTTCCGGCGCATCATCGCCGCCGGGTCGGCGATCAGCTCCGGCGAGCCGGTCGCCGTGATCCGGTGGAAAGCCGGGCGACGGCTTGCTTGTGGGCGACTGAGCCGAACAGGGCGTTCACCGGGATGGATGCGGTGAACGGCGTGACGGTGAATCCCCAGTGCGACTGCAGGGCATCGAGCATCTGAAGCTCCTGTCTTGTCAGAGGCGTGCTGACCGGCGAAGCCGGCAGCGGGAAAACAGCGGCGCTGCGCGCCGACGCCGACGGGCTGGACGCCTCCCGCCACACCCTGATTTATCTCCCGAACCCGCAGGCCGGGGTCAGGGGCATAAGGCGCCTGGCGCAGAAGTCAGCGTCCCGGTTCCAGACCCAAAGCTACGGGTTCCAGACCCAAAGCTACGAGCTGTCCGTGTTGTCGTGGCCGGCTGGCCACTTCGCCCTGAAAGCGGGCTTGCCGTGAGACCTGTCGGCCGGGCCGGCCGCCAGGTGACCGTGCCCAGCCCGGCCAGATCCTCCCGGAACCCCCGCCGCCGGGCCAGCCGGCCGAACAAGTCACCAGAACCGGCCGCACCCCCCCCCAGCAACCCCGGCCCCGCAGGACACGGCCGACGTCCCATCATCACACCGCCCGCAGCACATCACGGCACTACCTCCCGCGCTACCGCAAACACGCTCCAGAGCCAGCAAACCACCGTCAGGCGGGAAGCCGCAGCGTCAGGATGGCGACGTCGTCTGAGCGGTCGCCGGGGCAGTTGACGGCGAGGAAATGACAGAGGCTTCTGGCTGGCCGGGCGGCCTGTCCTGCCGCGAGCCTGGCCAGAGTGGCGAGGCCCTCGCCGAGGGGGTGTTCGTGGTGTTCGACCAGGCCGTCGGTGAAGAACACGAGGGTGACGCCGCCGGCCAGGAGTTTGTAGTGATCAGGGCGGGCGACGGTGGCGTCGACGCCGAGCGGCAGTCCTGGCGCGGCTTCCAGGAACTGTCCGGGCTCTCCGGGCGAAAGGAGCAGCGGGGCCGGGTGACCGGCGCTGCTCCAGTGCAGGTGCCATCCCTCGCTGGCCGACCGGACGCGCGCAAGGCACGCGGTGGTGAGTGGGGTGTCGGTCATGGCCTGGAGTATGCAATCGAGCGCGGTCAGGATTTCACCAGGTGATTTGCGCCTGTCGTACAGCAGGGCGCGCAGCATCGAGCGCGTCTGCACCATCGCCGCCGCCGCGGACAGGTCGTGGCCGCCGGTGTCGCCGATGACCACGGCGCAGCTGCCATCGGGCAGGAGCACCGCGTCGTACCAGTCGCCGCCGACGCCGCTCGGAGTAGCGGCTGGCCGGTAGAGCGCCGCAGCCTCGATGGGCCGCAGATCCGGCAACCGCGGCAGCAGCAAGCGCTGAAAATCCTCCGCCCGGCCATTCATCTGACCGAGGAGGCGCGCGTCATCGATGGCCACACCGGCTGCGCCAGCCAGCGCGACGATCATGATCTCGTCGTTGTTATCGAAGGGCTGACCGTCGCGCCTGTCCGAGACGTACAGGCTTCCATAGGTACGGCCTCGGCTGTTGATCGCGACCCCAAGCACGGTGTGTATGGGCGGATGCCCGGGTGGAAGGCCGATTGCCCGGGGGTGATCGCTGACGGAGTCGACCCGCAGCGGCCGAGGATCGGTCAGCAGGTGGCTGAGCAGGCCGCGTCCGCGCGGCGGTCCCAGGCCGGCCGCCGCGGCTTGCTCGTCCGCGGACAGGCCGAGCGGGACGAACTCGGTGAACGAGTCGCCGTCGTCGCTGAGCACACCCAGCGCTCCGTACCGGGCACCGACCAGGTCCATCGCGGTGGCGACGACTTGGTGGAGCACGGCCTTCAGGCCGACATCACGACGTAGCACCAGCGCGTACAGCTCGTGCAGGGCGTGCTGCACGCGCGCGAGCGTTTTCAGCTCCTCAGCAATCCGGTCCAGCTCAGCGCCGAGGCGCAGGTCCTGACCTAGAAGTTGGTTATGAGTCGTCATTCCCAGAACCCCCCGGTCTCCCGTACCCGGTGCCGGTGAGTGCTATCCGGACCGCACCCGCTGGTAAGTCCCCATCTCCCACCCTAGAAGGGTGTGATGCAGTTACGGCACGGACCGCGTTTGCCCTGTTTGCGTCCTCGATGACGCCCGTATGAGAGGCAAGCGTGCGCCACGCTGATAAGCCAGGGCGCGGCTCAGGGAAGGCCCTTCTTCGCGCTAACTTTCCGGGTCTGGGCAAGGATGCGACGCTCTCGATTGCTTTGCCCCGTTCGCCGTTACCGGACGCGTCGAGTTCCGTCTTGCCGGGCTGGGCGGGTAGCCGGGTCGAAGGCGCCCGGCTACTACGCTCGAGCCAACCCGGGGTTCCTGGCCGGGCCAGCTGAAGCCTCCACGAAGGGCGGACGGGTGTCCTGGCGTACAGTGCCGGCGTTCGCCGCGGGTGTGCTGGCGACGGTGGCCGGTGCCGTTCTGGTGTGGTGCCGCGGGGCGGCCCGGGCGGACTCGGCGTTCACCGTGCGGCTGGTGCGGTGGTGGGCGGAAGCGCTGCTGCGCGCCGCGGGAGCGCGGGTGGCCTGCGTCGGGCTTCAGCATGTCAGCGCGGCGGGGCCATGCGTGGTGGTTTCCAATCACCAGTCCTGCCTGGACCCGATCGTTGCCTTGCGGGTGCTGCCGGTGACGCTACAGGTCCTCGCCATGCGCGAGCTGTTCCAGATCCCGCTGCTGGGTCTGACGATGCGCATGACCGGGATGATCGAGGTGGACCGGAATTCCCCCGACTTCCGTGAGATCGACACCGATGCGGCCCGGGCCCTGGCAGCCGGGCACTCGCTTCTCGCCTACCCGGAGGGGAGGATTTCTCCGGACGGCGTGATCAAGGAGTTCAAGGACGGCGCCTTCATCATCGCGGTCGCCGGCCAGGTCCCGGTCGTCCCGGTCGCCATCCATGGCACCCGCCGGATCTGGCCGCCGGGGCGGAAGGCGATCCACGGCGGCCCGGTGCGCGTGGTGGCCGGGAGTCCGCTGCCGACGAGCGGCCTGACTCATCGCGATATCGCCAGGCTGCGCGATCAGGCCCGAAATGTGATCTGCTCGGCACACCGCGACCTGGCAATGGCGATGGAAGCACGACGAAGACCAGCGTCACGGCCCACCGGTCGCTCGCGTTGGTGGCCGCGAGCGCGCTGACAGTGTCCGCGACCGGATCGAAGGACGGCGGCTCTGGTGGCGGCGTACCCGGAGCCCGAGGGGTTGTTGCCGTAGCCCGGCGGTGTTGGCCGGGCTCATCTGGGGGATGGCTAGGTTAGCGCCCGGATTCCGGCTTCTGGGGTCGCACGGGCAGTCTGGCGGGCAGACAATGCGCACCCTTGCCGCTACCCGGTAGGTGAAAGCCCAGTGCAAGATCGCAAGAACTATGTGTACAGCAGGGAAGATGTGGCCCACCTGCTGCGGCGCCTTGGGCTCCCGAGGCTTGCTGACCGCGCGTTGCGGGAGCTTCCCGATCCGGTCGATGAGGATCAGATCGAGACCTGGGGCCTGCGCTACGGCCTTACCAAGGATGGCGTGATCAGCCAGATCGGAGGCAGTCCCTGAGCCCCGGCCCATCGGCAACCTTGCACCGAAGTCACGCGGACCATCGCCTAGCACCCGCGCCGACGATGACCTGGCCCGCCTGAGGGGCTCCTCCGGGTCCGGTTTGACACCGCCGTGTGCCGCGGGCTTGGGACCAAAGCCTCTCCGGGCTGGGCCGAGCGTCCCTGGGCCGCTCGCCGCCGCGGCTGTGATCGTGAATGTGACTGGCGGTCTTCGGGGAGGCAGGGATGACGGCACAATCCCAGAACGGGCAGCACCGGATCGTGGTCGGGTGTGGACGGGTCGGTCTCGTCCAAGGGTCACCGGCGGTCCGGCGGAACCAGGGCAGGGCTGACGGCGATGCGGGCTTGCGGCGGTGCGCCCTCGGCCGACCCCGGCGAAGCCGCCCGCTGGCAGCAGGCGATCGATCCGTGGCTGGCCGGGCAGACAAGCGTCGTGATCCAGATCGAGCCGGGGATCGGCACCGGCTCTGAGCTGCAGCAGTAGACATGGTTCCCGGTTGGAGGCGGTGACGATGGGCGGCCCTGGCGTGGTGGCCGGTGTCGACGGCTCAGCCGCGAGCGAGCAGGCGCTGGCCTGGGCGGCGGCGGCCATGCGCCGGGTTCCGCTGACGGTCTGTCACGTGCAGGATGCCGGGGGGACGGGTCCCCGGCCCGATAAGGGTGCGGTGCGATCAGGCACCGACCGCATGCTCGCCGGGGCGGTGGCCCTGGCCCGCCGTCAGCAGCCGACGCTTGACGTGGTGCCACGGTCGGCCGCCGGCCCGGCAGCGGAGGCGCTGCTGCAGGCGTCGGAGGGCGCCGAGATGCTGGTGGCCGGAACTCGCGGGGCCGGCGACTGGTCCTTTCCGGAGCTGGGCCCGGTCAGCAACGACCTGGCCGCCAGCGCTTCCTGCCCGCTGCTGCTGGTGCCCGACGACGGGATCTGGCGCGACGGGCCGGTCGTGGTCGGCGTCGACGGCACGCCATCGTCGCAGCGGGCCGCCGGCTTCGCCTTCGAAGAGGCGCAGCTGCGTCACGTTACGGTCCTGGCGGTCTGCTGGTCGCAGGAACCAGGACAGGCCGAGGAGGCCGGCGGCGCGTGGCAGAGCAAGTACCCGGACGTTACGTTCTCGGTCTCGGCCGCGGCGCATGCCCCCGCGGCGGCCTTGCGCGCGATCGCCGCCACGGCGCCGCTGGCGGTCGTGGGCGCACACGGCGCCGGTGACATCCCGGGCCTGCTGCTCGGCAGGGTGGCTCACGAGCTGCTGCAGAACGCGGCGCACCCGATCGCGGTCGTTCACTGAGGAGGATCGGGTGGAGAGGCCCTACGCGCAGGTCGCCGAGACCCATTCCGCGGTGGTGTTCTTCGCCGGCGATCGCGCCTACAAGGTCAAGAAGCCAGTCAGCCTCGGGTTTCTCGACTTCAGCGCGCCGCGGGCACGGGCGGTGGCATGCGCGCGCGAGGTCGAGCTCAACCGGAGGTTCGCGCCGGATGTGTATCTGGGTGTCGCCGAGGTCCGCGGCCCGGACGGCAGGGTTTGTGAGCATCTGGTGGTGATGCGCCGGATGCCGCCCTCGCGGCGGCTGTCCGCGCTGGTCCAGGCGCAGGCGCCGGTGGCGGACGCGGTCGGTCAGGTGGCCCGGATCCTCGCGGCGCAGCACGCGTCGGCGCCGCGCGGCCCGCAGATCGCCGAGCAGGGCAGCGCGGACGCGCTGCGCCGCCGGTGGGCGGACAACGTCGAGCAGATACGGCGGCTGCCGGGAGAGCTGCTCGACCCGGCGGCCGTCACCGAAATGGAGCGGCTGGCGGGGCAGTTCATCGCCGGCCGTCGGCCGCTGCTGCGCGCGCGGGTCAGCGGCGGGCGCATCGTGGACGGCCACGGCGACCTGCTGGCCGGTGACATCTTCTGCCTGGACGACGGGCCGCGCATCCTGGACTGCCTGGAGTTCGACGACCGGCTGCGCTGGCTGGACGGGCTCGACGACGCCGCCTGCCTGGCCATGGACCTCGAGCATCTCGGCGACCGCCGGCTGGCAGAGCAGTTCATCGGCTGGTACACCGAGTACTCCGGAGACCGGGCCCCGCGGTCGCTGCGCCATCACTACATCGCCTACCGGGCCGTGGTCAGGGCCAAGGTCGCCTGCGTGCGGGCCGGCCAGGGCGCGCCGGAGGCCGCCGCCGACGCCCGCCGGCTGGCGGGCATCGCGCTGGGCCACCTCCGCGAGGGCGCCGTGGCCCTGGTGCTGATCGGCGGCCTGCCCGGAACCGGCAAGTCGGCGCTGGCCGACGCGCTGGCCAGCCGCCTGGGCGGCGTCGTGCTGAGCAGCGACCGAATCCGCAAGGAACTGGCCGGCCTGCCCCCCGCGCAGCAGCCCGCCGTGCCGTACGGCGCCGGCATCTACTCCCCCGCGGCCACCGAGGCCACCTATGCCGAGCTGCTGCGCCGCGCCGCCGGCCTGCTCGCCGGCGGCGAGCTGGTCATCGCCGACGCTTCCTGGGCGTCGGCCGAGCATCGCGCCGCCGCCATCGCGGTGGCCCGCGAGGCGCATGCGCGGCTGGTGCAGCTGCGGTGCTCCGCTCCGGCGGATCTCGCCGAACAGCGGATCAGCGGCCGGCCACCGGGGCCGTCGGACGCCGACCGCGGCATCGCGCGCCAGATGGCAGCCGCCATGGCACCGTGGCCAGAGGCGGCCACGATCGACACCCGCCGCGGCGACCGCGGCGGAGCCGGTGACCGGGACGGTGTGCCGGCCGACCTGGTCGACCAGGCGGTCGCCGCGATCCGGCCCCCGCAGCGCGCGCCCGCAGGGCAACCTTCCCG
>Ga0335075_10012095_pt1 | contig 13046 bp, 11 predicted proteins | sample Lox_Sample_24_FD_206723 | JGI IMG/M metagenome (GOLD analysis project Ga0335075, IMG submission 206723) | Soil microbial communities from Loxahatchee National Wildlife Refuge, Florida, United States - Lox_Sample_2.4 | ecosystem: Environmental > Terrestrial > Soil > Wetlands | place: USA... | reverse complement strand
ATGACGTCGCGGATGCCGTACGCCAAATCGGCAGAGACACAAATGCGAAATTCGTCGCTGGCGGCACCAATCTGATCGATCTGATGAAAATGGACGTCGAACGGCCGAGCACGGTAATCGACATCACGCGACTGCCGCTCAAGCAGGTCGAATCCACGCCCGGCGGGGGCCTGCGCATCGGCGCACTCGTGCGCAACACCGATCTCGCCTACCACCCTCTCATCGAGCAGCGTTATCCGATACTCGCCAGCTCGATCATGGCGGGCGCTTCTCAGCAGTTGCGAAATATGGCGTCGACCGGCGGCAATCTACTCCAACGAACCCGCTGCGCCTACTTCTACGACGTAGCGACACCTTGCAACAAACGCGATCCGGGCAGCGGCTGCTCCGCCATCGACGGACAAAATCGCATGCACGCGATCCTGGGCGCCAGTGACGCCTGCATCGCGACGCACCCATCGGACATGTGCGTAGCGCTCGCGATGTTGGAGGCGAAAGTACATGTAATGAGCGCGTCGGACGACCGTGTGATCCCTATTGCAGAATTCCACCGTCTGCCGGGCGATACGCCACAGCGCGACACCAACCTCAACGCCAGCGAGATCATCACTGCGGTAGAACTGCCAGCGAAAGGTTTTGTTACGAACTACACGTACCTGAAGATCCGGGACAGGCTCTCGTATGCGTTCGCCCTAGTTTCTGTCGCGGTGGGGCTCGAACTCGATAAGGATACCATCAAAGAAGGGCGCATTGCGCTCGGGGGTGTGGCGCACAAACCGTGGCGCGATCCGCAAGCCGAAGCCGCGCTGCGCGGGCAGCCGGCTAGTACCGCAACATTCGCGCGGGCGGCCGACGCGCTGCTGCGCGATGCCAAGGGATACGAGCACAACACTTTTAAGATCGATCTTGCGCGCCGCTGCATCGCGCGCGCGCTCGCACAAGCCGCGCGAGGCACGCCGCAGTCGCAGTCATCCAAAAAGATCGCCTGAGGACAGCCATGACATCTTACATCGGCACCGCGACATCCCGCCTCGATGGCGTTGCGAAGGTCACTGGCGCAGCAAAATATGCCGCCGAATTCAACGCGCCTGGCCTCGCTTACGGCAGCATTGTCGCCTCGACGATCGCGAAAGGTCGCATCGCGCGTATCGACCAAAGCGCGGCGATGCGCGTCAAGGGCGTAATCGACGTGCTCACGCACGAGAATCATCCGCCGATGGCAAACGACGACAAAGCCTACAAGGATGATGTAGCGCCGTTGGGATCGCCCTTCCGGCCGCTCTACGACAACAAAATCATGTTCAGCGCACAGCCGATTGCGCTTGTCGTGGCCGAAACCTCGGAGATCGCGCGCTTCGCGGCATCACTGGTCGGAGTAGATTACGAGATGGAAGGGCACGTCACCGACGTGAACCGCCAGCGCGACGCGGCCATCCCGGTCAAACCTCCGACAAACCCATTCGAGGCCTTGTTCACGCCGCCGCAGCCGCGCGGCGCGCCAGAGCAAGCGCTCGCCGCCGCGGCCGTGCATCACGAGGCCGAATATTCCACGCCGATCGAGCATCACAATCCGATGGAGCTTTTCGCCGCCACGGCGATCTACGAAGGTAACGGCAAGCTCACGGTCTATGACAAGACGCAAGGCGTACAGAACGTACAACGCTATCTCTGCAGCGTATTCGGCATGAACCCGGAAGATGTGCAGGTGATATCGACGTTCATGGGCGGCGGATTTGGCGCGGGATTACGTCCGCAATTTGAGGCGGTGCTGGCGGTGCTGGCGGCGCGCGCGCTACGGCGGTCGGTGCGTGTCGTGCTGACTCGCCCGCAGATGTACGCGCTCGGCCATCGCCCAGCGATGATTCAGCGCATCGCGCTGGGCGCAACGACCAAGGGAACGCTCGATAGCATCACGCATGACGCGATTACTGAGACGTCCCAATATGAGGACTTTTACCGGCAAGAAACCGGTTGGTCGGCCCTGCTCTATACATCCGCCAACGCTAAATACGCGCATAAGCTCGCAAAGCTCGACCTGCCGACGTCCTGCGATATGCGCTGCCCCAGCGCAGCCACCGGAGTCTATGCGCTCGAATGCGCGATGGACGAGCTTGCCGTCGCGCTCAAACTTGATCCACTCGAGCTCCGTCTGCGATGTTATTCAGAGCGCGATCAGAAAAACGGACTTCCCTTCAGCAGCAAGGCGCTGCGCGAATGTTATCGACAAGGCGCACAGGCATTCGGCTGGGACAAGCGCAATCCAGAGCCGCGTTCGATGCGGGAAGACGGCGAATTGGTCGGTGGGGGCATGGCAACAGGCGTCTGGGATGCATTCCAAGCGCCGATCACCGTACGTATCGCGCTGAGCGCCAACGGTCATGCGGAAGTCGCCTGCGCAACCTCCGACATTGGTACCGGTACCCGCACGATCATGGCGCAGGTCGCGGCCGACATGCTTGGGCTTCCGATCGATCAGATCAGCATCAACCTCGGCGACTCCAGTCTGCCCCAATCGCCGGTCGAAGGCGGATCATGGATTGCGGCGTCAGTATCGAACGGGATAGCCACGACGGCCGCGGCTATCCGTGACGAACTGCTGCGGTTGGCCAAGCAGATGCCGAATTCGCCGCTCGCCGCAACGGAACCGGGTGATGTCGCATTGGTTGACGGCAAGCTTGTGAGCAAGAGTGATTCGTCGCGCTCGGTGCCAATCGCAGATGCCATGCGGCGCGGCGCGGTGGACCGTATCGAGCAGGAAAAAACCACCAACCCGACCGAGGACGCCGCCCACGCGCATAACACGCATTCTGCGGTCTTTGCTGAAGTGAAAATTGACGAGCAACTGGGTGTGATCCGCGTCACGCGCGTCGTCAGCGCGGTCGCGGCAGGTCGCATCCTGAACACCAAGACGGCGAGCAGTCAGATCCTGGGCAGCGTCGTTTGGGGTATCGGCATGGCGCTGCACGAGGAAACGCTGATCGATCACAGGTTCGGTCGCGTCATGAATGCCAACATCGCTGAATATCACGTCCCAGCGAACGCAGACATCCACGACATCAAGGTCATCTTTGTTGACGAGCAAGACGACAGCAATCCGCTTGGCGTCAAAGGGGTCGGCGAGATCGGAATTGTTGGCGTTGCGGCCGCGATCGCCAATGCCGTCTACCACGCCACTGGAAAACGTGTGCGCGAGCTGCCGATTACGCTCGATAAGTTGCAGCGGTAGCGGATAGGAGGCCCCGATGGTTCGAGAACACCAGCCGGGCGAAGCCTATTTCAGATCGATTCTTCCGGAGGAGATCGACTGGAAGCCATTCCCGGCCTTTCCGCCGTCGGCCAAGCTGGCAGTACTTGTTGGCGACCCCACTCGGGCCGGGCCTTACCTCATCAGGGTGAAGGTGCCCTCGGGTGGGAAGATCATGCCGCACAAACATCCCGAGGATCGTCTCTACACGGTTATGTCCGGTGTCTTCTACATCGGCCTGGGGGAAAAGTTCGACGGCGACAGGGTCAAAGCCTATCCGCCCGGCAGCATCATCATTCTGCCGGGCGAAACGTGGCACTTTCACTGGGCAAAGTCCGGCGAGTACGTCACTCAGGTAACAGCCATTGGTCCGCTGGGCCTCGAGTACAAGGACGCCATGGACGATCCACGGAATAAGACTCACTAGGACTCGTAGGGTGAGTGGGAGCTGGCGCGCTCGGAGAGATTCGAACTCCCGACCCCCAGATTCGAAGTCTGGTGCTCTATCCAGCTGAGCTACGAGCGCGTGCGCCGCACAATAAACGCTTCGGCGCAAATGTCACTGCGGGTGTGCGAGTTCAGGGCAGATGAAACATGACAAGTTGATCGGTAGTGTCGCGGCCGCCAGGGCCGAGATTGCCGCCGACGAAATAGGCGTTGTCGCCGATCGCGGCGCCGCCAAATCCGTGTCGGCCGTGCGGCATGGGCGCCAGCGTCGTCCAGGTATTGGTCCGCGGATCATAGCCTTCGTTCTCCGGAAACGTGTGGTCCAGCGGCAGTTCGCCGCCCAGCACCAGGATCAGCCCGTGATAGTAGGCGCCGGCGATACCGCTGCGGGGCGTCGGCATTGGCGCCGCGGAAGTCCAATTGCCGGTGGCCGGATCGTAAACGTCATGCAGCCCGGTGCGTTCAAGCGGGCCTTTGAAGCGCCCGCCGATGACGTGAATTTTGCCGTCAACGGCAATGACGACCATGTGGTCACGCGCCGTCGGCAGCGGTGCGGCTTCGCTCCAGGTATTGGTTTTTGGATCGAACACCTCGTGGGTCGCCACCACAATCTTGTCGAGCCCGCGCCCGCCGATCACATGAATTTTGCCGTCGACCGTTGCCGCCCCTGCCGAACCGCGCGGGCCCTTCATCGGCGGCAATGTGCGCCAAGTATCAGTTGCCGGATCGTATTCGAATGCATCCGTGCCGGCGCCCTGGTGTACCGCAGAGGTGAACCCGCCGAAGGCAAAGATTTTTCCGTCCGCCACCGCGACGGCAAGATGATCGCGACCTTCCGGCAGCGGCGCACGCGCACGCCACGTGCCAGTGACTGGATTATACTCATCGTGATAAGGGCCGGCCTTGCCGTTCAGCGAACCGCCAAGCGCGTGCAGTCTGCCGTCAAGCGCGACAGCCGCCACCTCTCCACGCTCAGCCGGCAGCGGCGCCTTCAAGGTCCAGGACCCCGCCAGAGATTGGGCGCGGACAGCGGCAATCCATATCCCGCTCAGCGCGAAAATAACGATCAGAATCACCCGAGCGAAATTGCGGTGCGCTGCAGCGAGAACTTTTCTTAGGTTCATATCTTCGTTCCTCCCTGTTGGCGTATCACATCCCCAACAACGCAATTTCGGGCTGATCGATCAACGCCCTGCCCTGCTGGAACTTTTCGAGGCATGTGTTGCGGCAGGTGCTGTGGCATGTGCTTCCATCTTGGGTGGTATACCGCCACTCGCCAGGAACCCAGGAACGGCAGTCACTGGCCACCGGTTGTCCATCCCGTTGAAAGCAACGGAGGCCATCATGTCTGAACATCGCAATGCAAATGATCCGCTACGGCGCGACAGCCCTCACGATTTGAACGCGCGCCAAGGCGGTGCATGGACTTGGATCGCAGGCGTGGTGCTCGTAGTCATTCTGGTCGCGTTGGCCATTGGCATCAATCGCACGCCGAACAATAATGCCGGCCCGAATTTGGCGAGCAACAACACGCCGACACTGAACCGGCCGGCGCCTGAGCCGAACGGTCCGGCTAGCCGCGCGTTCACGCCGTCATCCACGAATCCCTCAGGCGGACTCACTCCGACAGCGCCAGCCAAGCAATAACTGACGCTCCACCACAAAGAATTGAAAACGGCCGCGTCTACGGCGCGGCCGTTTTTACTGTAGCGCGGGCGGCTCCCTTCAATCCACGCCCTCACGCGCGATGTCGAGCGGCACACGCGTCACAGTTACGCCCTGCGCCTCGCTTAAGCGCACAAGGTTGATCGTGCCGGCATATTCGGGCGAACCGGAATAATAGGCCGGTACAGATCCACTGCCGACGCGCGCTGCTTTATTCCAGTGACCGAGCGCCACGTAATCGGCACCCGTCGCGGCGATCTCGTCATCGCCGATAAGCCAAGCCGGCCGCGGGCCACTGCTGCGGTCCGGCCTCGGCTGGTAATGGCCGTGCGCGACAGCGATCTGCCAGCGCGTCCTGCGCGCCGGGCGCGGGCGCGCCGGATCGAACGGGATCATGTCAGCATAGTCGCGATGGGCGCGGCCCCAGATCTCAAGCGAGAGCGCATCAAACAGCACCGCCTCCTCATGGGCGATGCCGATGACGTGCAGATTCGTCACCGCCATCAGCGCGCTGTCGCGATAGACCGCCTCGCTCACCGCTGGATCGTGGTTGCCGGGAAGGACCACGATCGGCAGCCGCGCGCGCGCCATGAGAGCTGCGGCGCGCTCGATCAGGTCCCGCGGCACGCGATGGCTGTCGAATGTATCGCCGGCAAGGATGACGACGTCGGCCGCCGCGCCGTGCGCGGCCTCGAGTACACAGGCAAGTCCGGCGGTGCCGTCGCCGCCGTGCAGTCGCGCCGTGTAGTCGTGGTCGACGTGCAGGTCCGAGGAATGAACAACAACAATGTCGCGAGCGGGCGGCGGCATGCAGGAGGCACAATCAGGCGCGGTTATTCCGTACCCTTAGCGCAGCCTGCGCCGCGATGCCATCATCGACAGCCGTACTTGCGGAGCGAGAACCGTCCGGCGCCGTGCGCGACGTTTTTCGGCTTGTGCCGCTTACGCTATCGGCGTGGCGGTTCGCTCAGCGGCCGGTCGAGCCCGCCGCTTGCGGCTTGGTCTTCTAACGGCCGCTTGAGCAGGCGAAAACGGTTCGGATCGAGAGCCGGCGCCGGTTGCGGCGCGGCGGCCGGCTGGATGCTCGGCGACGGGGCGGCCGACGCGCGCAAGTCATCGGCCGGATTGGCGCGCGGCTTGCTTATGCGCCCGCGCCAACGCTCGATGACGGCGGTGAGCGAACGGGCGTCGAGAGGCGCCGTCGCGCTACCGTGGTCGTCGCTCATGGTATCGCTTCGCGGCAGCATCTGCGCGGGCAATTGCGTGAACTTAAGCCGCGTCGGCAACGCCACGCCTTCACCGAAGGCAAACGCCTCGCCGGTGCCGAGCGAGGGCAGGAACGCGAGCAGGTTGGCGGCCGTGTCGGCTACGGCAGAGCGCAGCAATCCTTGGTCGCGATCGTTGGTCATGCGCATGGCGAACAGCGTGCTGCACTGGGACAGGATGGTCGGATCGAGTTCGGCCGGCCGCTGTGTGACCAGCCCGAGGAAGACGCCGTATTTGCGCCCCTCCTTGGCGATGCGCGAAATGGAGCGCCGGGTCGGGGCAAAGCCGACCGAATGGTCGGCTGCCATGTAACGGTGGGCCTCCTCGCAAAGCACCAGCAACGGCGCACTGCCATCGCTCCAAAGCCCGAGATCGAAAGCCATGCGGCAGGTGACCGAAACCAGCGCGTCCACCACCTCAGACGGGAAGCCGGCGAGCTGCATGATCGTCATCGGCTTGCCGTTTGGCGGCAGCCGGAACAGCGTCGCGAGAATTTCCGCCATGGTGTCGCCGCCGACGTTGGCGTTTTCGAACATGAAGGCGTAGCGGGGATCGTTGCACACCGTTTCGATGCGCGTCATCAGCTTGTGATAGACCATGCGCGAGGCGCGATTTTCCAGTTTGCCCATGCGCGCGTCGAGGAGCGACAACAGATCGGCGATGCGGTACGGCACGGGCACATCGAGCGTGTAGCGCACACTGGCCTCGCCCGGCTTGGCCGCGAGCCGGCTGGTCAATCCGTTCTGCTGGGCATAGGAGGATTTGGCCAGCGGGATCACCTCGGAGAGAAAATCGACTTCCTCTTCCAGGCCGGGCCGTCCGCCGAAAAACACGTCGACGATCTCGTCGAAATTGAACAGCCAGAATGGCAGCTTGATATTGTTCGGATTGAGCACCTGTGCGCGCTCGCCGAAGCAGCGGCCGTATTCATTGTGTACGTCGAGCAGAAGAACGCGCAGGTCAGGCCGCACCTGCAGGATTTGTTGGAGCAGAAGTGCGATCGCGCTCGACTTGCCGACGCCGGTGGTGCCGAGCACGGCGAAATGCTTGCTCAGCATCTCGTCGACGTCGATGCCGGCGGGAATGGCGCCGTCCTGGTGCAGGCGGCCCACTTCGATCATGCGCGAACTGGAATTCTGGAAGATAAGCCGCAGTTCGCGCGCGCCGACGAACACCACCGGATCGCCCATCGCCGGATAAGAGGTGACCCCCCGCTGGAAATAAGCGGTGCCGCCATCGCCGGAGCGGATTTCGCCTATTAGGTCCAATTGGGCGACCGCAGCATCGTTGTCGCGCGCACCGGCTTCCGTACCCATCGAAACGTCGGTGATCAGGCCGACAAGCAGCGTTTTGCCGACGGCGACGCCGAGAAATTTGCCCACCGTGACGCGCTTTTCGTCGGGCGCCTGCGGCGACGCTGCCGGAATTCCAACGCTGGCCTGCGAGCCGTGAACGGAGATGATGCGGCCGATAAACTCGACCCTCGGCGGCACACCCTGGGGGTGTGACTCGTTATTCAGCAAGGCCATCACATTCTCCGAACGAGCGTCGTCTTGACGACGACGTGGGACCCTACTCCGTAACCGTTTCGACTGGAGATTCAGTTAATGTAACGGCAGCAATTGTGTTCTGCCATCTGCCGGGTGTCCGCCGCGCGCTTGGGGCGGATCCCAAGCAAGCAGTGGTTTCCGCATTCTTTTTTGGGACGGCACCGATGGCGGGTCTTATACCGATGCTTAGCGAATCGTTAGCGGTTATCCGCGCAACGGCGTTCGCAGGCGCGGGCTCGCGCCGCTTCGCGCGGCGTCGGCCGTGCGGCGGGAAGGCGCCAATTCCTCGAGAAAAATCGGCTTGGCGAAATAGTACCCCTGCGCAAACCTGATCCGTGTTGCCGCCTGCAGGTACGCGACTTCCTCGAACGTCTCCACGCCTTCGGCGATCACCGTCATGCCCAGGGCATCGCTGAGCGCCTCGATCGCCTTGAGCACGCTTTGGCTACGCGGACGCTGGTGAATGTCGGTGATGAAGGAGCGGTCAATCTTGATTTCGTCGGCGGTCACGTCGGCGAGCGTGGCGAGCGACGAATATCCTGTGCCGAAATCGTCGACGGAGACGCGTGTTCCGATCTCGCGCAGAATAGGCAAAAAATGTGTCTGAAAACAGCTCTTTGAAAAGAACGCGTCCTCGGTGACCTCGACCATAAAACGGTTGGCGCAGTTGGTCGCTTTCAATTCCGCGCAGAAGCCGTCCATGAAACTCGCATCTGCGGCCCGCTTGGCCGCAATGTTGATGCTGATGGTTGCCTGCGGACCGAACGCGTCGTCGAGCAGATCGATCGACCGCATGATTTCGGCAAGCGCCAGGTAGGTGATGTCGTCGATCAATCCGAGTTCGATCGCGAGCCCGATGAATTCGCCCGGCGCCTGTATCACGCCATCCTCATCGCGCAGCCGGATGAGCGCCTCGACGCCTACGATCTCCTGGGTGCGAATGTCCACCTTTGGCTGAAATGCGCAGCAGAAGCGTGCGTCGCGCACGGCAAGGCGCAGCCGCTGTTCCTGCGCCATGCGTGCCGACATTGCCCGTCCCATGTCGGAATCGAACAGAGCCGCTGCACCCTTGGCACCATCCTTGACCCGATTGATGGCGGTGTCGGCGGCCCGGCGCAGCGTTTCATAGTTCATGCCGTGGTCCGGACAGATGCTGACCCCGATCGATGCTGAGGTGAGAATCTCGTAGCCCTCGATCAGGAACGGCTCCTTGAGTTCCTTGAGCAGGCTGTTGATCAAATCTTCCAGATATTCATCGCTGTCGAGCGGATTGAGAACCAGCAAAAACTCGTCGCCGCTCAGCCGCGCGACCACGTCGCTCGCGCGAAGCTTTGCCCCGATGCGCTGGGCGACCTTGAGCAAAAGCTTGTCCCCGACGGCGTGCGTATAATAATCATTGACGTGCTTGAAATTGTCGACGTCGAGAAGGGCGAGCGCGAAGCGCGCCTTCCCTTCGCTCACCGTCAACACGCGGTGAACCTCTTCGTGGATCAGCGTCCCATTCGGCAGTCCGGTCAAATCGTCAAAATAAGCGCGCCTGGACAATTCGACTTCGGCCCGCTTGCGGTCGGTGAAATCGAACGAAGTCGAGAGCAGCAGAGAGCGGTCGAGGATGCGGGCCGCACGCCTGCGGATCAGAAGCGTGCGTTCGCCGGCATCACCCTGCGGAGCCAAGACCCGCTCTTCGGTGGTGATGGCGCCATTTGTGTCCATCGGCTCGGTTGCCGGGTCGATCTGCGGCACGGGCGCCGCAGTTTCGTCGGACGGATCAGTTGCGATCGAAAAATCTGTCGAAATGCCGTTTTCGAGTACGACCGCGCCATCCTCCGACTGCACGGTGACGCCGACGGGCAGAGAATCGATGATCGCGCTGAGAAGGCCGACCGCGCGCCGCGCGTCGATCGCGCCCTGCTCTGCCGCCTCGAGCCGCTGACGCAGATGCGCGGTTTCGTCGGCCGGATTGTCGTCGCTCATGCGGCTTGCTCGCAACTGCCGTCAACGCCGTCGCCGCAGGCGTGCATTTGCCGCGTTCGAAGGGCTTACGAATGGGCTCTAGTTTAGCGGCACGAAAAGAATGAAAATTTAAGAGACGCGCGGCCGGCGTCCGATCCGCACCGCCCAACGTACCGGTTAGGCTTTCATTAACCGCAAAGACGGCGAGTATGAGGTCGGCGGCGAGCGCGCCGCCGTTCAGACTCGCGCGGCATAGGAGCCGCGACTGATGACGCTGATGAATTCGGCGCCGATTTCGTAGCCGAGCCGCCAGATCACCCGATAGGCGCGCTCCTTGCCGGCAAGTCCCTCGCCGGAGAGGAGCAGCACGAACTCGTCGGGAACGTCAAAACCTTCGACATGCAGCCTGATACCTCCGTCGGAAATATCGGTTATCAGGCAATCGCGCGGCAGCGTGCCGGTGCCGACCTGAATCTTCGCCACGCGATTGAGAAGATGGCGCCGCGTACGGCGCCGCTCCGCAGGTTTGTCTTGCGCACGCATGTGCTTCGCGCCCCTCGATGCAGGCCGCCTGCTCTGCTGGCGGCCCATCGGTGAAACCACTTAGGCGGCGCCTATTGCCGGCGAACTAAGGGCAGTGTGGGCATTTTTCCGGTTTTTGCGCGAATTTTGCCCGATCCGGCCGGCGCACGAGTGATCGCCAAAGCTGCCGGAACCTGCGCTCACGGTCGGGAATTCTCCTGTAGCGACAAACGAGAAGATGGCGAATGCAACATGGCCGACAGACCTGACCCACACACCGCATCCGTGCCAGAAGCCGGGCAAGCGCGGCGCAAGCCCAGCGAAGAGGAGCGGCTCGCGTCCAAATTGCCGCTGCCGGAGACGGATCAGCCGGATCCGATGCTGCAACTGAGTGTCGGGCGTCTTGGCGCAGGCTCGGTCACGCTCGCCGCCGCGTTCGGCGCAATCATTCTCGGCGTCGTGCTCTACGGTCTCAACAGTCCCGCCCCCAATCCACAGGATGTGGCCGGGACGAAGAGCGCGCCGGCAGCGCCGGATGCTGGTGGTAAGCTTGGCCCCGCCGCGCCGAGCGGGCAATCAACCGGTAATACCGGTCATAACTGAGCGCACCGTCAAGGTGCGAAGTCAGCCCTCGAAGGCCGGATCGATCGGCACCCGATAGCCGTTGGCGAGACGGTTGGTTTCGTTCGCCATGCCGACCACGGCCATCAGCTCGCCGAACATTTGTTCGCTCATGCCGGCCTTGCGCGCCGCGGCGCCGTGGCTGGCAATGCAATAGGCGCAGCCGTTGGTGACGCTGACCGCGAGATAGATCATCTCTTTGGTGAGCGCATCGAGCGCGCCCACCGCCATGACGTCCTTGACGCTTTCCCAGGTGCGCTTGAGCGTCTGCGGGTCGTGGGCGAGATATTTCCAGAAATTATTCACGTCATCGACGCCCCGCGTGCGCTTGATGTCGTCAAACACCGCGCGCACCTGCGCACTGGCGTCGCGATATTCGATCGGTCGGTGAGCGCTCATGAGCTGAACTCCTGCAAGAGAAAAAAGAGACCTCTGCTTGGCATGTCAGAACGTGTCATGCAGCCGCACCGCGCGGCCGCCAATTGACCAGGAACACGCCGGCAACGCAGATCGCCATGCCGAGAAGCGACAGTGGCGGCAGCCGCTCGCCGAACAGCAACCAGGCCATCAACGCGGTCAGCGGCGGAGTAAGGTAGAACAAGCTCACCACGCGCGTTGCCGCCGATCGGCGAATAAGAAAATAAAGAAGCCAGATGGCGCCGAACGACAGCACGAACACCAGCCACGACAGCGCAAAGATGAATTGCGGCGTCCACTCCACCACGCGGTGTTCGAACAAGACCGCGCCGAGCACGAAGAGAAGCCCGGCTGCCGCGTATTGTACCAGCATGCCGGTGCGCATATCGATGCCGCCGCCGAAGCGTTTCTGATAGAGCGTGCCGACGCTGATGCCGAGCAGCGCCAAGGTCGCAGCGACCCAGGCGAGCGGTCTGGTCTCCCCGGCCGCGACGTTCTCGCGCACGATCAGATAAACGCCGACTAATCCGAGCGCGAGGCCGAGCCATTGCCGCGGCAGGACGCGCTCGCCAAGCCATCGGTTGGCGATAGTCGAGGTCAGCACCGGCTGCAGGCTGACGACCAGCGCGACGAGGCCGGCGGACAGGCCGTTTTCGATGGCGACGAAGACGCCGCCGAGATAAAGGCCATGCACCATGAGCCCGGTCAATGCACTGTGCGCCATGCCGGCGCGATCCGGCCATTTCGGCCGGGTGAAGACAACGACCACGCCAAGCAGCACGACCAGCGCGATCATGCGCAGTGAGAGGAACGTCAGCGGCTCGGTGTAAGCGAGCCCGTACTTCGCGCCGATAAAGCCGGATGCCCACAGCACGACGAACACTGCGGGTGCCGCAAAGACGGCGAACTCCTCAAGCGAACGCGGCATGATTTCGACCGATGTTTGCGCCGACCAACGCGGCGCTATCCGCCGTGCGCGAGGCTGCCGATGATGCCGATCAGCGCGCCGATCGCCAGCACACCGCAGACCGCGGCCTGGATGCCGAAACCGGGGCCGCGCTTCGCCGCTGCCTGCGTATAGCTCACCATGTAGACGACACGGCCGGCGATCCAGATCGCGCCCAGCGCCGCCGCCCAAACGTCGCTAACGTAAAAAGCAAATAGCCAGAGCAGCGGCAGGAAGATCGGCATCCATTCGAGCGTATTCATCTGCACGCGGAAGACACGCTCGAAATCGGGATTGCCCGAAATCGCCGGCGCCAGAATTCCATATTTGCGCCGCGCCCGCGGCACGCACAGGCTGGTGTAAAAGTAAAACAGGATGGCGACTACGCTGACGAGCGCGGTCCAGTGCGGCATGG
>Ga0335075_10012094_pt1 | contig 13046 bp, 10 predicted proteins | sample Lox_Sample_24_FD_206723 | JGI IMG/M metagenome (GOLD analysis project Ga0335075, IMG submission 206723) | Soil microbial communities from Loxahatchee National Wildlife Refuge, Florida, United States - Lox_Sample_2.4 | ecosystem: Environmental > Terrestrial > Soil > Wetlands | place: USA... | reverse complement strand
CTGCGGCTTTGGCTGTTCGCGCTCGATCAAGCGCGCGCTCTGCGATTCTCGTCACCTCGTGCAGGAGCTTTCGAATCTCCACTTCCAAATGCCCACGGCTCTCTTGAACGCGGCTAACGACATCCGACTGAACACGAGTGCTATTTGTCTCCATCAGATGAGTAAGGAAGGCGCAGGCATCCCTCTCAATTACGCCGTATGCGCGTAGGATTCCCAGGAATAGGTCGGCGATGTAGCGCAGCGGCGACGCAGGAAGAGCAACGTGAAGCAACTGCTCGAACGTAAACCGCGAGCGAACACGAAAGCCACGATCGGAATCGAGCGCGTTCGGCATGCGGGTAAACTCTGGCACCCCCGATTTGGCAAGCTTGTCCAAAAACTCGTTTCCGATGCTCACGAAGCGGGTCGCCACTTTTCGATATTCCTGCTCGGCCAAAGCCTGCTCGGTTTCGAGCCACGGGCGCACGTGTTTTTCGGCAACCACCTGCGCGGCGTGAAACGCGTCTCTGCGGAATTTCGGACCATAACGGTGTGGCAACGCTTTTAACTGTCTGTCGAACTCGCTGCTCGCAATCGGTCTCGCCTGGTCGAGGAATTGTTTCCGATGTTCCAGGAATAGGTCCGACAGATGATGCTCTTCTGCCATAAAAAGATAGTTGACGTCCCGCAGTGAACGCTCTGCGTCGGCAATCGTCTGACGCAAGGCATGGATGCGCGCTTCCGATTCCTCCAGGGGGCGTACGAGTGCTTCTCGATTCTCTGAAACGACGGCCGACAACTCCGCTCCGAGCCGCTTTAGACCCCTCGTGCTCGCTGCCTGAACTAAGTCACGGCCAGAGTTGCGGACTAGCGCTTCGAGTGCTGCAATCAGATTGCTCCAGTCCCGTCCCGGGCCCTCGTTTCTGAGGCGTTCTTCCGCACTGACCTCGTAAATAAATCCGATAGGCCGGTGAAGCTGTTTCTCGAGCATCTTGCTGGTGAACGATTTAGCGATCGCGCGATCTGTTTCAGAGGTTTTGTCCGCTTTGTTTAAGACAACCAGAAGGTTGCTAACCTGTTTGCCGATCTCGCGCACGAGGATCAACTCGTCTCCGGCAATCGGAGGGTCAGCGCCGACAACGACGATGGCGGCGTCTATGTGGGGAATGAATGCCTGTGTCGCCGCCGTGTTTCCAGCAAAAACGGAACCAAGGCCGGGCGTGTCTACAAAGCACATTCCGTCCGCCAGGAGGGGGCTCGGGGAAAAAACCTCGACACCAAGAACACCCTTTTGGTTCTCTGGATTCATCTCTTCGGAAACATACTCGGACAGATTCTCAGGTTGTATGTCGGTCCACGTGCCTCCCTGAAACCGAACGCGCGCCCGCCGCGAAGTTCCGTAGCGCACGATGGTCGGAATCGTGGTAAGCGGCAACACACCAGCCGGCAAGATCCGATCACTCAGCAAAGCATTCAAAAGGGTTGACTTCCCCCGCTTAAACTGCCCAACGCATGCAACGTAAAAACGTCCTTCCGCGGTGCGCTCAGCAAGTGCGGCTGCTTCCTCCCGAACCCAGTCGGATCCAAGCTCCTCAGCCAATTCCGCCAGACGCAGCAGTGCGCTTTCAGAAGATATATGGGGAACGATCTCAGCTGGCTTCATGTGGGGCAACCCTCGAAGGAAGGGATTCGCCCACCCGAGAGCAAGTAGTCGACGTGAAGTAGTTTCAATTTCACTTGGTCACCGTAGTGATAGCGCGGGTTGGCAGCCAATTCGCACATCTTGACGATTGAGCCGGGCAAGTGTCCACTGAGGTGCAAGAGAGCGTCCCGAAAATCGGTAAGATCGAGAGAGCCGAGACCGAACTTTTGGATGCACGCCTCAACCAATTTCCGGCCAGAGGCTTCCGATATAGGGCCCAGGCGAATGCGATACTCGTCGGTCCAGTACAAGCTCCATGCATCGCCAATTTCGGCCTGCGAGTAACCTTGCCCAGAGAGATAAACGGGGGTCTTCGCCCGGTACATGATTTCCTTAAGTAGCTGGGCGAGGGTGTGGGAGACGGGAGGAAGATGATCCAAGAAAAAGCGGTAATCGCCTTGTTCGGCCGCCGTAATCAGGATTCCGCGTAATCGAAGTGCAGATTGATCAGAAATCCAGCGACTTAACGTCGTTTCATTCTGGCGATCGGCTGAAACCTTCTTTTTCACCAGCGGATCTCCGGCGAGGTACAACCCCTGAATGAGGTGCTCGACAAGCTGGCGCCGCGTTACCGGCCCGGTCCAGCAAATGCATTTGCGTCTTTCGCTCTGTGGAAGCTCGGAAAGCATTTTGGCGAACAAAAACGTTTTCCCGGAGTGCGGGGCGCCCCAGATCAATTGGCTTTTCCGCTTTTTGAAAGCCGAGTGAAGCCGGTGTAGTTCGCTTTCGCGACCGATTAAACCTTCGAGCGCATTCGCCTGTTCCATGGCCACACTCTTCAACCGAGGCCGACTGGTCCCCTCAAACGGCCTACGAGCGGGCACCAGCCTGGTGCACATACTTGATCACTTCGACCTCGGAAACCGCAATCAACCCTTGGTCGACAACCTCATCCAGAAAAGGAATTAACTTCTGAATCTTCTCTTCGGAATCGACGATGCTAACCATAACGGGGTTTTCATGTGAGAAAGACAGCACGTGGGAACGATGAATCAGAGTACTCGCGCCGTATCCCGCGACGCCGCGCAGAACCGTAGCCCCAGCGATATCGAGTTCACGGCATTTTTCCACAATAGCGCGGTAGAGGGGCTTATCCCTCCATTTGTCGTCTTCGCCAAAGTAAATCCGAAGCATTTTCGCCTTGCCGGCGAGTTTCATTAGCGTGCCTCCTTTCTGCGTTCTGTAGCCGTGAAGTTGTGCGTGTACTTGATGATGTCCACGTCCGAAAGCACAACCAGCCCTTGCTGAACCATTTGATCGAGGATCGGAAAGTAGGCCTGAAGCTTCTCCTCGGTATCGACGACCGTGAGCATCATGGGACGGTCATGCGAAAGATGTAGGGCAGAATCCTTGTGAAGGCGACGATTTGCGCCGTAACCTAAAACGCCCTGATAAACCGTCACCCCGGCAATGTCGTTGGCCCGCATGCTTTCAATGAGAGCCTTGTGCAAAGGCAGATCACGCCATTTGTCGTTCTCGCCGATGAAGATCCGCATCAGCTTCGCTTTGCCCTGGCGCTTGAGTGCGGGAAGGGATTCTTGCGGGCCCTTTTTCTTTTCTATCTCAGCGGGTTTGACAACGAGTGTGTCCTGAATTTCGATCAGTCCCGTTCCCGCGAGTTGACGCAGCTTCGGCATGACTTCTTCTACTTTTTCAGCGGACTCGATGAATTCGACTTTCATGGGTAGGTCCGCCGTAAGAACTTCAATGCGGGTCGTGTGGAGATGGTGGTCCGCACCAAAGCCAGCGACACCCCTGACGACGCTGGCACCGGAGATGCCATGGTAAAAGAGGAAGTTGAGAATCGCCGAATAAAGCGACTGTCCGTGGTATTGGTGGTCTTCACCCACATAAATGCTAACTTTCTTTGCGGGTCCCGGTTTCAGCATTATCCCTCCTATGCCTCAATATCGCGTTGGGCCACCAGAAACTCAGCTGCGCGACCGAGAACACCACCGCCAGCATGAGTTCCTACTTTGACACGCTCTAGATACTCCTGCAGTAGTCCGACGATTTCGCTCCCATTCCTATCCAAAAGCTTCTGCACACCATCCCCCTGGCGCTCGGGCAGCCTAGCTATGATTTCGCGACCGTGTCGTAAGCACAGCACTCCGTTGTCATGGAACCACGAGTGAACCTTCGCGTGACCAAGCTGCTCGGCAAGCTCGGCGATGCGTCGCTCCTTTTCGTCGTGGACCTTTCGGCACACGTCACATTCGTTACCGACCCCGGAGGCGGGGGCCCAATTCTGATTCGCGATAGCCTCCAGGAAGATCGCGGTCGCGGAAACTGCGGGGGTCGAGTTGGCAACCATCCAGCCGTGGCGACTGCAAAAACGGTGGCACTGATCAGGGCTGAGATGTTTGCACAATTCATTTTGGAAATCCCGCAACGCAACACACACCGCGCATGCAGTTCTCGTAGCGAGGCCGCTGATCGGTACCCGCGACGCTCCTGTTTCCTGTCTCACGCAATCCTCCTTCCTGTGATAACGCCGATCCACACCGCGATAAACCCAGCGCCGACACTAAACATGACGTTCATGGCTGCAATCAAAAATTCGCCATCTTGAAAAACCCGGAAGGTCTCATATTCAAACGATGAAAAAGTACTGTAACCGCCTAGAAACCCGATCGGTATCAGGTATCTCCAATTTGGACTCCAGTGCCCCCGTTCCGCGAGAAGCGTCATAATGAAACCAATCAAGAATGAAGCCGTGATGTTGATTACGAACGTGCCATACGGAAAACGCGTTCCCAAGCGGGTGCTTACGTAGCCCCCCGCCCAAAACCGCAGCATCGAACCTACCGCTCCTCCAAGAGCGACGATCAGGTATTTGGTCATAAGACTCGATCTGCTTTGTCTCCTTTCGAATGGTCATACAGTTTCCTCCTGCCGGGCACGGACCTCTCCGCCAGGGTCAACTGCATTTCGTCCGTCGGAAGCATTTCGGCTCGCTTTGATCTGTGCGAGGCTCCGCGCGATCCCGCCGAGTTGATCACCTGTAAGTTGGCTTTCTCCCAGGGTTTGTTCGGCCTGTGCGCGATAGCTTTCCGCATAGGTCTCGAATTTGTGCTTCAGTTGCGCTAGGACAGACTCGCACCATACTTTTACGAGCTGCCAATAGGCCTCCAGCGCGGTTTGGAATGTAGGTGGTAGTCGCCGTGCAACCTGGCTGGCCACCGACCGCTCCGCAGCTCTTTGGCCGAGCAACCGGGCCCATGTCCGGGGCGAAGCAGCCATCGTGAAAGAGGGAGGATCAAAAACCGGGGCGCCTCGCACAAGAGATCTGAACTCATCATCCACGGGGGCGTCAGAAAGGTCCAAATCCGCCGCGCACTGGCGAAGGCTGGCTCCGAGTTGATCCGCGAGGCTCGTAATGTCCGTCTGAAGCTTCCGGATTTGCATCTGCACGACCTGCGTGATGCTGTCGCGGGCCATTTGCCCCGGCACAACGACCCCGTAGCTGCCGCGAGCTTGAGCATGTAGGAAACGCCTGGCCGCTTCCGCGATCGCATCCGGCAACCCGCCTGCCGCCGCGTCGGCGTAGCGCGCGCATGCCGTTCTCATGTCTTCGATTGCTCCTGTGGTTTTCCGAAGCAAGGCCTCGGCCGCTTGCGCGCGTTCCTTCGTTGCGCTGGATGAGGATCGGTTTGCTTGACGGAGACGCGCCTCAAGAGCGGCCACTACGGAATCGCGCAAGGCCCCAATTTTCCTCCGCAGGGAAGCCGCGCGGAGCTCCTGCGAGCGTGCGTATAAGGGAACGATTTGTGTTTCGAACCATCCTTCTAGCATTTCACTACAAGACGGCAACACGCTGACAGCATGCACGGCAAGATCCAGCTTGCATTCCGAGGTGACATGCTCCTTCACATATCTCACCATGCGGCTGCGATCCTCGGGTCGAAGCAAGTCCGCCTTGCTGAGTAGGACGTTCACGGGGATGGCAGCCTGTGCAAGCGTGAGAATCGTTTGAAGGTCATCCGCCGTGAGCGTCGAACCGGCATCGATCAGCACGACACCCAAATCGCATTTGGGCAAGTACGCGAGTGTCTCTGCCGCGCCACTGCTGGCGAGAGACCCCAATCCCGGCGTGTCCACGAATGCCACGCCGCTGCGCAGCCTTGGCGAAGGCAGCGCAAGCACCAGCCGGACAACATGTTTCGCATTTGCCGGATTCTGCTGCTCAGTGGCGAATTCGGGTAGATGGGCGATCTCAAATGTCTTCCTCGGGGACTCGGAAAACCACACCGCAAGAGACGGCTGGTCTGCATAAATGATGTGCGTAGGCACGGCGGTAATGGGTGTTACTCCAACCGGTAAGGCGTCCGTGCCGAGTATCGCGTTCAATAAGGAGGATTTTCCGGCGCTAACGCGACCGAACACGGCGATTTCAAAGCTTCTGTCTTCGGCGCGATCAAGAATGGCGGCAATCGAGGAACGGAACTCGACCAAGCCGTGCGATCGAACCGTCTCCTCAATCTTGCTCAAAAGTCCCAAATCATTTCCAGCCTGATTCAGGCGCTCCAGACGAGCCTGTAAGTCTGCGCCTACGCCTTCTGTTAGGTAACGGTCAAAGTGATGAACGAGACCACTGAGTTCCGCAACAATCCCTTTTAGCTCCGTCGCGACGCTTTGGGGAACCTCGCCATAACCGCGCATGTATTTTGGTTCGAGTTCCTCGACCGCAATATCAATCGCATCGAGATGGACATGGACGGCTCGGGACATGGGAATTGACGGCTTTTCGCGCGCGATTCCTTGGCCTTCCAAAATTCGCACGAGCTGGGCACGAATGCGCGCGACATAGTCGCCGATCGTGCGGCGTTGCGCGGGCAGGACATCGGCGGCATATCTGGGGAACGGAGACTTGGAATTCGCGCTGTTGAGAATCTCCTCGATTTCGCCCAGCAGCTTATCGATATACTGGCAGGTAATTCGTAGACGATTCGCCTGGTATGGGTTTAGGGATTCGCGGGGCTTCTGTTCGCTTGAGCTCATTTCAATCCCACCAAACGCGTGTGAACAACAAACGCGCTTAATTGCAGATTTCTCTTCGAAGGTTTTCAGTGCTTAGGAAGGACCAAACGACAGGACAAATAACTCCCTAGCAGGTTGAACAACCCTCGTAGGAGTCATCTGCCCCATTAGGGGCGGTTTAGGGCGAACTCCAACACCCACAACACTTGTATTATTTTCCTTCAAAACGTCAAAGTCAATCGGTCATCGGTTTGGAGCCCTTGTTCAACAGCTTCCCATCGGTCGGACGTTCGGCTGTCCCACCAGGAAATTCAAACCTTTCTCGGGAGAAGCCATTTCTTCGTCGGTAACCAACTCCATGTGGCGACCGCCATGCCGCAAAGCAAACCGCTCCATATTTTCCGCTGTGCGTTTGAAAGCGGCTGCGGAATGCCGCACTATTCGATTCGCTAACTCAGAATCGGGAGCTCTTTCCAGAATGGCTTTAAGATGCCGGAGGCAAACGCAAGGCAGATCGGCTTCGCTGTCTGCGTGAAGCGTTTCATTTTCGCGCACAAAATCGCTGATGATCTCCGACTCATTCTCGGCGGCCGACTGGCACGCCCGGCACTTGTGCACGCCAGGAAGAAATCCTTCGAATTGCTCTTTCCAGTCGTCGCGCAATCTTCCGTTCTGGGAAAGGCATTGCAGATGTTCCGCTACGAACAAAAGCGTTTGCGGATACCCCGACGCGATTCCTTGGGGTGAAGCGAGCCGCGCGTATTCCTTAGTGTGGAGGCTGCAAAAACCAGAACGCGACGCGTGCAACAATTGTGTGTCGCGGCTATGACTCACATCGTATTGAAATCGACTGATGAACTTAAAAGTCGCCTCTGCCATTCGCTTGCATACAAAACAGGAAGAAATTCTTATCGAACCGGAACCAGCGTTCCTGCCAACAACAGCTCGCGAGGTACGCATTATCCTCTCCTCGCGAGAATCCTGCCCCCGCAGCCGGCTTCGGATTGCTTCCAGTCGACTATCGAGTTGTTGCAGGCCAGGCACTTCGGGAACCGAGAGAAGCGCCTGTATGCGGTCGCAGGTGGCCACGAAAAAATCGTGTGTTCTATCTTGGATAAGGTAGTCGATAAGCGCCTGCTCGAAGGCGGGCAGGCCACTGCTAACCAAACGTTTGGAGTCGCCAGTGAGCTTGGCCACCAGCGCTTCCGAAGCAGATACCGGGAAAATAGGGATTTCATTCGATTCCATTTCGGCCGCTACGCACGAGCGGATGAACGTGAGCACCTGTTCCCGCTGAGCCACGCTGCAGAGATCCTCTTTGTTGATAACGATGAAGGTTTTGCGGCGCAGCTCTCGAGCCCTCGCCAAAAAAACGAGTTCTTCCTGGGACAGCGGGAATTCGAAGCTGGTCACCAAAACCAACGCGTCAATCTGAGGAAGAAATCGGTGAGTCGTCTCTGTATTGGCGAGTACTGCGGAGCCCAAACCGGGCGTGTCGACGAAAAAGGCTCCGCGCCGCAGTATCTCGGCCGGCAGCTGTACTTCTGCCATATCGATTTTGCGCTTGTTTCCGGGATTCCCTTGCTCCGTGATCCAATCGGGAAGTTCGGAAAGCGGTACTTCGTGCGTCAGATTCGTGCCTTCAAAATGCATTCGAACCCGTTCGCGTGGATTGTAGCTGACGGCGGTAATGACCGAAGTCACGGGGACAACGCCTGTTGGCAAACGATCCATGCCTAGCATCGCATTCATCAGCGTCGACTTCCCGCGGCTGAACTGACCGGCGAGCGTGAGGTAAAACCGGTCCTCCGCAAGACGTTTCAGCACGGACTGGAAATCGCGCTGTAAAGTTATATTCTTTGCTTGCCAAGCGGCCGAATCGGCTTCGCGAATCAACTGAGCCAAATCGAACTTCAGCATTTCGTATTCTTGCAGGCGCTTTTCCGGCTCATCCATTACTGGCTCAAGACGGCCAACCTCAGGTTGCCTCTCGTTTTCAAATGCATCCATAGCCTTGTTCCCCTTCGTGCTTTCCTTACCCATACACGTATTCTCGCGTGAAGGGCCGACGGGCAGGGTCGCCAGGTTTGTAGAGCAACACTTGATTAAGATTCAACCGCCCTTCCGCAAAGCATGCTGCCGAGGCCGCGAGCGCCAGAAGCCACGTGCGATACACTGAACGATCGACCTGGCGGAGACATTGCGTCACGTTTTCTTGCAGATGGCGCACCCAAGCGCTGCACGTGAGTGCGTAATGCGGCCGGAGATTCTCCACGTCGAGCACCTCAAAACCAGCCCGTTCGGCCACTCGAATGACATCTGAAAGCCGGGGTAGTTCGCCTCCCGGAAAGACGTAGCGGCGCACGAAGAGCGTCTCCGGGCCGTCCTGCGTGGTTTCGGGGCGCGTAATCCCGTGGTTGAGAACGAGACCTCCCGGTTGAAGCAGTCGGTAGAGCACCTCGAAGTAATCGTCTAGGCGCCGCCGACCCACATGTTCGAACATCCCTACCGATGCAATCTTCTCAAAAGGACCCTCTATGTCCCGATAGTCGCTCAGCTCCACACGCACTTTTCCACCGAGATCGCGCTCGGAGATCTGTTTGCTCGCAAAATTGAATTGCTCGACGCTCAGCGTGCAGCCCGTCGACAGTGTTCCGTAATCCTCCGCGGCGTGCGTGATCAAGCCTCCCCAACCACAACCTACGTCCAGGAATCTTTCTCCAACGCGCAGGTCGAGTTTGCGACAGATGTGCCCTAGCTTTCGGAGTTGGGCTTCGTCGAGAGATTGATCGGGATCGCTGAAATAAGCGCACGAATAGACCATCCGCGAATCGAGGAATTGCCGATAGAAGTCATTCGACTGGTCGTAGTGGAAGCGGATATTCCGCGCCGCTTGCGTCTTGGTCTGGAACCAGGATTCGAAGCTGCCGATACCAAGGTGGGCGAGTGCTGCCCGGATACGCGCCGGGAGCCGCGAGCGCCGTTGCTGGTAATAGAAGCGAACTGCAGCAACAAGGTCCCCTTCTACTGAGAATTTCCCATTTACAAATTGCACGCCTGACGAGTAAGGGTCGAGATCGAGGAGCCGATCGAAATCCGCGCGAGACTCCACTGAAACCTTGAACGATGGCTCTCCGTTTCCGTGGTAATCGTAACTCCCGTCAGCGTATTCAACTGCATACGGGGGCTCCGTGTCGGAGTTGTGCAAGGCGACGCGTTCAGCAACATGGATGGTAGCAGAGACGTCTTCGTGCTGCTTGGCTTGCAAACTCACAGTTCAGCTCCTCTCAAGGAAATCTCCTTGTAGGAGTCATCTGCCCCGGCTGGGGCGGTTAGAGGTGGAACTCCAACACCCGTGTTTTCCTAGCGCTTTGCAAAACCCGTTTCGACTGCTTGGCTTCTCAGGTTGACCAGCAAACGAAGTACAACATCCAGCGCTTGAGCGTTGCCGTCGACCTGTATCCTCCGTTCAATTTCCTTCTGAATTGGCTCTTGGGCAATGTCGTAGTGTCCGACCAATGCTGTCCGAGCCTCCGTCCGCAGAAACCAATCAGCGTGTGGAAGCATTTCGATCAGGCGATGCACCGCTGTCCATTTATCGGGCTCTGGCGCAAAATCGAGGGCAATGCGACAGGTCGTAACAGCCATGTCGGGATCGTTGGCAGCAAGCAAGTTTCGCAATCTTCCCCACTCGTTGGCCGTTATCTTGAGATCCGCCAAGATGCGTAAGATCCGTCTACGACGCTGAATGCTAGACGCGTTTTCCTCGTCTGCTGACGGCTCTGGTGCGTTGACGGCCTCAACTAGCACTGGACGGGCTGCCTCTCCCAACGCCCGGATGGCATCTTCGGCGTAAGACCGGCACACTCCGTCCCCCAGAGCCCATAAGAAATAGGGCAAAGTGTCTAACCTTCGAAATTTGCCCAAGGTCTCAATCACTCCTGGCAAAAGGTGATTGGAACCAAACCGCATGAGACATCCGAACACTTCTTCCCTCGGCCAGCGGCCGAGTTCTCGCGCGGCCGTACTACGAACGGCATCTTCTCCCATCCGGACGACAGCGTCCTTGATCGGTACTGGATTTTCCAAATATTCGAGCAACACATCTGTGGCGCCCAACTCAGCGAGCGTCTCGACGGCTAATTGCCTGGGCTGGTAGATACCGCGCGGCCGCCCATTCACAAGGAACGAGCGCAGAGGTGCGATGGCTCGCTCGCCACAGCCAACTAGGAAGGCCGCCGCGAAGGAACCGCCTTGGAGAGACTCCAGCCCCTTGACCTGTGACTCGATTTCCTCGTCGGTGCATTCTCTCGTCTTCATCAGTTTTGTCGGCTTTCCACCTGCTTCCATCGTGAATACACGCTCTCTCCGGCGTACTTCGCTGCTTTTCCTAACTCATGTTCGATTTCCAGCAGCCGGTTGTATTTCGCGATTCTCTCTCCGCGGCAAACAGAACCGGTCTTGAGCTGGTGGACATCAGTCGCAACGGCGAAGTCCGCGATGGTCGTATCGTCGGTTTCACCCGAGCGATGAGAAATTACCGCTGTATATCCGTTGTGGCGCGCCAGCTCGATGCAACGGAGTGTCTCCGTAATGGTACCGATCTGATTTAGCTTGATCAGAATCGAATTGGCGATTCCGCGTTCGATCCCCCGTGCAAAAATCTCAGGATTGGTCACGAAAATGTCGTCAGCAACAAGCTGGACTCGGGAACCGAGTTGCTTTGTAAGCCGGCCCCACCCGTCCCAGTCGTCTTCGGCCAACCCGTCTTCCAATGAATAGATCTCCGGATAGCGCTCGATCCAAGCAGCCCACAGGCCGATCATTTCAGCGGAGGACCGCCTCGATTTATCTGATTTGTTAAAGACGTAGACACCGTCCTCGTAAAACTCGCTCGCTGCCGGATCGATGTTGATTGCAATACCGGAGCCGAGCCGGTAACCCGCTTTGTGGATCGCCTCCCCCAGGAGCTCCATGGGCTCTTCGTTGGAACGCAGACGGGGAGCGAAACCACCCTCATCGCCCACGCTCGTTTCATATCCCTTCTTCCGCAGGATCTCCTTCAGGGCATGAAACGTTTCCGATGCAGACTGGAGCGCCTCCGCGAAAGTAGGAGCCCCTACTGGCGCGATCATGAATTCCTGGAAATCCACGTTATTGTCGGCATGCCGGCCGCCATTTAGAACGTTGAACATCGGAACTGGAAGGACGTAGCTATCGCGGGGTGACAGGTAATGGTAGAGCGGTTCCTTTCGCTCCGATGCAGCTGCTTTTGCCGCGGCGACGGACACACCGAGAATCGCATTCGCTCCCAAGCGAGCCTTATTCGGCGTGTTGTCGAGCGCAATCAGCTTGGCGTCTAGTGCTTGTTGCTCGGAACCGTCCAGACCAACCACGCCGTGCTGAATGACATTGAGCACGTTCTCGATTGCCTTGCGAACACCTTTTCCGGCATAACGTTTCATATCTCCGTCGCGGAGTTCTACGGCTTCATGCTTTCCTGTCGAAGCTCCAGACGGGACTTTCGCAACCCCTATCGCACCGCTTTCGAGCGAGACAGTTACCTGAATTGTTGGGTTGCCCCGAGAATCCAGGATTTCCAAAGCGTCCAAGTTCACGATCTTCGACATTCGCGTTTGATCCTCATTCTGGGGGCAGCCCCCCGGATTCCAGCACCTTAACCAGTGTTTGCTGGATATCCTGACCAACTGGCATTGACCTGATTTTTTCGGCCGTCGTTTCGACCGGATATGGATACGTACGCAAGTTGACCTGTCCGTCTTCCCATACGGCATAACAAGCGTCCGGCTTTCCTGTCTTCGGCTGCCCGAGGCTTCCAGGGTTGATCAGCGTTTGCCGATTGAAAGAGCGGACGAAAGGCATGTGTGTGTGGCCAACCAAAATGACATCAGCGCGCAGCTGCACGCAGTCGTCGATCCATTTATCGGATTCGGCCCGCCGATATTCGTAGAGGGGATCGGAAGGCGTTGCATGGCAAAGAAAGAATCGAGTTTGGGAGCGCTCCAGTTCGAGACGCTCCGGCAGCGACCGCAGATATTGCTTGTGGGCAGAGTTCAAGACGCATTCCGAAAATCGGCGCGTTGCTTCGGCCATGGCACGGAAACGTTCCGAGCACCTTGGATCATCTCCATAGCCAAGACACTGATCGTGATTCCCGCGCATCACGATGTCCGCCTTTTCCATCGCAAACTCGACGACCTCTGTCGGCTCTGGTCCATAGTTCACGAGGTCGCCCAGCACCCATAGTTCGTCGTAGTCCTCTGGCAGCGCGGAGAGAGCGTCGAAATTTCCGTGTACGTCAGAAACGATGACGATCTTCATTGGTACCTTTCCCAAACGCGGCCACGGTCCGACGCCTTCACTG
>Ga0335075_10012093_pt1 | contig 13047 bp, 12 predicted proteins | sample Lox_Sample_24_FD_206723 | JGI IMG/M metagenome (GOLD analysis project Ga0335075, IMG submission 206723) | Soil microbial communities from Loxahatchee National Wildlife Refuge, Florida, United States - Lox_Sample_2.4 | ecosystem: Environmental > Terrestrial > Soil > Wetlands | place: USA... | reverse complement strand
GCCAGCCGGCTTCGATATCGACCTCGCGCGTATTAACCATGATCTCGCGCGGCGCCAAAAGGGCTACGGGCGCGGCGGCCGGATGCTGATCGAGAAGGACGAGGTGCGGGTAGTTTCAGGGATCCGCTTCGGGCGTACGATGGGCAGTCCGGTCACCTTTATTATCGCGAATCGCGACTTCAAGAACTGGGAGAAGCGGATGTCGCCCGACCCAGCGGATCGCGCCGAGGCAAAGGTCGTCACCCGTCCGCGTCCCGGCCACGCCGATTTAGCCGGTGTGCTCAAGTACAATCTTGAAGATATCCGTGATGTCTTGGAACGGGCCTCCGCGCGGGAGACCACAGCGCGGGTTGCGATCGGCGGGTTTGCGCGGCAACTGATCGCACCGTTTGGCGTGACAGTGCTGGGTTACGTTGCCAGTATCGGAGCAACCGAGGCACGCCCCACACCGGAAATCCCCATCGATGAGCTGGCGCGGGTTACCGAAGAATCACTGGTGCGGGTCGCCGACGCTGAAGCCGAACGTGCGATGATCGCCGAGATTGACGCCTGCAAAAAGACCGGCGACACGCTTGGCGGGGTCGTGGAGGTAATCGCGACAGGCCTGCCGGTCGGTCTTGGCAGCCACGTCCAATGGGATCGCAAGCTCGACGGCCGCCTGGGCCACGCGCTGCTTGGCTTGCAGGCAGTCAAAGGCGTCGAGATCGGGCTGGGCTTCGGGGCGGCGCGCGTGCGCGGCTCGCAGCTCCATGACGAGATTGGTTATGACCGCGAGCAGCGCCGCTTTACCCGCGAATCCAACAATTCGGGAGGGACCGAAGGCGGGATGACCACTGGCGAACCGCTGCGTGTCAGGGTGGCGTTCAAGCCGCTCTCGACCCTGATGCGTCCGCTCAAGTCGGCCGATATCCGCAGCAAGGAAGAGGCCGCCGGGGCGATCGAGCGCTCTGACGTATGCGCGATTCCGGCCGCGGCGGTGATCGCCGAAGCGGTAGTGGCGTTCGTCCTCGCGGATGCGTTCCTCGAAAAGTTCGGTGGCGATTCGTTTACCGAAATCAAGCGCAACTACGAAGGCTATCTTGAGCAAGTGCGAGCCTATTAGGGCCACTTGCGTCTGTAGCGCTACTGAAGATGACGCCCTGAGACTATCCCATGCCGCCTAAGCTGATTCTCACCGGCTTTATGGCGACCGGCAAAACTACGGTCGCGCGCGCAGTAGCCGAGCGCCTTGCCTGGCGGCTGATCGATTGCGATGAACGCCTCGTCGCGCACGCCGGAAAACCCATCCCTGAGATTTTCCGCGACCAAGGGGAAGCTCATTTTCGCGCGCTGGAACGCAAAGTGGTCGCGGCGATCGCGAGTGACCGCGAACGCTGTCCGCAATCCGGCCTGCCATTACCGGCCGTTGTCGCGACCGGCGGCGGCACGCTGATCGATCCGGTCAACTTTGCGGCGCTCCAGCGCGTCGGGGTGATCATCTGCTTGGTTGCACGGCCGGAAGTGATCGCCCGGCGTATCGGGCGTCACGCGGCCTCACGTCCGATGTTGACAGAGGGTGGTAGGCCTTTGCCAGAACGGATCGCCGAGTTGCTGGAAGAACGGCGAGCGGTTTATGCGCGTGCGCCGATTATAATTGACACATCGGAGGCCGGAATCGGCAAGGTCGCCGGCATGGTTCTCGAGGCCTTCGCCAAATATGGGTCGAGCCAATGGAAAGCTTCAGCGTAGAACTCGGCCGCAATAGCCATCCGGTACATAGCGGAGCCGGCCTCCTCGAGCAGGCCGGCGAGTTGGCGCGTGCCGCGGGACTGAAGCCGGGGCGCGCGGCGCTAATCACCGACACGAATGTCTCGCTGCTCTATGCTGGTCGTGTCACTGATGCGCTGGTGGCAGCCGGATTTGAGCCGGTGACGATCGAGGTTCCGGCGGGCGAGGCGAGCAAGTCGCTCGAGGTGCTGAGCGGCCTTTATGACCGGATGGTCGAGGCGCATCTGGACCGCTCAAGCACAATTTTTGCCTTGGGCGGCGGCGTGACGGGCGACTTAGTTGGCTTTGCTGCGGCCACCTTTCTCCGTGGAATCGCGCTGGTGCAGCTTCCGACCACGCTTACCGCGCAGGTCGATTCCGCGCTCGGCGGCAAGACCGGCATTAACCATCCGGCGGCGAAAAACCTGATCGGCGCTTTCTATCAGCCACGCATGATCGTGGCCGATGTTGCGGCGCTGCAAACGTTGCCTGATCGCGAATTCCGCGAAGGCCTGGGCGAGGTAATCAAGTACGGCGCGATTATGGACGCACCGATGATAACCGATCTCGAAATCGCCCTCCCAGCGATCCTGCGGCGCGATCCGGGGCAACTTCAGGCAATTGTGAGTCGTTCGTTGAAGCATAAAGCCGATGTCGTGCAGAGTGACGAGCACGAGGGCGGACGGCGCAAAATCCTCAATTTTGGCCACACGCTGGGACACGCGCTCGAAGTCGCAGCCGGTTACGGCAGTTTCCTTCACGGCGAAGCGGTGGCGGTTGGGATGACCGCGGCAGTGCGCCTTTCGCAGAGGCATGCGAGGCTCAGCGAAGCGGACGGCTGGCGGCTCATTCGCCTGATCGAAGCGGCGGGATTGCCGGCTGCAATCCCCGCTGACTTGCGTGCCGATGACCTACTGAATGCCCTCAAGCTCGACAAAAAGCGTTCGGGCGAGGGTGTTGAGTTCGTCCTCATCGATCGTCTCGGGCACGCCTACACACATAAACTCGGATTCGACGAGGTGCTCGAAGCTTTACCGCAAAACTGAAGAGCCGCAGGCCTCACTTTGTCAGGCCAAGCGGAGTGCGGGCATCCGGCCCACGGCCAAAGACTCTTAAATACTGACCTGCGGACGCTACCGTATGAACGCGGTTGTGCTATAAGCAACTAATTGTCCAACGGAGGACTCACGCTTATGTCCAACAAAGGCTTTTCACACGTCGGTCTTTCCACTCTCGACCTCGACAAAACTCGCGACTTCTACGAGAACGTGCTGGGCTTCAAGGCTGTCGTCTGCGACATAATTCCGGTCAAGGAAGGCGGCCAGATCCGGCATATGTTTTTCGACACGGGACGCGATCAACTCATCGCGTTCATGGAAGCTCGCGGCGTCGATGGGATCCCGGCCGAATACGACACTTCTATTGCGCGCGGCCTCGGCGTCCCCGGTGCCTTCTACCATTTCGCTTTCGAGGCGGGCAGTGAAGCGGGGCTCAAGCAAAAGCGCGAAGAACTGATGAGCAAGGGCGTCGACGTGACTGAGGTGGTCGATCATACCTGGGCAAAATCGATTTACTTCAAGGATCCGAACGGCCTTATGCTTGAGTTTTGCTGCCTGACGCGTGAGTTCAATGCCAACGACGCCAAGATGCAGGAGCGTTTCCGGTTGTCGAATCCGGCGCGCTCGCTTGATATGGCGCCGGATAGTCCGATGCGCACCGGTCATCCCGGCGGCCGTACCTGATTAGGCCCGGAGATCAAATCGATACGATGCCAGCGGCGCGTGGAGGCCTTTCCATGCGTCGTTCGGTTTTTCGCGAAGTAGAAGCCGCGAGGCCTCGCTTGAATGACTATTGGCCGCGCATAGTCCGCCAGCGCTGACAAAGGTCGCAGGATTGCCCTGAGTAGCGTTCGCGCTTATCCGCGTTTGTAATCATTTTTTACGATATTCGGCGGAATGAAACGTGAGAGGCGGGGCATTAAGCATTGCTGCTGACGATCCTCAGCCCCTCTAACTCCGCTAAATCAAATAGAATTCCCGATTCTCGCAGTCTTCAGCGACCATTCAAAGCAGCAGAGGCCAGCAGAGGCACACAGATTGCTGCTTAAATAGCCAGCAGTGAACTATCATGAGGCCGAGCGTTCACGCGAAACTTAATAGCCTCGGCTGCGTAAAGGGCTACTGAGGGAGGAATCGCTTATGTCGCGGCGGATTGTGCTGATGATAGCGGTGACGGTGATGCTTGGATTGGGGATGGCCGGCAATTGCAGAGCCCAGTCGCTGACCACCACTCAAAAAGGCCTGATCGGCGGAACCCTGTTGGGCGCGGGCACCGGGGCGATTGTCGGCGCGGTGGTGCATCATCCGATTGCGGGTACGGCAATCGGCGGCGGTCTCGGACTGGTCGCGGGTGGCGTAGTCGGACACGCATTGCAGAACAATCAGAATCAAGAGACGCAGGAGCAGGCTGAGTTAGCTGCCCAGCAAGCTCAGATTCAACGTCAACGACAGGAAATCAAGCATCTGCAGCAGATGCAGGACACCGAATAACATCGCACTGACCCGGATTCGTTCAAAAATGACAGGAGAAGCAGCTTGAAACTGAAGACTTTGACCGTGTTAAGTTTGGGTCTGACCTTGTTCATCACACCTGCGATGGCGCAGATGGCAGCGCCGCCGCCGCCTCCGCCACATGGTTACGGTGATTACGACCAGAATCATCATTGGCATGATGAAGGATGGTGGAACCAGCACGATCCCCATTGGGTGCATCAGCATCATCCGGAGTGGGCCAGCGATGGCGATTGGGATGAACACCATCACTGGCATAACCGCGAATGGTGGATGAAGAACCATCCCAACTGGGCCCATAAGCATCATCCGCACTGGTTTTCTTAGGCGAGCAAATGGCCGGCGCAATGCCGGCGGCTAATCTAATCCGGCGGCCGGGAACAAGGCGTCGCGATCACCCACCGTTATCGCCACCAATCTGTCCTTCCTGGCCGCCGGGCGAGTCGGCCGGTGACCCGGCCCCGCCTCGGCCGAAGATATCCCCCAATCTGACGCATTTCCGAAGAGGCCGCCGCACAGTTCAAGCAACGAGGCAAGCGCGGTCTGAGCGCCGGTGAAACCGCCATAGTGAAACCCCCGATATACGGAAGGACGGCGGGCTGTCCACTACGAGACCAGCTTCGTCATGGCGCGCATCGGTTAGACCACGGCCGTTCGTCCGCTGACCGCGTGCTATGACGATTTCTCCTCTGCGATGAAAAATTCCTTGGAAATTTGATGCTAAACAAGGTATTTGATCCATAGGATATCAACGTAGGAACGTCTATAAGTTTCTGCTTTATCTGGACCATTTCGGAAGGCTCATATCATGGCTCGGTTAAAGCCAAATGTTTGACCGCGATTCGCTTCTACTTTAGATACGCTCTGACAGGAGCCACAAACCCAATCTTCGTGGAACGATTTCGATTAAGCGATGGCCGTTATGAGCACGATTGCAATTTCATTAACCCAACACCTGTATGACCATGAAGCCAAACGTCCGGAACTAGGCCCCGAGTTCTGTCTGCTCATGGGCCAGCTTGGATTCGCTGCCAAAGCCATCGCACGCGAAGTAAGCCGGGCGCCGATCGCGAACTTGGGACTGACTGGCGAGCAAAATGCCACCGGTGATGAACAGCATGGCCTGGACGTCATCTCCAATGACCTCGTGGTCGCTGCCTTTGCCCAGACCACTTTGGTCTCCGACATCGTTTCGGAAGAGATGGAAGAACCCGCACACATGCAGGGTGCCGCTAACGCCCATTTTGTGCTTTGCATCGATCCGCTCGACGGCTCTTCCAATACCGACGCCAATGGTGCGCTCGGTTCTATTTTCGGCGTTTACCGCCGCCCCAGACACGCGCTCAAAAGCGACTTGCTCCGGGTCGTGCGCAGCGGCGCCGATCAGGTCGCGGCCGGCTACGTGATGTATGGTCCCAGCACGGTGCTGGTCTATGCCTCGCCGGGTGGCGTGCACGAATTCACGCTTGATCCTGCGCTGGGTGAATTTCTGCTTTCACGCAGTCATCTTCGCTGTCCTGCGCGCGGCAAATATTTCGGCGCGAATCTCGGCAATCTGCCCAAGTGGCCCCAGGGTGTGCGCAGCTACGTCGAATATATAACCAGTAAAGACTCCCCATCAGGCCGCCCTTACTCATTGCGCTACACCGGCGCGTTCGTTGCCGATATCCATCGAATACTCGTTGCGGGCGGCATCTTCTTTTACCCGGCTGAAGCTGGAAGCTCGGCCGGCAAGCTCCGCTTGCTCTACGAATGCGCGCCGATGGCATTCCTGATCGAGCAGGCGGGTGGCCGCGCCACCACCGGCGACAAGCGCATTCTCGATATCGAAGCTAGCAACATTCATCAGCGTACGGCGATCGCTATCGGCAGCGCTGACGACGTTGCCGCTTACGAAAAATTTTATGCGCAAAACCCGCCAATCTAGTCCGGGATTTCAACAGCCCCGGCGCGAATGTAGGAGAAGGATACCCTCATGCTCCAGCGGCTATTTCACGTCAACATCTGCGTTACCAACATGGAGCGATCAATTCGCTTCTATCAGGAACTCGGCTTCACCAAGGTCAACGACTTCACGCTCGACGATTCCTCGGTTGGTGACGCCCTTGGCCTCAAGGCGAAAAAGCTTCGTGGCGTCTTCATGCGTCTTGGCAGCGATCCCAACACGCCAGTACTTGATCTGGTCGAGTTCATCGATCCTCCCACCCAGGGCAAGCCATATCCGTCGCTCAATAACGTTGGCATCTGCCGTATCGCGTTTACCGTCGGCGACATCGATCGCACCTACGAAGAATTAAAGGCAAAAGGTATTCAGTTTGTCGCACCCTTGAAGCATCTGACCGGACCCGGCGGGGCGAAAATCGGCGTGGTCTGCTTCAAGGATCCTGACGGCACTATCCTCGAACTGATGAGCGGCATGTAACACTCAAGGACTAGTCCCGAAACCTGCGAGGATTACAAATATGGATAACACCGAACTTGCCAATCGCATTACACTTCTTGAGGACATCGAGGCGATTAAGCGGCTCAAAGCCGAGTACTGTGACATCTGCGATGACGAACACAATCAGGATCGCATCGTCACCATCTTTGCCGAGGACGGTATCTGGGAAGGTCCCGGCATCGGCACCGCCAAAGGCCACGAGGAAATCCGCAAGCTCTTCAAAAGCTTTGCCGATCGCATCAGCTTCTCGCAGCACAACGTCTTCAACCCCCGCATTACTGTGAACGGCAGTGAGGCGCACGGCATCTGGTACTTCCTCGGCCCCTTCACCTTTCGCAAGGGTAATCGCCAGCTATGGCTCGCCGCGCGCTACGAGGACGACTACGTCAAAGTCGCCGGCCGATGGAAATTCAAGCATCTCCGTGCTTTCGGCCGGATGGCCGCGCCTTACGAAACCGGCTGGGCCGCACGCCCCAAGCCTGATGTCTTTTCTAACTAGGTAACGAGTGCAGGCCAGCTTTTCGTGAGACCGCGCAGCAAATTACTTTTTCTTCTTAACAGGCGAATAATTGATATACGATGTTATGAATTGGTTAACATCAATGGCGCCCCAACCACTCGCCAAATCAAAACCGGGACCGGCTGAATAGCCATTTATGGTATACCCGTCCAGACTACAGCACGAGTTGTTCCCTGTCGTGATGTCCTCGATACCGGCCGCCGACAGATTATTCAGATTTGCTTCAGCCATTTCGTAGAGCTTGGTATTGACCAATCCCTGTTTGGCGCCGGTCTTCTCAGCAACAATCGCGAAAATACCGGCGTACTGAGGCGGTACGATACTTGTTCCGCCGGCCACCGTGCAGGTGGGTCCTTGGGAGGAACTACTTTCGGCATAGCCAAAGTCGAGGCATTCCCAAAAGCCGGGGAAGACAGTAGTACCACCACCTAATACAATATCCGGTACTGCGCGCTTCGACCCTTTAATTGTTTTGACACCCTTCTGGAACGCGGGGCGCCCGAAAATCTGGCTATAGCCCCCAGTACTAGCTCCATCCACAAGCGTTGCTGTCAGATTAAAAGACCAAACTTGTTGGGTTGTTCCCGCCGCCGTACTCGTGTCATTGCCATTATTATCATAGGTCGGAGTGAACATTGACGCTCCGACGGCCGTCACATGAGGTGACCCCGCATTCTCTTCGATTTCAGGCTTGGAGGGTACTTGGCAACCCCCGGTCTTTCTATTGAAGAGTGTTGGCGCCGCAACCCCTACGTCACCAGTCGCTACGAAAATCGACTGTCCCTCGGCGGCGCCTCGTGCAAAAATTTTGTCGAGCGATTTATAAAAGGTCGGCGGTTCGCCGCATTGTGCCCAGCTTATCGCGAGAGAAGCGCATCGATAGCTTGTATCGGTAACGGCTGCATCGGCAGTGTCTACCAGAGCCTGAACCGGAGACGTTGCAGTCTGTCCGGCATTGGCGGCATAGAGCACGATCTCTGCGCCGGGTGCGATCGCATGCGCATATTCGACGTCCAGCATCGCCTCGTCATACGGCGATCCGCCGCCCTCGCTGCCAGGCGTCCCCGGTGATCCGTCAGGAAAGACCGACGCATAATTCGTCCCCACGATGAACTGCGGCAGATTGAAAATGGTATTGAACAACGCTAAAGAGGTCTGATCTACATCGGAACCTTCGCTCACAGCAATACATTGACCGGTACCATCGGCCCCAGTCGTGGGAGTCGCGTCGCTGAACGTCCAAATATCAGGAGGCCCAAAGTGGGCATTGGTGATGCCGTCATTCGGATACGGTGGATCGTCAACGATCGCGTGCCAAATTGTCGCATGCAGATTGTCGAGACCGGAAACGAAGCTAATCTTTGGCGCGAGAGATGCCGGCACCTGGGGATCTTCGACGTTGCCAAAGTGCTTGCCATCGGAGCTAGCCTTAATATCAACGTTGAAAGCGGTCTGCGCATTGGCGACATTACCCTCGAACTTGATACGCCCCTGCTGCGCGCTGGCATAAGTCACCGTAAAGTCCTGGCTCGTCAGCCATTGGCTGACCTGGCTAACGTCGGCGGCGGTTGGGCCAAATTGCTGGTCGTACTCCTCCGGCGTCAGCCACTTATGATACTCGGGTGAACTCGGATCCTGCTGCTCCTGCTCGAGCTTGTCGAGTTGCGCCTGATTGCGCGGCTTCAGGTAGATTTCCATTTGCAGCATTTGATATGGCGCCACCGCCGTTCCCGTGGCTGCCAGATCTGCCGCGGCTTCCGGATGATTCCCCGTCAGCGTCACAAAATTCCCAGCCTGCGCGGAGGCAGCCGACAACAACATCGCCAGAACGATGCCTCCACCGTTGCGAACTATTCTAATGACGATTCTGGAAGCCAAACCTCGATACTTTTGATGTGTTAAGGCCATATTTGCCTGCAGTTATAGCTGTCAGACCGTTAGAGTTAAACAGAGATTATCAAAGCCTATCACTTGGCTGGTAATTATAGACCGGCATTGCTTATCATTCAATGAAATTACTCGTCTTGTTGGTCCAAAAGAGCCTTCACAGGGCAGTGACGCCTTGTATCCGAGAAAAGCAGGCGTCAAGGATGAAATCCTTCGCTTTCCAACAATTTCGCTGCTCTAGCGTCCAATTTGCTGGAACCGTTTAGATTTCCCGTTCGTCAGTTGGCGTACTACAAGGGCTGACACGGATGTTTCACGTGAAACATCCGTGTCAGCATAGATTCGGCAGCTTTGGCTGAGTCCAGCCTTCAGCCGGTGAAACCGGCCCGTCGAATGGCCAGGAAAGGCACCGCGTGGATGCCCGGCAGCGATGTTTCACGTGAAACATCGGCTGCAATCAACAGCTTTAAGCATCCAGAAGCAGAAATATTGTGGATTTATTCTTGACGCCGCATGACGGGGTGCAAGGGGAGAGCGGTCGAGCGGATGTGGAACATGGCTCCCCGGGCCGGATTCGAACCAGCGACTTGACGGTTAACAGCCGTCCGCTCTACCGACTGAGCTACCGGGGAGCAGTTGCTACAGGCGAATCAATATTGGTAGCGGCCTTCTGCACTATAATCAAGATTGCCGGGCACTATATGACGCGCTAACTCGATAGGCAGTCGTCTTCAACGATCGCTCGCAGGCCTGCGACCAGCCGTTGATACAATCAGCATCGATTCAAGGGGCGGCCTTGCCGGCTGGATCGTCATTGACCATGTGCAGGCCGTAACGGACCATCGCGGTTAGCCTCTCGATGCGGTCGAGCAATTCAGGCTGCTGGGCTGGCTCGGCATCCCTCAGTTCAAGCGCGGCGTCAGCCAGGCTCGCGCGCATCAGATGCACCGCCTGTTCGAGGCTTTGATGGTCGGCATGGCGCCGGACGGCACGCCTCCGCGCCTCCTGGAATTCACGAATATAGATAATCTCGGCCATACAGTTTAGACCGGATGCACACAACCTATCTAAGATCCGCCTCTAATTCTTATTCCGGACGCTCGCAGAGCCGCAGCCACGGCCGCGCAAGCTCGGCGTACGTTTTTTATAGCACGCCGGGCTATCCCGCGTGCAGCCGGCCCATCAACGCGTCACCGTCGTCGGCCTCTTTGCCCGTGGTTCTCGCAGGCCTTATCATCCTCATCGAATCCGTTGGCCAGAGGCCCGCTTCGCCTCGATTACCTCGCGGCCGCCACGCGCGAACCATCCGATTTGGCGGGCGAGGCCGTTAAGCATATCCAGTTCGCGCGGACGCAAGCCGCTACGGCCGAACATGGCGCGAAGTGTCAGCATGACATGGTCTGAGCTTTCGGGTGACACAAAGCCAATCGCCGCGAACGCCTCGGCCATGCGCAGGAACATCTGCTCGGCCTGGCCTGCGGGAGCGAATTCAAGGGCTGGTGCGTCCGGTTGGGCATCATCGGAACAGGCGGCAAGCCTAAGCTCATAGGCGACGACCATCACTGCCTGCGCCAGATTCAACGATGGATATTCCGGCGAGGCTGGAATCTTAATCAGCCGCTGGCATTGGCCAATTTCCTCGTTGCTGAGACCGTAGTCCTCGGGGCCAAACACGATCGCGAGCCGATTAGCGTCCGCGGCATTGATCAGCTCAGGCGCTGCTTCGCGCAGGGGACGAACCTCGCTGCGATAAGGACCCCCGCGGCAGGTAGTGCCGATGGTCAGGGTGCGGTCGTTCAGCGCATCGGGCAGTGTAGGAAAAAAGCTGGCGCGCGCGAGTACATCGCCGGCATGGACCGCCATCACCTGCGCCGTGCCAGCGTCCCAATCACGAGGCGCCACGATGCGCAGATCGCCAAGACCCATATTCTTGAGCGCTCGGGCTGCCGCACCGGCATTGCCCGCCGACTTCGGCTTGACCAGCACAATCGCAATATTATTGAGCCGATTCATCGTCCGCTGATGCATCCCGAGCGGTCTCCTCGCCGTCAGCCTATATAAGTGGCTGGGCCAGAATCCAGCTGGCTGCAGCGAGGCTTCGAGCTAACAGCGGTGCGCAAACTCATGTCCTGATATATCCTTAGAGCATCAGGAAACAGGCAAGGCCGATGAAAATAGTCTCATTTGGCGACGTGCATATGGCGACCACGAACCTCGCCCGCATGGGCGCGATTCTGCGCGATACGGATCTGATAATCGTCTCGGGTGACCTGACCAATTTCGGCGGTCCCAGTGAGGCCGCGAAGGTTATCCACGCGGTTCGCGAGGCGTGCCCGAACGTGCTGGCGCTATCCGGCAATCTCGATCAGCGCGAAGTGATGCCGTGGCTCGAAAGCGAGGGAATCGCGCTGCATGGCAAGGGCCTGTTGCGTGATGGAATTGGGATTTTCGGCTGCGGCGGCTCGAATATCACGCCGTTCAACACACCGACGGAACTCAGCGAGGAGGAGATTTACGACACGCTGATGCGTGGGTACGCGGAGGTGCGGGAAATCCGGCCGCTGCTGATGGTCTGTCATACGCCGCCCTACTCGACCAAGTGCGATCGCATCGTTGGCGGGCGGGCAGTTGGCAGCACGGCGGCGCGCAAGTTTATTGAGGAAGTCAAGCCCGACGCCTGTCTCTCGGGCCATATCCACGAATCTGCCGCGATCGACCATATAGGGCCAACGGTTATCGTCAACGCCGGACCGTTCAAGGGTGGTGGCTATATCGTAGTCGAATCCACAGAGGGCAAGCTCTCCACGCGGCTGGAGTTTCTTTGAGGTCGCCGCACTCTCGCGTCTCGGGCAATCGGCAGGGGTCTATGCCGGCAAGCTGTGGCATGGATGGCCGCTGGTGTGGCGAAGCATGATCCCGTTGCTACGGCGCTTCGTTCTTGCGAGGATTCGCCCCGGCAGGGACGCCTGACAGGAGCGGCGCGCGAACGATGGGGCTAAGTGAAGGAGTGCGAATGCGGTTCGACCACGTGTCGATCGCGGTGCGCTCGATTGACCAGGGAGCGGCGTTTTTTCGCCGCCATTTTCCGACCCGTCCGCGCCATGAGAAGGAGTTGAGCGAGCAGGCGCGCGGGGGCTTTTTGTGGCAAGACTTCTACCTCGGCGGGCAGGCGCTCGAATTTATCGAGGAGTTGCCCGGCAACGAAGGCTTCATCGCGGATTTTATCCGGCGGCACGGCGAAGGCCTGCATCACCTGTCCTATGAAATCGACGATATCGAACCGATGGTTACAGCACTTAAGCGCGACGGTGTGCGGATCGCCGATGAACACACGCTGGCCGACGGGCAGAAGACCGCCTTCATCTCGCCGCGATCGGCATTCGGCGTACTGATTCAGCTATGGCAGCCGCTCAACTATGATGTGCCGGCTCCGCGGCCGGTTGATGATGGCCTCGCGCGTTTCGACCACGTTGCGATAGCGGTGCACGATATCAACGCCGCGATGGAATTTTTCCGGCGTTATTTTCCAGCCGAGGTGATTAGCTATCCGGTGCATAGCAGTTCCCAAGGCAACTTCGTGCTGGGTCATCTTGATGTTGCGGGTTTCACGCTGGAATTTCTGCAAAGTTCCGGACCACATGCTGAGGATGATTTTGTACGCCGCTTTATCGAACGCTACGGCGAAGGGATGCATCATCTGACGATTGACGTGAAGGAATTCGAGTCGATAAGGGAATCGTTGCGCCGTGATAATGCGCGGCTCGTCGGGCATGATACCAACTATCGCGGCGAACGGCAGTTTTTCATCTCGCCGTCCTCGGCATGCGGAACGCTGGTGCAGGTTTGGGACGGCCTGGCGGGTCCGGGGCCTGACAGTGAGT
>Ga0335075_10012092_pt1 | contig 13048 bp, 15 predicted proteins | sample Lox_Sample_24_FD_206723 | JGI IMG/M metagenome (GOLD analysis project Ga0335075, IMG submission 206723) | Soil microbial communities from Loxahatchee National Wildlife Refuge, Florida, United States - Lox_Sample_2.4 | ecosystem: Environmental > Terrestrial > Soil > Wetlands | place: USA... | reverse complement strand
ACTGGGACTTTCTAGCTCTCGTCAAAGCTGAGATATCCAACTACTCATGGTCCTGGCAAAGTGAGGACGGTTTTCTGTCAATGCTCTCCGGAGCCCGTACTTACTTCATTTTAGACCAATACTGTACCAATGTTGTCCAGAATGGGAAATTCTTCGAGGCGAATATCAACAGATCGATGACATCCGCTTCATGGAATATCTCTTTCATCAGAGGCCTAAGAGCCGAAGAAAATTGAAGTTACCTTGCAAACTGCCACACAACCGTCAACAAGCATGATCATTGGGATTTTGCACTGATTCAATTCCAAGGCTGTGATACTATGCATTTTCCAGTCAACGACAGACATTGCTTGACTATGCCTTGTGCGGGCGGGTGCTGTACGCCTGTTTGTCTGATAGCCTCTGGGTTCCCAACATGTCTTCTGCTACTTCAAAGCTACAAGCTCATGTTATCCACTGTTCTCTTGTCCCAAATTCCAATCGCCAAACCCCTATGAAGGTTGATGTTGCTATTCAGCATCTGATCGTTTCAGTTGTATCGGGAAATGATGAGAATTCGTGACTACTCATATCCTGAAATCCCGGAGCGTTGACTTCGTAACACATACATAATACATGGGTCCGCATCAGTTCCGTATCAGAGTTCTCAACCATGTCGTGACGCCTGCAACAGGATCTTCCGACTCCCCGATTACTGCTTGAGCCAAGGTGCTGAAGACTTTCTGGCGTTCCTCCGCAGATCCGGGTATCTCTCCCAGAAAATCCTCGGTATCCATTTCCTGTCTAAGCAGATTTCGAACCCATTGTGTCCCGCGACCGAGCAGCTGAGCCACAATCTCTCCGTGAATGTGCATGTCTTCAGGACTTGGTTTTGGTGGTTCTGTATTGGCCCTGCGTTGTCTTCGTCTTCGGCGAGTCATGACTATTGCTCCCTGGTTGATCAGACACTCAAGGAAGTGAAGAAGTCGCCACTCGTTTTGGTTCAGAGTTGTGAGGTAGTACATTGTTCCATCCAAAGTGCTGGCGTATACGCACTGGCGGGACGAGTCATTCGGAGGAAGGGTAAATCCAGCCTTGAGATTGTTTACTATCAGAGGCAGGTCGGCTTGGAAGATGACCCGCGACTCGCGGTGAGTAGCTTGGGCAGAGAACCCAGTAATTCTACCGCCTCTTATGTTCGTTGATGTGGAAGACACTATCGCAACGCCATTATCGCATACAATGATGCTGTTAGCATTCCTTGCCTGCAGGTCAGATGAGTGCATAGCGAGCTTCCCCTTTATGCATTCTATGATTTCCATAGAGTGGTGCATCGTCGCCGCATAAATCAATGACCCGCGAGTCGCCAGGGCCGCTGCTGGCGAAGGGAGGGCGAATTTCGCGACTTGCTGCCATTTTCTTGCTCCAACATCCAGATGCATCATGACAAGGTCGTTTCCGGCGCCGACCAGCAGTGAAGATAGATCATAGGGGCATAAAGAATAGATCGGCTGTCTTGGAAACTTCTTGACGTATTTTGGCTTGACATCAAGGGCAGCACTCGGGCTTGCTTGTTTTGCACTCATGCACAGAAGACGCCCAGAGCTGTGCTCAGTATCTGGCGAGTCAGCTTCAATACCAATGACAATCATCTCGTAATGCTTCGTGCCATCGCTTGGTGTCCAGTTCATGATGCTTGTGACCTTATCCCCAGGTTCGCCGACCGCAGTCACGGGCGCCTCAACTTTTGTATTTGTGAAGTTCTCTTCTGGGTCAATGAATTGAAGGGCTGGGCGCAGTTTCCGCCTCGTAAGCGGCTCTTCGAGAGTTGCCCCTCTCTCGAAGTTCAGTTCGTCTATCACAACGATGATCTTGTTTAGATGTCTCGAGTATGTCAGTCGCTGTGGATTTCCCTTTGTTTCAAGCCGGCGCGGTACTGCTTGACTATCTAACATGAAGGACGAGATCAAGATTTGTTCGTCCGTGACGCAGAGCAACGAACCACTCAGGCCCAGCTCCTGAACGAAAGAGGAGCTGTCGAGACGTAGGATGGCGTTGACATTGGGCTGCTGGTATGATGGCTGTTCAGAAGTCAGCACATATAACTAACAGGTAGAATGGGACCTTCTTACGATCTCTCTGCTAGTAAGCCATACTGGACTCATCGAAAATTCAAGCGGGCTGAAATCTGCAAGGACTTTCAAACGCCTTACTTCTTTAGCACAAAAGACGAGTGCTGCACCTTCATCGGTAGTATCAGGAACCACATTCACGGATGTGCGACCAAGACGATGCTCGCGAGTCAAAGCCAGTACTGGCACATTTGAAGGTTAGATATCTGGTGTTTATCATGGGCTGAGCCCGGTTGTGACAATCTTCCGGCAGCTTACCTGGATTCGTTGTCGGCTTCGCGTTCATTTCCATCGTAAGGCACACGAGCGACCCAGTCCGCAAGCCGCACAATATCCCACGTTCGACACCACCCGCGCGCTTCAGAATAGCGAGGCTGCTGATCGTGCACGGCTCTGGGCATTTGAGAAGACTCGTCAAACTGTGCTCAGCTACCAGCCTCAACCCTGCAACTTCTTCCAGGGAAACGATAAGTAAAAGTCCGCTGACAGTTCCGACAAGCACGAGGTGAGTCGGGCCGTTGTCGGTGGAGGACAAGGCCGTTGGGGCCTGTGAAATCTCGATGGCTTCGCCAACCTGTTCAACTTTGATAGTGGAATCATTAGAGCTCACTCGGAAGAGCCTGACTTCGAAACCTGTTGGTCTTTCGAATCCCATAGCAAACATACGAAGCTTCGAGATAATGACTGCAGCGACGATCCTAGAAGGATACGAATTTGAAATTGCTGGCGCATCAGGTGAAAATGCTGTAACGTTTACAGCTGTTTGGGTAATCTGTACGATGAGGCCCCCAGGCAGCATAGCAGCAGCTATGGTTGGTGTCGTGAGGTCGATTCCCCGACAACTTTCTGAATCGGCGACTTCCAATTCGAGGTCTGTCAAGTAGAGTGACATTGCAGTGCTGTATTGAGCGTGGGATATGAGGAAGACCAGTCTGCCATTCTCGGTATCAGGCAAAGTCCAGACTTGGCTCACGCTCGACAAGTCGTTATAGTCTGCTGTCAAGCCAACCTGTGCCTCAAGGCCATAGCGAATTTCGCTGACCGCAGTATGCCCGGTGCCCCTGCCTGAGCAAACAAAAATTCGTTCTTGCCTGTCGGGGTCACGTAAAGCCTTTGAACCGTTGTGGTCGTGCGAATTGATCGTGAGCATATCATGTACCGGAGATATGTTGGGGATTATTTGGGTGCAGATAGGAGCATTCTTCGCGATACACTGAAAGACTCCACCATCCGTCAGGTCGCCTCCAACAATAAACGAATCGCCACCCCCGAGAGCTGCCGGGCCCTCCATACTGGCAAATGCGGTATCGACGTTGATGCCTAGGTTGCCAGGCCGGAAATGGGCATCGATTTTGGTAGGTGTAGTGCGGTCGATAATATAGTAACGCATTTGACCATCCTCTCTGACCAAGCATATATCGTCGTGTGTCTTGTTGTAGACGGCATGCCGGCTAGGCTTGGTCCATTGCACCCATAATGGCGTTCTGGTAGAATTCTCGTATTTCGGTGGGTATTGGTCGGTGAGCGGGAGGTTGATACGCTTTGCGTGGGGTGAGAGGATGTCATCGTATACCACTATTTCGGTCTCCGTGACGATGATGAAAGAGGTCCACTTAGTAGAAGGAATGAGCATCAGCGGATGGCCATCTTCGGACGGCAATCTCTGGCCACTACATCGGCTTGGTTTCGCGTTCCCTAGGCCAAGGCGCGTGTCCCAGGAGTATAGATGCATGTATGTTCCATTTCTCTGCGCAACTATTAGAAGCAGCATAACCTGGGTCTTTACGTTCGCAGGTGGTGGAAGAAAATCCATCTTTAGAACTATTCCGTCGATTTTTAGGAATCGTTCCTGGTAAAGGTCAGCATCAAGTCAAGGACCGGAGGGTTCGAGTCCTACCTCCAAAAATGGGGTGAAGGATGTGGGATGCGCGGGATTCGAAGACTCGACCTCCCTTGCGATGTCGTGCGCTTCTTTCAGACTAAAGATCGCACAGAAGCCAAATAGAGATGCAACGGCCATGGCGCGTGATCTGGGACAGGTCAGCCTTCTTCCTACGATTGAGGACTGGGAACTTACTCATGGTCAACTGCGATGTGCTTTGCGTACTGCTCCTCCACTTGCACATCTGCTAGTAGTTTTCGTTTTGCGAAGACGAATTCGACTGACCCAGGAGCGCGATTTTTTGCGAAGAGAAAGACAACATTACAGGCGGCAGTGCTGACGACCAAGAGCTGAGGTGGGAAGCCGACCTGGTCTGAGCTATTGGCGTCGTAGTATTCATCGTCTAGCTCTTGCTTGATGATCTGGTCTACCATGGACTCCTGCTGGCCTTTCGATGAAATGACCTTAGCTGAAAGTATCTGACTTCCGAGATCGACCTTCGCAGTTACGTCGGCCAGCTGACCTGTTGGCAGGAATTCTCGGAGCTGAACGAAGTTCTCGCCCACAAAGATGACGTCGTTCTGGGCCTTGCAACGAATGCGAGCTGGTAGAATCAATCTAATGGTGGGGCTTGGATGAAGTGATTGTGAAAGAATGCCGACCACCTCAGGGACTTGGAATTTGGAAGATTTGGTAGTTGTCGACAAGGGGATTTGCGATTTGACCGTCGGGGCCATGCTCTTGAGCTCCGCCATGCGCGAGGAGACACTGTCGCTGGGAGAAGGCCGCTGTCGTCGGCCGAGCACGGAGTGAAGTTTTCTGGAAAAGGGTCCGACGAATCTGAGTCGAGTCGTGTGAATTCCAACTCAACAGATGACTGAAGGGTTAGCAATAAGCCGGCGGTAAATAAAAGGCTTTTGCACGCTTAATGGACGCGCAGAGAACACACGGTACGCGGCCAGGCCCTGGTGTCCAATACTGAGACGGCAATGTCATCGACTTCAAAAACACCTGCATACAGACATACAGAGTAAACCTTAGACATGTTCTTCAACCTAGGACCTCAAGGGGAGAGCTTGTATTGATTAGCGTTGTCCTTTTGATGGTCAAACAAGGACAGCTTGAGAATTGCAAGGCTCTTCGAGGGGCACTTTGCGGGGCAGGATTCGTTCTGTATGGTTGAGTCCCTGTCGGTACTTAACCTTCACGAGAGAACTGTGCATGCGGCCAGGGCGATTCTCAGAAGAAAGGCTCTCATTGTAGCTGCGTGCCCCCAGAATGGTGGTTTGGAATGAGACGGCAGGCCCCTGTAGCAGCCAATAGTGCTTTCCGGCCCTGCACAGGCCGCTAAAGAAACTCGCAAAGAGGACCGCTAAGCTCGTTCAGTGTCCTACAAACAAGGTCCAACGACACATCTTGCTGTCATCTGTGATTCACCAATAGTCGGGGCTTTCAGTCGGAAGCTTAAGCGATGATGTGATTTCCGTTACCTGCTGCATGGCCTGCGAAGAGCGGATGACAGACCGTGACATCGGTGTGGCACGACCTCTCAGAAGTGCGCTACCCTTTCAATTTGTCCTGAGCCATCCCGAACGTGCTCAATGACAGGTGGCGTGCGACCACTACCTCTACGAACAGCCGAGAGTATTGCCAAACCAACCGAAGTGGCGGCGAGGGAGTCTGTCAAAGGGAGCCAATCAGCCTTGGTCAGGCAGCAGACCACACGGGCAAGTGGCAATGAGCCAAGTATTTGACAAAATCAATGAAGCTTCAGAGCACGAAGAAGGCCATCTTGCACACTCGATGTCCTTCAGGCGGAGTAGCGCGCAAGATCTGAAATGGAATGCAATCCATCAAGCCTGCCTGGATCGTGACATTGATAAGTTGATACGCTTGACGGAGACATCCGGCGGTTTGCTTGATGACTCTCTTCGCCAAATAGCATGTAAGCACTGCATGCCGTTGGCTATCTCATCGAGTACTAACGCAGACGAAAAAGGGCCAATACTGCTTGGCTGTGAACAACCACACTCTACAACTGGTACCAGTGACACGTCGTGGAAAGCTCTCCCAAGACATCGTGATGAAGACCAGGTTCAGCTTGACGTAAATCGAGCATTTGTATACTACCCAAATGGTAGCGTCCTTGTCTCTCTTCCTCCACTGAATAACGCTGACCCTCGCTTAGATGAAACGGAGAAGGAGATAAACAGCAGGAAGGCTAAACTATCTGATTTGATCGTTCAAGTCCTCAGACAGCATCCTATGCTATGCTACTTCCAAGGGTATCATGACATTGTTCAGGTGTTACTTCTCGTTCTCGGCGAGCGTGCTGCACCGGCTGCAGTGGCACGAATTTCTCTCCTCCGCATTCGGGACTACATGCTCCCCTCTCTGTCACCAGCGTTGAAGCACCTTCAGGTTCTGCCTGCGATTCTGAAAATGGCAGATCCACACCTCGCAGCCCATCTGGCTAGTACCCGTCCGTTCTTTGCGTTGGCCGCAACATTGACGCTATATGCGCATGATATTCAAGAGTACAGCGACATTGCACGATTATTCGATTTTATTCTAGCTCACGAGCCCGTCATGGCTATTTACACCTTTGCGGCTATAATCATCTCTCGCAGGTCAGAGCTGCTCGATATACCCGTGGATGAACCCGAGATGCTTCATTTCACGTTGTCAAAGTTGCCTCAGCCACTCGACTTGGAGGAACTGATCTCAAGCACATTAGGCTTGTTTCAGAGACACCCACCAGAGCACCTGCCGCACTTTGCCTGGTGGAAGATTTCCTCCAACAGTGTACTCAAGACGTCGAGATCGCTGGACGACAAACAGTCTCTTGAACGAGGAGAAGCTTTGTTCCGCAGTCAGGCTCGGCGGCTTCAGAGGGAGGAGCTACAACAGAAAGTGCTGGTTTTAGCTTGGAAATATAGGCGGCCAGCAGGCTCTGTCGCAACAGCTCTTCTTGTTGGCGCAGTTTCCCTTTGGCTGAGAAGAAGCGGACAGGACAAGTTCATCTGGAATTTTCTTTGGAAGGCGCAAGGAATGCTCGGTTTCAAGACTTCATAGACCCTAGCAGGCGCAAGCGGCGCGATCTGCCATGTAGAAACAGAATAAATCGTCCCTGTCTACCATTATGAAATCGCTTGTAAAGCTGCGAATGACCCACCAAACAACTTAAGATGACTGCCCAGGGGGCATCAGGACCGTCTGCCCTGACCTCACTTGGTACTCACCCATCCGGCGCCGCTTTCGGGATGCTTCGGGGTTGCACTCACAGGCAATTTCGGCAATTGAAGAGGCGACCGCACACAGTAGTTGCTTCTGGGGTTCCGGAGATGCCTCTAGGGTAAAAGTGACGTCGGCAGGTGCTTGTAGGCGTTCCAGTGTCCTTACAGGTAGAGGATCCACAAAGGTAGTGTTCCCACCCCTGAGATTCATCCACCACAGGAGGTGTACCAAGTCCTAGTATACCCTTATCGTCGCTCTCTTCAATCTGGGTGCTGGTGGGGGATAGAGCCGCCTTTTATTCCCTACCTACCTCCTTTTCAGCAGCTTTGGCACCCGCAGTTAACCGGTTAGAGGCCTTATCGTGAGATTTTTGGGCTTTAGCCATGTTGCCTTTTTTACCTTGTCTGGGAGTCGGGTTGGTAGTAAACCATCCTGTGCCAGTTGCCACGCGTAGTTAGCTAGAGCCCTATTGGCCTTAACCAACTGGCTCTCGAATCTCGCTTTTGCTAGGTCTATGAGCCGCTCACTCGCCAACCTAGGTTATAAGGTAGAGCTCGTGATGTTCTTCGCTCGTTGCGAAGTGTAAGTAAAGGTGCTGGAATAAGTGTACTAAAGGCTTCTACAGTGTAAAAACTCTTAACAATTGGCGGCAATGTTCACCATTGCCGAGCGTTTATTCTACCAAGCTCCTTCGGCCTGCCGAGTCGCTTCTCAGGCCTGCATATGCCAACATATGAAACAGATTCGAGCGGAAAGCGTCTTGTATTGTTGGGCCCACAGGATCAGCTCCCTGAGGAGGGCAATGACAAGTAGCTGCGCCTTTGCGTCTCAGTCCATAATCCCGAGTCGAAAATCATAATCGCCGTACTGCGGTCATTTACTAACGCAGACGGTCAATGAATTCACTTCCTCACAATTTGTGTGCAGTAATCGTAGTTATAATAACGGTCTGTGCAAGGTGTGTAACTATAACGGTCTGAGTCGATCGTTGCGTTTACGATGACATTGTAGGAACGCCGCTCTTGTCATACGACAAGCAAGGTGTGACACTCGCAGATGCTGAGTTGTGTGCGTAGCTACCGGATTTCATGAACATCTAGGCCGCAATTGAGCATGCAAAGATATCTCTTGGATTAATGCGTCTCATATGTCCTTCTCATATCCATTGTGGCCTTTGGGCCAAGCCATTTCTCATTTCCTCAATCAACACTGTTCTCCTTGGAAAGCTGTCTCCCTGGAAAAGGGATGAATCTGTTTCTTCGGGCCCAGGATTCCGCTCAGGTGGTGACATACACGCTACTCGCCTTCAACCACATGCTGTACTCCGCTGGGATGACAACAGAGCGTACTACCCAAACAGCGGGCTCATGAACGGCGTTGTGTCAAGAGTCTGGCCAAAGGGACGAGCTTTCCCTTGACAGGTCTCCTTTCTCTTCGTTCATTTCGACTAACAGGGGCACCTCAGAACATTGGTACTCTTCGAAAGCCTAACTACGACTGCTGCGTTAGCAAGCGAGAAGGCGTCTTCCAGGAGAGTGCCGAAGCTTCTTTGACACCTACAGGCCCTTGGCACATCCGATCGCAAGACTGGACTTTGGTCGAAGGGCCCAACCACAGGTCACCGTGGAGCAATTCGCTGTATTAGACTTTCGCCGTCCTCTAGATAATGCACACTTGCAATTGGATGCGCGAAGGCCCTGTAGAGACGAGGGATTGCAAAAGATTCAAGTATAAAAGAGACGAAAGCAATGGGCTCGATCAGAAATGCGGCCCCTGCCTTACTTAACTCCGGCGCTAGTCGCGTTATGGGGGTGGTCTGGAGGCATCTTCCTTCCCAAAGCCTTACAAACATTATTGCGCATCCTGTTCCACAGCGACACTGTCCGCCACTGATACTGACGATGGCCAATCGAGGCTATGATGCGGTAATCGATGTAGATACCGAGGTAAGGATACTATCTTCACGGCCGCAGACAGCAATGCTGACGAAAGCTTTTCCAAAGGGAGATCTAGGTCATACAGACCTGCAAGACGACGATCTCGAATTTCACTCCTCAAGTATGTCCTGCATGGCTACCTGATACCGATTGGTGCAGCTTTCTAATGTCGACCACCGTATTCTAGACTTCGAAGCAAATCCGTCGTCACGCAAGATTCAACCTGACAACACACCCTTCCTCTCCGGTGCAACAAACCCAACCAACCTCCCCAATGCGTCCAGCACAACAAAGCACATGCTATGGAGCCTATCTTTCTATGCCCAGTTCTTCGATGTCGATACTTCCACTGTCATCACGCGCTGCCGACAAGCATTGCTCCCTTTCCTACCGCATACACCTCCCTTCCTCGATACCCTCGACGGAAACCCTGATCTCTATGGGCCATTCTGGATTGCAACGACGGTCGTGGTAATTCTCTTCCTCCGTGGAACAATCAGCCAGTACCTGGCGAGCCAGCAGAGAAAGACGTTCGAATACGATTTCAAGCTACTTTCTGGCGCAGCAGGTCTGGTCTACGGTTACACCCTTTTTGTACCAGCAGGACTGTGGGCTGCTTTGCGCTGGTTCGGCGCTCAGGGTGTGGAGCTGGTTGAGTGTTGGGCATTGTACGGCTATGGGAATCTCTTCTGGATTGGGGTTGCGCTTTTGAGCTGGTCGCCACTGGATGGGCTGAACTACGTGCTGGTTGGAGTCGGATACGCATTGTCGGTGTTTTTCTTGATCAAGAATTTATACCCGGTCATTAGTGCGACGGACAAAAGAACAAGCCAGATTCTACTATTGGTGGTAGTACTGCTACATGCGGGCCTAGCGGTTGCGATCAAGATCCTGTTCTTTACACATAAGAGCCCAGCAAGGAAGGACAAGGACAAAGCCGACGGAGGTGATGGGAAATTGATGTTCTTTCTAGGTTAGACTCTAGGAAAGATCGTGGCGTTTGGAGGAGTTCAGCGGGATCGCCGGAGGATATCCAGACCAGATACCCATAGGCATTCACTAATAGCAGGCTGCCAGGTTGAATTACGTCCTATGCTGTTTCGATTTGATCCATTGAAGCCGTGACCATAGCTGTCGCATTACCTAAGCTGGAATTTATGCTTTAAGCGTTGAGAATTCAGGCATCAAACCGTAGCAAGCTCCCTTCTTGACTTCCGCTCCATTTTCTCTCCATCGCACATACAGCCATCCATCCACATCCAGCACACCACTACTTTATCTTCTTCTTCGGTCTCAGTTGGTTGCTATGTCCGCACTTCTTCTTTCTGCAGTTCGTCGCACGCGGCGGTAGACGAGCGTAGCACTTCCGACAGATCATCTTCTCGCAGTTGTACTTGCTCGCCAGGGCCTTGAGGGAGGGTTCAATGATGCCGCCACGGAGACGGAGGACGAGATGGAGCGTGGATTCCTAGAAGATCGAGTCCATGTCAGATCTAGGCATCCGAGAACAAACCATTATATGACTGCGACGTCTTGTGATCCTTTGCGGAGCATACCTTTTGGATGTTGTAGTCAGACAGCGTACGGCCGTCTTCGAGCTGCTTGCCGGCGAAGATCAATCGTTGCTGGTCGGGCGGGATTCCCTCCTTGTCTTGGATCTTGCTCTTGACATTGTCGATTGTGTCGGAGGACTCGACCTCGAGGGTGATGGTCTTGCCCGTGAGGGTCTTGACGAAGCTGCAGAGCGGGTTAGAAATCGGCGTTGAAGATGTGGCGGGGTTGTAGTTTTGACGTGAGAGTCGTGGGGAGAGCTTACATCTGCACTGTTGATTGAGAAGGTGGTTAGCGGCCGCGATTTAAAGGGATCTAGATGTAGAGGCGCGGGACTTACTCTTCGCTGTGATTTATCGTCAAATGTTTGTGGTCCGGTGGAGCAGTTGATAGCGGCGGCGAGATTGATATTCGTTCACTAGAAGCCAAGCCGAGCCCTTTTTTTGCTTTAGCCCTAATGTTGCCTATTTGGGCGAAGGCCGTTACGCGTATGACTCTTCACTTTGGACGAAAAATCGCTTCATGAATATGTCAACTTCTTTGTTATTCGTACAGGCAATTCAAAGCTCTTAAATCCAAAGATAGAGTCCCATACTAATGACTTCTTGGCCACTACTACCCCTCTCAAGTCAACTCTCGACCCTAGAGTCTCGAATCCACCGATATTTCTGACAGTGTATTCTACGGGCGACTTGGCAAGTAACTGCTCGTCCGCGAAAGCCTGGACCATATTCTTGAAATACGATATCTCCGAGTGTGCTTCACGATGAGACATCGTTGCATATCTGCGCCGACCGCTAGCAGACCGAAGGCATCCAGGGCCATGTCCTTCCCAGGTGTCTAAACGGTAATGAGGTATTGCTTCAGAGGAAGCATGGGATGCTTACATCTCTGCCATAACTATTTCCGGGCCAGCAATGTTTCTAGCCACGTGGTACTTGAGACGTTCTTCGGATTCCTTCTCGTGGACCGTTGACCTGCAGGATAGTTGTCAGAATATCATAAGTTCAGATTGGCGTGTACTGCTTGCAACGATGCATGCACATGCGAATTTGTCCTTCATAGACGTAATAATAGCCACGAGGTGGACTCTTTGGTCGGTCATTGCTCCGGAAATCCCTACCCAAATTCTGCAAAAGCTGTAGATACGCTCTTGGAATATGGAAGCAGGAGATGCAGTGGTGGGATGTAAAGAAGACAGAGCGACATTTATGCACTTATGAAGATAGCAGTGTCGACCTCTCGTGTAATTTGATGACAGACAGTCTGAAGCATCGCTAACCAGCCAAAATGAAGGAATTGTTACGTAATCGAAAAATTTCAGACATGACTGCATACCTTCCCGTTATGGGAGGCAGTATATAGTGATGGGTCTGCACACCTCAGTGGTACCACAAGGTCTGTATTCTTTTCTCTGAATTCAAGTAGTATCCCCCCCCAAACGCCACACATTCAACAACTTTCAAGGCAAGCACCGCAATCATGTTGCCCAAAAAGGGCCTTGGAGTAAGCAGTATCAAGATAAGTCGAAGACGTGAAGACATATTGAAGGGAGAAGGCGATGTGTTGCTTTCGACCGCGGGCCCAGTGGTTAGCAGTAACAAAACTTGGGTGTTAGGCGGCATCACCTATTGTGTAGCATGGGGATGGTTCGACTTCAAACCCGAAATTGCAGCAGGAACGAGCAAAGCACTGGATCTACTTTGGGCTCTCGCGATCAAACTGCGGCGTGGTGGAGACCTTTTTTAGGGATGAATTGTGCGAAACGCCAAGTCCCGTAAAAAACTCCCGCTTCGTCAATCGAAAACGACAAGGGTAGGCACGTGACGTAACGATTCTGAATACAGTGCCGAAGGCTCTGGTGGGGACCAATTAGCGTGCTTTGAACTGCGCTAACTTTGGCGTCGGTCTCTTACCGCAGAACGCCAGTTAAGAAACAATGCTAGTGAACTCGTAACGGTCTGATAGGGTCACCATTGCCTGCAGGGGACATATGCAGATAGGTCTAACAAAGGACCTCAGCCTCGTGGGCAGCCCCACTAACATGCCGCTCCGGACTTCATCTCACTTCTCTTGCGCTTCAACAAACTCCCATCGCTGGCGGAGGGCATTAAAGTCTCTCAAAAAGCCCTCACATCCCACCCCAAAGACCTAGCAGAATGTCGTTTGCATTCTCTCACAGCACCCAGGAGAAGCAGAGATTTGCCACTCAACAAAGGCAGGAGCAGGGCCAGGTAGGACTCATCATCCTAAAGACTGATAAAGAGAGTCCAATCACTAATACGGCTTCAGCATAACACAATCTCTAACGATAACTCCACTTACTTTTT
>Ga0335075_10012091_pt1 | contig 13048 bp, 10 predicted proteins | sample Lox_Sample_24_FD_206723 | JGI IMG/M metagenome (GOLD analysis project Ga0335075, IMG submission 206723) | Soil microbial communities from Loxahatchee National Wildlife Refuge, Florida, United States - Lox_Sample_2.4 | ecosystem: Environmental > Terrestrial > Soil > Wetlands | place: USA... | reverse complement strand
CGCTCCGGCCCTCTCCGGTCGGGTCTCCCTGCAGGCCGTGTCCCCATGCGGCGCCGCACGACTTGTTCGCCGATGCAACCCGCAGGATTCACAGAATGGCTCGCCGGTTGTTTTGCTCCGCCGCCCGCTCTCGCTCCTTATATCGCTCTGGTTTCTTTGACAGAGATGTACGCGTCGCTCTGCTCCCGTCATCGTGCGTCCCGATCACGGAGCCGGTATGCCTGTGAATCCACCGGAAGGCAGGCTGCGCCTGTCCGGGCGCGATCAGGACAACGTCATCCGGCTGTGGCACGAACTGATGGAGTTTCCAGCGTCGTCCCCGCAGGATGCTCTCGACTACTGCCTTCGCGCGCTGGCCCAGGAGGTGGGCGCCGTCAACGCCACCTGGGTCGGCGCGGCCCGCGAGAAAGACTGGGAGCGCAGGAACCCCCTCGATCCTTTGCTTGGCTGGCGGCCGCGCATCTGCCTGACTCTTCACCCCACCGATGCGTGGCAGCGCGCCCATGAGGTCGCCATGGACGCTGTCCGGAACAATTACATGGATCCGCAAACGGTAGCCCTGGCGAGCCAGTTCGGCCAGAACCGCTGCTTTCTGCGCGACGAGGTCGTCAGCGACCGCGACTGGAAGAGAGACCGGATCAACCGGGAGGTGCTGGCGCCGCTGGGAATCGGCCAGCGCCTGATCGGCGCCGCAGCGACGGCGCCGGGGGCCGAATCGTACCTGATCTTCGATCGGGAGAGCAGGGGACGCGGGTTCAGCGCGCGGGAACGCGATCTGCTGGCGTTTTTCCTGCGCGGCAGCGCACTTTTGCATCGAGAACTGTTACAGATGCACGGCTTGCTGAATGCTCTCCGGCCGCTTAGCCCGCGAGAACGCGACGTGCTGCGTCTGCTGCTGACGGGGATTTCGGAACGAGAGATCGCCGCAACCCTGGGCCTTACTCCGGCTACTACGCACCAGTACGTGGTGGCTGTGCTGCGCAATTTTGGCGCGCACAGCCGTGCCGAGCTCATGTCGCAATGGCTGCGCCGGCTTGCTCCTTCGCCACCCCCTACTGATCAGTAGGATCGTTGGCCTTCGCTCGAAGACTGATGATCATCTGCGCAACAGATCATGCATGCTCGCCATCTTCCTGTTGTTCACGGCCACTCTTCCGGCTCCCGCCCAGAATCACTCCGGCGGAGCCGCTCTGGTCATGCTCGACTGGTGCCGCAAGCTACCGCGCCCTGAGTACGCTCGTCTCGAGCGTGTTCCCGTTCACGATTACTGGTTCCAGGTTTATCGCGTCGCTCCCCGCGTCCTCGCCATCTACGAGCCGCATCAGGGGGAAGAGACGGTGATGTACCTGGTCGAAGGGAGTCAGCACGCGCTGCTGATCGACACCGGCATGGGCATCGGCAACCTTCGAGCGCTCGTCTCCGAACTCACCCCGCTTCCCGTCATCGTCGTGAATTCCCACACGCATCCAGACCATACCGGAAGCAACTGGCAATTCGATACGATCTACAACCTCGACAGCGATTACACGCGCAAGAACGCCAAAGGCTCCACGGAGATCCGCGCCGAGCTCGAACCGGGCAAGATTTGTGGTGCATTGCCGAAAGACTTCAACTCCGCAACCTACGCTACACGCCCCTGGCACACAGCCTGCTGGCTGCACGATGGCGACGTCATCGACCTTGGCGGCCGCAACCTGCAGGTCCCGCACTCAAACTGATAGTTCCAACGAGAGACCAGCCCATTCATTCGCTCCGCGTTATGAGCGATGCTCAGGATCGGTCCCGGAAAACGGCTCCGCTCCAGCGATTCCACTTGGCCGTAATCGCCAAGTCGGACACACATCAGCAGATGGACGAGTGGTCCTAACTCATTGGCTCCGACGACGTCGGATTAGAGTCTGGACAGATCCCCTGAAATTCTGAAATGGGCGCGGGCGTCATGTTTTCGCGGCTGACCTCATCGTGAAGTGGTCCCAGGAGTTGGGCCACTTTAGTGGGTGTGGAGGGGGCGCAATACGGCGTCGCGCCCGGAGTGGCCTGCAGCGACGTTGACTGGCGCAGCAGCAACGCGTCGTTTCTCTTCGAACAATTAGCCCGACCGACGTGCGCCCAGCAGGCGCGCGTCCTCTTAAATACCTGTAGTTGTTTGATTTAAACCCCCGACCTTTGGGGCCTTTGGGGTTGGCGGATCCCGTAAATGGTTGCGGGGGGGGATTTGAACCACCGACGTTTGGGTTATGAGGGAAGCAAGTAACGTATTCTCAATGAGTTGGGCTGCGCGGTTGGGAATTGGAAAGAGCTGTAAATACTAATCCAAAGATGATGTCCGCCCTGTTATTTGGGGTTGGTTTGGGTTGAAACCCAAGGCAGACGACACCGCACTGGCCGGTGTTAGTCGCGAAATCGGCACCACCTGGCGACAACTTGGGAGCGTGGGCGATTCGGCCAAAATCGACGGGCTCCCGGACGCGCCGCCGACCTTCCGTCCCTCCACGTTGGAAAGGGCGATTTACACCCTCGAGAGTAGCTATGCGGCGAAGAAGCCGGCGAGGCTGTTGGCTATAGCGTCAGGCTGGTTGAGCGGGAGGAAGTGCCCGCTGTCGAGCGTCAGCAGGCTGGCATTGGGCAGCAGTGCTGACGCTCGATGCGCGAAGCTTTCTGGGATGGCGGGATCGCGGCGTCCGTGGATGACGAGAGCGGGCATCGTAAGGCGCGGCAGGAAGGCGGGGACATCGGCGAGCAGGTCGGCGGGTTTACCCCAGCGCAGCAGGCGCATGAACTGCCACGAACCGGTGAGCCCTGCGAAAGGTGCATAGAACGACTCGAGGGCTTCGGCAGCATCCGCGTCATCGGCGGCATCATCGGACGCGAGAGCACGCTGCATGGCGACTTTCCAGAAGGCGAATTGCACGAGTGGGGCACAGAGTTCGCCGAGAAGCGGTTGGCGAAGTGCACGTAGCAGGTGGTAAGGGCGAAGGTCAGGAAAGATCGAAGGTGAGAGAAGGGCAAGGCGGTCCACATGCTCGGCGTAACGGCATGCGTAGTGGACGGCGACAGCGGATCCGGCATCGTGCCCGACGACGTGCCACTTCTCGATACGGTGTTCGCAGCGGAGCGCATCGAGCTGATCGGCGAGAGCACGCAGGTAGTCAGGTCCATAGGGCGCTCTGGGACTTTGCCCCATACCCGGAAGATCCACGGCACAGCAGGAAAAGTTTGAGCAAAGGCGGCGCATCACACCGCTCCATAGACGGCTGCTGGTAGGCATGCCATGAATGAAGAGGATGGGATCACCAGACCCGCAGCGGATGACGTGCATGGCGCTCATGAAGCATTTCCCGTGGAGCAGGTGACGGCTGGGCGCGGGAAACAACGACAAAGCCAGTCCGCGACATTGGCGATGCTGCGGAGGGTTGCAAGGGCGGCACAGAACAGCATGGTGGCAACGAGTCCCCGCGGCTTTGTTCGCGTATACAGTAGGTTGAAAAGCCAGGCAGGTACGGTATAGACGCGTCCCGCGGAAAAAGTACCGATGAGCTCGCGGATCGGCCAATCGTAGACGATGCGCTCAATGCAGCAATTGAAGAACCGTGCCATCGCGACGGCGCGGCGAGTGTAGAGCATGCGGGCGAGGGGCGACAGACGCATACAGCGGCCGGCAGAGATGACGATGCGCGAGGCCTCCTGTGCATGCCGCAGTGCGGCTGTGACTCCATTGGAGGTCATGGGATCGATCATGGAGGCGGACTCGCCGATGGCAATCCAGTTCTCTCCCGTGATGCGCTCATGCACCCGACAGCGCCAGGTGGCGGCATACGGCGCGGGGCGCTGGGCATTGGGCAGCATGGCGGCGAGGCGAGGTATTCGCGCGAGGACCTCGGCGTAAATGTGCTCGATGGTTTCGCCCTGCTGGCGACGGACCTTGATGGTATCAGCAGGAGCAACGTAGCCGACTCCGATGGTGCTGGGGTTGATGGGGATTTCCCAGATCCATTCCATATAGCGACGCCCGCGGTTCCCGGTGTGGATCGTGGTTCCTTCCGGAGGATTACTCACAGTGAAGTAGTTCCAGAGGGCGACCTTTTGTGGTCCGTAATTGCGTGTGGAAGCCCGAAAGCGGCGTGGCATCAGGCTGGCGGAGACGCCCGAGGCATCGAGATAGAATCGCGCTCGAATGGTTTGGCCAGAGGCGGTTGTGACGGAGATGATGCGGCCGCCATGGCTTTCGATGGCGGCCACGCGGTCTTCGAGGATGGCAATATCAAGACGGCTGGCAACGGTGCGCAGGCGATCGCGGAACGCGGCGCGGTCGACGTGGAGGGTCCTGACCTCGACGTTCCATGGCTTTTGCGCGAGCCAGCGGCCCGGGATGTACTCGCAGCTACGACCACCTTTGGCGGTAACGATGACGTGTTTCTTGTATGTCGCGATCCCCTCACTGATCAGACGCTGCATGGGAAAGCCGAGCTCAGCGAGGAGCGGCGGCGCAGACCAGTCGAGCGATTCGCCTACAACAAGGCCCTTGACAGGCGTGGGTTCGATGCACAAGACACCGAGTCCGGCGCGGGCGAGGTGAATCGACGCCGCGGTGCCAGCCAGTCCTCCGCCCAAGATCGCCACGTCGATTTCGCTCATGCCTGGAGCGCGCAGGAATGGGGATTTCTGCCGCACCGCATGGTCACCGAGCAGGGGCGGAAAGCACAAGGACCGAAAGAAGGAAGGGCAACTCTAACCAGGGATGGAGGGAGACCTCATTCTTCCTGTCGTAGCGAGCGATCTGATTTCGCTGATACCTTCCTTCTCGTCGCCTACAACCGTGGCCGCCCTGTCGGTGTGCATCCGAAACCGACTTTCGAACCCCAGATCGAAGGACACATGCATGCCTCACATCGCTCTCCCCGAAGGACTACCCGGTATTCGCGGCGCCATGGCGTTCCGCCCGGAAACCGCAAGGCCGCTGAATGAACTGGCTGATGTATCACTGTTTGGGCCGCATACTCTGACGCAGGGCGAACGGGAACTCGTTGCGACCTACGTCTCCTATCTGAACGACTGCCACTTCTGCCAAAGCGTCCATGGCGCGATCGCGGCGGCGCATCTGGGTGGCGATGAAGACCTGGTGAAGCGGGTGAAGGCAGACTTCCAGCACGCCGCTATATCGGACAAGCTGAAGGCGCTGCTGGTGATTGCCGGCAAGGTGCAGCGCGGCGGCAAGAATGTCACGGCGGTTGATGTGGAGGAGGCGCGCAGCCTGGGCGCTACCGATGTCGAAATTCACGATACGGTTCTGATCGCCGCTGCCTTCTGTATGTACAACCGCTATGTCGATGGGCTGGGCACGATCCAGCCACACGACGAGGCACTATATCGCGAACGCGGCAAGGTAACTGCGCGCCGTGGATATATCGAAGGCAGCAAAGACTATTTGCCGCCGGAAGCAGCCGCCCGCTGAGGAGTACCAAATGCCACACATTGCACTGCCCGAAGAACTGCCAGGGATCAGCGCGGGCTTTGCCTTCCGTCCCGAGACGGCGAAGCCGATGCGCGATCTTGCGCACATCCTGCTGCACGAACCGAACAGCCTGACGGCGGGTGAACGAGAAATGATCGCGACCTATGTGTCGTCACAAAACGACTGCCATTTTTGTCAGGCGAGCCACGGTGCAGCTGCGGCCTGTCATGTTGGCAGCGCAGAGATCGTCCAGCAGGTGAAGACCGATTTCCAGTCTGCTCCGATTGCGCCGAAGCTGAAGGCGCTGCTGGCAATCGCGGGCAAGGTTCAGCAGGACGGCAAACGCGTCTCCCCCGACGATATCGCCCGGGCAAAGGCGCAAGGGGCCACCGACGTCGAGATCCACGACACGGTCCTCATTGCCGCGGCTTTCTGCATGTACAACCGCTATGTTGATGGCCTGGGCACCTGGCAGCCACGCGATGAGTCAATGTACGCGGGGATGGGAAGACACCTCGCCGAGCAAGGCTATCGAAAACCTTCCCGCTGATCAGGCGCATATCGAAAGAAGCCCGCCTGCGAACATATCGCGCAGCGCCGGTCGTTCTTGTGATCGATCTATAGATGGAGTTCGATTCCCATCAATTGGCCGAAGACAGCTTCGTCAGCGCGAAGTTACTGTTGGCTCCGAGCAGAGCACCGGCGCCCCAAAGATTCGCAACCGCCGCAGTATCTGCTGCTGTTCCCCAGTAGACGTTTCTGATCCACGCATGCCTTGAACGATTCGCTGCGGTTTCTGCTGCTGCGGTCACGGAGCAACATGTCCAGGGTGTCGCCCGAACAGATGCGTCTTTCGGTCCCGAAGACTTTTGGAGGCTCGAAAGCAAAATGAAGATTGTTCGCAGTCTATTGGCGTGCGTGGTGTTCTCATGCCTCAGTTTGTCGGCTCAGCAAATCACGGGAAATATTCGTGGAACCGTCAGCGACCCCAGCGGCGCCGTTGTTGTTGGTGCGGCGGTGACAGCATGGCAGACGGAAACGGGCCTCTCCCGCGAAACCGTCACCGATCGCGGCGGTAACTATGTGCTGCTCGAGCTTCCCGTCGGGCACTATCGCCTTGAGGTCGAGGAGAAAGGCTTTCAGAAATACCTGCAGGATGGGATCACGCTCAATGTGAACGAGACGGCCTCAGTCTCCCCGCGTCTGGCGCTCGGGTCGGAAAAGCGGCAGGTTCTTGTACGCGCCAATGCCGATCTGATTGAACCGACGGTCACCAGCATGGGCAAAGTGGTGGAGCAGCAAGAACTGGAGGACCTGCCGCTGAACGGGCGAAACTTCTCGCAGCTCGGGCTGTTGCAGCCGGGGGTCGTTCCACTCACGCCGGGCATCGCTGAAGCCGGCGGATCGCTGCGCAGCGGCCAGGCTTATGCGGTGAATGGGCAGAGGCCTGAGTCGAATAATTTCCTCATCGACGGCGCGAACAACTTCAACGGGGTCGACGGCGGCTTTGTGCTGAAACCGCCCGTGGACGCAATCGCCGAATTCCGCATCATTACGCACAGCGCCAACGCCGAGTTCGGAAATGCACTGGGGTCGACGACGAATCTCATCACGCGTTCGGGGACAAACCACCTCCATGGGGCGTTATGGGAGTTCTTCCGCAACGACGCACTCGACGCCAATAACTATTTTGCGCTGACCAAGGAGCCCCTGAAGCAAAATCAGTTTGGCGGCACGATCGGCGGCCCGATCAGAAAAGATAAGACGTTCTTCTTCGGCTTCTACGAAGGCTTCCGCAACCGCCAGGGGGAAACCGAGCTGACCACAGTGCCGTCGGCGGCGGAGCGGACCGGTAATTTCGCCGAACTCTGCCCGCAGGGCTTCACCGCGGGTTTCTGCAATAACCCGAATAATCAGCTCTTCAATGTATTTGCCAACGCGCCTTACCCGAACAACCAGATTCCCCCGGGGCAGATCAACTCGGTCTCACAAACCCTGCTGAGCTTCTTCCCGCTTCCGAACGACGGGGCCAATCTTTTTTCCGCCACGCAAACTCTGAGCAATAACACCGACCAGTTCGGCATCAAGGTGGATCATTACCTCAGCCCGCGTGACACGCTGAACTTCCGTTATATGTTCGACCAGCTTTCCCAAATCGATCCGCTGTCGCCCGGGGGCGCCACCGTGCCGGGCTTCCCGGTCGGCGAAAATCAACGCGCGCAAAGCTTTGTCGCGCAGGATACGCACACCTTTTCGCCCACTGTCATTGGCGTGGCGCGATTGTCCTTCCTGCGCAATAAGTTTCTCTTCGGCGAGCACGAGGACCACCAATTGCCCTCCAGCCTCGGATTCCAGTACACGCCGAGTCTCGACATCGCCGCCGGGCCGCCCTTCATCCAGATCAGCGGTTACTCCGATGTGGGCGATCCGATCACCGGCCCGCGCAACACCTACGAAGACGTCTTCGATTACAGCGCGTCGCTAAGCTGGGTACACGCTAAGCATGAACTGAAGTTCGGCGGCGGATACCAGCACCAAAGCATTAACATGCTCCAGGGGATTGCCACGAACGGCTTCTTCGTGTTCGAGCCCTTCCCGATCACCGACGCCTTCGCCAGCTTCCTCACCGGGCAGCCGGTCGTTTTCCTGCAGGGAATCGGCAGTTTTTCGCGCGGAATTCGCGGCAGCAATGCCAATGCGTATCTGCAGGATACGTACAAAGTCACCTCTCGATTCACCATCAATGCCGGACTGCGTTACGAACTGCCCGAACCGTACTCCGAAATTCACAGCCGGCTTTCGTTATTCGAACCCGGGAAGCAATCTCGGGTCATGCCGAATGCGCCGACAGGACTTCTGTATCCGGGGGATCCCGGCGTACCCGCGGGCCTGATTCCAACCGACATGAAGGCATTTGCTCCCCGGTTCGGCCTCGCGTGGGATCCGGACGGCCATGGCAATCTGCTGATTACTTCCTCTTACGGAATCTTCTATGAACCGTATTACACCGGGCAGGGCGGCCCCTTGCAGGCGCCGATCAGCGCACCGCCTTTTCTCGGTACTCCGCAGATCAGCCTGCCCGATTTTGCCAACCCCTTCAATGGCAATCCTCCTGTCCCGGGAACATTTTCGCCCGACCTCACCAATCTGACGTTGTCGCCGACGCTGACACTCCCGTACACCCAGGATTGGGACCTGAACCTGCAAAAATCTTTCGGGTCAGACTGGCTGTTCGAGATTGGATATGTCGGGACCAAAGGCACGCGCCTTCCGCGCTTTATCGAAGCCAATCCCGCGGTCTTCGTTCCCGGCTATGTCAACGGGCAGCCAATTTCAAATTCCAGCAATGCCGATCAGCGGCGTCTCTATTCCGGCTGCACCCTGGCCGACTCCCCCAGCACCTGCAAGTTTTCTTCCACCGGCGAGATCGCCGGCATCGCAGACTCGGCCTACAACGCGCTGGAATCGTCGCTGCGCAAGCGCCTCGGCCAAGGGCTGTCTTTCCTGCTGTCATACACCTGGTCGAAAGATATCGACGATGTTTCGTCGCTCAACATTACCGGATCGGCGGCCACACCGGTGGCGGGTGAGAACGATCTCGCGCAGGATCCCTTCAACCTCGCAGCTGAGCGAGGTCTTTCGCTGTTCGATGCGCGCAATCGATTCGTCGGCAGCTATGAATGGGCGCTTCCATTTTGGAATCATGCGCAGACCTGGTATCAGTCGGCGTTCGGCGGATGGCAGCTCAATGGCATTGCCACTCTGATGAGCGGCACTCCCTTTACCGTCTTCGATTCCAACGACGTAGCGGCGCAAGGCAGCGCGCCCGAGATCACTGGATTCTCCGCACAGCGGCCCAACCGTATCGGCAACCCCAATAACGGACCGCACAGCGTCAGCACCTGGCTCAACGCCAGCGCTTACCAGCGCCTCGATCCGGTCGCCAACGCAGGACAGTTCGGCACCGAAGGCCGCAACGTCAATACCGGCCCGGGGTACGGCGACTGGGACTTCGCGGCTCTCAAGAATTTCAGGGTGGGGGAGTCGAAGGAGATCCAGTTCCGCTCAGAGCTGTTTGACATCCTGAACCGCACCAATTTCAGGCTGCCTGATTGCGATATCAGTTCGCCCACCTTCAACCACATTCTGGAAGCAGAGTCTCCGCGCCAGGTGCAGTTCGCATTGAAGTTCATCTATTAGTGACCCGGCGAGTCCATAGCGAAGCTCGCCCCACGACTGAAGGTTAAACATGAGTCCAGAAGTTGCATCTGGCACGGTACAGCTCGAAACACCAGGACGGCAGCGCCTTGCGCCATCATCGAGCAATTTGCCCCTTGTGGATGAACGTACCGAGAACGCTGAGGTTCGCCGCCCTGTTCGCCCTATACCGCGAGCGTTTTGGCCGCACCGAGCTTCCCGGTATCGTGCTGTGCTTCGCGTTAAACGCAGCGCTGTTGAGAGCCATGCTGCAGATTGCTGAAGATTTCCTGTTTGGCCAGAGCCTCCTGAGTCGCCGGCACAAAGAGATGATTGCCAGCTATATCTCGCGGCAAAACGTGTGTTCCTATTGTGCGGACAGTCACAGCGCATTGCTTGCGTCACAGGGCGGCTCAGCCGGGATGATTTGCGGGCTGCAGAAGGATGATCTCAATCCACAACTCTTCACCAGCGCCGAACTCGCTCTGCTCAGATTTGCCGATAGGGTGAACGCAAATTCACCACATATCACGCGTGCCGACGTGGAATCCGCGATACACGCCGGATGGACGGAGGCTCAGGTCGCTGAAGCAGTTCATATTACAGGGCTCTTCGCGGCCTTCAACCGCATCGCCAACGGTTTTGGACTCCCTTCGCCCTGCCCTGACGGTTTGCCAGACCAGCGATGACCCAACCCGCAAATCCGCGAAGGCCAAAACGAGGCACGTGGACTCCGCAACCAGAAACCGCGGCGCTCCTGCGGGTCTCCGGCAATCCTATCAATGGCGTCGGCGAGAACTTTCCACGCCGACCATCACCCTTTTTCTGGCACCCTACCGATCAGCATCCATTCGGCGACCTGCAACTGATCGCCCGCAAAAATTCCCGCAAGTGCCCTGGCTCGACGGAGGCGTTTCAGGCAGCCTACGCGTATCCCGAGTTGATCGAACCATCCGCAGAACGCAATGAGGCGCCGATCGAGGCACTCACAGCCTCGGTCAGGGATTTCGCTCTCGCGCACGAAGCAGACGAGGTCGGGATTGCTCTCATGGAACCGAACTGGGTCTTCGAGGGCTACACCATCGAGCACCCGCGAGTCATCGTGCTCGCCCTCGCTCACAATTACGAGCGCCTCCGTGAAGTTCCTTCGGACGAGACCAACGGCATCGGGGTCTGCGACGTCGGCGATCAGTACGCGAGAGGCACCCGGTCTTCCTACAACCTCGCCAACTGGATCCGCTCGCAGGGATATCAGGCTGACCCATACCCGGGCCCCATGGCCGGAGCCCTGCTGCTGATCCCACCCGCCATTGCCGCGGGCCTCGGCGAGCTGGGCAAGCATGGATCGCTCATCAGCCCGCGCTTTGGCTCCGGAGTGCGTCTGGCAGGGGTCACTACGGATATGCCTCTGATCCCGACTATGCCCCGGCGTTTTGGCGCAGATGAGTTCTGCGCCAACTGTCAGGTGTGCACCCAGGCGTGCCCACCTGGCGCCATCACACCCCGGAAACAAATGGTGCGCGGTGTCGAGCGATGGTACGTCGACTTCGATAAGTGCATTCCGTATTTTGCTGAAGCCGCCTCCTGCGGCATCTGCATTGCCGAGTGTCCCTGGACGAGGCCCTCGGTGCGTCCCAAACTCCTGACAACCATGGCTCGAAAACTGGGTGGCGGGCTCAGTCAGGAATGAGTGCGACCACGTCCCGAACGCCGAGTGAGAACTCGATTCATTACGCCGGTTGGGGCGTTCTCGGCGCCGCATTTGTCGGTGTCATGGTCAGCTTCGCCCCCATCATTCCCTACACCTTCAGCCTCTTTCTCGATCCTTTGCACGCCACATTCGGATGGAAGCGCGAATCGATGGGAGGCGCGTTCGCACTGGCGGCAATTACGGTGGCGCTGGTTTCGCCGCTCATTGGCTTGCTTCTCGATCGCTTCCCGCCGCGTCGGGTGATTCTCCCGGCAATCCTGGCCTTCGCCATCGCGCTGGGCTCTCTCAGCAGGCTCGGCGGCCAGATCGCGCAGTTCTATCTCATCTTCTTCGTTCTTGGTCTCGCGACGAATGGAACGGCGCAGTTCGCTTACACGCGCACGATCCTTACCTGGTTCTCTCGCCGCCGCGGCCTTGCATTGGCCTTGCTGCTGACCGGCAGCGGAGTCGGATCCATCCTGATCCCGCCCTTAGCGGAATGGATGATTCAGCATCACGGTTGGCGGGCTGCATGGCTGATGCTGGGGTGGCATTGCGCTCCTCGGGCTGCCGCTGACCGCAATGCTGGCGCGCAACCGGCCCGAGAAGCCACTGCTCCGCACCGATCGGCAGGCAAGCGGCACAACCGTCTCCGCTGCTCTGCGCGCTGGCCCATTCTGGATCCTCGCCTTCATCACGATCTTTTCCGCCTTCAGCGAAAACGGACTCGTGACCAACCTGGCAGCGATCCTCACACAGCATGGCGTGACCGCTTCCAGCGCTGCTGTGGCTCTCTCCGTGCGCGGAGGCGCGGGAATCATCGGCAGGCTCCTGATCGGACTCGCCATCGATCGCGTTTCTCCGCAGCGCATCCAGACGTTTGTTCTCGCGCTTGCGGCGGCAGGCACTCTGATCCTCGCGTTTGCCGGATCGGGAACGCTGGCATTCATCGGCGCGGGGATCCTGGGTGTCGGCCTGGGCAGCGAGGCAGATGTCATGCCGTACCTGCTGGCCAGGTACTTTGGCCGACGGCACTTCTCGGTTCTGTATGGATTGACCTGGACCGCCTACGCCATTGGCGGCGCCACCGGTCCACTCTGGATCGGGCATAGTATGACAGCGTGGGCGGGTTCTACAAGCCTCAGTTCATCGTCATCCTTGCAGCAGTGGCGCTGGCGGCAGTGCTCCTGAGCTTCTTTCTGCCCAAGCCAGACGTGGCAGTCGAATCCGATAACGAAGCGGATGACAGCATGATCGCTAAGCCGGATGGAAACCAGCGGGTTTCCGCTTAGCGCCTGGCTAAAAACGACCAAACTGTCCGGCGGAAGGCCACAACGAACGCCCGTAACCGGTTAATGGTCCCCGCCTGTTCTCGGCAAACTGAACCATCCGTGCCGCCCGCTTCACGATCGCGGAGAACGATAGCTGATCCCCACACAGGAAAATAGGCGTCGGCCAAAACCACATTGACTGGGCGATCTTGCGGAGGAAACCTGACCGATAGTCCATCAAAAAGAGCCAGGTCCAAAAACCAAAGACGCGAACAGATGCGCGGCCACGGAAAGCCTCGGTCCTGTAAGAGGTTGTGGATCAGCGGTTTAATCCACCGACCTTTGGGTGCTTGGGGGTTATCTGGGGTTGGGAAATCCCGTAAGTGGTTGCGGGGGGTGGATTTGAACCACCGACCTTTGGGTTATGAGCCCAACGAG
>Ga0335075_10012090_pt1 | contig 13048 bp, 10 predicted proteins | sample Lox_Sample_24_FD_206723 | JGI IMG/M metagenome (GOLD analysis project Ga0335075, IMG submission 206723) | Soil microbial communities from Loxahatchee National Wildlife Refuge, Florida, United States - Lox_Sample_2.4 | ecosystem: Environmental > Terrestrial > Soil > Wetlands | place: USA... | reverse complement strand
GAGAAGGTCTTCCAGCCCTTCCACCAGTTGGAGGACGGCTTCGCCCGCCGCTTCGAAGGCGCCGGGCTCGGCCTCTTCGTCACCCGCGCCATCGCCGAGGCCCATGGCGGCTCGCTCACCCTCGAGAGCGCGCCCGGCAAGGGCACCACTGCCATCCTCGAGCTGCCCGTTTCATCCCACCCGCAGCGGCCCCATCTCAGCGCCAGCGCATCCGGAGGCCCCCAATGAGCGAAACCAAACCCTCAGTCGCCAAAAACTCCCTCGAGCCCGCCTTCGGACCCGCGCCGCTCGCCGTCACCGACCGCCTCTTCTTCGACCGCCCGGACGCCGCGCTCGACCGTGGGTCCGCCGCCCGCATCCTCGGCCGCGCGCTCGCCTCCGCCGAGGACGGCGAGCTCTTCCTCGAATACCGCGAGAGCGAGCATCTCACCCTCGACGATGGCCGCATCCGCTCGGCGGGCTCGGACTCCATGCTCGGCTTCGGCCTCCGCGCGGTCGCCGGCGAGACCGCCTTCTACGCCCATGCCGGGGAGCTTTCCGAAGCCGCGCTCGAGCGCGCCGCCGCCACCGTTGTGTCCCTCCCCGCCGCGCCCGGCGCCCAGCCCGACGCCCCGCCCCGCCAATCCAACGCCCGCCTCTACACCGACGCCAACCCCCTCACCGGCATGGAGTTTGCCGCCCGCACCCGCCTCCTTTCGGAAATCGACGCCTATGCCCGCGGCCGCGACCCGCTCGTCCGCCAGGTGATGGCCTCGCTCACCGGCGAGTGGCAGGCGGTCCAGATCATCCGCGCCGACGGCACGCGCGTGGCCGATCTCCGCCCGCTCGTCCGCCTCAACGTCACCATCGTCCTCGAGCGCGAGGGACGGCGCGAGAGCGGCAGCTTCGGCACCGGCGGGCGCTTCGGCTACGCTTCCCTCGCCGCGACCGGTTCCTGGCAGGAGGCGGTGAACGAGGCGCTCCGCCAGGCGCATGTCAATCTCGAGAGCCGCCCCGCACCAGCCGGGGAGATGGACGTCGTGCTCGGCCCGGGCTGGCCCGGCATCCTGCTCCACGAGGCGATCGGCCACGGCCTCGAGGGCGACTTCAACCGCAAGAAGACCTCTGCCTTCTCCGGCCTCCTCGGCAAGCGCATCGCCGCGCCGGGCGTCACCGTCGTCGATGACGGCACGCTGCCCGACCGCCGCGGCAGCCTCACCATCGACGACGAGGGCACGCCCTCGGGCCGCACCGTCCTGATCGAGGACGGCATCCTCGCGGGCTACCTCCAGGACCGGCTCAACGCGCGCCTCATGAACATGCGCCCGACCGGCAACGGGCGGCGCCAATCCTACGCCCACGCGCCGATGCCACGGATGACCAACACGCTGATGCTCGCCGGCAATCATTCCTCCGAGGAGATGATCCGCTCGGTGAAGAACGGCCTCTACGCGGTCAATTTCGGCGGCGGCCAGGTCGACATCACCTCGGGAAAATTCGTTTTTTCCGCCTCCGAGGCCTACCGCATCGAGGGCGGCCGCGTCACCGCCCCGGTCAAGGGCGCCACGCTCATCGGCAACGGCCCGGACGCGCTCACCCGCGTCACCATGGTCGGCGCCGACCTCGCCCTCGATCCCGGCATCGGCACCTGCGGCAAGAACGGCCAGGGCGTGCCCGTCGGTGTCGGCCAGCCGACCCTCAAGATCGCCGGCCTCACCGTCGGCGGCACCGCCCCCTGATGGCGGACACGATCGTTTCGGCGTCCCCGCCGCCCGCCCTCCTCGCCGCCCTCGCCGCCGCCCTCGGCCCCGGCGGCATGCTCACCGACCCCGCCGACACCGCCCCCTACGCCACCGACTGGCGCGGCCTCTATCACGGCCGTACCGAAGCGGTCCTCCGCCCCGCCACCACCGAAGAGCTCGCCGCCTGCGTCCGCCTCTGCGCCGCCGCCCGCGTCCCCCTCGTCCCCCAGGGCGGAAACACCTCCATGGTCGGCGGCGCCGTCCCCGCCGAGGACGGCTCCGAGCTCGTCCTCTCCCTCGCCCGCCTCAACCGCGTCCGCGCCCTCGAGCCGCTCGACCTGACCCTGACACTCGAGGCCGGCGTCACCCTCAAGGCCGCACAAGACGCCGCCGCCGCCGCCGGCTGCCTCCTCCCGCTCTCGATCGCCTCGGAGGGCACCGCCGAGATCGGCGGCGTGCTCGCCACCAACGCCGGCGGCAACAACACGCTCCGCTACGGCAATGCCCGCGAGCGCGTGCTCGGCCTCGAGGTCGTCCTCGCCGACGGCCAGATCTGGAACGGCCTCCGCCGCCTGCGCAAGGACAACACCGGCTATTGCCTCCGCCAGCTCTTCGTCGGCTCCGAGGGCACGCTCGGCATCATCACCGCCGCCATCCTCCGCCTCGAGCCCGCGCCCGCCGAACGCATCGCCGCCTTCGTTTCTCTCCCTTCGCCCGCAGCCGCCCTCGCCCTCCTCTCCCGCCTCCAGCGCCATGACGCCGCCGCCCTGGTCGCCTTCGAATACATGTCCGCCGCCGGCATCGATCTCGTGCTCGCCCATATCCCGGGCACCCGCCTCCCCCTCGCCGCCCCCGCCCCCCACTACGCCCTCATCGAGCTCGCCTCCTCCCGCCCGGACTCCGGCCTCGCCGACTCCCTCTCCACGGTCCTCGCCGCCGCGATCGAGGCCGGCGAGGCCACCGACGCCACGCTCTCCGCGAGCGAAGCCCAGCGCCAGGCCCTCTGGAAGCTCCGCGAGGAGCATTCCGAGGCGCAAAAACGCGCCGGCGCCTCGGTCAAGAACGACGTCTCGGTGCCGGTGCCCGCGATCCCCGAACTCCTCGCCCGCGCCGCCGCCGCCGGCGCGGCGGTCATGCCCGGTGTCCGGGTCGTCCCCTTCGGCCATCTCGGCGACGGCAACATCCACTTCAACTTCGTCCAGCCGGCGGGAATGGAGCCGGCCGCCTTCCTCGCCGCGGGCGAGACGTTGATGGAGGCCGTCAACGACGTCGTCCGTGCGCTCGGCGGCAGCTTCTCCGCCGAGCACGGCATAGGCCGCCTCAAGCCCGGGATGCTCGCAACCTGGCGCGCCGGCCCCGAGCTCGCCCTGATGCGCCGGATCAAGGCCGCGCTCGACCCGGAAGGCTTGCTCAACCCGGGCAAGGTTCTCCCCCGCTAATTCGGGGCCGCGCGCTTTCGCCGGCGGGCGCAGCCGGGATAGACTTCCATCCGAGCCGCCCCCTGACCGAATCCCACGCCCTGGACCGCCCCTGCCCAGACAACGCGAGCGCGATGCCTCTCTTCAGTCGTCCCGTCCCCTGCCAGATCGACCGCTACGTCTTCCGCCAGCTCCTGGCGGCGCTCCTCATCTCGACCGGCGGCCTCGCGGCCCTGATCTGGCTCACCCAATCGCTTCGCTTCCTCGAGCTGGTGATCGATCGCGGCTTGAGCCTCGGCGTCTTCCTCGAGCTCACTGGCCTGCTCATCCCGGGCTTCGTCGCCGTGATCCTGCCGATCACGACCTTCCTCGTGATCCTCTTCCTCTATCTCCGGCTCGCCGCCGACCGCGAGCTCACCGTGCTCCGCGCTGCCGGCCTCTCCCACTTCGCCCTCGCCCGCCCCGCCCTCGGCCTCGCCGCCGTCTCGCTCGCCGCCTGCTTCTGGCTCAACATCGCGATCGTGCCCGCGAGCGTGGCCGCCTTCCGCCAGTACCAGTTCGAGATCCGCAACCGGATCGCCGCCTTCCTGCTCCAGGAGGGGGTGTTCACCCCTGTCTCCGACAACCTCACCGTCTATGTCCGCAAGCGCGACGTCGACGGCACCCTGCACGGCATCCTGGTCGACGATGCCCGCGACCCCGAGGACCAGGCGACGATCCTCGCCGAGACCGGCCGCATCACCGACGGGCCGGACGGCCCCGAGGTCCTCCTTTTCCACGGCAGCCGCCAGGTGATCGACCGCCGCACCGGCCGGCTCAACGTGCTGACCTTCGCCGAGAACACGATCGACCTCACCGCCAACAGCAACGGCACCACCCAGCGCTTCCGCGACGCCTCCGAGCTGCCCATGAGTCAGCTCCTCAACCCCGACCCGGAGACGGTCGCGCCCCGCGACGTGCCGAAATTCCGCGTCGAGGCCTATCGCCGGCTCTCCACGCCCTTCACCGCCGTCTCCTTCGCCCTGCTCGCCCTCTACAGCGTGCTCGCCGGCAGCTTCCGCCGCCATGGCGGCCTCTGGCGCCCCGCGGCGGCGGTCGGGGGCGTCGTCGCATTGCTGGCCGCCCAGCTCGCGATCGCCGACGTCTCCCAGCGGATCCCCGCCCTGATGCCGCTCATCTGGATCGAGGCGATCCTCCCCGGCGCCGTCTTCGCCTGGCTCCTCTTCGTCCCCCGGGTGCGCCTGCCGGCCTTCGCCCGCCGCCCGAGGCTCGGCACGCCGTGACGCTCGCCGCCACGCTTGCCCGCTACTTCGCCCGCCAATTCCTGCTCGCGGTGCTGACCGCGCTCGGCGGGCTCACCACTCTCGCCTCCCTCTTCGACTTCATCGAGCTCTTGCGCCGCGCCGCGCTCAGGCCCGATGTCACGTTCGGCCTGGTCGCGGAAATCGCAGCCCTCCGCCTGCCCTGGCTGATGATGCAGCTTCTGCCCTTCTCGGTGCTGCTCGGCGGGATCTACGCCTTCTGGCGCCTCACCCGCTCCTCGGAGCTGGTCGTCGCCCGCGCCGCGGGCGTCTCGATCTGGCAGATCCTGAGCGCCCCATTTCTCGTGGCGCTGGTCCTCGGCGGGTTCGCGACCACCGTGATCAGCCCGATCTCCTCGGCGACCTACGCCCGGGCGGAGACGCTCAACCAGGCCTATATCGATGTCGGCGCCCATCCGCTCTCGCTCAGCGGCGGCGAGCTCTGGGTCCGCCAGTCCGACAATGAGCTGGTCCCGGACGGGGTCGCGATCATCCACGCCAGCCATGTCGTCCAGCAGGGGACGCGCCTCGTCGCCCGCCAGGTCAGCGTCTTTCGCCTCGACCCCAAGGACCATCTCCTGCTGAGGGTCGAGGCCAGGCGCGGCGAGCTCATCCCCGGGTTCTGGATCTTCACCGACGCCCGCACCCTCAAGCCCGGGCACCTGCCCAGCCCACCCGCCACCATCCGCCTGCCGACCGACCTCACGCTCGCCCGCGTCCAGGAGAGCTTCGCCTCGCCCGACGCGCTCTCGGTCTGGCAGCTGCCCGGCTTCATCTCGCTCCTCGCCCATGCCGGCTTCTCGACCGTCGCCCACCGGCTCTATTTCCAGACCCTGCTCGCGCTGCCCCTCCTCTGCGGCACGATGGCGCTCGTCTCGGCCGGCTTTTCGATGCGCCCGGCACGTCATGGGCGGGTCTCGGAGATGCTGATCAGCGGCGTCGCCGCGGGTTTTGCGCTCTTTTTGATCTCGAAGGTCGCCGCGGAATACGGCCAGTCGGGCGCCCTGCCCCTGCTGCTCGCCGCCTGGGCGCCGGCGGCCTCGGGCCTGATGCTCGCGCTCGCCCTCCTGCTCCATCTCGAAGACGGCTAGCCCGTGCCCCGCGCGCGCGTAGATGGGCCGGATCGACTGGTTTCGCCCCAACGTCCTTTCCGCTTCCTATGCTTACTGGCAGCTTGTTTCCTGCTTGCCCTGCTGGCCGCCTCGCCGGCATCGGCCCAGCCGAGCAGCCTCCTGGTTCCGAGCGGGCCGCAATTCTCGAACAACCAGCCGGTGACCTTCGTCGCCGATCATCTCACCTACGACCGCACCACCGGCATCGTCACCGCCACCGGGCACGTTCAGGCCTGGCAGAACGGCCGCGTCCTTGAGGCCGACAAGATCACCTACAACCGCAACACTGCCATCACCATCGCCACCGGCCATGTCGTGATCGTCGAGCCTGACGGCCAGACGCTCTTCTCCGACCGCGCCCGGCTCACCCAGGGCATGCAGAACGCCGTGCTCACGGGCATGAGCGTGCGGCTCGCCGAGAACGGGCGGCTGATCGGCAATGGCGGCGAGCGCACCGGGGGCAAGATCAACGAGATGGCGAAAGCCGTCTATTCCACCTGCAATCTCTGCGCGAAAGATCCCACCGCGCCGCCGCTGTGGCAGATCACCGCCTCGAAGATCGTCGAGGATCTCGTCAACAAGCGCATCGAGTACTACGACGCGATGATGCGAATCTATGGCGTCCCGGTCTTCTATTTTCCCTATTTCTGGACCGCCGATCCCTCGGTGAAGCGCGAGAGCGGCCTGCTCGTTCCCTCGTTCGGCACGGCGACGCATCTCGGCACCTTTCTCACCGTTCCCTACTACTACGTGATCGACAACCAGTCGGACGTGGTCCTCTCGCCCACCATCACCGCCCAGGCGGGCCCGCAGCTCGAGGCCCTCTACCGGCGGGACTTCAACAACGGCGCAATCACCGTCAACGGCTACACCGCCTACGACGAAGGCGCGGCGCAGGCAGCAATCTTCGCCAGCGGCAACTTCGACTACAACGACACATACCGCTACGGATTCAACTTCGACCGTGCCAGCTCGTCCGTCTACCTGCGCGACTTCAACATTCCCGGCGCCGGCAGCGTGCTCACCAGCAACGCCTATATTGAAGGCTTCGGCCAAGGCTCGTACACCCGCCTCGACGCTCAATTCTTCCAGGGCTTCAACACGACCATCAACGATGCCGCCCTGCCGGAGGTGGCGCCGCACTGGCAGTACAGCTATCTCGGCGAGCCGGACGCGCTTGGCGGACGGCTCTCGTTCGATACCTCCTACTTCAACGTCATTCGCCCGGAGGGCGCCGACGTCCAGCGCATCGACGGCATCCTCAACTGGCAGCGACCCTGGATCGGCCCGGAAGGCACGGTCTGGAACGTCGCCTTCCACCTCACCTCGGCGGCATACCGCGGCAGCCAGCTCGACGAGCAGCCCGACTATTTCTCGGTCGAGAACTCCAATCCCGTGACCGCCCTGCCGCAGGCCGCGATCAATTTTCGCTGGCCCGTGATGCGCTCCGGCGCCTGGGGCAGCGAGCTGCTCGAGCCCATCGTCCAGGTGATCGCCGCACCGAACACCGGGACGCAGTCCCTGGTGCCGAACGAAGACAGCCTCTATCTCGAATTCACCGACGCCAACCTCTTCGGCTGGAACAAGTTCCCGGGAATCGATCGCCAGGAAGGCGGCGTCCGCGCCAATTATGCCCTGCACGGCGCATGGTATATTGGTGGAAGCAGCGTCGATGCGCTGCTCGGCCAAACCTACCAGGCGCAGGTGGATCCGCTCTTCCTCCCGGGTTCCGGCCTCAATACCAACTTCTCGGATCTCGTCTCGCACCTGACCTTCACGCCGAACCCCTGGTTCAGCCTCAACTGGCAGAGCCGCTACTCGACGGACGGCAACGGCCTCGACTTCACCGACGCGACTGCCACCCTCGCGGTCAGCCGCCTCCATCTCAGCGCCGGGTACCTCTACACCCCGAACAATCCCTATCTGCTCTACGATCAATCGCCGACGACCCCACAGCCCGCGCTCACGGTGCCGCGCAGCGAAGTCTCGTTCGGCGCCTCGACGCAGTACGGCGCCTGGCAGCTGAGCGCCAACGAGCGGCAGAACGTCGAGAACGGCAGCCTGGTGTCGGCCGGCTTCCAGGGATCGTACCAAAACGAATGCATGATCTTCGCCGTGCTCTTCTATCGCCGGTTCACCTCCCTCGACGGCGATAACGGCGCGACGACGCTCCTCCTCCAGATCACCTTCAAGACCGTCGGGCAGTTCGGCTTCAGCGCGATATGAGAAACCCCTGGGGCCGGGATCGCTTCGCGATTCCTGTCAAGCCGGATTTGTTCTATGAGGCTCCCATGCCTAAGAGTGCTCCTGCCTGCTTCGCTCTCCTGCTCGCTCTCCTGATGGCCGCGTTCGCGCAACCGGCGCGCGCCCAAGTTGAATCGATCGCGGCGGTGGTCAACGGCGACGTTATCACCCGTGCCGATGTCGACAACCGCGCGCGCCTTTTCGCGCTTTCGTCCGGCATCCCGATGTCGCCCGACACGCTCGATCGGTTGAAACCGCAGATCCTTGATCAGCTGATCGACGAGAAGCTCCGCCTCCAGGAAATCCAGAGGAAGCAGATCGTCGTGCCGGACAAGGCGATCGCCGCGGCGCTCGCCGGGATCGAGCAGCAGAACCACATGGCGCCGGGCGCGCTCAGCGCCCGCCTCGCCGGCCAGGGGGTCGCGCTGCGCACGCTGATCGACCAGATCCGCGTCGAGCTCGGCTGGAGCGAGCTCCTGCGCGAGGAGCTCGGATCGGCCGCGCAGGTGACACGGGCGGAGATCCAGGCCCGCATCGCGGCGCTCAAGGCGGAGGCGGGCCAGCAGGAATACCTCGTCTCGGAGATCTTCATCCCGATCGACACCCCGACCCGCCGCGCCGAAGCGGAAAAATTCGCCACCACCGTGATCGACGAGCTGCGCGCCGGCGCGCCGTTCGGGGTCGTCGCCGCGCAGTTCAGCCAGAGCGAGACGGCGCTCCAGGGCGGCGATCTCGGCTGGGTCCAGGCCAACCAGCTCGATCCCCAGGTGGTGAGCCTGCTCAACGAGATGCCGCCCGGCGCCATCAGCGATCCGGTCTCGGTCGCCGGCGGAATCGAGATCATCCAGCTGCGCGACCGTCGCGCGATCGGCGGAGCGACCACCGAGACGGCCTCGATCCGCCAGGTCTTCCTGCCCTTCACCACCGCCTTCAACCCGGGCGCCGCGCCCACCGCCGAGCAGCGCGCACGGATCGAGGAAGCGCGCGCGCTCGCCTCCCGGGTTCATGACTGCGGGGCAATGGAGGCGGCGAATCAGGCAGCGGGCAATGTCCGGCCCGCCAATCCCGGGCTGGTCGAGCTCGACCGCGTCACCCCGCCCGCCTTCCAGGCCATGCTGACCTCCCTGCCGATCGGCCAGGTGAGCGAGCCGCTGATCGCCAACGACGGCGTCGCGGTGGTCATGGTCTGCGCGCGCGGGATGGAGAACCCCGAGGCTCCCTCGCCGGAGGCGATCGCCAACGCGATCCTGGGCAGCCGGGCCGAGATCCTCTCCCGCCAGCTACTCGCCGACCTGCGCCGCAGCGCGGTGATCGAGATCCGCTCCTCCTGACCCGGCTCGCCCCGCGCCCGGCCTTCCCGGCCCGCAAGGCGCTCGGCCAGCACTTCCTGCGCGATGCCAACCTGACGCGGCGGGTCGTGGCCGCGGCCGGCAATCTCGCCCACGGCCATGTGATCGAGGTCGGCCCTGGCCCCGGCAGCCTCACCGAGGCCCTGCTCGAATCCGATGCCGCGAGCGTCACCGCGATCGAGCTCGACCCGCGCGCCACCAAGTCGCTTGCCGACCTCGCCGCCCGCCATGGTGAGCGTTTCCGCCTCATCCTCGCCGATGCGCGGCGGATCGCGCTCCCCGCGCTGGTGCCGCCGCCCCGCCACGTGGTAGCGAACCTGCCCTACAACGTCGCCACGCCGCTGCTCATCGCCTGGCTCGGCGACGCCGCCGCCTTCGCCGGCCTGACGCTCATGTTCCAGGCCGAGGTCGCCGAGCGCATCACCGCCGCATCCGGCAGCCCTGCCTATGGCCGTCTGGCGGTGCTCGCCCAATGGACCTGCAGGGCCCGCATCGCATTCCGCCTGCCCCCGGAGGCCTTTACTCCGCGCCCGAAAGTTTCCTCCGCGGTGGTCTCGCTGGTGCCCCATCCGGTCCAGCCGCCCGTACCCCTGTTCGCCGCGATGCAGCGCCTCACCGCCGCCGCCTTCGGCCAGCGCCGCAAGATGCTGCGCGCCAGCCTCAAGCCTATCGGCGGCGCCACTCTCCTCGCGGCCGCCGGCATCGCGGCCGAACGTCGGGCCGAAACTCTCTCGATCGCCGAGTTCGACCGGCTGGCTCGCCTCCTGCTAGCGTAGCCCGGTGACGAAAGCCGCAAGGCCGTGCTGGCGCCCCGTCGCCAGCCGGGCGGCATGCAGGATCTCCCGCACCGCCCCGACCGCCTCCGCAAGATCGCGGTTCACCACCACGTGATCGAATTCCGGCCAGTGCGCGATCTCCGCGGCGGCACCCTGCATCCGCCCGGCGATCACGGCCAACCGATCGCCCCGGCCGGCAAGCCGCTCCTCCAGCGCCGCCCGCGAGGCCGGCAGCACGAACACGCCCACGACATCGCCCGGCAAGGCCGCCCGCAGCTTGCGATGGCCCTGCCAGTCAATGTCGAACACGACGTCCCGCCCGGCCTCCAGCGCCTTCACGACCGGCGCCCGCGGCGTCCCATAACGGCGATCGAACACCTCCGCCCACTCCAGGAGCTCGCCCCGCGCGACCAATGCGGCGAATTCCGCCTCGTCGCGAAAGAAATAATCGACGCCCTCCTTTTCACCCGGCCGCGGCCCCCGCGTCGTGACGCTCACCGAAAGCAGCGCCGGCGGCTCCGCCGCCAGCAAGGCTCGCGTGATCGCGGTCTTGCCCACGCCCGACGGCCCGGCAATCACAAGGGCGACACCACGACGATCGATCGGCATGGAGGGCAGCATTATCCGAGCGATCGCTGCCCGGCTATCCTGCCCCGATGCCGATCGGCCCATCCTGCCTGATCACCGGCGCCTCGTCTGGCCTCGGCCGGGCGCTCGCCCTCGCGCTCGCCGCGCCGGGCCGGCACCTCCATCTCGGCGGGCGAAACCAATCCCGCCTTGCCGAGACCGCCGCGCTCTGCCAGGCCCGCGGCGCGACAACCGCAAGCGCCGCCATCGACGTCACCGACGAAGCCGCCATGCACGCATGGATCACCGCCGCCGGCCGGCTCGACCTCGTGATCGCCAACGCCGGCATCTCCGCCCACACCGCCGGCCCCGATCCCACCCGCGCGATTTTCGCGACCAACCTCGCCGGCATGCTCAACACCGTGCTGCCGGCCCTCGACGTTATCGCCCAACAGCCTTCCGGACCCGACGGGAAACGCGGCCACATCGCCGCAATCAACTCGCTCGCCGCCTTCGTCGCCTCCCCTGGCGCACCCGCCTATTGCGCCGCCAAAGCCGCCGCCGATTGCTGGATCCTCGCCACCGCCCCGATCGCCGAACGCAACGGCATTCAGCTCACCAGCGTCTGCCCCGGCTTCATCCGAACCCCGATGACCGACGCCCACACGCTCCCCAAGCCCGGAATGATGAGCGCGGAACGCGCCGCCCGGCTGATCCTCGCCGGCATCACGCGGAACCGTCGACGCATCGCATTCCCGCGTACGCTCTACTTGGCGAGCCGACTGGTCAACCTCCTGCCCCCGCGCACCGCCGCCCGCCTCCTCGGCCGCGGCAGCGGCAGCGGCGCCTGAGTTGGGGAGGGCTAAGAGCCCCCGTCCTTCGCAGACGGGATTCAGGCGTCCAGGGGACAGCGTTCCCCTGGCCTGTTCAAATCAGTGCCCGCTGCTGCGGCTGAGGAGGGGGAGCGGGGTGGTCTCGTCGGCTTGTACCTGGTGCCATCGGCGGAGCAGCCAGAGCGTGCCGGCGAGGTCGGTAATGCCCACGAGGAGCCGGTCGAGCGAGCCGTAGTGGGACCGGCCGCGGGTGCGTGGGCGATGGTTGACCGGCATCGAGAGGACAACGCCGCCGTGCCTGAGGAAGAGCGCCGGCAGGAAGCGATGCATGTGGTTGAAGTGCGGCAGGGCAAGAAAGTCCGCCCGGCGGAATATCTTGAGGCCGCAGCCCGTGTCCGGGGTGGCGTCGCCGAGCAATCTCGCCCGCACCGTGTTGGCGAAGCGGGAGCCCCATCGCTTGGCGAGGCTGTCCCGCCGGCGCTGGCGGTAGCCGGCGATCAGGATCGGCTCGGGACCATGCGCTCGGGCTTTCGCGAAAAGCCGGAGAATGTCCGCGGGGTCGTTCTGCCCGTCGCCGTCCAGGGTGGCGATCCATGCGCCGTGCGCGGCCTTGACCCCGGTGATCACGGCCATGCTCTGTCCTGCCTGCGCGCGGTGGCGTAGCACGCGCAGGTTGGGGCAGCGTTCCGCCGCGTCATGGAGTTCCGCCGCGGTCGTGTCGCGGCTGCCGTCATCCACGGCGACGATCTCGAAGCGGGTGCCCGTCAGCGCGGCCGCGATCTCCCCGATCAGCGGCCCGACATTGCCGGCCTCGTCGTGCATCGACACGACCACCGAGAGCAGCGGCGGCGTCTCGGTGGACGGGATCTCAGGGGTTCTGTCGTACATCGGCTTCCAGTGGGCCCGGGACGGGGCCCGGTGGGGGGTTGAAGCGAATGAGCACGATCTCGCGGCCGGCCTTGGTCTCGTCGGCCGGAGGTCCGAGCTGCGCCAGGCGGGCTTTGAATCCCGATGTCCGGCTCATCCAGCCTTGGCCTGTGGGGCCATGGACGGCGATCACCGGGTTGCCGGCGCGCAGCTCGTTCTCCACCTGGCTGAGCTGGACGAGGACCTTGTGCTGCGGCAGGGCGGCGTCTCCGCCCGGCAGGTAGGCGCGCAGCAACATTGGCACGGCGTTGTCGTCGACGAACACGTCCGCGCCCGCGGCGAGCGCCGGCGCGAGCGAGGCCGCCGCGCGGTCCCAGCGCGGCACGGTTTCGGCGTGATAGAAGGGCAGCAGGTTGACCAGAAGGAGGGCCGCCGCGGCGGTGGGCGCGGCAACCCGCCAGCGCCGGGCAAGCCACGCCGCACCGACGCCGGCCAGGATCAGGAACGTGGCGCCGCTCCAGAGCAGGTAGCGCGGCAACCAGAGCGGCCGCGACGGCTCGGCCAGGACGAGCAGCACCGGCAGCGACAGGACGGCGAGCACCATTACGATGCGCGCGGCCGGCTGCCGGCGGAGTGCCACGAACCCCGCGGCGGCGAGCAGCGGCACAACGAGCGCGATGCCCGGCAGGCCGGCAGGAAGCAGGTGCAGGGTATCGATGTTGGCGCCGCGCAACAGATAGACGTCCGCGGTCACCCGCCAGGCACGCAGCGCGTCGAGCGGCGGGACCCAGGCGAAGGCGACCATATAGTCGCCGTCGATGGCGCGGCTCATCGCCACGTAGAGCGGCGCCACGGCGAGG
>Ga0335075_10012089_pt1 | contig 13048 bp, 7 predicted proteins | sample Lox_Sample_24_FD_206723 | JGI IMG/M metagenome (GOLD analysis project Ga0335075, IMG submission 206723) | Soil microbial communities from Loxahatchee National Wildlife Refuge, Florida, United States - Lox_Sample_2.4 | ecosystem: Environmental > Terrestrial > Soil > Wetlands | place: USA: Florida... | reverse complement strand
CCAGCGTCACCAGGGACTACCTGAAGGGACGCTCCGTGGTGCATGCGCTGCAAGGCGTTGATCTGGTCATCGAGGACGGGGACTGGCTGGCCATCCAGGGGCCGACCGGCCACGGTAAGAGCACGCTGCTGCAGATCCTCGGCGGCCTTGACCGCTCGACTTCCGGCACGGTGGAACTGAACGGCCAGGATCTCGGCAGGCTCAGGGAAAGCCAGCTCACCAGGGTGCGCGCGACCTCGATCGGCTTCATCTTCCAGACCTTCAACCTCATCCCCACCTTGTCCGCGCAGGAGAACGTGGAGACCGCCCTGGTCCCGCTCGGCGTGCGGCCGGCGGAACGCAGGGACCGGGCCAGGCAGGCGCTGGCCGAGGTTGGGCTGGGTGAGCGGACCCGTCATCTGCCTTCCGAACTGTCCGGCGGCCAGCAGCAGCGCGTGGCGGTTGCCCGGGCGCTGGTCAAGCGCCCCGGCGTGCTGCTCGCGGACGAGCCGACCGGCAACCTCGATGAGGGCACCCGCGACGAGATCATGGCCCTGCTGGAGGAACTGTGGCGGGAACGTGGCCTGACGATGGTGATCGTGACCCACGACTCGTCGGTGGCACGCAGGTCGCGGAAGATCGGCCAGATGCGCGACGGCAAGCTGACCATCCGCCCAACGGACCGTTTCAACGGGACACCGCCGCCCTCGTTTGATCCTGACCAGGGCTTCGACGGCCGGCACTCCGCCCGCCACGCGCGCACATAACCGGCTCCCATGATTGTGGGTCGTTGGCGGCTATATTCGCCGCGAACGACCCACAATCATGAACTGGCTGGGGTTAGGCGACTTCCCAGGTGTCGTTGCCTGCCAGCAGGGCGGCGAGGTCACCTTCGCCGGTGGCGCGGGCGGCTTCGATCTGGTTGGCCATCAGCGTGTCGTAGGACGGCCGGTCCACCGAGCGGAGGACCCCGATCGGGGTGTGCCGGAAGTCCCCGGTGTCCAGCCGCGACAGCGCGAACGCGTAGGACGGGTCTTCGCGCGCGACGTCGTGCGTGACCAGGGTTCCCGGATCGACCGAAGACGCCTCGACCGGGGTCAGGGTCCCGTATGGCCCGTACGTGAGCCCCATCGACCCACCCGGCCCGAACCGCACCGGCTCGCCGTCGGCGAGGCGGATGAGACCGGGCGCGTTCGGCGTCTTGACCGGGGCGAACGCGTCATCGTTGAAGATCGGGCAGTTCTGGAAGATCTCGATGAAGGCCGCGCCCTCGTGGTCCGCGGCGGCCCGCAGCACCGACTGCAGGTGCTTGCGGTCGGAGTCCACCGAGCGGGCCACGAACGACGCCTCGGCGCCGAGCGCCAGCGAGACCGGGTTGAACGGCTGGTCCAGCGAACCGAACGGCGTGGACTTGGTTATCTTGCCCTGCTCGGACGTCGGCGAGTACTGGCCCTTGGTGAGCCCGTAGATCCGGTTGTTGAACAGCAAGATCTTGATGTTCACGTTGCGGCGCAGCGCGTGGATCAGGTGGTTACCGCCGATCGACAGCGCGTCGCCGTCGCCGGTGATGACCCAGACCGACAGGTCCGGCCGCGAGGTGGCCAGCCCGGTCGCGATCGCGGGCGCCCGGCCGTGGATCGAGTGCAGCCCAAAGCTGTTCACGTAGTACGGCAGCCGTGACGAGCAGCCAATCCCCGAGACCACGACGACGTTCTCCCTGGGCACCTCGAGCTCGGGCAGGAACGACTGGAAGGCGGCGAGGATCGCGTAGTCGCCGCACCCGGGGCACCAGCGGACTTCCTGGTCGGACTTGAAGTCCTTGGTGGCCAGCCCCGTCGCGTGGGGGACAAGGTTGAGTGAGGCGAGACGCCGGTGTCCGTTCGGTGCCTCGATCTCTTCCTTATGCATGCTTGATCACTTCCTCAATCGCCTCCGCCAGTTCGGCCGCGCGGAACGGCAGCCCGCGGACTCGGTTGTAAGAAATCACGTCGGCCAGGAAGCGGGCGCGCAGGAGCAGCGCGAGCTGGCCCAGATTGATCTCGGGGACCAAGACCTTGTCGTAGCGGCGGAGCACGTCGCCCAGGTTCGGCGGGAACGGGTTGAGGTGCCGCAGGTGCGCCTGCGCAACCTCATGCCCAGCGCGCCGCACCTGGCGGACCGCCGCCCCGATGGACCCGTAGGTGGATCCCCAGCCGAGCACCAGGGCCTTCGCCTGACCGGATGGGTCTTCCACCTCGAGCGGCGGGATAGAGGAGGCGATGCCGTCGATCTTGGCCTGGCGGGTGCGGACCATGAGATCGTGGTTGTCCGGGTCGTAGGAGATCTCCCCGGACCCGTCGGCCTTCTCGATGCCGCCGATCCGATGCTCAAGGCCCGGCGTGCCGGGCGGAGCCCACGGCCGGGCGAGGGTCGCCGGGTCGCGGCGGAACGGCTGGAAGTCCTCGTCGCTGGCCGCGGTGGCGAAGGCGAACTGGGTGCTCAGGTCCGGCAAACTCGAGATGTCCGGGATGCGCCACGGCTCGGAGCCGTTCGCCAGGTAGCCATCGGAGAGCAGGACCACCGGCGTCCGGTAGGTCACCGCGATCCGGGCTGCCTCGATCGCCGCGTGGAAGCAGTCCGATGGGCTGGCGGCCGCGATCACCGGCACCGGGGACTCCCCGTTGCGCCCGAACATCGCCATCAGCAGGTCCGCCTGCTCGGTCTTCGTCGGCATGCCGGTGGAAGGGCCGGCCCGCTGGATATCGCAGATGATCAGCGGCAGCTCGACCGAGACGGCGAGGCCCACGGTCTCCGCCTTGAGCGCCATGCCCGGGCCGCTGGTGGTCGTGACGCTCAGCGATCCGCCGAACGACGCGCCAAGGGCCGCCCCGACGCTCGCGATCTCATCCTCGGCCTGGAACGTGCGGACGCCGAACCGCTTGTGCTTGGCCAGCTCGTGCAGGATGTCCGAGGCTGGGGTGATCGGGTACGAGCCGAGGAACAGCGGCAGCTTCGCCAGCTGGCCGGCGGCGATCAGCCCGTAGGCGAGGGCGGTATTGCCAGTGATGTTGCGGTACTTGCCTGGAGCGAGCGAAGCGGGCCTGACCTCGTACCGGACCGAGAAGTCCTCGGTCGTCTCGCCGTAGTTCCAGCCCGCGTTGAAGGCGGTCACGTTCGCCTTGTAGATTTCGGGCCGCTTGCCGAACTTGGCTTCAAGGAAGCTGAGTGTTCCCTCGGCGGGACGGCCGTACAGCCAGGAGAGCAGGCCGAGCGCGAACATGTTCTTGGCGCGTTCGGCGTCCTTGCGGGTGATGTCGAGGTCCTCGAGCGCCCTGACCGTCAGCGAGGTCAGCGGCACCGGGTGCACGCTGTACGCGTCCAGCGAGCCATCCTCGAGAGGGTTGCCCTGATAACCCACCTTTGCCAGGTTGCGCTTGGTGAACTCGTCGGTGTTGACGATCAGGTCCGCGCCGCGCGGCAGGTCTTTCAGGTTCGCCTTGAGCGCCGCGGGGTTCATGGCCACCAGCACGTCCGGCGCGTCACCGGGCGTCAGGATGTCATGGTCCGCGAAATGCAGCTGGAAGCTGCTCACGCCGGGAAGGGTCCCGGCGGGTGCGCGGATCTCCGCGGGAAAGTTCGGCAGTGTTGACAGGTCGTTTCCGAAGACCGCGGTCTCCTGGGTGAACCGGTCACCGGTGAGCTGCATGCCGTCACCGGAGTCACCCGCGAACCTGATGATTACGTGGTCGAGTTCCTGGACCTGCTTGGTCACAGCGAAAAGCCTCCTCCGCACGCCGCGGCCGGGCGCCCCGGTACCAGCACCACCCCTACGGCCGGGGGCGTGAGTGTAGGACAGGTTTAATACTACGTCGTACGGGGAACACGGCGCTCCTTGCTAAGGGCCCCGTAATGTGTGCTACGCCACGTTCCGCCCGCATTCCTCAGGTGCCCCGCGTCGCGGTGCCAGGCTAGCCTTGCACGTGCAGCCAAGTCGGCCGCGCGGGAACCCGCGGGCATTCTACGGCCGTTGAACGAACTAGCTGAGGCCTTTTGCGCTTGTGTTCGGCGCGGGCGGGCCGGCTGGTCGTATCAGGGAGGGAACGGCCGTGCGGTTCTATGCACTGCGGGCAGTGCTGCTGGCCTGCGCCCTGTGTGCGCTTGTGCTGCTGGCCGGCGCGACCTGGTTCGGCATGGCCGGGCTTGCCGTGGGGACCGCGCTCGTCTTCGCGGTGGGGTGGACCGTTTACCTGCAGACGGAACGGGTGGTGCTGACTGCCGTTCGCGCCCGCCCGGTCAGCGAGGTGGAGCGGCCTGAGCTGTACCGCCTAGTCCGCGAGCTGTGCCGGGACGCCCGGCTGCCGGTCCCCCGGCTCTATCTCTCCCCGGCGATGCAGCCGAACATCCTCACCGTGGGGTGCAGCCCGCGCTCGGCGTCGACGTGCTGCACCGAGGGGTTGCTGCGAGCGCTCTCGCCAGACGAACTGCGTGCCGTCCTGGCGCATGAGCTGGCACACATGTCGCGCCGGGATGTGGTGGTGTCATCCTGGTCCGCCGGCCTGGCGTCCCTGGTCGCCTGGGGGCTGCCGCTGGCCGGGCTGCTGCTGCGGATCACCGCGCCCGCCGGGCGCGAGTACGGCGCCGACGCCGACGGGGCCTTGCTCACCGGCGACCCGATGACGCTGGCCAGCGCGCTGCGCAAGATCGACGCGAGAACCGCCGAACTGCCGCTGCCGCCGCGCGGCTCGCTGGCAGCATCGAGCCACCTGATGATCGCCCACCCGTTCCCGCTGGCCGGCGTGGGGCGGATCTTCCAGACCCATCCTCCAACCGGAGAACGCGTCCGCCGCCTGGAGGGGCTGGCGGGCTATCCGCGCTGACTCGCCTCCCGCGCTGACTCGCCTCCCGCGGCGCCCCGGAACCTTTCAGTAGCCGAAGTCGAGGCCGTGCAGGCTGGCTCCGGGCAGCCACTCATGCCGCCGTGCGGCCAGGTCCATCGTGAGGTCGATGTGCCCCCCCAGTGTCCGGAACCCAGCGGCATGGAAACGGCGTACGGCGGCGACGTTGCGGGCCACGGGGCGGATGGCCAGGTACTCATACCCACGGGCACGAGCCTCCTCGGCAACCCGGCTGATGAGCATGCCGCCAATGCCCCGGTTCCGGGCTGCCTCAGCGACGATGACCGGCTCGACTTCTCCGCTCATACCACGGTCGAACAGACCGGTCAGGCCGATGGCCCTGCCGCGGGACTCGGCCACCCAGGATCCCACCCGTTGCGAGGTGGCGAGGTAATCATCGAATCCCGTTCCAGGATCGTCTCCGCCGATCGAAGGGTCCCCGTAGATACTTCGGTGGTACTCCGTCAGCTCCGCCCACAGGGACCGGCAAGCGCCGTAGTCACCTTCGGCGTAATCGCGAACGATGATCTCCGGCATGGCTGGCGAGTCTGGCTGCTGCGAAACCGTCATGGCCCGATGCTGCCAGGCGTGACCATGGCGGCGCTAGCACGGGACGTCGAGATGTACCCGTCCGTGCCCTTGGCCATGTGCCCCGGATGTGCGCTGTTTCACCGGTAGTTGGTGAACTGCACGGCAAAGTCGAAGTCCTTGCCCTTGAGCAGGCTGATCACGGCCTGCAGGTCATCCTTCTTCTTCGACGACACCCGTAGCTCTTCTCCCTGGACTTGGGCGCGGACCCCGCTGGGCCCCTCGTCGCGGATGATCTTGGAGATCTTCTTCGCGTTGTCCTGGGTGATGCCTTCCTTCAAGGTGACCGCGATGCGGTACTCCTTGCCGGACGGCTTGGGGTCGCCGACGTCGAGGTGCTTGAGGGACACCCCGCGCTTGACCAGTTTGTCCTTGAAGACGTCGAGGGCGGCCTTCGCGCGCTCCTCACTGTTGGCCCGGATGTCGACCCCGTGTTCACCGGACCACGAGATCGAGGCCCCCACGCCGCGGAAGTCAAACCGGGTGCTGATCTCCTTGGCCGCCTGGTTGAGCGCGTTGTCGGCTTCCTGGCGGTCGATCTTGCTGACGATGTCGAAGCTGGACTCGCTAGGCATGGTGTACAGGCTAGACCGGCGGCGCCCGATCGTCACACCGATGTCGTCCCACAGTTGGGACAACGTCGCAACCGCGCGAGTTGTCCGCTATCCTTCTCACTGCTGTTCCAAACGGCAGCACATGGCAGGTTGCCCGAGTGGCCAAAGGGAGCGGTCTGTAAAACCGTCGGCTTCGCCTACCCAGGTTCGAACCCTGGACCTGCCACACTGTTTTCGCAAGTCAAAGCCGGTGTCATCGGATGGTGGCACCGGCTTTCGCGTGCCGTTGCGAGCGGTCCGCGGACCGTCTGTGGGCCAGCTGTGGGCCAGGCCGGATGACGGGCCATCGTTCTAATATTTGTCTTTGAGCTGGCTAAACGCCTATCGAAAGGGTTGCTGTGATGGCCTGCGGTCGGCGTTATTTGTGGGCCGTCGGGCGGGCCGCACGGGGAAGTCACGGACGTAAGCGGACGGCGTCCGCGCCCGTGGCGCGGTCGGCATAACCGCTAGCCGCGGCGCAGTCGCGCGGTCGGTGCAAGCCGCTGGCTTTCTCACGGACGAGCACGGACCACGTCCTTCGGGTAGTCCTAGGACGTGTCCGATCTGCTGGTTGAGCAGATCGTCGTGGCCGTGGACGCAGTGGGTGTAGACGGTGAGCAGGACGGCGACGCTGTTCCCGGCCCGGGCGGCGATCTGGGCGGGATCTCCTCCGGCGTTCAGCCATGATGACAGGGCAGCGTGACGCAGGTCGTAGGGACGGCGGGCGAGCCCGCTGGCGGCGAGTACGGGCCCGAGGGCGAGGACGCGGGCAGAGTGCCAGGCGCGCCCGTAGACCGATTCGCTGAGCTCCCCTCCTCGGGCCCCCCGGAACAGCCGTCCGTCGGGTGCGGTGCCGTAGGCGGCGTGGTGCGTACGGAGCATAGCGACTAGCGCTGGAGGGACCGGGACCATCCGGATCGCCCCGTCCGGCCGGTGCTTGAGCCCGCGCTGCTCGTGGCTGGTACCGGTACTTGTCCAGGCGACGGCGGTCCTGGGCGCGGCCGCGGCCAGCCGGAGCATGCCCCATCCGGATCCGGGCAAGTGACAGTCGGCGTAGCGCAGGGCGACGGCTTCCTCCGGGCGGAGCGCGGCGTAGTAGAGGCAGCCGAAGAAGGCGGCCAGCTCCGGCCGGGTGCGGGCGACCGCGTCAAGCAGCGCGCCGACCTGGTCCGGGCTGGCTACGACGGCGGGGTCGAGGGCTGCGGATGACTGCGGCACCCGCCAGCTGAGGTTGTCCAGCGGGTTGCCTGGCAGGAGTCCGCCCTCAGCCGCGTAGCTGAGCGCGCCGTGGAGGACGGCGCGCTTGCGGATGATGGTGTTGGCGGCGGCTCGGCTGCCATCCAGCCGGAACGTCAGTGCCTCCAGCGCTGCGCGCAGCACGGCTGGCTGGCTGAGGCAGCCGACGGGCAGGGATGCCTGCTGCGCCCAGTCGAGGATCTGCGCGGCGGCGCTGCCCGGTTCGGCCGGGCGGACGAGGTTGAAGGCGTGCTGGTACAAGGCCGTGCGCAGTTGGCGCGGATCAGGCCGGTTACGGGCGTCCGGCCGGGTCAGCACAGGCGTGACCGTGGCCAGCGCTTCGGCCAGGCTGGCCCGAGAGTGCGCGGCCAGGGACGGCCATTTCATCACCGCGTATGCGGTCGCCTCCTCGTACCAGGTGACGATCGCGGGTTCCGGTAGGTCCCACGCCGTCGGCTCGCCGGTCAGCGGATCGAAGTCCAGGCCCATCCGGGCGGCGCGGACCAGCTCGGCCCGGTAACTGTCGGCGAGTTTCCTGGTGATGAAGGATTTTGACTGGCTGCGGCCCGCCGCCCGCCAGCGGACCTCGAACGGCCTGCGCCGCCCAGTCCGCCGCCGGATCGCGTACACGCTCACATCGAACCTGTTCACGGATGCCCTCCTGTTTCCGCAGGCGGCCCGGTCCGCGCCGGTCCGGTGACGGATTGGCCGGTGGCTGGTCTGCCTGGTGACTATCTGGTGCTGTTCGTTTGCTGGTACCAGGTCGTTTGCCCGCGGCCGCCGTGCTGCTCGACAAGGTCGCGGGACCGCAGTGAGCGCAGCGCTTTCCGGAGTGTGGGTGGCTGGATGCCGAGCAGGTCCTGTAGTTCGGCGATGGTCTTCTGCCCGTCGGCGAGGGCGTCGTAGACGCGCAGTTCGGTGCTGTTGAGGTTGGGGCGGGGAGCGGCCCGTCGTGCGGAGGGGCTGAGGATGACCGTGAAGCCGATCCCGGTGTCTATGTAGTGCGCTGGGGGAAGGCCCGCTCGCTGGAGTTCGGCTGTGACAGTGGGAATCCCGGTGGCGAGTGCTTCGATGACCCGCAGTCCGCTCTCGGGTGAGTGGACGTACTGGCAGATCGTGACCAGCCGGGCGTTGCGGGCGGAGGTCACGCTTTCCCGGCCGAGGCGGTCGGCCGTGATCCCGTAGAGTCCGCCCGGGTTGGAGATGACGAGGCGGCCGCGCCGCAGCCGGACCTCGACTGCCCGCCCGGCGGACCAGTGATCGAGGTCGCGGTGGACCAGGGCGTTGGCGACGAGCTCGCGGAACGCGGTGAGCGGGTAGGCGGGCTGGTCGTGCACGGTCCCGTCGGGTTCGGACACGATCGCGGTGTCGAAGTTCCGCCTGGCCCAGGCCATCGCGGACTCCAGCATGCGGGGGATCGGACCGGAGAGGGTCGCCTGGTTCCTGGCCCTGCTGCCCGGGGGATCGTCTGCCTGCGGCTCGGCTGCCAGCTGGATGACATACCGCGGGAACCACTGCTGCGGGTACACGCCAAGAGCGAGGATGCCGGCGACGGTGGGAATCGCCTCCCGGGTCGTGACTCCTGCCCGGGTGAGCAGCTCGGAGTCGTCATCGAACCGCCCGAGCCCGTAGGGATCGCGGTCGCGCGCGGTCGCGGTGAAGGCCGCTGTCAGTCCCGGGTCGAGATCCTCCGCGGTGGCGTCGGCCACGGGCGCCCGGTCGAACAGCGGCGGCCTCCTGGCGGCCAGGAATGCCTGTTCCTCGAGGTCAGACAGCCGGTAGTCCCCGTCGTAGCCACGCAGGTACGACTCGCCCGAAGAAGCGATGCGGCACGGCTTGGCCGAACTGTCGCACTCATGGACCCGGGCGACGATGACGGGCGCCCCGTCGACCGTCCCGTCCTCAATCGTGAGGCGGACAGGCGGGCTGAAGCTGCGCGCCTTGGCGGCGAGTCCCTGCTTGAGCGCCTGGGGATCGGCGAGCGGAACAGGGCGAAAGCCAGTACGCTCATCAAGGCCGAGGATGACCGGGCCGCCGCCGGGCAGGTTCGCCAGGGCGCTGAGCGTAGACGAGATAGACGCAGGCAGGCCCCCAGCTGCCGACTTGACCTCCACCGAAGCCGTGTCTCCGCCCGTCCTCAGCTCGCGGACCAGGCCATCCAGCTCTTCTGTAGTCACAGGACAAATGTGACCGCCCTGCAGTTATATTTCAGTTCTATTTGATTACATTATGCAGGTCGGTCCCGACACCCGAGTCAGGCCACGACCCGCCTGCTACAGGTACCTTCCCATGCCGCCGACAGCCTGCACGCACCGCGATCACGCCGTCTTGGGCTGCTTTCCTGCGGCGGCCGCGCGTCCGGTATCGCCGGTCGGGCAGTCCTGGTGAGAGGATCACGGAGGCGGTCAAGACGGGGGACAGGGTTGTCCGGGTCGGGGTTACCGAACGGAGCGGGCCTGGGCTACCGGATCCGTCCGCTGCCTGGCGCGGTGCCGAAGGCAGCCTGGGGCTTCAGCTCGTTGTGGCCTCGCTGCACGGTGGGATTAGCAGCGCGGCTGACGAAGCGGCTCCCTGCTTGCCCTTCCAATTGCCCTTTCAAGCGGCCGAGGGCACTTCAGATCCCAGGGAGTGCCGTGGTGTCGAACTGCCTCGGGGATGGGCCCTTGGTCGAAGCACTGGGAACTGGCAGTATCTGCATCTGGAGCAGTTCCTCGGTAGTTATGGTGTTCGCTGAGCAAACCTGGTCTAGCAAGCGGGATTGCCTGGGTTCGAGCTGCACGCACCCGTTCAGGACAGAGAGCATTGCTAGCAGTTCACTGTCGAGGTCTTGTGTCCAGCTGCCGTAGTTCACTGACATCAGCCCCTTCTTGCTCTTCTTGTGCAAGGGGGCCCGCTGGCGCGAATCGAACCAGTGCCTTATAACGTGCATCCCGTTTACTTCGTATTCCCATACCTCTTTCCTGACTGGGCCGACCGTTGCGTCTCCCACTATGAGATTTACCTCGTCCTCAGAGCCGGGGATTTCCTTTTTGCCGATCAACGACGGCATCCCCGGGGGATGCGCCACTACAGGGCTGTGCAGTCTGATGCCGGACATCTCAGCGAGCGCGAGTGTGCCGTAGGGGCGGCCGGCGGCTTCATCGGAGCAGCGCTCGCCGAAGGTGTGCAGCCAGATGACCTCCTGCCCGGTCTGCACGCACGCTTTCCACAGGTCCGCCTCCGTGGTGAGGGGGACGCGAACCCCCGGTTCTCTCAGATAGGACGAAAATCTGCTGGTGTATCCACGGTGCGCAACTAGGGCGGCTACGTAGGCCAGGAAGTCCTCGGCGGATATCGTTAGCCCGGTGCTATCAGCCAGGTATCGCAGCAGCCGTGGTGTTACATTGACGCTCATTCCCGCTGCGTCTCGGTACAGGGGCCGCACCGCGCTGGCCTCGCTGCCATGGAAGTGGTGGATATCGGGGACGAAGCTGCAGAAGATCAGGCCAGGCCCATTTCTGAGCGGCTCGATGTCTTCTGAAACGAAGATCTGGCGGCTGGACCGGACCGCCCACAGGGCAGTCCTGGCTCTTTCCATCAGCCGGTTATCCGGGATGACCCATTGGCGGTCGAAGGACCTGTAGGACACCATGACGGGGTCGGGACAAGGGCCTTGCTCTTCGCCTATCGTGCGACCCGCTGCGCTGAACCCTGGGAGTGGGCTGGCGGGGCGGTCAATAGTGCGATCCCTGCCTGGTTTTTCCTCGAAAAGGTCCCGGCGCTGGTCAGTGCCGGATTGCATCAGCCTGTCCCAGCGCAGGCGAAGCGTTTCTTGCTGCGGGGCGTACGCCCACGGGCGTCCCGTCGTCATCCCGCGAGACCGCCACGGCATCAGGTCGGCCAGCGCCGGGTACTCCTGCCATCCCGCGTCCACCGGGCGCATGGGTGCCTGCCATTCATCGGGGCACTTGATCCAGTCCGGGTCGCGTAGGGACACGGCGCGCAAACGTTCTAGTTTTTCTGCTTTGTCGCCTTCCAGTTTCATGTGGTGGACCACGGCGGCCTCGTCACGGTCCAGCGGGCGCCACCGCGCGAAGACGGCGATGGACAGGCGGCGCATGACCTTCGAGCCGAAGATCCTGTTCCGGGTGTCGGACCTGTTGCCTTCGGGCGACAGGTCGATGATCCAGCCCGCGTCGCAAGTGCGGCGGAGGTACTCCCTGATGCCTGCGAATGCCCGGCCGTCTGTGAAGCTCTCCGGGAGCAGCAGGGCCACGACGCCCGTCGGGTGATCGGGATGGGCGTCGAAGACCTTCCACAGGGCCCAGCGCAGGAAGTACCACTGCATGCCGTGGAGGTCCGACTCGTACCTGCCGCCGCTGAGGGTGCGAAAGTCGTCGATTGACGGCAAGGTGGCCGGGACGAGCCCGCGCCTTGGCTTGCCTTCGCCGACAAGCCAGGCTCCCTGCCACTTGGCATCGCCGACGTGAGGCGGGTTCCCGATCGCGACGAGCACGCGTTCCTCGCGCTTGATGCGGTTGGCTTCCTCAGATGACTGGTCGATCACCTTGTACGCGGCGGTCGGCGGCAGCGGGTCCCGGTAGGGGTTGTCGAGGGTATTGGTAAGGAATCTCATGTCGGCAGCGGGTATGTCAGTCTCAAACCGGACGGCGAGGGCCTCGTGCAGCCTAAGCTCCGCCACGGCGTACGGGGCCATCTGCCGCTCGAACCCGATGAGCCGCCGCCGGAACAGCTCGCGGAGCTTTTCTGCGCGGGCGCCCTTTCCCTGCTTTTCGGTGACGGTGTCCGCGACGCGTTTCATCACCTCGACGAGGAACGTGCCCGTTCCCATGGCAGGGTCGAGGACGACGACGCCGTCGTCGGCGAATCCCCAGGGCCGGCTCAGGCGGGCGCCGAGTATCTCATCGACGAACTGAACCATGAACGCGGCGACCGGTTCGGGCGTGTAGTACGAGCCGCTTTCCTTCTGCTTGCCCGGGTCGTACTGTCCCAGGAAGTTCTCGTAGAGCTCGATGTAGACGTTGGTATCGCCGTCCTGCATCAGGGACCAGTCGACGGTTCCGATGACCTGGCGCAGCGTCTCGATTGTGGGGAGTTCGCTGGTGGCGTCCCCGACCGTCAGGGCCGAGAACAGCCGCCCGATGATGGAGTGCTTCTTGGCGACCTGGAGCCCGATCTCGTGAAGCGGGATCTCGTCGATGGCGATCCCGTTTACCTGGGCGAGCAGAAGTGCGAAGGTAATGCTCTGGGCGTACGCGTCGGCGAAGCCCTGGTCGTCGAGGTCAGGGAATAGGCGCTGCCGCAGGTCTCCCGCCAGCAGGCGAAGGTCCTCATTGGCGGGATGCGAGGCTGATCCGAGGATCGCCGCCACGTCATCCTTGAGCAGCCGGCACAGTCTCGCGATAACTGTGATCAGCTCCGCAAGGGACCGCGGAGGGTTCGGTTTCGCCGTCAGGAACTTCCGCACAAGCAGCAGCAGCTTCTCCGTGGCTTCAGCGGAAAGCCCTGAATTCCCCGGCTCCCATATGCGCACGATCGGCTCGCGCAGCTTCCCGTACGAGAAGACACCCCAGCTGTAGCCGTCGCTGTAGATGACATTCGGCAGGGCGCAAAGCTTCTCCCACTGCTCGCTCTCGTGCTTGTCAGGCCGCCTCCAGTCCGGCGGTATTCCCCGGCCGGGCCGCTTGAGTTCGATGTAACCGACCCGGGATCTCCCGATGTCAACCGCGTAGTCAGGCCGGGCGCGCAACTCCTTGAGGCCGACCTCGCCATAGGGAA
>Ga0335075_10012087_pt1 | contig 13049 bp, 10 predicted proteins | sample Lox_Sample_24_FD_206723 | JGI IMG/M metagenome (GOLD analysis project Ga0335075, IMG submission 206723) | Soil microbial communities from Loxahatchee National Wildlife Refuge, Florida, United States - Lox_Sample_2.4 | ecosystem: Environmental > Terrestrial > Soil > Wetlands | place: USA... | reverse complement strand
GGCGGGTTCCAGAAATCTGCGTTCGGCGTTGCGCTTGCCGGCTGCCCGCTCGAGGAGCGGATCAGCGAGATGCACGAGCTTCGCGCGGAAGGCTGCCTCCTGGGCGCGTTTGCCGCCATCGTCGTCGACAATCCGATGCTGGCCGCGACCGGCCATCGCATCTGCAACGATTGCATGAAGGCGTGCATCTACCAGAAGCAGCAACCGGTCGATATTCCGCAGGCCGAGACCTCGATTTTGCGCGATGTGCTGCGGCTTCCCTGGGGATTCGAGATTTATGATCTGCTGACCCGGTGGAATCCGCTCGATCTCCGCCGGCCGCTGCCGCTTCCTTCCAGCGGGCGGAGCGTGCTCGTGGTCGGCCTTGGCCCGTCCGGATTCACGCTGGCCCACCACCTGCTGAATGAGGGCCATGCGGTGGTGGCGACCGACGGGCTGAAGATCGAGCCGCTCGGCTTCGATCCGCGCCAGCCGGTGCGCGAGGCGGAGCGCCTGTTCGAGGATCTCGATGATCGCGTGATGGCGGGCTTCGGCGGCGTTGCCGAGTACGGAATCACGGTCAGGTGGAACAAGAACTATCTGAAGCTGATCCGCCTCTTGCTGGAAAGGCGGGCCGCGTTCGCCGCCTTCGGCGGCGTGCGCTTCGGCGGCGGCGGAACGCTCGACATCGACCGCGCCTTCGCCATGGGGTTCGATCATATCGCGCTCTGTCTCGGGGCGGGACGGCCGACCGTGCTCGAGATCCCAAACGGCCTGGCGCGCGGCGTGCGTGAGGCGTCGGACTTCCTCATGGCCCTGCAGCTCACCGGCGCGGCGAAGCGCTCCTCGATCGCGAATCTCGAGCTCCGCCTGCCCGTGGTGGTGATCGGCGGCGGCCTGACGGCGATCGACACCGCAACCGAAAGCCTCGCCTACTATGTCCGCCAGGTGGAGAAATTCGCGGCCCGTTGGTGAACTCTCGCCGAGGAGCAGGGTGAGGCGAGGCTCCGCGCGCCGCTGAACGAAGAGGAAGCGAAGGTCGCCGAGGAATTTTTGGCCCACGCCGCTTCCATCGCCGCCGAGCGCGACGCCGCGGCGCAAGAAGGCCGCGCGCCGCGATTCGGCCCCCTGCTCGAAGCCTGGGGCGGGGCGACCATCGCCTATCGTCGCCGGATGATCGATTCACCTTCCTACACGCTGAACCACGAGGAAGTGGGAAAAGCGCTCGAGGAGGGCGTGCGCTTCGCCGAGAACCTCACGCCCCTCTCGGTCGAAACGGACCGCTACGGGCACGCGGCGGCGGTTTTGTTCCGCACCCGTGATGGTGGCGAGCGGAGGCTTCCCGCCGGCGCGGTGCTGGTCGCGGCGGGCACCTGGCCGAACACCGTGCTGGCGCGGGAGGATGCGCGCATCCAGCGCGACGGGCGCTATTTCCAGGCGATCGATGAGAGCGGAGAGCCGATCGCGCTGCGGGCGGGAGACGTCAAGCCCGCGCGCGCCGAGGTGCTCGCATACCGCGCGGAGGATGGCCGCTTTCTCAGCTTCTTCGGCGATCTGCATCCCAATTTCGCGGGCAACGTCGTCAAGGCGATGGCCAGCGCCAAGCGCGGCTATCCGGTGCTCTCGCGCATTCTCGGCCGGCGCGAACCGGCATCCGCGCCGGGCGCGGTCCTGTCCGCCGCTAGGCATGATCTCGCCCCCGTCGTGCGTGCCGTGCATCGGCTGGCGCCGCGCATCATCGAAGTGGTCATTCACGCGCCGGCCGCGGCGCGCGCTTTCCGACCGGGCCAATTCTTCCGCCTCCAGAACTATGAGCAGCATGCCGCGCGCCTCGGCGAGCCCGGGCACGGGCCGACCGTGCTGGCGATGGAGGGGCTGGCGATGACCGGGGCGGGCGCCGATGCGGAGAGCGGACTCGTTTCGGTGATCGTGCTCGAGATGGGCGGCAGTTCGGATCTCTGCGCGCTGCTCCGGCCCGGCGAACCGGTGGTGCTGATGGGTCCGACCGGAACGCCCACCGACATTCCCACCGGCAAAACGCTTCTTCTTGCCGGTGGCGGGCTGGGCAATGCAGTGCTGTTCTCGATCGGACGCGCGGCGCGGCAAGCCGGCTCGCGCGTGCTCTATTTCGCCGCCTACCGCCAGCGCGAGGACCGCTACAAGGTGGGCGAGATCGAGCGTGCAGCGGATGTCGTCGTCTGGTGCTGCGAGGAGGCGCCGGGATTTGCGATCAACCCGGAGCGCCGGCAGGATCGGACCTTCGTCGGCAATATCACGGGCGCGATGGCGGCTTATGCGGAGGGTGCGCTCGGCCCGCCCGCGCTCAGCCTCGCCGAGGCGGATCATCTGATCGCCATCGGCTCGGATCGGATGATGAAGGCCGTGGGCGAGGCGCGCCAGGGCCGCCTTGTCCGATTCCTGAAGCCCGGCCTCACGGCGATCGGCTCGATCAACAGTCCGATGCAATGCATGATGAAGGAGATCTGCGCGCAATGTCTCCAGCCGCAGCGGGATCCGCTCAGCGGCGAGCAGAGCGTCGTGTTCAGTTGCTTCAACCAGGATCAGAGCCTGGATCGCGTCGATTTCGACGCCCTTGCGGAGCGCCTGGCGCAGAACAGCCTGGCGGAAAAAGTGAGCACGCTGTGGATCGACCGCGCGCTGAGAAGGCTCAACGCGCGTCCCGCCCTGGCGCGACGCGCGTGACGCGCGCGCGCTCTTGGCCGGCCCCGGGGTGAATGCGATAACAGCGCATGCGGCTCCTCCATCATCTCCCGCTTTCTCCCTATTCTCGCAAAGTGCGCCTGGTGATGGCCGAGAAGCGCCTGCCCTTCGAGCTCAGGCTCGAGCGGGTCTGGGAACGGCGCGCCGAATATCTCGAGCTCAATCCAACCGGCCAGGTGCCGACGCTGATCGACGAAGGGGGATTGGTGATCCCGGATTCAGGCGTGATCTGCGAGTATCTCGAAGAAGCCTATCCGGATACGCCGCTTCTGGGGCGGACGGCGGCGGAACGCGTCGAGGTCCGAAGGCTTGTCGCTTGGTTCGACGGCAAGTTCGCCGAGGAGGTGACGCGCAACCTGCTCGGCGAGAAGTTCATGAAGCAGCTCATGGGACGCGGCCAACCGGATGCCGGCGCGATCCGGCTTGGCTACGCGCAGCTTCGTGAGCATTTGAAGTACCTTGCATGGCTTGCCGAGAACCGGAAATGGCTGGCCGGGCCGACACTTTCACTCGCCGACTTCGCTGCGGCCGGTCATCTCTCGGCGCTCGATTTCGCGGGCGATGTCGAGTGGTCGGTCGCGCCCGGCGCGCGCGAATGGTATGCGAAAATGAAGTCCCGCCCGAGCTTCCGCGGCGTGCTGGCTGACCGCGTGCCGGGAGTGACACCCCCCGCCCATTACACGGATCTCGATTTCTGAAAGAGCCTTCTTTTTCTGAAGAAAAAGAAGCAAAAAGACTTTTCCCGTTTTCGCTGTTATCCGTTGTGAATCCGGAATGGTGTCGGCTCGGGAAAATGGGGAAAAGTTCTTTGGTTCTTTCTTTCAAGAAAGAACAGCCTTATTGCGGGCGATTCTGTGTTGCGGGCCGGTTTGACGGTGCGGCCACGCTTGGCTAGTACCTGCGATCAATGATGAGTGACTCACCCGAGCGGTCACCAGCCCCTCCGCTGTCATCGCGAGGAACGCCGCGCGCCTCCAGCGCGCGGCGTGACGTGGCGATCCCCTCCGTTGCCTGCACCAGTGGCCAACCCGGTCAGTCCATGCGATTCGAACCAAGGAAACGCTGGACTAGGTTTGCTCCATGAATTTGATCGTTCGGATCCCCGACGAGGTGACTGAGCGGCTGGCCGCAGAAGGTGGCGACCTCGAGCGCAAGGCCCTGGAAGCTCTGGTGCTGGAGGAGTTCCGTGCTGGCCGCCTGACCAAGGCCGAGTTGCGGCGCGCTCTCGGCTTCGAGGTCCTCGACGAACTGGATGGGTTTCTCAAGGCACACGGCGTATTCGAGAAGTACACGCTGGAGGAGCTCGATCGCGACCGGGAGGCTCTCGAGCGGTCCGAGGCGCTCGTCGCCCGGTTTCGGGCGTTTCGCACGGGTAAGACGCTGGGTTCGCTCGATCCAGCGGCACTGATTCGCGAAGGGCGCCGGTAACGCCACGGTGAGCGCTTGCGTTCTCGACGCATCCTCTGTTTTCCCTTGGCTTTTTCAGGACGAGGCTTCGGGTGAAGCTGATGCGCTGCTCGCCTTGGTTTGCAGGGAGGGCGCCGTTGTACCGTCGCTTTGGCCTGTCGAGATCGCCAACGGTCTCGGGATGGCAGAGCGCCGCAACCGGCTCTCCCGAACCGAACTCAGCAACGCGGTCGGTTTGTTGCAAGGCTTACCGCTCGTCGTCGAAGAAGCCCCGCCCGCCCGCATGTTCGGCGTAGTGCTGCATCTCATGCGCGTCCACGCTCTGACCGCGTATGACGCGGTGTATCTCGAACTCGCCATACGCACCGGTCTGCCGCTCGCCACCAACGATCAGGATTTGCGGAACGCCGCAGCAGCGGCCGGCATGTCATCGCCCAAGGCACCAGCCCCTTCGCTGTCATCAACTTAGATGTTGAGGGGCAGCGATGAGAGGGAAATGTGCCGCCATGCGGGCGCCGGTCAAGCACGATGCGCGTTGCGTACAAGCCGGCGGCCGAACCTTTCTGCACAATACTGCGCTGCCGGACTCGCAGTCCCTTTCTTCAATGTCATCGCGAGGAACGCCGCGCGCTGGAGGCGCGCGGCGTGACGTGGCGATCCCCTCCGTTGCCTGCACCAGTGGCCAACCCGGTCAGTCCATGCGATTCGAACCAAGGAAACGCTGGACTAGGTTTGCTCCATGAATTTGATCGTTCGGATCCCTGACGAGATGGCTGAGCGGCTGGCCGCAGAAGGTGGTGACCTCGAGCGCAAGGCCCTGGAAGCTCTGGTGCTGGAGGAGTTCCGTGCCGGCCGCCTGACCAAGGCCGAGTTGCGGCGCGCTCTCGGCTTCGAGGTCCTCAACGAACTGGATGGGTTTCTCAAGGCACACGGCGTGTTCGAGAAGTACTCGCTGGAGGAGCTCGATCGCGAGGTCGAGGCAGTGAAACGGCTCGGCTTCTGAGACCACGTGCGCGCTGTCGTCGCCGACACGGGACCGCTTCACTATCTCGTACTGATTGAGGCGATCGAGCTTCGGAGCCGCCGGTGCGCCTGACCGTCATGGGGCCCGGCTATTGCGGCGCGGCGGTGGCGCGTGCGGCGGCCGCAACGGGATTGGCCGTCGTTGCGGTCAGCCGCCTGCCGGAGCGACTGGCGCTGCCGGCGGAAATCGAGACCGTGCCCTTCGATCGCGCGGAAAAAGCGATCGCGGAGGCCACGCACCTCCTCTCCACCGCGCCGCCCGGCCCCACCGGCGACCCGGTGCTCGCCCGATACGCCGAGGCGATTGCTGCCGCCCCGCGGCTTGGCTGGATCGGCTACATCTCGTCGACCAGCGTGTACGGGGATCATGCCGGTGCAATGGTGGACGAGCAGACTCCGCCTCGCCCCACGTCCGAACGCGGGGCTGCCCGCCTCGCCGCCGAGCGGGCCTGGATGGCGGCGGCGGGTCGCCGGCCGCTCGATCTCTTTCGCGCCGCGGGCATCTATGGACCGGGCCGATCGGCGTTCGACCAGATCCGCGCCGGCAACGCGCGGCGGATTCTTTCACCGGGCCACGCTTTCTGCCGCATTCATCGCGACGACATCGTCCGCGCCGTGCTGGCGGCGATGAAGGCGCCGGGAGCTTGCGGGCGTGTGCTGAATCTTGCCGACGAGGAACCGGCGGAGAGCGCGGCGGTGCTGGAGGAAGCCGCGCGACTGCTCGGCGTTCCCGCCCCGCCGGCGATCCCGCTTGCGGAAGCCTGGCCAGGATTGAGCGCGATGGCGCAGAGCTTCTGGCGGGAACGCCGGCGGGTCTCGAGTGACATGACGCGCGCGATGCTTGGAGTCGAATGGCGCTATCCTGACTTTCGCGCAGGGCTAGCCGCCATTCTCCGCGAGGAGATCCGCAAGGGTTGAGGAAAGCAGGCGAAGATCCTGGGGCCGGGAGAGGCGATGCCCGCCATCCTTGATCAGTGTCAGGCGGACATCGGCTCCGGCAATCCGCTCGGCCGTCCGGAGCGAGGTCTCCCACGGCACGTCCTGATCCTGCTGGCCGTGCAGCAGCCTGACCGGGCAGGAGATCGGGATTGGCGCACCGAGCAGCAGATGCTTTCTACCCTCCTCGATCAGATGGCGCGTGATGATCAATGGCGGATCGGGGACGGTTTCGACCGTGAGCGAGCCCTCGCTCATGAGCCGGGCCTGCTCCGCCTGGGTCATCGCCTGCCACATCAGGGTTTCGGTGAAATCCGGTGCCGCCGCGATGCCGAGAAGTCCCGCCAGCCGCTCGGGCCGGCGCACCGCGACCAGAAGGGCGATCCAGCCGCCCATCGACGAGCCGACCAGGAGGAGCTTGCCCTCGGTCTGGCGATCGATGACGGTGAGCGTATCCTCCGCCCAGCGCCCGATCGAACCTTCGTCAAACCGCCCGTCGCTGCTGCCATGCCCCGAGTAATCGAAGCGCAGCAGGGCCGTTCCGCGGGCGGCGCAGAAGGCGGCGAGGTAGGTTGCCTTTTCACCCGCCATGTCGCTGCGGAATCCCGGCAGGAAGACGACGGTCGGGCCGCGTCCGGCTGCCTTGATCCACGCGAGTTCGACGCCGTCGCCGCGATCAAGCCGGCCCCGTTCCTCCATCCCCACTCTCCTCCGCTTCGATCGGCGCCGGTATATCGTGGATGATGCCGTCGGTCCTCTTGCGGTGAGGCGCATTCTCGTCATCAAGCTCGGCGCGCTGGGCGATTTTGTGCTGGCTTTCGGCCCTTTTGCCGCCATCCGCGCGGCGCACGAAGAGGCCGAGATCACGCTCCTGACCACGGCGCCCTTCGCCGGCCTGGCCGCGCGGGCGCCCTGGTTCGATCGGATCGAGATCGATCCCCGCGCACCCTGGTGGAACCTCTGGCAAAGCCTGCGCCTGACGCACAGGCTGAGGGGCTACGACTTCGTCTACGACCTCCAGACCTCCGCCCGCTCCGGCCATTATTTCCGCCTCGCGGGTCGCCCTTCGTGGTCGGGGGTGGCGCGCGGAGCCTCCCACCCGCACGCGAATCCGGGCCGCAACCGCATGCACACCTTCGAACGCCAGCGCGAGCAGCTTGGCCTCGCGGGGATCCGGCAATTCCCGGCCCCGGATTTGGGCTGGCTCGGAGGTGGAAAAGCGCGCTTCGAACCGCCCCGGCCCTATGCGCTGCTGGTTCCGGGCGCGGCGGCCCACCGGCCCGCCAAGCGCTGGCCGGCGGAGCGGTTCGGGGTCCTTGCCCGCCATCTCGGCCGACATGGACTGGCGCCCGTGCTGATCGGAGGGCCGGGTGAAGAGGGGCTCGGGCAGGCCATCAGGGCGGTCGCGCCGGAGACGATCGACCTGATCGGCAGGACGGAGCTTGCCGATCTCGGGCCGCTTGCCGCCGGCGCGAGCCTCGCGGTCGGCAATGACACCGGGCCGATGCATCTCGCCGCTTCTCTTGGCGTGCCGGCATTGGTCCTCTTCTCGGCCGCGAGCGACCCGGCCCTGACCGCGCCACGCGGCCCGGCCGGTGCGATCGTGCCCGTGCTCTCCGCGCCCACGCTCGCCGAACTTCCCGTGGAGCGGGTTGTCGCCGCACTTCCGGGGCGGCATAGAGCGGCGCTCCAACCGGAAAGTCCCCCCTGATGCCCGCCATTCGCCTCCCCGACGGCTCCGTCCGCCAGTTCGATTCGCCCGTGAGCGGTGAAGCCCTCGCCCGGGCGATTGGGCCCGGCCTGGCGCGCGCCGCGGTGGCGATGGTCGTTGCCAGCAGGCTCGTCGATCTCGCCACCCTGATCGAGACGGACGCCGAGGTGCGGTTCATCACCCGCGACGACCCCGAGGCCCTGCCCCTGATCCGTCACGATGCCGCGCACGTGCTGGCCGAGGCGGTGCAGGAGCTTTATCCCGGCACGCAGGTGACGATCGGCCCGGCGATCGAAAACGGCTTCTATTACGATTTCGCGCGCGAGCCGCCCTTCACGCCGGAAGACTTTCCGCCGATCGAGGCGAAGATGCGCGACATCGTCGCCGCCCGCGCCCCCTTCGTTCGCGAGGTCGTCGGGCGCGCGGACGCGATCGCCTTCTTCGAGGCCAAGGGTGAGCGATACAAGGCGGAAATCATCCGGGACCTGCCGGAGAGCGAAACGATCACCCTCTATCGGCAGGGCGGCTGGATCGATCTCTGCCGCGGCCCGCACATGCGCACCACCGGCGATGTCGGCACCGCTTTCAAGCTGATGCGCACGGCCGGCGCCTATTGGCGCGGCGATCATCGCAACCCGATGCTGTCGCGAATCTACGGCACCGCCTGGCGCAACCAGAAGGAGCTGGACGCCTATCTCGCGATGCTGGCCGAGGTCGAGCGGCGCGACCACCGCCGGCTCGGCAAGGAGATGGATCTGTTCCACTTGCAGGATGAAGCGGTTGGCAGCGTATTCTGGCATCCGCTCGGCTGGCGGCTCTATCGGACCATCGAATCCTACATCCGCCGCCGCCTCGACGCCGACGGGTACCAGGAAATACGCACGCCGCAGCTCGTCGATCGCAGTCTCTGGGAGGCATCCGGGCACTGGGAGAAGTTCGGCGCGCACATGTTCACCGCGCACGTCGAGGACGAGCACCGGACGCTGGCGCTCAAGCCGATGAACTGCCCCTGCCATGTGCAGATTTTCAACCAGCGGGTGCGCTCGTACCGCGAACTGCCGCTCCGGCTTGCCGAGTTCGGCTCCTGCCACCGTTACGAGCCTTCCGGTGCCTTGCACGGCATCATGCGGGTGCGCGCCTTCACCCAGGACGATGCGCATATCTTCTGCACCGAAGCCCAGATCGCGGCCGAGACGATCCGCTTCATGGCCCTGCTTTCCAAGGTTTATCACGATCTCGGCTTTCCCGCGTTCGAGGTGAAGTTCGCCGACCGGCCGACCGAGCGGGCCGGCACGGACGAGACCTGGGACCGCGCCGAGGCCGCGCTGCGCGAGGCGTGCGAAGCGGCGGGCGTGGCCTACGCGCTGAACCCCGGAGAGGGCGCCTTCTATGGCCCGAAGCTCGAATTTGCCCTCAAGGATGCGATCGGGCGGGAGTGGCAGTGCGGCACGCTGCAGGTCGATTTCGTGATGCCGGAGCGGCTTGACGCGGAGTACGTGGCCGAGGACGGCACCAGGCGCCGGCCGGTCATGCTGCATCGCGCCATCCTCGGCAGCTTCGAGCGGTTCATCGGCATCCTGATCGAGCAATATGCGGGCCGGCTGCCGCTCTGGCTCGCCCCCCTGCAGGCGGTGGTGACGACCATCGTCACCGATGCCGATGCCTATGCCACCGAGGTGGCCGCCGCCCTCGAGGCCGCCGGGCTGTCCACCCGCCTCGATACCCGGAACGAAAAGATCAACGCCAAAGTCCGGGAATGGAGCCTTCGCCACGTGCCGGTCCTGCTGGTCGTCGGGCGGCGCGAGGCCGCCTCGGGCACCGTGGTGCTGCGACGGCTGGGCGCGACGGAGCAGGAGGTGCTGGCGTTGCCGGACGCCGTGGCACGCCTTGCAGCCGAGGCGGAGCCACCCGATCTTTGCCGGTTTGCGGCTTGATTGTGGCCGTCGGGCGCGGCAACTATCCCGCGTGTCGTTTCGTGACTCTGATGCCAACCATGACAGGAGAGCGCCATCCCCAGACCACCATTGCCCGCTCCACCCACGCGCGAGGGCCCGCGCGTCAACGACGAGATCCGCGCCGAAAAGGTCCGGCTGATCGATGAGGCCGGCGAAATGCAAGGGGTCGTCTCCTTGCGCGAGGCCCTGAACCGGGCCACGGCGAGCGGCCTCGACCTTCTCGAGATCAGCCCGAATGCCGATCCGCCGGTCGTCAAGATTCTCGATTTCGGAAAGTTCAAATACGATCAGCAGAAGAAGAAGGCCGAGGCGCGAAAGAAACAGAAGGTCATCGAGATCAAGGAAATCAAGGTCCGCCCCAACATCGACGAGAATGATTACCAGGTGAAGCTGCGGGCCATGAAGTCGTTCATCGATGAGGGCGACAAGGTCAAGGTCACGCTCCGTTTCCGCGGCCGGGAGATGGCCCACCAGGAACTCGGCGTGAAGGTTCTCGAGCGCATCCGCTCCGACATGGAAACCGATACCAAGGTCGAGCAGATGCCGCGGATGGAGAACCGCCAGATGGTGATGGTGCTGAGCCCCCGCTGATCCTGGCGCCCGCTGATCCTGGCGACGGTGCGGGGCGGGCGTTTTCCGGTCCGGCTCTCGGTATTTGCCGATCGGGAGCCGCCCGCCCGCTGTTCCGGCGCTGTTATCAGCGAAACCCGGACCGTCGCCGGGCTGATGCCGTCGTTGCGACCGTCTGGCAGCCCGGGTCGGGCGCCTGCATAATGGCCCGGCGGGCAGAGCGTGCCGCGGGGGGAAATCTGATGGATTCCGGGCTGGAAGCCGCCCCTATCGGGCTCGAAAGCCGGTTCGTCGATCTCGACGTGCCGGTTCTGCTGTCGGGCATCCAGGCGCTGGTGCGCGTGCTGCTCGAGCAGGCCCGCCTCGATCGCGCGGCCGGGCACCGGACGGCCGGGCTCATCTCCGGCTATCGCGGCTCGCCGCTCGGCGGTGTCGATCTCGAGCTTTGGCACCAGGCGAAGCTGCTCAAGGCCAGCGGCATCCGCTTCCAGCCCGGCCTGAACGAGGACCTGGCGGCAACGATGCTCTGGGGCGCGCAGGAGATCGACGTCTTTCCGGGCAAGCGCGTCGATGGCGTGTTCGGCATGTGGTACGGCAAGGGGCCGGGCGTCGAACGCAGCGGCGATGCGCTGCACGCGGCAAATATCTTCGGCACCTCGCGGCTGGGCGGCGTGCTCGCGGTTTCCGGCGACGATCACGCCGCGCATTCCTCCACCTATCCGCACCAGACGGAGCCGGTCTTCCATTCGGCGATGATCCCGGTGCTGGTGCCGGCCGATGTCGGAGAGATTCTGGATTTCGGCCTGGCCGGGCTTGCCCTTTCGCGTTTCGCCGGTTGCTGGGCGGCGCTGAAGACGATCGCCGAGACGGCCGAGCAATCGGCAACCGTCATCATGCCATCGGTTCGTCAGTTCAGGGCACCGGATTTTCCGATCCCGCCGCACGGACTGAACTTCGACGTGCGTTTGCCGTGGCCTGAGCGCCGCGCCGAGCTGGAGCGCCGGCTGGTCGAGGAACGGCTGCCGGCGGCGGTGGCGTTCGCCGCTGCGAATGGGCTCGACCGGCTGATGGCGGGCAGCGAAGCGGCTTCCATTGGCCTCGTCACCATCGGCAAGGCGCATCATGATGCGATGCGCGCCTTGTGGATGCTCGGGCTTGCAGAGAGCCCCGAGATCGCCGTTTACAAGCTCGGGCTGGCCTGGCCGGTCAACGCCGAGGGGTTGAGAAAGTTCGCTGACGGCAAGCGCGGCATTCTCGTCGTCGAAGAGAAGCGCGGGCTGGTCGAGGGGCAGGTGCGCGACGCGCTCTACAATCTGCCGGCCGAACGGCGCCCGCTGGTCGGCGGCAAGCGCGACATCGACGATTCGCCGCTTCTGCCGGCGGTGATGGAGCTTTCGCCGGAGATCGTTGCCCCGCCGCTCGCCCGCTTCCTGCGCCGCCTCGGCATCGCGGTTGAAGACCCTCGCCTGCCGCCGCCATTCGAGCGGCCGGGCGGGCTGTTGGTGCGGCTGCCGACCTTCTGCGCCGGCTGTCCGCACAACACCTCGACCCGGCTGCCGGACGGGCGCTTTGCCTCGGCCGGCATCGGCTGCCACACCATGGTGATCGAAGGCTGGGGCCCCACCCGCACCTTCACGCACATGGGCGGCGAGGGCGTGACCTGGGCCGGACTGTCGTCCTTTGTCGAAACGCCGCACCTGTTCGCCAACATGGGCGACGGCACGTACCAGCACTCGGGCATTCTCGCGATCCGCCAGGCGGTCGCGGCCGGCGCCCCGATCACCTACAAGATTCTTTTCAATGACGCGGTGGCGATGACGGGCGGACAACCGGTGGAAGGCGGACCGACGGTCGTGCAGATCGCGCAGCAGCTTCACGCCGAGGGGGTGAAGAGAATCGCCGTGGTGGCGGACGACCCGGCCCGCCTGCCGCCGCCCGCGATGCTGCCGCGCGGCACGGTGCGCGAAGGCCGGGAAAGGCTCGAGGCGGTACAGAACGAACTCGGTGCAACCGAAGGCGTCAGCGTCATCATTTACGACCAGGTCTGCGCCACGGAAAAGCGCCGGCGGCGCAAGCGCGGCCTGCTGCCAGAGGCCACGCGCAGCGTGCTGATCAACGCGGATGTGTGCGAGAACTGCGGCGATTGCACGGCGCAGTCACACTGCATCGCGATCGAACCGGTCGAGACAGCGCAGGGGCGCAAGCGGCGCATCTCGCCCAATGCGTGCAATGCCGATTTCTCCTGCCTCAAGGGCTTCTGCCCGAGCTTCGTCACGATCGCGGGTGCGCATCCGGAACGCAAAGAAGCCGGGATCCTGGCGCGCGAGGCGGGGCTTGCGGCGGGCCTCGAAGAGGCGGCGTGGCAGGACGTGGCGCTGCCGTGGCGCGCGCTCTGCGCCGGGATCGGCGGTGGCGGCATCGTCACCACCGGCGCGATCCTGGCGATGGCCGCGCATCTCGAAGGCCGTGCCGTGCGGGCGCTCTCCTTCACCGGGCTCGCGCAGAAGAACGGCCCGGTCGTCTCGCACGTGCAGATCGCGCAGGCCGAGGGCGATCTCGATGTCGTGCGGATTCCGCGCGCCGGTGCGAATCTCATGCTCGCGGCGGATCTCGCGGTGGGTTCGAGCGGCGGCGTGCTGGATCGCTGCCGCAAGGATGCGGCGGTGATCGGGAATCTCGACCTTGTCGCGACGGCGGTCTTCCTCCGCGAGCGCGATCTTTCCATCGATGCGGAGCGCCATCGCCGC
>Ga0335075_10012083_pt1 | contig 13052 bp, 14 predicted proteins | sample Lox_Sample_24_FD_206723 | JGI IMG/M metagenome (GOLD analysis project Ga0335075, IMG submission 206723) | Soil microbial communities from Loxahatchee National Wildlife Refuge, Florida, United States - Lox_Sample_2.4 | ecosystem: Environmental > Terrestrial > Soil > Wetlands | place: USA... | reverse complement strand
TATTTGCTGCATGAAGCACAACCATCGCTTCACGAAGGCGCGATTCCCGTCTCGGGCGGGCTCATCTTCATGATCGCGAAGACTTCTGGTCGTCATAGGGGGGCCTACAGGGGGCGCTAATCTTCGACAATCAGTGATCAAACAAAACGCTCCGTTAACTCCTCGAATTAATTCCGCGCCAAATAAACCGTCGATAAACCATCGATAAACTCGCGGATAATCCGTGAAAGCGCCTGAAAAGCGATCGGAAAGCGTTCGTCGACGCCATAGACCGGCCCGGAATTGGCGTGAATATCGCCCCGGAATGCTTCCGCTAACACGAGAATCGCCCTGGATTCGCCCGATATCGCCCTGGATTCGCCCTGGATTCGGCCGGAATCGGGCCTTAAAGCCGTCGTGCAGCGCTGAATCCGGCGCTTAAAAGCTACGGTAACGTTCCGGTAAAGGTGCGGTGATATGGGGCGCGGTCGCTAAAGCCGCGAGCCCGTCAATACGGACCTGGCTGTTTACCGTCTCCGCGATATCAATCCGGGCATGACCGGCGTGCTTGTGGCAGTAGAAGCCGTGCTCTGATGACCTCAGCATAGGCTCTGTGCCCGCATACGGTGCAGGCACGTGAAGTGAGTACGATGAGGTAAGTCATGTCATGCTCGGGAGAGTACTTCTCTATGTCCAGTAGTATCCGCGGTGGTTTTTACGGAGGATTACCGGCCCGACTGGCAGTTTCCAGCCTTTCAGCATGACCAGCAAGCTTGTAGCTGCTCGGCCGCTGAGGTCGAATTGTCCTTTGCCGTTTTCGTTAGTGTAGCCGATCTTGACGAGTGTCTGTCCGGGGTAGTCTGATTGTCTTTCCCTTACGCTCGTTATGGTGATGGGCTTGCTTAGGATGTCGTTTACCGATCGTAGGGGGTTAGCGGCGTCGTTGATCTGCTCTACTGTGTAGCTCTCTAGTATTTTCGCTACGTCGACAGTTGTACGATGCTCTTGTGTAGTCATTATCTTTACCTCATTTTCAGGGCTTCTCTGATCCCCATGCTCACGGGACCATCGGGAGTAACGGATTCGTCCCACATGTCCTCTTCAGCGCCGAATCGCTTATCATACGGCGTTGATTCAGGCCATTCGAGATGATCCCACGGCCGGGACCTCCATACGCCGTATTTGTCGTCGTAGTACAGCTCCGGGCATCGTTTAACAGACGGTTCTGAGTCTTGTCTCAGCGTTTTGCCCGATGTCACCTTCCCAGCGAGAGCCTTATATTTAGCCTCATTCTTGCTGGTTTCGGTCATAGCCAGGGCTTGCTTGACGGATGTTTGCATGAATCCAGCCTGGAATTGAGCCGTTGGCCATTCGTTCCTTACCGGATTCGAGTCGAATCGTTCGCTCACGAACGTTCCATTCTCATCCCATTTCCCGAACTTCTCGTCTATCTCTCGGATAGACGCCGAGAAGTAGCGGGCATTAACCCCGCGCGACTTGAACCTAGGAGAAATTCCCGCTTCGATATCCGCGCGTGTCTTATCATCCCAGTAGACACCCGGCTTGAACTGCGTGAGATTGACTTTCTCTTCCTTCCCCCACCAGCCTAGCCGGGTATCCTTACCCCCTTGACGCTCAATCTCGGCGTCGATACCAGGATGAGGAGTCAGGAAGTAAACCCCGTCAGTTGCCACCATAGATACCGCGCGTGTCCTATCCGGGTGAGTGGCTATAGCTTCGAGTACCAGTGTCCGGCATCCGCTGGTGACCAGGGATGCATAAACAGGGTTACCGAAAACCGGGTCGCCAACCGATTGTGCGAATTTACCGTAAGCTGAGTTGAATGTGAGTTTGAGCGACTTACCGTGTGGCGTGTGCTTCCCTACCGCTAGCCTTTCCTCATACAGTTCTGAGATCATGGCGAGCGGTCGTGGATGAGTACACGGGTGATGTTCTATCCATTCCTGATATTCTATCCGGTCGACGAGCCCGGCATGAATAGATGCGTCTATCTCGTGTTGTCCGTACCAGCCGTGAACGTAATGAGGCCGGACGATCTGACCGTCCGGTCTCCGGTACGGTAGCGGACCCATGAACGGGTCACTTCCCCATACCCTGACATGACATTCTCTGATTACGGGGTTATCTACGACCGTATTCCGGTCTGTGAGCCACGAATGATCCAGAGTCGTTTTAGGTGTCCCGTACCCGGTCACGTACCGGCCTTCATTACAGAAACATGGAAGCCGGGAGATTACATACGGGTACGCGCTATTCAGGTCGTACTCATAGGTGATTCCTGGCAAATGACCGTGAACGGTTATCTCAAACCATCCGCCGTAGTATGAGGCAACGAAAGCGTCATACGCTGTTTTCTTAACCATCTTGCCTGCCAGCTCTCCGAACCGAGCCGGATTAGCAGGGTACTTATAATCCCACCAGCGCCAGTCCAGGCGCTTCCTGACATTTTCCGTGATGTCCTTAACCGCGGGGGTCTTAACAGTCATCCACCGCTGGGCTACCTGGCCCGGCCCGAACCATTGTTTCTTGTCCAGCCGGACACCAGTCCGTGTGAAGCCGTCATTGAGCCGTGCCAGAAGCCGAGCGAGTACTTTATTCTCAAGCACGTTGTATGCCCGCATGTTATCGTCTAGCTCAGCGTGTGACCGGTTTTCCTTGCCTGTCAGAAGCTGGTCATATTCTGCTTGCGTGATGATCGGGTGTATCCATTCGGCTGGGTCAACCGCGCTCAGTAGCGATGTCTGGAAGAACGGCCCGGCGTCACAGATGTACATGAACGGAACGTAGTCTTTACTTCCCGAATCTTGCCAGGGACATTTGCACTCCTGAATTTCGCACGAGCACATTTTAGGCCGGAGTTTGATTCGCAAGCCGTTGCCCATCATGTCGAATTGCCAACCCCGGTATTCGACTGGGAAAGGAGTATGGTTGTCTCCCGACCGGTTACGTACCCGCTTCGATGCGTTAAACAGCATAGCGGCGCGCTCGCGTGGCAGCAGCCGTAGCCACATGTTGAAGTCATATCCGAGATAGAAACCGGCGAAAACTGCGTCTGGTGACTTCTTGAACTGCTCATAAAGGAATGAGAATATCTCTGTGATGTCCGTAACGCCATCCGGCCACTCAACCTGAGCGTCACCAACTCCTAGCAGAACATAGACATGCGGGTGGCTGACGTACTTGGAGTGCCCGCACATACAAGGTGAATCGTCATCGTACGGATTAACAGGCTTGAACCTGGCGCATGAACAGCCGTCACGCTTGCATCTGCCCTGGATTCCTTCGCCGTCGACGCTGATAAAGTTGCGGATATTATTGGTGCGCTTAGAGTCCCTGAGAGTATGCCCGTTACTGTGCGACCTGGTATGAATCTCACAGTACTTTTGCCTAGACGTGCGCTTGTCGAATGTCTCGTTACATCCTGCCTTAGCGCATACCGGGACCTTAACCAAAGTTCCCACTGTTACCCCCGTGATACCATAGGAAGTTGTGCCACTTGCCGTTATTGTCTATGTATCCCAGATCAGCGACATTCAGCCCTAGCACGTCCGCTACCCCGTACGCATCGGCTGGTATAGCCGACTCGTTACCTTTATTCGACTGAATTTCCGCCCACAAGCGTAGTTCTTCCGGCGTCATGTTAGCGATTCTCAGAAGCAGATCGGGATTATCTGCGTGAGCCAGATTGAAAATGGCCTCGTAATTACTGAATTTTACGTTTCCAGGACCCCCGAACGTTGCATCTATATTCTGCCGCGCTGCTTCCCGCAAGGTGTACAAATCCACCACGGAGCCGTTAGGCGGAAGCGGATTCGCTTCCCGAATCCTCCTAAGCCTCTGCTGATAAGCACGGCCCGCCGAGCTACGCTCATAAGTACCCGTACGGATTTCACGTGCTAGCCGTCGCTGAGCTGCCCGGCGTTGCGCGCCGGGATCGGGGTAGCCGGGAGGCGTATACCCTCCGCCCGGCTCTGGCGGAGGCGAAGGCTGCCCGCCGAAACGAGAACGACGAGGGGGCATAACCTCGCACCTGCCCGCCGCGAGAGATCACGCCGGATCGCGTCAAGCGTGGCGACGAGCTTCGCGTCCGTCTCGATCGCCTCGCCGGGCAGCGCGGCCGACACGTTCGCCGCGTCGATCATGAGCGCGGCGGTTACCCGCTGGCAGATCACATCCTTCGTGTCATCGTCCGTGACGTCGTAGAACGAGCACACCGACTTCTCGATATCGTCGGCTCGCTGGGCGATCTCGCGGAGCTGGCCGGGGGTTGCCAGGTGGGCAGCCCAGGTCAGCGCCGAATCAGAATCAGCGGCATGCACCCAGCTATTAACCGCACGGGTGAGCTGGCGGGTGCTGCGGCGGGTGCCGTTGCGCCTCTGCTGCTTCGCCCTGGTCGCGGAGGTCATCACGACCACGCCCTAGACGAGAGTGTAACACCGACGTTTGCGCAGGTCAGAAGCGTGCAGTGCTGCGGGTGGAGCGGAGAGGAACGGAGTGTTGCGGCTTTGGCCTGAATTGGCGTAGTGCTGCACTGTGGGGGTATAATGAACACTGTAGGTTCCTTTCGGAACAGTTATCGGATAACCCCGAGCTAGTCAAAGACCTAACGCCCGCCCGGCCTAGAGACTTGGTAGCTCGGGGTTTTCCTATTGGGTCATGATTACCTTGCGCGGTCGTCCTTGTGGCGGGACGAATCGCTCATCTTCGGCGTCTTTCTTGTCCCATCCGGCCATCATGGCGAGTCCGGCGCGTACTGCCTGAGACTTGTTACGGACGTCCGCCAGCTCGGAATCAATATCACCGATCCATCCGCCGACGTTGTATGTAGCGTCACGGGAAAGGCTGCCGACCGTTTTAGCGTTACTGCGACGTTCCATGCTCTCTAGCGCTTTATCGATGTCTCCGGTTACGAACATCGTGATAGCAGCGCGGATAAGTGAGCTGATACCCGTAGAGGCTGGCAGTCCGGCATTAAGCGCCGCTGTCCGGGCTAGTCCGCCCGGTACGATAGCCCGGATACTCTGTGCCATTAGTCATCACTCTCTGTATAAATCCTCATGGGTCATTGAGGTTTTTCTCTCTGCCTGTAGTCTACCCACGACCACACTCGACCACACACGGCGGGCGTTCTCACTCAGTGATAATCGCTGGTCAGAGGCATGGAGGACACGAGAATGTGACGTAGCTCACACTTGACAGATCGCGGCTGGTGTGCTAGGTGACGGAGCGTAGGGGTAACGGTTACTCAGACCGTACGACCCCCCGTAATTATTCGTGTAATTTCCGTGCTCAGAAATGCTGATTCTGATAGACTATTGTCCGTATAACTGAAAACGAGCCCGGCCAGCGTTGGCGCGCTAACCGGGCTCTGACCACCGACAGAGAGTGAGCCTCTGTGATGGGTGCCCCGAGCATATCCCTTCCCCCGTCCGTTGACCTCGCCGCATGGCAGGCAGTACCAGCCGACAGCTCTGTACTCGTAGCGGACGGCCACGACATTCGCCTGGTGGTACGCGGCGGCCAGCTCCAGATCACGGACGGCCCGCCTAAGCAGCCGAGAATCCGCACGATCGCCAAGGTTCCCCGCACCGTTGAGCGCGTGCTGATCCTCGCCGGTCACGGCATGCTGACCGTGGAAGCGGTTCGCTGGCTCGCATGGGCGAAAATCCCGTGGACGGTATTCGACACGGAAACCGGCGACAGCATCGCCACGACCGGCCCGGCTGGTGCCCCGGACGCGAGACTACTCCGCGCGCAAGCGATAGCCGCGATGACTCCCGCCGCGCTCGAAATCGCCCGGCTGCTCCTGGTCGCCAAACTACGCGGGCAAGCCGGTGTCATAGACAAGTATCTCGCCGCGCCGGACGTATCCGCGTTCATCCTGAACCGCGCTGGTGAGCTAGACCGCGGGGTCCAGCTTTCAGCGTTCAGCGGGCTAGAAGGTCGCGCCGCTGACCTCTACTGGCAAACATGGACCGATCGTGTCGCTGTCCCGTTCAGTCCCGATGACATGCTGAGGGTTCCCGCGCACTGGCTGAACTTCGCCCGTCGGAAATCTCTGAGCGGGGCACAACCACCGAATAAAGACGCAACCGATCCGGTGAACGCGGTACTGAATTACCTGTACCGCGTCGGCGAGACCGAAACCGTACGCGCCTGCCACGCCTACGGGCTATCCCCCGTACTCGGAATCTCCCACACTGACCAGCCCGGACGCGATTCGATGGCGCTGGACCTCCTTGAAGTGATCCGTCCAGCGTGCGACGCTATCGCCCTGGAACTCTTCGCCCCAGACGGGGTAATCCCCTACGCCGGTAACAAGCCCGCATACTTTGACCGGCGCTGGCTAGCCGAGACACGCGACGGGACATGCCGTCTCGTCGCGCCGCTGACTCACCAGCTCGCCAGCCACGCGGCGGAACTCGGCGCGCTCGTCATGCCGTACGCGCGGGAGGTCGCCGCGATCCTCGCCCGGAACGCGGACGGCGTAGTAACCGTCCCGCGCGTAGCCGGTGTCCAGCGGCTAGGCGGAGACAAACGCCAGCACAGCTATCCAGCCGCGCGACTGAAGCCAGGCGCCACTATTACCGACGTGATACCTGATCCGGTCTGGCAGCAGATCAAACCGCTACTGCCAGTACCGGACAAGCCGAAACGCGGCCCGCACTATTCAGCCACGCCGCGCCAGATAGCCGCGTGCCTCACCATCCGCTATGTTCTGCGCTGCCCGTGGAAAGACGTTCCGATGGGCTCAATGGTCACCGTCGAACGGTGGCGGAAGATGTGGGACGAGACCGGCACGTGGGATAAGGCACGGGAGATCATCGAGGCACACGGACATCTCGCCGCGCTAGCTGAATGACTAACCTACGGAACCGTAACCTACGCTCCCGTAAGTTACTGGCCTGGCTCGGCTGGCCACCTATCCGGCGACGTCACCACCATCCCTATACCGGGCACCGTGGCGAGGTAGCCGCGTTCGGACAGCCAGGCGTGAGCCTTACCCGCCGTCGCCCTTGCGATCCCGAACCGCTGATAAAGCTGCACTTGCGACGGAACCGGCTTGCCCGGTTCCCAGGTGCCGGCGCGTATCTCGGATTCGAGTATGAGCGCGACCTGGACGTACCGGGGCACCCCGGACAAGTCATCAAGATCATCGCTCACCCTGCACACCCTAGGTGACCAGGGTATCTAAGCTGACTTCAGACGGCCCTTGGTCGCCTAGGTGCCCTAGGGGCACTACACTTGATGTAAGCCGGACGGGCGGGTTTCCCGACAGGTCTCCCCGCCCGTCCGGCGCGAACAGACCGGAGACCTGTCGGGAAATCGAGACCTGTCACACATGAGCACCTACCAGGCACGTCACGCCGGAATAGCCGCGCTAGAAGAAATAGCAGCGATGCAAGCCCGGCCCAGAATCACCGTACTAATTCCCGCGCACAATGAGGCCGCGACTATCGCGGCCACTATCAATTCTCTCCGCGCACAATCCCTTCCGCCCGATTCGGTAACCGTCGTATGCGATAACTGTGACGACGATACGGAGCTGATAGCCCGGAGAATGGGCGTTGGCGTGTTCGTCACTACCGGGAACCGCGCACGTAAGGCAGGCGCGCTTAACCAGGCGCTAGCTCGGATTCTCCGCTATCTAGACGAGAGCGATTATCTGCTGGCGATGGATGCCGACTCGTCATTGTCTCCCCGCTGGCTGGAAACAGCCGTGAAGGTACTTCGTACCGATAGGCGCGTCGGTGCGATATGCGGCGTGTTCCTCGGAGAACCGGGAAACGGCCTCATCGGCCAGGTACAACGGAACGAATACCAGCGGTACGCGCGTATCATCCGCCGACGCTGGCAGGCGCTTGTCCTATCCGGTACGGGCACGCTGTTCCGTGTCCGGGTACTCCGCGAGATCGCCAGCCAGCGCGGCCGGTCGCTGCCCGGAATCCCCGGCCGCTGCTACTCCGAAGCATCCATCACCGAAGATGACGAAATCACGCTGGCCGTTAAAACTCTCGGCTGGCGCTGCCTCTGCCCTGCCGGATGCGAAACGGTCACTGAGGTAATGCCCACGTGGCGGGCGTTGTGGAAGCAGCGGATGAGATGGCAGAAAGGGACGCTCAGTGATCTTAGCTCTTACGGGATGACTCGGGTCACTGGCTGGTATTGGCTGAGGCAAGCCGGGCTCTACGGCGGATTCGCGCTCTCATTCGCCGTGCTTCTCGTCATGCTCGCCGCTACCGCTGTTCATCCCGGAGTCAGCATCCCGTGGGCTGCCGCGATTCTCGGCTTCACGGCTATCGAGCGGACTTGGACGGTTCGCCGGGCAGGCTGGCGAGGCATGCTGTGTGCTCTCATCCTGATTCCCGAAATGTTCTACGCATTCTGGCAGGCGTGGCTATTCGCTGCCGCTGCCCGCGCGGCTATCGCTCGCCGCGAAATCGAATGGGGACATCTGCTCAGAGAGGAGGTCACCCGCGATGCTCCGGTCGCTGTTCCTATCGGGCGGTAGTGCGTGGCTATTCGTCCGAGCTGTTACGCTCCTGTTCGTCTTTATCGCCGCGTCTAGGCTGCTGCCCGGCCCCGACCGGCAGGTACCCGGATACCGGCCTCATCCGGTACGTACAGGAATGCGTTACGGGCTCAATGTCGCTATTACCGCCGCGCTCATAACCGGATGTGCTTCACGCACCATCACCGATCCGCCGTCACCCGGAATTACCGGCATCGTAACCAATAACCTCACCGCATTCGATGCCGCATGCTCATGTCACCCGCAATCCGCGGTTCGCTATCTACAGTGGCAGCAGGCATTCCCGGAAAACAGCATGCGGACTGTTACCGCCCTGAACGCTGAACCTCTCATCGAGCTAGAACCGTCCGGTGTCAGCCTGGCAGAGATATCAGCCGGGCGCTACGACACGTGGCTTAGCAGCATCGCCCGTGATGTTGTCGGGCTTAACTCCCCGGTGCTTATGTCGTTCGCACCGGAAGCAAACGGCAACTGGTATTCGTGGGGTAAAGGCCGGTCGACGGCTTCCGCTGAGGTCGCCGCGTGGCGACACGTCGTCACTGTGTTCCGCCGTTCAGGCGCGGATAACGCTCAGTGGATATGGATCGTTAACCAGCTCTGGCCAGGATCGGCCGCGCTTCCGCCACTATGGCCAGGCTCGGCGTACGTGAACATGACCGGCATCGACGGCTATTTCCGTGTCCCGTCCGACACGTTCAAATCGGTATTCGGGCCGACGATTACGGAACTGCGGAAGATCAGCAGCCGGCCCGTGCTGATTACTGAAACGTCCGCGCGGCCCGTTGCCGGGCAGACTCGCGCGCTCACGGAAATATCCGCTGGGATACGCCGTGACCGGCTAGCCGGATTCATATGGTTCGACATCAGCAAGCCTGGTAACGGCCCGGCTTACGGTGCATGGGCTCTGACCGGACAGGCACTTACGGATTACAGCCAGATAGCCAGATAGGGAGGATTATTCTCTGACGCCGCATACAACGATCGGACAGATAATCAGCATTATTTCATAGGAGTCTCTGAATGGGACCATCACGAAACCCGCCAGAGCCGTCGTTGTCTTGGGCGGAAACCCAGCAGCAACGCCTGGAACGTGAACTACCCGGTGACTGGCGGACCTGGTATGTCCGCCATTCGTGGGGGATTTCATGGCATGCGATGCCACCCGGAGCGAACCGTGCAGCCGTCACCAGCGACACGCCTGACGGGCTTCTCGAAATGATCGGCTCTCCCCCGTCGTGGCTGCCGGAAGCTATCGAGCGGACCCGTAAGGCGCTGACGGAGATGCCGGAACACTGGATATCCGAACGCGCGGCCCTGATGGTACAGCTTGAATCGCTGGAACGTCAGCAACGGGAAACCGGCAACCACTAGAATTACCAGGAAGCCCGTGCCGAGACCACCCCTCTCGGTACGGGCTTTCTCGTGCCGGCTACCGGTTTCGCATCTGACGTTTCTTGCTCCGCTAAACCTGACTGCTCAGAGAGCGGGCTGATTCCATGAGCCGTCTCACAGCGGGTGTGATCATCTGGGTTATTCCGTATCCGCCCGGCTGTTCCTCGTACGGTCTGGCTACCGCGCCCGCTGATGTCTCCGTCATCGCGTGCAGAGCGCACAAGAGCCGCTGACGCGGGCCGAGTGCTCCGCCGTGGACTAGGTAGAGCTGCGGCGTTGAGAATCCCTTAGCCCGGCCGCAGAACTGGCAGGCCGGTTCGCGGCGTTTCCGACCGCGCGGCGCACGGTACTTAACGACCGGCTCGGGCTCTGGTTCGGGCTCGGGCTCGGGCTCGGGAGGTAGCGCGGGGACTTCGCCAGCCGCGTAAAGCCTCAGCGTTCTCGTCCCGCCCGGCCCGTCCGTCACCACATACTCGAACGGCGGATGATCAGCGCGGAACTCCGGTTCGTCGCAAATCTCAGCGACCGTTGAGACCAGGGCGGGCGATCCGCTTATCTGTCGCGGGTGGCCCATGACCGCTGCCGAAACAGCGTCCGATGTCTTCCCGATCAAGCGGATTAGTTCCTTGTCACTGTCGAGTACGTCTCCGTCTCCGTCGTCTCCGTCGCCGTCATCATGACGGAGATCGACGCCAGCTCCGACGCCGAGTTCGTGTTCATCGTCTTCGTCGTCAGCGCCGGTTGCCTCCCGTACCGGTTCCGGGGCGCGGCGGATCCGGGGCACTGGTACCGGGGCACGCGGCGCGGGCAGCTCGCGGCGCGGCGCGGGTTCCAGGCCGTAACCCTCTTTAGCGTCTCTTGAGCGCACGGCCCGCACCATGCCAGCGCTCACAGCTACGCCAAAGCGGCGCTTGATCTCTGCGGCTATTTCACCCGCCGCGACGTCGCCAAGTTCCCGCACCACTACGCGGATGTAATCGCTCTTGTTCATATTGTCTGCGACACTCCGTTCGTGAGACCCATCCCGCGGTCTCTGGCCGTCATGCTGCCTCGCTTTCAAGCGCCGCTAGATACTGCCTGCCGATGTATTCGGTGTAATCAGGCGGGATAGCTTCAACGACGCCGTTCAGGTTGTCGGCTGCCCACGGAACCCCGAGATATTCAGCGGCAGTACGAATCCATCGCTTACTATGGTGGCCGTTCCTGCCCGTGACAGTCATAAACGGGCGTTCTGGGGTCGGAAGGTAGCTATTCCGCTGGACCAGGGCGACATGTCTCGGATGAACTAGCCGTGTCACGGGAAAACTGACCTCAAACGCACGATGCCGGTAGAGTTTCAGCCCGAACATGGTTCCGCAGAGGATTACGGGCCGGTTTAGGCTGTACTTAGCATCTTCTACATTCTCGATCACGTACGACTTTCCCGACGCGCGAAGCTGATCACATGCCCGCGTTAGCAGATCGTCATCATACCAGAGCATTTCAGCCGGATTATTCCGGCTAGCCCGTGAATAATACTGACATGGCGGGCTAGCGTGAATCAGATCGTATTCGTGACCGTGGTCGTGCAAGTACGCGAACGCATCGGAGCGGATGAACGGAAACGGGTAGGACGACTGAGCTTCAATGTCTACGCCAGTCACAGCGAAACCGGCACGGAAATAACCCATACCCGCGCCGCCAGCTCCGCAGAACAAATCAAGCAACCTCAACTGTGTCATTGCCGCGGTCTCCCCGCCGTTGACATCATGTCCGCGATGCTCCGTTCGATGACGTCACGCGGTCTCCGATCCTGGCACGCACCCGCCGCGCCGTGGATTCACTGACGCCAAGTTCGGTCGCCAGCTCCGCGAAACTGACGTCAGGATTCGCTGTTACTACCATCAGCGCTAGCGAGTCCTGGTCGGCCTGGCGGGCTAGCCTGCTAGGTGAGACGATCTCGCGGCGGGTGGTGGCATCAGATTCGGTCCCGTCGTCCGCTGCGACGTCAAGTTCACTCTCAATGTCCGACAGGAACGCACGTTCGTACAGCCGTTCCCTGACACGTCGTGCTGTCCGCTCTGACACACTAAGGACTTTGGCCAATTCGCCAAATGACATGTCCGGGTTGGCCGTCAAAGCGGTCATCGCGGCCTGATCCTGTTCTGCCATTTTGACTTGTCGTGTCAAGCCCGGCGTAGTGACACGCGGCGTGGTGATACGGGGCTTACCTTGCTTACTGAAAATTTCCGGGTCTATTCCATTAGCCTCATTCACTGCGCCAGTCTGCGATACGTGTCTGTCAACAGTGTCCAGAATGAGATTCGCGGCATCAAGTCCGTAATACTCCCGGCCCCTAACAGGCTTGTATCCGGCAGATTCACAGGCTTCCAAGACACCATACTCTATTGCTGAGGCCATGCCAGCAGGCAAGTTCCGGAACAAGCGTATACAGTTCGGATAGCCGTCAGCTTTATGAGTATTAAGACGTGCTGTGCCGTCGCCATGCGTGATACCGACTTTTACGCCTTTTCCTCCTGTCACTACATATAGCACATCGTGTTTTGACCACCACGTCAAATCTGACAGTGGCGTCTGTCGTGACATGCCGATGGCGATTTCGGCGGACACGATGAACGCTGCCGCTGGCCACCCGGCTATGACGGCACCGACCGGTCCGTGGGCGAGACCTGACGTCACGTTCGCGCCGATCGTCGCCATGACGCCGAGGATAAGTCCGGCCCTGGCGAGGCTGCCGCTGGTGACGCCGGTACGCGCTGAGCGGAGCATGGCGAGGCTTGACGTTGCAACGAGCCCGTCAACGGATAGCGGCATTAGATACGCGGCTGCTGGCGGCTGGCCGTATTTGAGTGCCAGCCCGGATATGTGCAGGAATGAAACCGTGGCAGCGATACCGGCAACTATGAGTACGGCGGTAGCGGTCAGCACGCGGTAATAGTCGCGCCCTGGTTTCAATGGCTATGATCCCTTCCTGGTGAGCTGGCTTCCGTACATCGAATCTGTCGTGTCTGCCTATCGCCATTGGATATGAGCGAAACTCAGGTCAGCCAATTGGCATCAACTCTATATAAGAGTTGATGCCTACCGCCCACGTGTCGCCGCTGGTCGCCTCTTGACCGCGAACGTT
>Ga0335075_10012082_pt1 | contig 13053 bp, 13 predicted proteins | sample Lox_Sample_24_FD_206723 | JGI IMG/M metagenome (GOLD analysis project Ga0335075, IMG submission 206723) | Soil microbial communities from Loxahatchee National Wildlife Refuge, Florida, United States - Lox_Sample_2.4 | ecosystem: Environmental > Terrestrial > Soil > Wetlands | place: USA... | reverse complement strand
ACAGGTTACGGCGGCGGGCTTGACCGCAAGCGGTTCCTGCTGGACCTCGAGTCCGCGAGGAGCTAGCAGGAAGGCAGGAACTGCCATCTGTCGCGAAGACGGGGCCGACCGCGTTGGCAATCTCGCGGCCGGCCTCCCTCGGCGCACCGCATCGCGAGCTAGGAGGCCCGGGCATCGGCATTCAACTAGCTACAGTCAAGTAGCGGTCATTTATCAGGCGTACGGGAACATCAGAGTTACGGTAAGTCGTGGCCTCGGTCAGTCATGGCTGCCGAGCCCGATAGCACGCTGACCCAGCCAGGGTCCAGATCGAAGAGGCCATGCGCGACCTTGCCTACCGGCCGGAGGAGTTCAGCAGCTTCGTTGGCCGCACTGCGGAGATCAACGAGCTGCGCCAGCTGATGCGCGCGATGCGCGAGCTAACCCTGTGCGGAGCAGGCGGCATCGGCAAAACGAGGCTGGCCTTGCGGCTGCTGGCTGCGATAGCCGCCGACTTCCCCGACGGCGCGTGGTTCGTGGAGCTAGGCGAGGTGCGCCAGCCGGAGCACGTTGTCGCCCGGATAGCCGCAGTTGCCGGAGTCCACGAAGAACGAGGCAGGCCGCTGCTTGACACGCTGGCTGATTCGCTGCGGCACCGCCGTGCGGTTCTCGTGCTGGACAACTGCGAACACCTGGTGAACGAGTGCGCCGTCGTGTGCAAGCACCTGCTGGCCAGCTCGCCAGGCTTGCAGATGATCTGCACGAGCCGGGAGCCACTGCGCGTGGCAGCTGAGGCCGTCTGGCAGGTGCCGCCGCTCGCCCGCCCTCCGGCTGTACCGCCGCCGGGCGACGCCGGCGGCCTAGCAGACCTCCGTGACTTCGACGCGATCCGGCTCTTCGCCACGCGGGCCGCAGCGGCAGCGCCCGGCTTCACGCTCGGACCGGCCAACGCGGCGGCCGTAACAAAGATCTGCCAGGCGCTCGATGGCCTGCCACTCGCGATCGAACTCGCCGCGGCCTGGGTCCGCGTGCTGTCGGTCGATCAGATCGCCGCCCGGCTCGACCGAAGGCTCGCGCTGCTGACCAGCGCCGACCGGAGCGTGCCGGCCCGCCAGCAGACGCTACGGGCCACCTTTGACTGGAGCTACGACTTGCTCTCCGGCCCAGAGCAGACCATGCTGCGCCGGTTGTCGGTATTCCCGAGCCTGTCGCTGGACATGGCCGAGCAGGTCTGCGCCGACGACAGCCTGCCCGCGGCGGACATCGTGGACCTCCTCACCGCGCTGGCCGACAAGTCGCTGATCGAGCTGGAGCCGGAAGTACTCGGCCAGGCCCGGTACCGGCTGCTGGAGACGGTGCGGGAGTACGCAGCAGGCTGGCTGGCGCTGGCCGGCGAGACGGCCGTCATGGAACGCCGGCTCCGCCAGTACACGCTGCGCGAGACGGAGAAGGCCGCAGCGGTCAGCATGGCCCTGGAGCCCGGTCCCTGGTCGGCCACGGTGGACGCGATCCGGCGATTCGAGGTCGAGGCACCAGTCATCTACGAGGTCCTTGGCAACTGCCTGGCGGAAGGCGATGCCGAGACAGGGCTCCGGATCTGCTCGGGGGCCCGGCTGGTGTGGATCGTGCATGGCACATTCGCCGAAGGCGCAGGGTGGATCGACAAGTTCCTTACGCTTCCGGAGGCCGCGGCGGTCCCCGGCTCCGTGCGTGGCAGAGCGCTGGTCAGCCGTGCACAGCTCGCCATGGCGGCCGGATCCCCGATGGCGGAAGAGCAGGCGACCGCCGGCCTGGAGCTGTGCTGGGCAGCCGGCGAGCCGTTCTGGGTCGCGGCCGCTCTCAACCTGCTGACCGAGATTGCGCTGCACGCCGGCCACCCAGACGAGGCGGCAGAACGGGCTGACGAGGCGCTGCGGGTCGCGCGCTCAGCCGGTGACCGCTGGAACGAGGGCTATGCCCAAGGCACCATGGCCGCGATCGAGGGGTACCGGGGCAACTTCCGTGCCTCGCAGCGGCTCGCCGAGCAAGCACTGCTGCTCATGCGCGAGATCCAGCAGTTCTGGGGCGCTGCGCGCATGCTGCTCGGGCTCGGCGACTTGGCGCGGCAGCGCGGTGAGCACGGCGCAGCGCGGCAGTACTACCTGGAGGCGCTCGCGGTCTTGCGCGAAGTCGACGCCAGGCCGGAGATCGCCCGGTGCCTGGCGGGCCTCGGCCGGATCGCGCTCGACCAGTGGGACCTAGTGTCGGCGCGCCAGCACCTGACGGAAAGCTTGCGGCTCAGCTATGCGTCGGGCAGCCGCACAGGGATGGCGCGAGGCCTTGAAGCGCTGGCCGGCCTTTCGGTGATGGAGGGCAACCCCGCAGTCAGCGTGCAGCTGGCAGGGGCTATGACGGCCTTGCGGGCACAGGCGCACCTGCCGCCGGTGCGCGGCGCCCGGACCCAGCGCTTCCTGGACGCGGCAGCGGAGCTGGGCGAGCACGCCATCCGCATGCTCTGGGCGCAGGGCGAGGCTATGACACCGGCCGAGGCGGTGCGGCTGGCCCTGGGCGCGGACGCTGTCATCGCTGGTGGCACCGCAGCTGGCGCGGCGGCGACCGCTCCGGCAACAACCGGCGCTGCCGCGGCCACCTCTGCGGCGGCTGGCGCCGCAACGGCCAGCCCTGCCCCGGTCAGCACTGCCCCCGGCGGGCCGGCCACCGCGCTTACCCAGCGAGAGCACGAGGTCGTCGCTTTGCTCGCAGCGGGCCTCAGCAACCGGGACATCGCCGCGAAGCTCGTCATCAGTCCGGCGACGGCGGCCCGGCATGTCGCTAACATCCTCGCCAAGCTCGGCTTCAGCTCGCGCAGCCAGGTGGCCACGTGGGCGGCCGGTCAGCTCGCGCCGAACAGCGCGCTCACTGACTCGCCCTCGTGAATCCGCCGGATCGCCTCGGCAAGTGCCGGCGCGATCGAGATCACATGCAGGCCAGCGCTCGCGGCGTCGTCGGCAGTGGGCAGCGTGTTGGTGCTGACGATCTCCCGCACCTGCGGCTGCGCCGCGATCCGCTTGAGTGCTCCGTCGCTGAATAGCCCGTGCGTGCACGCGATCCGAACCGACCGCGCGTTCCGCTCCCGCAGCCGCTCGAGGAGTTCGATGATCGTGGTGCCGCGCGCGATCTCATCGTCGAGCACGATCACGTCCCGGCCTTCGACATCGCCGATGATCGAGCTGATCGTCACGTGCTCGTCGCTGTGCCGCTCCTTAGCTCCCGCCGCCACCGGCAGTTGGAGCATCCTGGCGAGCGCCGCGGCATTCTTGGCGTTGCCGAGGTCCGGCGATACGACGACCGAGTTGGACAAGTCCAGCCGGCTGAAGTGATCCGCGAACTCCCGCAGGGCATGGAGGTGATCGACCGGAACGGAAAAGAACCCGTGCACCTGCGGCGCATGGAGCGTCATGGCCAGTACCCGGCTAGCGCCAGCGGTCGCTAGCAGGTCGGCAACCAGCCTGCCGCCGATCGAGATGCGCGGCATCGACTTCTTGTCGGACCGTGCGTAGGCGTAGTACGGCATCACTGCCGTCACCCTGGCCGCAGATGCCCCGCGCGCGGCGTCCAGCATCAGCAGCAGCTCGACCAGGTTTTCCTGCACCGGCGGGCCGAGCGGCTGGATCACGTAGACATCGCGCTCCCGGCAGTTAGCCTGAAGCTGCACTTCCAGGCAGTCGTTGGCGAACCTGGACAGCCGGACCGGGCGCAGCGGTACACCTAGATCCGCGCATATTTCCGCTGATAGCGCCGGATGTGCACTCCCGCTGAACACCACAATCTCCCGCACCAGCCCAGGCTACGAGGTCGGCGGCGGTCACGGGCGCCGAGGCGGCAAACCACCAGCCTGAGCAGGGCCAATCTGCCGCGTCGCGGTCCGCGGTAAGGCCCGCCAGGGCGCCGCGGCGACAAGTTCCGACCGCCCAGTCGACCCGTTCACACCGCCGCGGCGACCAGGGCACCCGCTTCGGTTAGCCAGCGGCCGGGCTCAGCCTGAGCCGCCTGCGTGCCCTCGGCTAGGGCAGCGAGTTCTACCGCCAGCACACCAGGCGGCAGATTGACCGATACCTGCCCGGCGACTACCGCTACAGGGACTGGGCCCGCCGGGGCGGCGGCAGCCATCGCCCGGACTGCGCCTACCACCTTGCCGTTTTCCGAACTCGCGTCGTACTGCCCCTCACCGGTGATGACCAGGTCAGCGGCCGCAAGCGCACCCGGCAAGCCGGCGATCACGGCCAGTTCCGCCGCGCCAGGCAACAACTGCGCACCCCACGCTGCCGCGAGTCCGTAACCGCAGCCGCCGGCCGCGCCGGCGCCCGCTTCGTCGGGATCACCGCCAAGCAGGCCGGCCAGCCGGGCCAGGCCCGCGTCCAGCGCTGCCACCTCCGCCGGGCCCGCGCCCTTCTGCGGCCCGAACACCGCCGCGGCTCCGGCCGGCCCGAGCAGCGGCGCCCGGACGTCGGTCAGGCAGCTGACGCCGCCCTCGGGCGGCCGCCGGAGGTCAGTAAGGTCGATGCCGGCCAGCTTGCGCAGCGCCCCGCCGCCGAGCGGCAGCACCGCTCCGGCTGCGTCGGCGAACCGGGCACCGAGCGCCGTCAGCGCGCCGGTGCCGCCGTCGGTGCACGCCGAGCCACCAAGCGCGATCAGAATCCGGCTCGCCCCGGCGTCCAGGGCGTTCCCGATCAGCTCCCCGACGCCGTAGCTGTGGGCAATCATCGGTCTGAGCTCGCTGAGCTGGGTCAGCCCGGCAGCCAGAGCGAGTTCGACGACAGCCACGTTCCCGGCCATTTCGAGCCACGACGCCTGGACCCGGGCGCCGGTCGGCCCGCTGACCTCGGCCTGGTGCCAGCGGGCATCAGGAGCAGCCGCGGCCAGCACGGCCAGAGTCCCCTCACCCCCGTCGGCCAGCGGGAGCTGGATAACCTCGTCGCCTGGCCGTACCCGCAGCCAGCCCGAGGCCAGCGCGGCAGCCGCGTTTGCCGCAGTGATGCTGCCCTTGAACGAGTCAGGCGCCGCCACAACCCGCATGCTGGTCAGCCCTGGTACGACGGCAGCTTCAGCGCCGCCCTGATGGACTCCTGAACCTCGATCTTGTCCGGACGGGCGTCGATCGTGACCACGTACTCCTTCCGACGGAAGATATCGAGCACCGGGTTGGTCTTGTCGTGATACTCGCGGAGACGGACCGCGAGCGCCTCCTCGGTGTCGTCCTCGCGCTGCACGAGTTTGCCGCCGCACACGTCGCACCGGCCTTCCTCGTGCGGGCTGTTGTCAATCAGGTTGTAGTCCATGCCACAGCCATCGCAGAGCCGCCGCGCCAGCACCCGGCGCCGGACTTCACTGTCGGGCAGCATGAGGTAGATGACGCCGTCAATGTCGTAGCTCTCCAGGAAGAACTCGGCCTGGCGCTCATTCCGGGGAAAGCCGTCGATGATGAAGCCGTAATTCCAGTCGTGCTGGGTCAGCCGCTCCTTCACGACGCCCTCGGCGAGGTCGTCGCTGACCAGCTCTCCCGCCGCCATGGTCCGCCGTACCTGCGCGCCCAGCTTGGTGTGATTCTGCACATTCCACCGGAAGATGTCGCCGACGGCGATGTGCACGAGATCAAGGTCGCTAGCCAGCAAGGCACTCTGGGTGCCCTTGCCACTGCCCTGGACGCCCATGATGACGTACTTGCGCACACAGCAACTGTAGTCGGCACCCCCGTGCTCCACCCTCCAGGCGACCGCTGCGAGCGATCGCGCTGGCCTGCGGGAACGATCGCGTGCGCCTGGCGGGTAGCGGCAGCGCCCTGGCAACGACGCCGGGCACTATCAGTGCATCGCGGGCGGCTGGGCTCCGGCCGCCTGGTTCGCGAAGTCCCTGGTGCGGATTGAGGCGAGCGAGATCACGCCCGATGCCAGCGCGATGATGGCGGCAACCAGCATGATCTCGTTCAGGCCTGAGGTAAAGGCTGCCCTGGCGATTCCGCCCACGGCGGCCCGCGCAGGCGCTGGCAGGTGGCTGGTCAACTGGCCGAGCTGGCCGGACTGAATCGCGGTCGTGACCTGGGCCGCCTTGCCCGACAGGCCGGGCACTGCCGCCACCCTGGCCAGGACGTCGTCGCGCACCTTGTTGGAGAACAGCGTGCCCAGCAGGGCGATGCCGGTGGCAATGCCGACCTGGCGGAAGGTGGAGTTGATCCCGGACGCCATGCCAGCCCGCTGCGGCCGCACTACCCCGACTGCGGTGGATGCCAGCGGCGGGTTAACAAGTCCGACTGCGAGACCGCCAATGATCATGCCCGGAATGAGGTGGGTCCACTGCGAGCCCGCGTTCAGCCCGCGCATCAGCAGCAGGCCGACGCCGACCAGGATCAGGCCGGGGCCGATGAGCAACCGGACAGGTACGCGAGAAGTCAGTCGTCCGGCCACGGCGGCGGTGACCATGATGCCGCCGGAGATCACCATCAGCCGCAGTCCGGTGCCAAGCGCCGAGTAGCCGAGAATGTCCTGAAGGTAGAGCACCAGGTAGAGCAGCATCGAGAAGATCGACGCGCTCACCCCGAATGCCGCCACGGAACCGCCGCTGAACGTCGGCAACCGGAACAGCGCAAGATCGAACATCGGATGCTCGATCCGCAACTCGACCAGTATGAACGCGACCAGCAACACTGCGGCCGCCGCGAAGCAGCCCAGCACGATGCCGTCGGTGAAGCCCCGCTCGTTGGACTCGATCAGGGCATAGACCAGGCTCAGCAGGGCCACCGTGAACAGCCCGAAGCCTGCCCAGTCGGGCCTGCTGGCCTGCGGGGCACGCGACTCGGCAACCTTCATGATCGTGATGACGAGGGCCGCGACGCCGATGGGCGCGTTGACGAAGAAGATCCATCGCCACGATATGCCTGTGGTCAGCAAGCCCCCGAGCAGCGGCCCGATGGCCACCGCCAGCCCGGTGACAGCACCCCAGACGCCGAAGGCCACGCCGCGGTCCTTCCCGCGGAACGCGTCGGCCAGCAGCGCCAGCGAAACCGAGAACATGATCGCACCGCCAACGCCCTGCGCGGCGCGCGACACCTGAAGCATCAGCGTGCTGACCGCGAAGCCGCACAGTGCCGAGGCGCAGGTGAATACGACCAGCCCGGCGAGGTAGAGCACGCGCCGCCCGTACATGTCCGCCAGGCTGCCTGCGGTCAGCAGGAACGCGGCAAGCGTGAGCGCGTACGCGTCAACGATCCACTGCAAGTCGGAGAACGTCGAGTTCAGCGCATGCTGGATGTCAGGCAGGGCGACGTTGACGATGGTGATGTCCAGCAGCAGCATGAACGTGCCCAGGCTGACCGCGACCAGCGTCCACCATTTGTTACCCCGGCGGGCGGGCTCGGCGCCGACTGCCTGGCTAGCTGGCTGTTCGTGAGCCTCGGTCGCGGCGTTGACGTCGGACACTGGGCCTCCACATTCGGGCTGTTGGCTGCCGGCCGGAGTTCCGTTCCGCGCGCGGCCGGGTCAATGCACAGCTGGTCCGGCCAGCCGGCCCGACCTACTTAAGGATCGATAGAGAAAACCTGACGACAATGATGCTGGATCGTCCCCGTGACCACGCCAGCTATCCCGGCAAGGTCCGATTTGCACCTTTAGCGCCGCCCGGCGGCCTCAGGGCTATGCCTCGGCCGCTGCACGCGCGCCGAGCTTGAAGCGGCGCTCGCACGTTCCCCGCAGCTTCGGGTCAAGCGTCTCGCTGATCAGCGGCCAGTCGGTCCGCAGCAGGTGCGGGTTCAGGAATCTTGCCACGTCATTGCGCTGGCCCTGAGTTAGCACAATGCCGTACATGTTGCGCCGGGTGACGTCGTCGGTGACGTCGCATTCCCGCATTCCGGGGAAAGCCAGGTGCCTCGGCAGGACGATAACGCCCCGGGTCGGACCGCGCAGCTCGTCGATCCCCTCCGGCAGACGGCCGGCATGCGATTTGCGGCCGGACAGCCAATCAGCGAGTGACATGGCTCCGATTATGACCGGCGTCCCTGAGCGCCAACCCGGTGACGCGCCGGATAGCGCTGCCGACACAGTGTCGGCCCCCTCGGGGTCACCTGGGCATACGGGACTGAAATCCGATTTGCACTTACTGTCCGGCGACCGTCATCATCGGGCCAATGGACACTCCGCCCGAGCAACTGGTTCATGCCTCGATCGTGCTCCGCCGCTGGCGCGAAGGCGATGCCGACCTCTGCCTTCGGCTAGTCACCGAGTCACTAGAGCACCTGAGGCCGTGGATGCCGTGGGCGACGAGCGACTACGGGCTGGCCGAGGCGACTGGTTACCTGCAGCAGTGCGAGAAGGACTGGGCTGCGGGAACAGCCTTCCAGTACCTGATCCTGGCCAGCGGCCAGCCGGCGGGCAGCGCTGGCCTCATGGCCAGGATCGGCGACGGCGGCATGGAGATCGGCTACTGGGTACACCCAGACTTCACCGGCCGCGGCGTCGCGACGTCAGCAGCCGCCGCGCTCACCGAGGCGGCCTTCGCCCTGCCGGGCATTGACCACGTCGAGATCCACCACGACGTGCTCAACCTGGCCAGCGGGCGGGTGCCGGAGAAGCTCGGCTTCTCCCCCGTCGGCACCGTGACCGGCAGGTTCGCGCCAGCGCCGGGAGATTCGGGCACCACCCAGATCTGGCGAATCTCGCACTGACCAGGCAGCCGCCTCACCACTACGGTCTGTAGCAGCGCTACCCTCATAGCATGTCCAGCGCGAAGCCACGGCCCCGGTGGTTCTTCCTGATTACCCCGCGATGGCTCGCGTGGCACGCGTTCGCCGTCTTCGCGGCCTGGGGCATGCTCTGGCTCGGCGACTGGCAGTTCCACCGCGCTGAGGGCGGGAACGCACTGAGCTGGGCGTATACCTTTGAGTGGCCGATCTTCACGATCTTCGGCGTGGTCTTCTGGGCCAAGACGATCATCGACGAGTACCGGTCGCCCGGCGGTTCCGCAAACAGCAGTGCCGCAGCCAGCAGCACCGGAACGATCAGTGCCGCAGCCAGCGGCATGCCACCGAGCAGCGTCGGCATGAGTGACACGGCAGCCAGCGGCATCCTTGCGGCCGGGCTAGCCGGCGACTCGCTTCCGGCACGGGCGCACACCGCCGCGATGCTGGACGAGGAGGCAGGCGACGATCCCGAACTCGCTGCCTACAACGCCTACCTGGCGAAGTTGAACACCCGGACCGGGGCCCGCTAACCAGCCCCGGATCGCTGTGAGAGCCAGACTGACAAGAGTGAGGAGTTCCGGGTGGGTCCCCTGAGTAATTTCCGGGTGAGTCCCCAGATGGTCCGCCTAGCGGTCCGTGCCTACCGCACGATGGCCTACGTGACGGGCACGATGCTGTGCATCCTGGTCTTCATCTGCATACCGCTGCAGGTCTGGGCCCACAATCAGGTGCCCGTAGAGATCGTCGGCACGCTTCACGGGATCCTCTACATCATCTACATCGTGATCGCGTTCACCATGACCAGGGCCGTACGGATGAAAGTCGCCAGTCCAAGCACGGTCATCGTGCTCGCGGCCGGCACGATCCCGATCCTGACGTTCGTCGTCGAGCGCTGGATAAGCCGGAAGTACATCGCCCCGGTACTGGCCGAGGCGACGCCAAGTGAGCAGCAGCCAGTACTTCGCTGAGCAGCCCGCCGCCGCGCACCGGCCGGGCACCGTGCACCTCGTGCTGCCCGACATGCTCCTCACGCTGGCCACGGACGCCGGCGTCTTCTCGCCCGGCCGCCTGGACCCTGGCACCCGGCTGCTGCTGGAGGCCGCGCCGCCGCCGCCGCCCGAGGGCGACCTGCTTGACCTGGGCGCGGGCTACGGGCCGCTCGCGCTTGCGCTCGCCAAGCGATCGCCAGGCGCGCGCATCTGGGCAGTGGACGTGAATCGGCGGGCACTCGAACTTTGCGCAGGGAACGCCGCCGCGGCGGGGCTGGCCAACGTCCGCTGCGTCCCGGCAGATGAGGCCAGCCTGCCGGCCAGCTACCAGCTGATCTGGTCTAACCCGCCCATCAGGATCGGCAAGCAAGCCCTGCATTCGATGCTGACAGCCTGGCTCGGACGGCTCGCGCCGGGCGCGGCCGCCTACCTCGTCGTGCAACGCAATCTGGGCTCGGACTCGCTGCAGCGCTGGCTGGCGGACAGCGGCTGGGATGCCACCCGGTATGCCGCGCGGGCGGGCTACCGCGTCCTGGAGGTGCGGCGGTGAGCCGACGGCAGCTTGGCATGACCGAGGTCAAGCGACTCAACAGGGACTGGCGCAGGCGCACCGAGGCCCGGCTGAGCCTGCTGCTTGACAACGTCGGCCAGCCCTTCAACGTGGGCTCGATCATCAGGTCGGCAGCGGCGTTCGGCGTGGAACGCGTCTGGCTGTGCGGAAGCACTGCTGAGCCCAGCCACCCGTCAGCGCGCAAGACGGCGCTTGGCACCGACCGGCTGCTGGTATTCGAGTCGGTTCCGGCCGCTACCGACGCGGCGGATGCCGCCCGCGGCGAGGGCTACCGGGTGGTGGCGATCGAGCTCGCCGGCGAGGCCGTGCCGCTGCACGATGCACCGCTGGCCGGCGACATCTGCCTGGCCGTCGGGAACGAGGACCACGGCTGCTCCGCGGCCCTTCTCGCGGCGGCCGACGTGATCGCCTACATCCCGCAGCCGGGCAAAGTCGGCTCCCTGAACGTGGCAGCCGCGACCGCGATCGCCCTGGCTGAAGTTCGCCGCCAGGAGTGGGCGGGCCGAACCAGTTAGCCCCGTGCGCGGGCGTTCCCGGCATAGCGGACGACTCGCCGGGCCCGGCGGTGCCGGGCATGTCCCCGGCTGCAGGCATACTGGGGGCCGTGCCTTCCGGCTATCTTGATCACCCGCCGCCGCTGGCCTTCGCGCATCGCGGCGGCGCCGGGCATTACCCGGAGAACTCGTGGAAGGCATTCGAGCACTCGGTCAAGCTCGGCTACGCCTACCTGGAGACCGATGCGCACGCCACAGCCGACGGAACCGTGGTGGCCTTCCACGACAAGACGCTCGACCGGGTGACAGACTCCACCGGCAAGGTCGCGGCGCTGACCGCTGCCCAGGTAGCGGCCGCCAGGATCGATGGAACCGAGCCGATCCCGGTACTGGCTGACCTGATCATGGCCTGGCCCGATGTGCGGTTCAACATCGACATCAAGGATGACCCTGCCGTCGGCCCGCTGGCGGAGGTCCTGCGGGCCACGAACGCCTGGGACCGGGTCTGCCTGACGTCTTTCTCCGGCCGGCGGCTCAGTGCCGCCCGCAGGCTGCTGCCGCGGCCGGTCTGTACCGCGACCACTCCGGCAGGCATCGGCGCGATCAGGACCGGGCTGCCGGTCAAGGTACTCGCGGCGCGCTTTGCCGCCCTGTCGGTGCGATGCGCGCAAATCCCGTTTTCCATGGCCACCAAGCAGTTCATCGGGCATGCGCATGCCGTCGGGCTTCAGGTCCACGCCTGGACGGTGAACGACCAGGCCGTCATGGCCAGCCTGCTTGACCGCGGGGTGGACGGGATCATGACCGATCAGACCGAGGCGCTGCGGGACGTGCTAGTGGACCGCGGCCAGTGGCAGCCGCGAATTGTCGGCTAGGCCGACATTTTTCTCAGATCGTCGGCCGGCCGGCGGTTGGAATAGCTGCTGGCAGGGAATCTTGTCCGGGACCTCACCGTTGGTGAAGTAGTACGGCTGAGCGCCTGGGGAGGCAGTAACAGATGGCCGAGCGAGCACTTCGTGGCACCCGACTCGGAGCCACAAGCTACGAGAACGACCGTAACACCGACCTGGCACCTCGCCAGGAGGTGGCCTTCGACTGCCCGAAGGGGCATCGCTTCACGGTACCGTTCTCGGCCGAGGCCGAACTGCCGATTAACTGGGAATGCCGGATTTGTGGCGCTCTGGCCGTCACTGCCACGGGGGACATGCCGACCCCGAAGAAGATCAAGCCTCCGCGCAGCCACTGGGACATGCTCATGGAGCGGCGCAGCATGGCCGATCTGGAGGAAGTACTGGCCGAGCGACTGGCGGTCATTCGCGGCCAGCGTGCTGAGCCAGAGGCCCCCGAGCCCCGCGCCAGGCAGCGCAAGAGCGCTTAACCCGCCGCGGATCGCGAGAGCGGCGGCTCAGCCCGCCCCCGGATCGCAGCACAAGGAAGCCCTAGGGCCCGCTGTTCCCCTGGCGCGCCCGGCCGTGCCCCGTGAGTGACCACACGGTTACTCGCCATAGCGCCTCCGCCACGATGGCCTGGCTCATCTTGCTCGTGCCCCTGGCGCGCTCGGTGAACGTGATCGGCACTTCGGCAATCGTGAGCCCGGCCCGGGCTGTACGAAGCGTTAGCTCAATCTGGAAGCAGTAACCCTGCGACCTGACCTCGTGCAGGCCGATCCGGCGCAGCGTCGCCGCCCGGTAGGCACGGTATCCGCCGGTGGCGTCGTGCACCGACAGCCGCAGCATGATCCGCGCGTAGGCGTTGCCGCCGCGGGAGAGGATCTCGCGCGACCGGGGCCAGTTGCGGACCGTCCCGCCCGGCACCCAGCGCGAGCCGACGACCAGATCTGCGTTTGCCAGCGCCGCAAGCATGGCGGGAAGCTCGGCCGGATCGTGTGACCCGTCGGCGTCCATCTCGACCATGACCTCGTAGCCGCGCCCGAGTGCCCAGTCGAAACCGGCCAGGTACGCCGCGCCAAGGCCCGCCTTCTGCGTCCGGTGCAGCACGCGCACGTGGTCGTCGGTGAGCGCGAACTTCTCCGCCAGCTCGCCGGTGCCGTCGGGGCTGTTGTCATCGACCACCAGGATGTCCGCATCGGGTACCGCGCGGCGCGTCCTGGACACGATGTCCTCGAGGTTGTCGAGCTCGTTGTAAGTCGGGATGATGACCACGACCGGCCACGCGCTGCCTGCGTCGCCGGCCGTGCTTTCGGCGGAGGCGGCCGTGCTTTCGGCGGAGGCGGCATGATCGCTGCCGCGGTCAGTGCTATTCGCTGCGGTGGTCGGACGGTCGCTGCGGTTGGCTTCGGTCACCGTCTGGCTC
>Ga0335075_10012081_pt1 | contig 13054 bp, 17 predicted proteins | sample Lox_Sample_24_FD_206723 | JGI IMG/M metagenome (GOLD analysis project Ga0335075, IMG submission 206723) | Soil microbial communities from Loxahatchee National Wildlife Refuge, Florida, United States - Lox_Sample_2.4 | ecosystem: Environmental > Terrestrial > Soil > Wetlands | place: USA... | reverse complement strand
GACAGCATACCGGCGATCCGATCGTCGTAGCGCTCCGTCAGGGATTGCGACATTCTTTGCCCCCAGCAGCTTACCCGGGCAGCTACCCTACACTATGCTTCTTGGTTCCGGCTCCGCCGGGTTAGGTTATCAGAAACATTTGTGCCAAGAACATCGCGCGTAGTCTGCCACGCAGCGGCAGTGGCTTCCGCAATTGACGCGTTGTCCATGCCGGCGGTCTGCATCAACGCCTGCTGGTGGACGAACTCTTTGCCGGCCTCGACCAGCTTGCCCATGAACAACAATGCGCCGCCGCCGACAATAGCTGCCATTGCTCCGCCGGCTGCAATCTTCATTCGGCTGAAACCGGCAACGCTTTCGTCAACCTTGGTATTGAGTTTAAATAGGTCTCGCTGTATGATGCCAAGGATGGGCGAAACGCCATTGTTGGCAATGATGCTGACCGAGATCTTATATGCGTCTATCGTAATGGCACTCTACTCCGGATGATAAAATCAGTGTATGCATTGTCAGTGGATGGCGTGGCTTGTGTGATGCGCGCCTGGCATCGGCGGCGGGACATGGGCAACGCCGTCGATGCAGAGATGCGCCGGCCACGGTAGCGACAGCGTTTCGGCGAGCGTAGCTCGGGCAGCTTCGATTGCTTCGGCGAGCGTGCCAAGTGCGGCGGCAAGCCGCGTGCGCTGTGGTTGCGTTGATCTTTCTAGCACATTCAACATTAGCGATGTTCCCGCAGTGGATGCGCCGATAGTTGCTCGCATCAGCGCGTTGCATAGCACGTCCGCACTGGTTGCCGCTGCTGCCCAGCTATCGGAATTAGCCTCTAGCTTCGACAGTGCAGCTATGTGTTGTCGCGCCGCATCGGTTGCTGTGGTCAACATCATTGCCTGGCGGTCCAGTTCGGCGGTTACGCGGGAGAGGGTTTTGGCTTCGCTCATGTTGGGTGCCACCTGATAAATGATGCCGGATTTTGACAGGAAATTCTTAGTTCTGGTTTTCTTGCTTACGCAAGTTAGAATAGGCAGGAACTAGTGTATGATGCATGAACGCGCGGAATCTGTAAAAAAATCTGAGGTAGGGCAGACCGTGCCGGCAAGCGGAGGGGGGTCGATGCGGCGTGTTGGCTCGCGCCGGACTCATCCGTTCTCGCGTCCCCGCACCCACGCTCCGCACCCATCGCCTAGAATGCCCCGTGCCGGGCACCAGAAGCCCGCTGGCGGGTTGTGGCTCGCGGGACATAGATTGATGCCGCTCGGCTGTGGCGGGGCTGTAGCGGGCTGCTGGCTGACACCGTCTCACTGATCGTCAGGCTCGGTTTCCGGTGTGACGGCAATCCTAAAATCCGCTTCAAAACCGTGGCGCGGGCGGCCGGTTTTAGGTGTCCAGTCCGTTCCGCATACGGAATACGCGTCTTTTCAATGGGTTACAAGCTAAGACATTGCCGCATAACGGACATTATGTTAATTCCATTCCTGAGACCGCTGAGATAACCGCGGAAATCTGCGGTTTTTTGCGCGTTCGCAGGCATGGGCACAGGGCGGCACTACAGCACCGGGTGAGCCGGACCTTCCTCATCACCCTCCGTCCGGGTGTCCGGGGCCAAGTCTTCCGGTAAGGGTGTCATCGGGATCGTGGTGGCAACTTTTGAATGAATGTAAGGCGCCAGCTTTTCCGCCGTCGAAATAGCGCCAATGAGGTTTCCGGCTTTTAGCAGTAGATGCATTCCGAGTTGCATTACCTCAATAGGTGAAAGGCGCTGGATTTCTTCTTGGGTAAGCCTGGCTAGCGTTTCCTCAACGGCGTTGCTAACCGCCAGTTCTTTCGCGATCGTCTTTTTGTTCCGCGCGCCTGCTGGGCGGCCGGCTCCGGGGCGAGCGCCGCCCCGACCTTGCTTTGGTTTCATTGTCAAATCCGTCTGATATAATCACATCTGATATGGTTTGCTGGCAAACGTGACCGGGGGTGCCTTTCGGGACGCGCGGGCCGGCGGCTTTGAAATATTTGATATTTGCTGGATATCTCGCCGGCTGTGCGTGGCCAGGGCGCGACGCACCCGCCGCGTCACTCGCCCCAGAGGTGCTTGCTTGCGTCAAAATCGCGGAGGAATTGCTCGGGCACACTCTCCCGGCTACCGCCTGCCCGAAGATGCCCAAACGCCGCGGCGCGTGTCATTGCACTGCCACCTTCCGTTGCCGTTACGCTAGTTTGGCCGCCGCCACCAAAGAACAACGGATCATCACTCCGCATCACTCCCGTTGCGCGCAGTTTAGCAATGGTCGAAGCCTGTCGTTGCTCAAACTCTAATTGACTGCGGATCGTCTCATCATTGTGCTGACGTTGGACAACCCTCGCAGCCTCAATGTCCTGCATCGTTTCGCGTAACCGCGCTGCATACCCACTCATTCTCTTAGCTCCATAATGCCCGTTCGGCGTCGGCATAACTTGTCAGAACTGGCATATTGTGCCCGATATTGTTGCCGGGTTCCGGTCCAAGCAAACTATCGTCAAACCGGCGCTTGCGTCCCGCAGCATGGCAATCACGGATTTTATCAGTAGCGGCGTAGAACCGTTGCGCAGCTTCGACCAACGCAGCATTTGCCCGGTCCATATCCGCAGCCGCTGCAAGCCGTTCGGAGCGCGCTTCCGCATGATATTCGTCCATCGAAGCATGCACGGCGTTCTGATAGCTTTCTACCGCATTACGGTTCTGTGCCTCAGAAACCCGCAGCACGACACGCGCACGTCGCAACGCAAGATCGGCTTGCTCAACTGCATCAACGAGCGAGCCGGGATCGTCCGTATGCAATGCTGCATCGGCTCTTGCATTGGCTTTCTGCAATTCAGCTTCGCAAGCTTTGATGTTCTCCTGCGCAGCCTTAATTCGATCAAACGAAGCGGCAACATCCGCGCCAGCCTTAACAACATTCGCGTCACGATTGACAATTTTCAACGCATCACTCATTTTGTAATTCCTCAATTGCCGGCCATGCCGGCTGTGTTTAGATATCAAACTTTAGGGAAACATCAGGAGCGGGAGACCATCGATCCAACATCGAACCGCTGGGATGCCCGCTTCTCATGCTACGCCGTGTAATCAACCCGGCGCGTTCCAACTCCATCAAACAAGCATAGACAGCATCGCTTGGAATGAGCGTAAGCCCGCGCTGCAATCCAGCGCTAGTTGCGCCACCGCGCACGCTGGCGACGGCGATAAGAACCATCAAGCGCCAGTTCATTTCAAGTTGCGCAGTCGTCAGCGTGGTTCCGCTGCCATGATTATGTGGTGGTGCCAGTTTAGCATTCTGCTCCCGGCGCCATGGTGGCGTCTCACTTATTTTGCTTTCCATCAACTTTCCCTGGCCCCAGCCGGAAGAATTTCATTGCTATATCGAATGCACAAATGAATGCGCAGATGCGCAGATGGTTTTGCGCATCTGCGCATCGCGTCCATTTTCGTGAATGCGCAGATGCGCAGATGCGCATCCCCCCAGAGGGGGGTGCGTGCGCATGTGCATCCGAAGGACCGGGTTAAGAGGAATCGGGGGTAGGAAGCCAATACACCCGGTCCTGCCGTTCCCCGGCCGTCAGGACCCTTCCGTCGCTGGTAAGGTCCGCGAGGTTCCTGTCAAACTGTCGCCGTATGGCGTTGCGCCGATCGTCCGGCACCCCTTCCAGGGCAGCCGCTCGCCATACTGTTACCTTGGCGGCGAACACCCCCTCCGGCGGATCGGCCTCCGTCGCTGGCGGCCCTGTGCTGGCCCCTGTGGCGTCCAGCACAGCCCGCGCCTTTCCCAGCGCGGCCTCGTGGCGGGAGGATGCCAAGATGGCGTCTGCGACCTCCCCTCCGTGTTGTGGCGTCGGTTCATCGAGGTGTTCCACAATGGCAGAGGCAATCTCCCGGCCGTGAGTGTTGGCGCCGAGTGGAACAGTCACCAGCGCGAACGGGAAAACCTCGCCCCCTGCCATGTCGCGTTGCTTGCGCACTGTCGCAATGGACGATTTCTCTCCGGGCCGCTCTACCAACTCGATCTCGGTATCGCATGCAGCACGCAACAGGCTGTGCCCCCGCGCCCCCTTCGTGGTGTCTTTGCCGCTGTGATGGACAACCTGCACATGGGCGCCGGTTTCTTCGCGGATACGATCGACGTTGCGGACGAACGCTCCCATGTCTTTGCTGCTGTTTTCGTCGCCTCCTGCGATGGCGCGGGAAAGCGTGTCGATCACGATCAGCAATACAGGCTGGCCCATCTCTGCCGCAGCATCGCGGATCAGCGCGAGCAACGGCGCAGTGTCCGCGGCGGCATCGAGCAAGTCCACCCGGCTTGCCACAACGGCGCACGGTATCGCCTGCTCCGGCGCAATGCCGTGGTGCTGGCGCCAGGCGGCCACGCGGTTACGGATACCGCGCCCACCTTCGGCGACGACATAAACCACGACACCAGCGGAGAGGGGGCGCTCCCGCCATTCCCACCCCATAGCGACGTGCAATGCCAGATCTAGGCACCAGAAGGTCTTGCCGACGTTGGAGTTGCCAAAGACAACGGACATCGCGCCGACATCGAGTAGGCCAGCAACCAGGCTGCCGCCTTCGTCAAGCTCCGGTTCAATGTCGTGCGCCATAACATAAGCCAGCGCCTTGCGGGGCAGCTTGGCTTCCGGCACGCTCGGCCGTAGCTGGGTTACGTTGCCTTTCCCTAATCGCTCGCCAGTCTCTCGATCATAGCGATCGGCAATCGCTTCAATTTGCGCAGCTTCCTGCTTACGCAATCGCAGGAAGCTGGCCATCTTTGGCATGCACGACTGCGGCTCGTCGTCGTCAATATCGGCGATGCTCATACACTGGCGCCGGCCTCGGCTCCTACTGCATGATTGTCATCGCCGCGCTTAATTTCCGCCGGCCGCAGGTAATTAAGAAACTCGTATGCGTCAGCGAGGTTTACAAACTTGATGGCGATAGTCAAACGACGCTCGATGCAGGCGCAAAAAACTGCGTAGTCGGTCTTACTTACGAACCATGAGCGGCCCGGCTCAATATCGAGCCATACTGGCTTCTCGCCAGCGGTAGTCGGATGCTTAAACCATAGCACCCATTCAATCGCATTAGTCCGATTGTTCCGACGCTCACAGAGGGTAGAGCGATATTCCATATGCTCAGTCATAATGTATCCGTGTATCCTGAAAAGATGCGCAGCGGAATGCTGCGCATTGTTATCGGTTAATCGAACGCGCGTGCAAGCGTTGATTATACGCTGCGATCTCTTCGCGTGTAAAAAACTGATTGCCTTCAATCCAAGTCGGCTGCGGCCCAAAGCCGGCTTTCATATGCCGTTGCACGGTTCGCACGCTGCGTTGTGGATTTACCTCTAGACCAACCGCTTCAATTCGCAATAGGTCACTCATTGTATCCTCTCATGTGTTGACGGATGACGGTTGTCGGACGGGATGCTGTCAAAAAAACACGCCTGACCGGCGGCGTCGCCTGGGAGGGAAGCGGGCTGCGGTCAGGCGCGGGAGGTCTGGAACTGTGGTGGCTCACACACTTAGCTTCGCATTTCATCCCCAGACATTCCTCATACGCAACGACAGCCGTTTCCCGCCGGCTTTGCCCGGTAACGATCGGCGCATACACGTGCGCTAGCGTGTCCAGCCAATCCCGCAGCCAGGCGACCTCACGCCGCGGCGCCAGGTGCGCTCCGCCCGAGGTGGACGTGACAGCACCGCACAGCCATCGCCATACCTGCCGTGTTCCTTCCCATGGCGCCGGAACACGCGGCACCCACTGCCAGGTTGGCGTCAGTGGCAACATGGACTTGCCCAGGTTCGGCCAGACGTGTGCCGCATGCGGCAGGCGGCGGATGATCGAGCGCCCATCGGTGCCGGTCAGGACGTGCCAGCGCGGCCCCGGCGCTTGCGGCCCACTAACCAGTGCCCAGCCTGTGGCATCGCCCTGTAGCCGCGTCTGGATGGCAAGGAACGCAGCATCCAAACGGCGCCGCGCTGGCGACGTATCCGGCTCGCGGATTTCCGGCATGCCAGTGCTGCCAATGTCATTCTCGCACGACAGCGGCTCGCCATTCTGATCGTCGCCACCGAGATCGCCGCCGACTTGCTCGCTGTCTCCGGCGACGAAAGTCCGCATGTCCCCTTCTTCCGCACGCGGCGGCTGCGTCAGCAGCATGGCGTGACGCTCGGCTTCGCAGATGTCGCGATGCAACGCCTGCCCGATCGCGTGCTGTGTTGCCGTGATGGCGCTGGCCGCGTGCAGCACGTCGAGCGTGTCGCCGTGGTGATGCCGGATGATGGCGAGCGCAGCGGCATTGGATACCGCAGCGCGGCGCGACCGCGATTTTCGCCCGGATTCAGTGCGCACAACGTTCGCGTCCGGCCTGCGGCCTGCGGTGGGCGTCTCGGCGCCCAGCATCGCGGTCGCGAGCTTGACCAGATCGGGTCGCGCCTCATCCGCCGGCACCGGCTCAATGCTGGGTTCGTGATGCACCCACGGCGCAGCGGTTTTGGTCGCCCAAAGCACATTTTCCCGCCGCCAGGTTGCACCAGGCACGCCAGGGATAGGCTCATTGACGGTGACGATTTCCAGACCGTCCGCGTTGCGTTCGCTGGCATCGGCATCATCGTCCCACACGTCGCCGATATCGGCAGCGGCGATGTAGACGACGCTAGATTTCGGTGTAACCTTGCTGCCCATAGGCAGCGGCAGGGATGATTTTTGCAAAGGTCATAATGTCTTCGGTTCGATGGTTGCGAGCGAAGGCGGCAGAATCAAATCACCACGCCAAACGGCGGAGCGGCACATCTTATAGCAAAGAAGACGCTCTCAATACAGCGGAAAAATGCTGTCAGCCCGACCGCGATGGCCGGCGCTGCCGAGACGTCGCTTTTGCCGGCGTGGCAGTAGGCAGCAGCGACGCGGCTCGCGGGGCGTCCTTCCGCTCCTGCGCCAGCCGTTGTCCCATAAGAAACGCGTCGCGAACGCTTCGCATCCCGCCACGCGATACAGTAGTTTCCGCTTCGCTTGGCAACGCATGGGGCAGGGAAGGCTCCGTAACCCTCGGCTCCTCCATCCTCTCAATGTCTTCGAGACGGAACCTTATCACGGAACCAACAAAGAAATGCGGGATATTATTCTTTGCAACTTGGTTGTATAAATGCTTGGCGCTAACGCCCCAGCGCTTTGAAAGCTGCGCAACACTTAATCGCACCACGCGTGGTTCTTGCCACATAGCTTGTCCCCCGCGGTATCGCGACGGTAAAGGAGACGCGCGTTGCGTCTCCTTTACTACGCCCCACCTAAACCAACGTTAGCGCGTCAACCACCGCGTCCACAATATCAACGATCATCATCCCGGCTATCTGCAAGGATAACATCGGCACATCAACATGAGGTTTCGTCCGATCGCCGGACGAAAGCCGAACCATCACCGGCTCACTGCCAGGGATTATTTGGCACATCCTTACATAGTGAGACATGCCATCGAAGATAACATACTGGGCCGGCGGAGATGGACGGTGGAAGCTGGCGTCAACTAGCGCGTAGTATTTATTCGGATCAGCGAACTCGCCTTTGTCCTCGATGATACGGATCAGCGCCGGCTCCGCGCGTGGGTCCAAGTCAGCAAGATCGCCCTCGCCGCGCAAGATCGTGTTGGCTGCGTCGATTGTGATCTTAGTCACTGCCGGCAGCGCGGCGGACGGTGTAGACGCAACTACGGCGTCAAGCATGGATAACCCCCATGTGCAGCGTCAGGGGCGGGTCTGGCACTGCGAATGCCGGCCTGCCCCGCTTCTCCCGGATTCCGTCCGGGCGCGGTGACGCAATGGTGCGCATATTGCGCAAAGCGTCGCAAGAGGTAATTTTTGCTACCATGGAAAGTTTGCAGACCAGATAAGCGGATTTTTCCGCCTATCCACGAAAATCAATGCGGCATCTCAATCACTTGCAGGCAACGAGTTGGCATAATCTGGGGGACTGGAAGCCCGGAAAATGACCTCCCACGCCGCGCTAGTCATCGCTAGGCCGCATCTGCGGCCGGCAGCGAGGCAGGGATGCGGCGCGCTGCGCCGGCTGTCAGGGGGCGGGGTGGCTGCCTGTCTGACGCCCCGCCATGATGAAACACGGTCAGTCACCAGAAACCCGGCGGCGGCGTCAGATCGGCGCGGGCAGGCCGCGCGGCCCAAAAAGCGACGCCTTGCCAGCCTGCACCAAATTGCACCAAACCGACGCTGGAAGCCGCAGAAAATCTAGGGTGATGGTGCCCAGGGGCGGAATCGAACCACCGACACTGCGATTTTCAGTCGCATGCTCTACCAACTGAGCTACCTGGGCACGCGCGGTCAGCCGCGAAGCTGGGTGCCATACAGGATGCCCGCCCTCCGATCAAGCCGCGTCCGGGTCCGGCGCAGGCCCGGACTCCTGGGCCGAGTCCTCGTCGGTGACCACGGCCGGAATGCGGTATTGCCCGGTCAGCCAGCGCCCCAAATCCACATCCGCGCAACGCACGCTGCAGAACGGCCGCGTCACCGGGTCCGATGGCCGGCCGCAGACCGGGCAGCGGCCCGCACCCCCCGCACGGGGGGTAGAGGAGGTTTGCGCGTTCATGCCGCCTCCATGATCCATTGATTGCCCGCCAATGACGGGTCACTACGCAGCATCAAGGTGCGCCCCGTCCGGTGTGCAAGGTCTCCAAGCGCCACCCCATCCTGCTCCAGTGCGCGCACAACCGCCGGCGCGGCGCGCAATGCGGGCATCCAGCCCGGCTCCGCTGCCACGGCGGTAGCAATGGCGCGCAATGCCGCCAACCCAACAGCGTGCGGCCCGGCGAGCAATTCGTGCAGCGGCGGATGCACACGCGGGCGCACGATTTCCGCCAGGCCCAGTGCGGTGAAGCCAAGCAGGCGCGGCCGCACCGGGTCGTCAGCCAGCGCCTCTGCCAAGGCGGGCCCCAGCGAGGCGCGGCGGCGCACCGGCAGCCCCGCCAGGTCGACGAGGATGGCGCCCGACAGGTTGCGCAGCCGGATCTGCCGCGCCAGCACCGGCAGCAGCGCGCGATTCACCGCCAGATGCGGACCGGTCGCGGCGCCGGTATCCACGTCGATCGCCACCAGCGCCGGGGTGGGATGAAACGAAAGCCAGGCGCCGGTCGGCAGCTTTAGGTCGGGCTGCGACAGGGCCTCGATGGTGCCCAGCAGGGCGTCGTCGAACACCGGGGATCGCAGCATCAGCCGGCCGCCGAGGATCGGGCGCAGCGTCGCCAGCGTACCCGAATCGTCCACCCAGACCGGCGCATCGGGATAGAGAGACGCCAGACGTTCCACCGCCCACGGCCCGCGCCGCACCAATCCTTGCAGCCCCTGCCCCGCCACCTGCCCCGGACACAGCCGGGCTGTCAGGCGCGGCCCCTTGCCGCCTTGCGCGGCGCGGGTGACGCGCACGCCCAGCACCGAGCCATCGGTCAGGGCCTTGCCGCCCTCGGTATCGGGCAGGAAACCGTCTGCCGGCCCGTTCAGCGCCACGAACACCCCACCCAGAGCAGGGGCACGCGCAATGACCCGGCCACGGTATATGTCGCCGACACCGTCCGGGGCGCCGGGGCGGTCGATCGCATAGTCGAGCAATTCGTCGTCGCGCACCGCCGCCACCCGCACCTCGCCCGGGCTGGCGGCGGCGAGGATACGGATCGTCACGGCCGCAACCATCCGGCGCCGCGCAGGAGCTGTGCGGTCTCGAACAATGGCAGGCCGACCACGTTGGAATAGCTGCCGGAGAGGAAGCGGACGAAGGAAGCGGCGCGCCCCTGGATGGCGTAGCCGCCGGCCTTGCCCTGCCATTCACCACTCGCGAGATAGGCGTCGATCTGCGGCGTGGTTAGCCGGGCGAAGGCGACGATGCTGGTGACCAGGCGCTCGGTGGGGCGGCGGTCCGGCGCGGCCAGAATCACCGCGGTCATCACGCGATGGCGGCGGCCGGAGAGCAGGGCCAGGCAGCGGCGCGCATCCGTTTCGGTCTCGGCCTTGGGGAGGATGCGACGCCCGGCGGCCACCACCGTATCGGCCGCCAACACCAGGCAGCCGGGCGCGTCCACGGCGGCGGCCTTCGCGCGCGCCAGCCGTTGCGCATAGATGCGGGGCGTTTCGTCCTGTGCGGGGGTTTCGTCAATGTCGGGGGCCAGGACGCGGTCCGGCACGATCCCGATCTGCGCCAGCAAATCCAGCCGCCGCGGGCTGGCCGAGGCCAGGACCAGCGGTAACCTGCTCACGCCGGGGTGGGCTATTTGAAGCGGAAAGTGATGCGCCCCTTGGAGAGATCGTAGGGCGTCATTTCGACGTTCACCCGGTCGCCCGCCAGCACCCGGATGCGGTTCTTGCGCATCTTGCCGCTGGTATGCGCCAGGATGCTGTGCTCGTTGTCGAGCTTCACGCGGAACATGGCGTTGGGCAGCAGCTCCGTCACCGTGCCGCTGAACTCGATCATGTCTTCTTTCGACATCAGACCTCGATCAGGAGTGGATTCACGACGGCAACATGAGGTCCGGGCAGGGTGAGGTCAAGGCGACACGGCCCGTGGCTGGCCATTGGCGAGGTTCATTGTCCCAACCGCATCGCCACGCTGCGCGCATGCGCGTGAAGGCCCTCGGCTTCCGCCAGCGTCACCGCTGCCGGCCCGACCCGCGCCAGCGCCGCCGCATCCGCGGCGACGAAGGTGGTGCGCTTGAGGAAATCGAAAACCGACAGGCCGGAGGCGAACCGCGCCGTGCGCCCGGTCGGCAGCACGTGGTTGGGGCCGGCGACGTAATCGCCCAACGCCTCCGGGCACCATCCGCCCAGGAACACCGCGCCGGCATGGCGGACCTTGGCAAAGATCGGTTCGGGGTCTGGCAGCATCAGTTCCAAGTGCTCTGGCGCAAGGCGGTTCACCAGGTGCGCCGCCTCCTCCCAATCCCGCGCCACGATGATGGCGCCATGCGCCTGCCAGCTTGCGCCGGCGATGGCGGCGCGCGGCAAGGTGGGGAGCACGGCAGTCACCGCGCCGGCCACGGCGTCGGCGAACCGCGCGTCTGTCGTGATCAGGATCGCCTGGGCGGCCTCGTCATGCTCTGCCTGGGCGAGCAAATCGATTGCGATGCGGGCGGGATCGTTGGTGGCATCGGCGAGGATGACGACCTCCGACGGCCCGGCGATCGAGTCGATGCCGACATGACCGAACACCTGGCGCTTGGCCTCGGCGACATAGGCGTTGCCCGGGCCGGCGATGCGGTCCACCGGCGCGATCGTGGCAGTGCCGTAGGCCAGGGCCGCCACTGCCTGGGCGCCGCCAACGCGGTAGATTTCCGCGACCCCAGCGCGGCTTGCGGCAGCCAGGACCAGCGGGTTCAGTATGTCGTCCGGCGTGGGCACGCACATGGCGATGCGGGCAACACCCGCGACGCGGGCCGGAAGCGCGTTCATCAGCACCGAGGACGGATAGGCCGCCTTGCCGCCCGGCACATAGAGGCCGACCGCATCCAGCGGGGTCCAGCGCATGCCGAGCGTCAGCCCGGCGGCGTCGGTGAAGCGCAGGTCGGCGGGGAGCTGGGCGCGGTGGAAGGCCTCGATGCGCGTCGCGGCGAGGTCGAGCGCCGCGGCCTGGTCTGGCGGGACGGTGGCGATGGCGGCGTCGATCTCGGCGGGCTGAATGCGAAGGCGGTCGGCGGTCAGGGTGAGGCGGTCGAAGCGGGCGGTGTAGTCGAGCAAGGCGGTGTCGCCACGGGAGCGGATGGCGGCGATGATGGCGGCGACGGACTGGCCCACGTCTTCGGTGGTCTCGCGCGCCTGGGCGAGCAACGCGGCGAAGGCGGAGGAGAAATCGGGCGCGATGGTGGATAGGCGGATCATGCAAGCGGACTCCTGGCGGTGGCTGCCGCGCCCGGCATCCTGGCGGACAGAACCTGATCATGCCGCCCTAACCGGACGAGCCCGGACGTAGCGGATCGATGCGGGCCGTCATAGCAGTCCGCGATGGGCATTGCGGGGCGCGGGGCGTGGTTCCGCGACGCGGATGCTGTCCAGCGGACCGATCAGGTCATGCTTGGCCGCTGCGGGAAGCATCCTCGCACGATGTCCGACGCCGTTTCTGCGCCGAAGCTGCCGCGCAGGTGGCACGGGGGCCTGCGGCATTCCGGTTTGCATGCCGTCGAGGGCGGGCAGGAGACTGTCGAAATTTATCAAGGCGAGATTGCTGGCGCACGCGTACCGGCGGAGGGATGCCGGCTGGGTATTTGAATCGAATGCCGGCCCAGATATTTGAATCGATCTGCTGGATGTGACGCGACGACTTTATTGCCGGACGCCGGTAATTTGGTGCCGCTGGTCGCTCGGTCAAGGGGCGTCGTGCCTGGCACAGAATAATGCGGCATTGCGCGCACGGGCAGCGTGATTGAACCGCTGACGGTCGCTTTGGCGACACTGTCCCGGCAGGCTGGAATTGGCTGGCGGCCGGATGTGACGGCAGGGGGCCTCGGTCAGGGCAAGACAGAGGGAACGCGAATAACGCGAAGGGCCGCAAAGAACGCATAGGCTGCGCGGACCATCGTTGCGGCTCGGGTCGCGGGATAAGCCAGCCATTCATTGTCGGGCAATGCCATGCCGGCATCAGGACCATTCGCGTTATTTGCGGCCCTTCGCGTTATTTGCGTTGCCTCTTTCCGCCACCGCGTCACGCACCGGCGTACCCGGGGGAGCCAAAGGCTGCCGGGATCATTGGTACTTGTGGTGCCGCGGCACTGATCCTGCACCCAATCATCGCAGCAGGCGCGGATTTTGAAGGTTGCCGGTTCGAATGTGCTGCGTGCCCGGGTGGTGGGCTATTCCGACCCGGAGCGGATGTTCGTCATCGGCGGAACGGCATCCGGTCCTGCCGCGAAGCGACGTTCGGCCGCGCGCGATGCGATCTTGCACCGCGCCGCCTTGTTCAACCAGCACCCTTGGCCCGCCGGCGTGACCCATCCCGCCCTGAATCCGCTTGGCAAATGCGTGTCGCAGGATCATGGTGCGGTTACCCTGC
>Ga0335075_10012080_pt1 | contig 13055 bp, 14 predicted proteins | sample Lox_Sample_24_FD_206723 | JGI IMG/M metagenome (GOLD analysis project Ga0335075, IMG submission 206723) | Soil microbial communities from Loxahatchee National Wildlife Refuge, Florida, United States - Lox_Sample_2.4 | ecosystem: Environmental > Terrestrial > Soil > Wetlands | place: USA... | reverse complement strand
CGTCCTCCAGGGAGCTCATTCTCGAGACAGCGGAGTCGCATTGGTCGGGTGCCCGGCGGCACGCAAATGCATAGCTGACGCAAGTTATCCATATCCATCGATAATGATGGCCTCCAGCGCGGCCGTCAGCAGGCGGCCTGCCTGCCAGGAGGCGTTCTCCTTGTCTGAACTGTGCCTAGTGAGGCAGGTCGGTCCGAGTGTGGCCATGTCTGCCCGCGTTTGTGTGACGTACGGGTACACTGTAGATCTAGCGAACATTGTCTGAGCTGTGATGTTATTTGCGGTCAGGGGTGCCATGGAGGTCGCTGGCATCTGCTAACCTCAGAGTTGCCCGACTACGGGAAGTAATTACACAATACACTCCGTAGCTGCATATTCGGGATAATGTACAACTCTCAATGAGGTACCAACATGGAAAACCTGTCCGAAAACCCTGGTCCGGGCCTTAACTGGGTCAAGAGCTCTCTAAGCTTCTCCAACGGGAACTGCGTCGAGGTAGCGAGCCTACACGATGGCGGTGTCGGTGTCCGCAACAGTCGGGACACTGCAGGAGCAGTCCTCCGTTTCACGCCGGACGAATGGCATGCTTTCCTCGGAGGCGTACGAAACGGAGAGTTCGACAGTTTCGGTAGGAAGTGACCGCGGCGGAGATCCGCAGCGTCCTGCTCTTGGATGGCTGTCGATGAGACAGGAAGCGGAGGGACCCCATTTGGAGCGGGTCCCTCCGCTTCTTGGTGTTACGGCCGCGTCCGGTCAGGCTCCATGATCGCGAATACTTTATTCCCGGTGAAGATAATTCATCGTATATGTGCATAAAATCCTCGTCAGGAAGAAGTTTACCCGGAAACCCGGCCGTATATCGGGCATTGTTCGCACTGCGGGCAACTCGCGGCGGCGCCGCGGGCAGGTGACCGCGCCCGAGCGCGGCGTAGAGCCGTGGCGAAGATGGGCGCCAGCGTGGTCAGCGAGCCGTCGATCAGGCCGGTCCAGTGCCCTGGGGAGTCGGCCGCTGGCGTTCCGGGCTGAATAGTTTTCGTTTGGCTTTGCCAGAGCCCCGCTAGGAGCCTGTTAGGGAACGCTAGCACTGTCTCTGACGAGGCTAGATTCACAGCTGTGACGGAACATGATCGTAGACCTCTGATCACGGAGCGCGCCGACGGACGCTACGGCCGTCGACCGGCCGCGCTCCTGCCGTCCGACCCAGCGGTCGTCGCGGTGATGCGGCTCGCCGCGGCGGCCGTGGTGGTGGCCTTCGTGCTCTGGATGATCCGATGAGCATGCCGATGCGTTCCCCGGTGCGGGCCATTGTCCGGGTCCGGTTGGCTCCGCATGTCGATTGCCAGGCGTTCGAGTGGTGGCTGCGGGCGGTCCCGGTCGTGCTGTCCGCCGTGCTCCTCACCGGTGACGTCGACTACGAACTGCAGCTCGGCTGCCGCAGCTTCGACGATCTCGGTGACGTGCTGACCCGCATTCGCGGCTACCGGGGCGTCGAAGTGGATTCCACCGCGCTGGTGCTCCATGAGGTCACGGGCCTGGGACGGCACAAGCGAGCAATCCCGGATCAGGCAATCCCGGATCAGGTAACCAAGAACGAGGTGACGTTGCGACGCCTGCGCAACATGTAACAAACCTGCCTGGCCTAGCGGCCGATCTCTGGCCGCGCACTGCGCACCTGGAACATGACGGCGAGATCTCGGTCGGCGGCCTGCGGCTGAGCGCGCTGGCCGCAGCCTACGGCACGCCCGCCTTCATCCTTGACGAGGCGGATGTCCGGTACCGGTGCCGGACCTACACTGAGGCGTTTCCTGACGAGGAGGTCGCCTACGCGGGCAAGGCCTTCTTGTGCCGGGCGATGGTCCAGTGGATCGCGCAGGAGGACCTGTCGCTGGATGTTTCCTCGGCGGGCGAGCTTGCGGTGGCGCGTTCGGTGAACTTCCCGGCCGAGCGGATCATCCTGCACGGAAACGCGAAGACTCCAGCGGACCTGGACGACGCCTTCCTTTACGGCGTGGGGCGCATCGTGATCGATAACGCCTCGGAGATCGTCCGCCTCGCGGCCCTGGCGCCGCCACGGCAGCGGGTCCTCATCCGGGTCACGCCGGGTGTGGATCCGCATGTGCACCGGGCGGTGGCGACTGGGGTGGAGGACCAGAAGTTCGGTTTCTCGCTGAGTTCGGGCGCGGCCGCCGACGCGGTGCAGCGGGTGCTCGCCCATCCCGAGCTCAGGCTCGTCGGCCTGCACTGTCACCTTGGCTCGCAGCTCACCGAAGTCCCGGCGTACGAGGCCGCGGCGCGCAAGCTGATCGGGCTGATGGCGGCGATACGGGACCGCTACGGGATCGTGCTTGGCGAGCTCAACATGGGCGGAGGCCATGCCGTTCCGTACGTCGATGGGGACGCGGAATTCGACCTCGCTCCCTTCGCCGCCCGGATACGCCGGGTCGTCGGGACCGAGTGTGCCCGCTACCGGCTGCCGGTCCCGCACCTGGTCATCGAGCCGGGCCGGGCGATCGTGAGCCGGGCGATGGTCACCCTTTACCGCGTCGTGGCCGTCAAGCACGTGGCCGGTGTCCGAACGTTCGTCGCGGTGGACGGCGGCATGAGCGACAACCCGAGGCCGGCGCTGTACGGGGCGAGGTACTCGGTACGCGCGGTACGGCAGGCTTCCGGACCGATGGAGCCGGTCACCGTGGTCGGGCGGCACTGCGAGGCCGGGGACGTGCTCGCGGCGGACGTGCCGCTGCCGGCCGGCATCCGGCCTGGCGATCTCGTCGCCGTGCCCGGCACCGGCGCTTACAACCACTCGATGGCGTCCAACTACAACATGGTCGGACGGCCGCCGGTGATCGCGGTCCGGGACGGCGCCGCGCGCCTGCTGGTCCGCCGGGAGACGAACAGCGACCTGCTGTTCAGGGACATCGGCTTGTGAGGAATGAGGAGTGAGTACGGTGCGGAATACGTTTTTCGTCCCGGTGCGGACGAGCAAGGCTGGGACGCTGGCGCTGCAAACCGGGCGGCTGCTGACGGGTGAGCGCATTGGCCTCGCGTTCACCTCCGAGGCTTCGCTCTTGCTTACCCTGGGCCCGTCGCAGCAGTGGATCCGGCTCGACGAGAAGGCGCTGAAGGGCATGCTGGCGCCGCTAGGAGTGGAACACGTCAGGATTGATCCGCACCCCGCGGGCGAGCTTGTGTCAGGTGGTCCGCCGCGCGAGCGCCGCCCCGGGCGGAACGCGGGTGTTCCGCGGCCCGCTTCGGCGGCCGCGTCTCACCTGGCGCTGGCGGCCGTTAAACCGCGCAGGTAGGCGGAAGCCGGTACGTAGTCAACTAACTCGGCGGCTGAGCCGGCATCGCCGGGTTCGCCGGGACCCGGAATGTGAACGACGCACGCCCCGCTTTGACCGCGGTCAGGTCGTAGATGTCAGCCGCGGTCGGCGTCGAGCCGCTGACGGTCGCGATGACGAAGACCGAGTCGCCCTTCTTGACAGACCCGATCCCGGCCGCCTGCGCGTCAACAAGCGTCTTGCTCGTCACCGTGTAGGTGAGGCTGTAGCCGTCGGCGCTCTGCACGGTGATTGACGTCGCGCTCACCGCGGTGGCCGTTCCGCTCTGCACGTCCAGGGTCTCGTACCCGCCGCCGGGCTTTCGCACGGTGAGCTCGCCGTGAATCGCGCCGCCGCCACTACCCAGCCCAAGGGGTACGCCGGAGAACGGGAACCCGCCAGCCAACCCGCGCCAGGCCGGACCGACGCGTGAGCCTGGCGGAGGTGCGGGGGCACTCGGAGTGGGAGTCGGTGTCGCCACCGCGGAGGCCGCTGATGTGTCGGTGGCAGGCTTGGCGGCGGAGTGCGTGGCCGCGTACCCGATTCCGGCGCCGCCGGCCAGTGCCACTGCCGCCACGCCCGCGACCGCGACCGGCCGTGCGGGCCGCCAGCGCTGCCATCGCGGCGGGTTCACCGTGATCATGTCGGTATCGAAGTCTTCGTCCGGCCCGAAGTCGTTCCCGTCGGGATCGTCGTAAGGGTTCATCCGCGATCGCCTCCCCGCGCCTTACCCGTTTGATTCCAAAATGCGCGCCGGAACTGAGGGAAACCTTAGGGCATGTGCACAACGCTCTCAATTGTGCAAGTTAGAATGTTACGGAAGTAAAGTTACGAGGCTATCCCGAACGAACAGTGGTATCTGTGCCCGCGTCCCCCTGCTCAGCCCGGCTGGACCTCGCCGGGCGGTATCAGACGGTAGCCCACTGACGGATCGCTCTGCAGGAAATGGCCGCCTTCGTCGTGGAGCTTCTTTCTGAGCCGGTAGGCGTACACCTTGAGGTAGTGCATCTCCTTGCCGTATTGCGGGCCCCAGACGCTTTCCAGGATCATCCGGCGGGTGCAGACCTTTCCCGCGTTCCGCGCGAGGTAGGCGAGGAACTCGAACTCCTTGGGCGTGAGGTCGAGCGGACGGCCGTCCAGCGTGGCCTCGTAGTGGACGAGATCCAGGTGCAGCGCGCCGACGTCGACTTCGGCTTGCTGCTCGTCCTCGTTCCTGCGGTGGCGGAGGGCAACCCGCAGGCGGGCGTTCAGCTCGCGCATGCCGAACGGCTTGGTCATGTAGTCGTCAGCACCATCGTCAAGCGCGCCAACCTTGCGGTCTTCCGTGCCGTCGGCGGACAGCACGACGATGGGCACTTCGCTCCAGGTCCTGATCCGCTTGCACACCTCGATGCCGTCGAGGTCCGGCAGGCCGAGATCGAGCACGATGACGTCAGGGCCGCGGACGGCCGCCTCGGCGAGGCCGTCGTTTCCCGTCGCCGCGGTCCAGACCTCGTGGCCGAACGCCCGCAACCCGACGTCGCAGACGTTCAGCAGGGCGCGGTCGTCGTCAATGATGAGCACTCGTGGCAAGCGATGGCTCCTCCGGTATCGGTGCCGCGACCGGCAAGGTGAAGCAGAACCTCGCTCCGCCCTGGGCAGCGTTCTCCACCCAGATGTGCTGCCCGTGGGCCTCGACGAACGTCTTCGCGATGGCAAGGCCCAGGCCGGCCCCGGCGTCGCCGTCACGGCGTGCGAAGAACTCGAAGATTTCCTCGCGCCGTCCTGGATCGATGCCGGGCCCCTGATCGGTGACCGACAGTTCGATCGCGTCCTCGCCCAGCCCTGCGGCGCGGATCGTGATCGGGGTGCCCGGGGGACCATAGCGGACGGCGTTCTGCACCAGGTTGGTGAGCACGCGGGACATGAGCACGATGTCGGCGTCGATGGGCGGCAAGCCTGGCGATAGCTCAATGCGCACATCGCGATCGCTGAGCTGCTGTGACAGGTCGCCGAGGACTGCCGACACGAGCTCGCCGAGGGGCGCGACCGTGCACCGCGGCTGGAGGACCCCGGCCTGGATCCTGCTCATGTCCAGCAGGTTCCGCACCAGATCGGCGAGGTGATCGGCCTGCGCGTCGACGAGCGAGATCAGGCTCCGCCGGGCATCCGTGCCTATCTCGAGGTCCGCGTCGGAAAGCGTGGACGAGGCTGCCTTAATCGAGGCCAGCGGTGCCCGCAGGTCGTGCGCGACGGCCGCGACGAGCGTCTTCGCCAGGCGCGCCACCTCCTCGTTGAGGCGGGTCCGCAGTGCCTGCTCGCGCAGTTGCGCCCGCTCGACCGCGAGAGCGATCTGGTTGGCGAACAACAGCAGCGGCTGGCGCTCATGCCGGGCGGCCGCGTCAGCGGACAGTGCGAGCAACCCTACCGGCCGACCGGAAGCGGTCAGCGCGATGACAAGGAGGTCTCCCTGCTCGCGCGAATGCGTGCCGAGCCGCGATAGCGCACCCGGGGCCGGGATAATACGTCGGACCTGCTCGCGGGACAGCGGCTCGCCCGCGGAACGGACAAGCTCCAAGGTTCCGTCACGCGGAAGCAGGAGCGCTATCTGCCGTGCGCCAAAGACATCGGCAAGCGCCGTCACGATGACCGACAGCAGCACATCGAGCGGCTTGTCCTCGACGAGCAGGTCCGACAGCTCAAATAGTTCCCGTAGTTCGCGGCCCTGCCGCAGCTCCTTGGCTCGCGCGGAATTCATGCTGGCGACCACCCGCGCGACGGGCAGCATCACGGCCGCGTAGACGCCGAGTGCGGCCCAGTTCTGCGGGGCTCCCACCCAGAGCGTCAGGTACGGGGGGATGAAGAAGAAATCGTAGACGAGGAACCCGGCCGTCACGCTGGCCACCCCGGCGGCGAATCCGCCGGTGACGACGCCGATGACGACCGGCACGACCAGGATGAGCGCGGTGGTCGCGATGCTCAGGCTGCCGCGGATGGGGACCATCGCCGCGGTGAGCGCCGCCATGCTGGCGAGCGCCACGACCGTTCCTATAATGCCGCGCTTCATCGCTGTACCATCACCGTCACTCATCGTGCTGACCCAACGACCACCAGGATAGATAGGCGCCGTTGTTCATCGCACGGCCGCCAGCGCCTCGTTGAGCTGGAGCACGTTGATGTACTGCGAGCCGAGGAAGCCGAGTTCAGGCTGCTGGATCTGGGTGGCGACCAGGTGCCGGACGGTGGCTGCCGGGAGACCCCTGGCCTTGGCCACCGCGTTGACCTGCGCGTAGGCATCTACCGCTGAGATGTCCGGGTCCACCCCGCTGCCCGACGTGGTGACCAGGTCCGGCGTCGGCGTGATCCCTTCCTTCTTCAGTTGGAGGACCTGCTGTTCTACCGCCGCGACCAGTTCCTTCGAGCGCGGACCGAGGTTCGTGCCCCCGGTGGCCATCGGGTTGTCCGCATCAGGCCTGCCCTGGAACCACTTTGGACCCTGCCAATGCTGGCCGACTAGAGTGGACCCGTTCGCGGTCAGCGACCCGTTGGCCTGGTGGCTGAACAGCGCCTGCCCGATGCCGGTCTCGGCGAGCGGATAAGCCAGGCCGAGGAGGACGAAGAAGAAGATCGTGAGGCCAACCGCCGGACGCAGGTTGCCGAACATCAGAAGACTCCTGTCGCGGTGAGCACGAGATCGATGAGCTTGATGAAGATGAAAGGCGCGATGACCCCGCCGACCCCGTAGATCCAGACGTTGCGGCGCAGGATGGCGGTCGCCCCTGTTGGCCGGAACCGCACACCACGCAGGGCCAACGGGATGAGCGCGACGATGATCAGGGCGTTGAAGATCACGGCGGACAGCACAGCCGACTGGGCGCTGTGCAGGTCCATGATGTTGAGCGCCTTCATCTGCGGATAGGTCGCGAAGAACAGCGCCGGGATGATGGCGAAGTACTTCGCGACGTCGTTGGCGATGGAGAAGGTGGTGAGCGCGCCGCGGGTGATCAGCAGTTGTTTGCCGATCTCCACGATGTCGATGAGCTTGGTCGGATTGGAGTCCAGGTCGACCATGTTGCCGGCCTCTTTGGCCGCGGTCGTCCCGGTGTTCATTGCCACGCCCACGTCGGCCTGGGCGAGCGCGGGTGCGTCGTTGGTGCCGTCGCCGGTCATCGCGACGAGCTTGCCGCCCTCCTGCTCGGCCTTGATCAGGTTCATTTTCGCCTCAGGCGTGGCCTCGGCCAGGTAGTCGTCAACTCCGGCTTCCTGGGCGATGGCCGCGGCGGTGAGCGGGTTGTCGCCGGTGATCATCACCGTGCGGATGCCCGCCGCCCGCAACTCTTCGAACCGTTCGCGGATTCCCTCCTTCACCATGTCCTTAAGTTCGATGACGCCGAGCATGCTGGAACCGTCCGCGACCGCGAGCGGGGTAGACCCGGAGCGCGCGACCCGTTCGGCGATTCCGTCGAGTTCCGCCGGGACGGTTCCGCCCTGCTCGGTCACCCAGGCTCGCACCGCCTCAACGGCGCCCTTGCGGATCTGCCGCCCGCCGACGTCGAGCCCGGACATCCTGGTATGCGCGCTGAACGGGACGAAGACATGTTCCTCGCCAAGCTCGCGTTCCCTGATGCCGAAGCGTTCCTTGGCGAGGACCACGATGGACCGGCCCTCGGGGGTCTCGTCGGACAGCGAGGCCAGTTGCGCCGCGCTCGCCACGTCCTGCTCAGAGTGCCCGGCGACCGGGAAGAAGCCGGACGCCATCCGGTTGCCCAAGGTGATCGTCCCTGTCTTGTCGAGCAGCAGCGTTTGCACATCACCCGCGGCCTCGACCGAGCGGCCCGACATGGCGAGCACGTTCCGCTGCACCAGCCGGTCCATGCCCGCGATTCCGATGGCGGACAGCAGTGCGCCGATCGTGGTCGGGATCAGGCAGACAAGCAGCGCGATGAGGGTCACGACGGAGACCGGCGCGCCCGCGAAGTGGCCGAACGGCTGGAGCGTGACGACGACAGGGACGAAGACGATCGTCAGCGCGGCGAGCAGGATCGTCAGCGCGACCTCGTTCGGCGTCTTCTTCCGGTTCGCGCCCTCCACCAGGGTGATCATCCGGTCGAGGAACGTCTGCCCGCGCTCGGCCGTGATCCGCACCACGATCCGGTCAGACAGCACCAGGGTCCCGCCGGTGACCGCGGACCGGTCGCCGCCGGCCTCGCGGATCACCGGCGCCGACTCCCCGGTGATCGCCGACTCGTCGACCGAGGCGACTCCCTCGATGATCTCCCCATCGGACGGCACGAGATCGTCGGCCTCGCAGACCACGATGTCGCCCTTGGCCAGTTCGGCGGCCGGGACGTGGGTCTCCTCGCCGCCGGGCCCGAGGCGGCGTGCCTCGGTGTCCGAGCGCATCCGGCGCAGCGTGTCCGCCTGTGCCTTGCCGCGCCCTTCCGCGACGGCCTCGGCGAAGTTGGCGAACAGCACCGTAAGCGCCAGCCACACCGTCACCGACCAGGTGAAGACGCTCGGGTGGGCGATCGACTCGACGAACGTCACGATGGTCCCGACGAGGACCACGAACATGACCGGGCTCTTGACCTGCACCCGAGGATCGAGCTTGCGCACCGAGTCCACCGTCGCGCGAGCCAGGATCTTGCGGTCGAACAGGCCACGGCCCCGCCGTGGTCCGCTGGCCGGCTGCCGCGCCGATATGGTGGACGCGTCGCGGCTGTCAACGACTGACATTCAGGAACCTCCAAAACAGGACCGGCGCGGCATCAGAAGAACTTTCCGTGGCTGAGCTGCTCGAGGAGCGGCCCAAGCGACAGGGCGGGGAAGAAGGTCAGCGCGCCGACGATCAGGATCACGCCGGTGAGCAGGCCCGCGAACATCGGTACGTCGGTCCGCAAGGTCCCGGCCGACGCCGCCACTGGGCGCTTGATGGCCAGGCTCCCGGCCAGGGCGAGCACAGGCACGATGATCGCGAACCGGCCGAGCAGCAGGCCGAACGTGTTGATGACGTTGTAGAACGGGGTGTTGACGCTGATCCCGGCGAACGCCGACCCGTTGTTGTTGGTGACCGAGGTGAAGTCGTACAGGACCTCGGAGAACCCGTGCGGGCCCGCGTTCAGCGGCGCGATTCGCCCGGCGTGGAACGACACCGCGATCGCGGTCAGGATCAGCACCGTGATCGGCATCACAAGGACCCCGAACGTGGCCAGCTTCACCTCTCTGGATTGGATCTTCTTGCCTAGGTACTCGGGTGTTCGGCCGACCATGAGGCCGCCGATGAACACGGTGATGATGGCGAACAGCAAGATCGTGTACAGGCCGCTGCCCACGCCGCCTGGCGAGACCTCGCCGAGCATCATCCCGGTGAGCACGGCGAACCCGCCCATCGGCGTATAGGAGTCCTCGGCAGAGTCGACGCTGCCGGTCGAGGTCTGCGTGGACGCCGTCGCGTAAAGCGCCGACGACGTGTCGCCGAAGCGGACCTCCTTGCCTTCCATGTTGCCGACGTCGCCGGCGATGCCGGACGTCTGCGACACCCCGGCGGCGGCGACCGCCGGATTCGCCTGGTGCTCGGAGACCGAGGCGATGCCCAGCCATCCGCCGAACAGGATCGCCATCACGCCGAGGATCGCGACACCCTGGCGGACGCTGCCCACCATCTTGCCGAAGGTGTAGGTGAGGGCGACCGGGATGCACAGGATGAGCAGTATCGACAGCAGGTTGGTCAGGCCGGTCGGGTTCTCGAACGGGTCGGCGCCGTTCGCGTTGAAGAACCCGCCGCCGTTCGTGCCCAGTTGCTTGATCGCTTCCTGGGACGCGACCGGGCCGCGTGGTATGACCTGGCTGACCCCGTTGAGCGCGTCGGTGACATGCGCGGGGCCGGCCAGCGTCTGCAGCGCGCCTTGGCCGATGAACACGATCGCCGCGACGAACGCGATCGGCAGCAGGATGTAGATGACCGAGCGGACGAGGTCGACCCAGAAGTTGCCGATCGTCTTCGCCCCGTGCCGGGAAAACCCGCGGATCAGGGCTATCGCGACGACGATGCCAACGGCGGCGCTGACGAAGTTCTGCACCGCCAGCGAGCCCATCTGCGACAGGTAAGACATCGTCGTCTCGCCGGAATACGCCTGCCAGTTCGTGTTGGTCACGAACGAGACAGCGGTATTCCACGCCAGGGCGGGCCCCACGGCGCCGAGGTGCTGCGGGTTGAATGGCAGGGATCCCTGGATCCTGAATATCAGGTAGGTAATGCCGAGCGCGAACGCGGAAAAGATAATGAGCGATACGCCGTAGCGCTGCCATGTCTGCTCGGACTCGGAATCGACACCGATTGCCCGGTAAACTGGCCGCTCGACGAACGCGAGCCATCTGACTCGCCCCTCGAATACGGCCGCCATGTACGACCCAAGGAAACGCCATGCGATCGCGAGAACCACGACCATGGTGACGATTGTCCAGGCGAAGTCCATCAGAACCGCTCCGCCTTGAAGAGCGCCACGCCGAGATAAATGAACATGACGACGGATAGCGCGAGAAGGATTCCGTTCGTGACGGTCATATCCGCTCCAGTGCCTTGATCAGGCCGATCATTGCCGCGGCGAAGACCACTATTCCGACGATTACCAGGAAATCACCCATACCGTCATGGTGCGCGCGGGGACGGTGACCGCGCGGTGAACGGTGCCGCCGCGCGGGTGGAGAAACGGTGAACGAGCCGGGGCAGGCTCAGGCCAGCCGGACAGCGCCTCTCGCGCATACCTGAGCAGATGGCGGCAAGCCATATCGTGCGGGTCGCGCCCGCGACACCACGTGAGAGGCGGTCATCCCATGCGTTCCGACATCATCCCCGGCGGCATCTTCCCCGATTACTCGCTGCCCGACCACACCCGCACCGTCCGCACGCTCAGCGAGCTCCAGGGCCGCGATCCGCTGATCCTCATGCTCTCGCGCGGCCACTTCTGTCCGAAAGAGCACCAGCAGCACCTCGAGCTTGCGGCGTTCCAGTCGAAGGTGGCGGTGGCCTATACCCAGATGGTCACGATCTCGACCGACGAGCACCATACGCTGCAGGAGTTCCGCGCGTCGGTTGGCGCCCAGTGGACCTTCCTCTCCGATCCCGGGCGGACGATCCAGAAGGACCTCGACATCCAGGAGTACACCGATCCCGAACACGACCCGATGATCCCGTACACGCTCGTGCTCAAGCCGGGACTGGTCATTCACAGCGTCTACAACGGCTACTGGTTCTGGGGTCGCCCGTCGGTCTACGACCTCTGGCGTGATCTGCGCGCGGCGACGAGCGAGATCCGCCCGGACTGGGACCTGAGCACGCCGGGACTCCGCGAGGCCTGGGCTGCGGGCAACCGCTCGTCCTTCCACGGATGGGACAGGCGGGCTCGCGCTTAATGGGATAGCCCTGTCTTCCGCGTCACCGAGACCTCCTGAGCCGCCCGCCACGATCCGTTCTTCAGATGCGCTGCCGTGCCCCCGAGTCGCTAACATTCGGGTATGGGCGACTTTGATCCCAATATCCCGAGTATCGCGCGGGTTTACGATTTCTGGTTGGGCGGCAAGGACCATTTCGCCGCGGACCGGGAACTGGGGGAACGGTTGCTGGCTCTTTACCCCACCGACGGCCGACATCGTCCGGGAGAATAAGCAATTCCTCACCAAGGCCGTGAGCTGGGTGGCGAGCGAGGGGATCAGCCAGTTCATCGACTTGGGCGCAGGCCTGCCAACCTCGCCGAGCACGCGGGAGACCGCGCAGGCGGTTATCCCAGATGTCCGCGTGGCGTACGTGGACAATGACCCGGTGGCGGTGACCCACCTGGTCGCGCTTGCTCAAAGCTGTCCCGGGGTGACTGCCGTGGACAGCGATGTACGTGAGGCGAACGTGGTTCTCGCCCGTGTCGGCGAGGGCATCGACCTGCGGGCGCCGGCCTGCCTGATCATGGGATCGCTGCCTCACTTCTTCCCGCCGGACGTCGCCCGCGACCTGGTACGCCGGTATACCGCGGCGCTGGCGCCGGGCAGCTATGTGGTCGTTTCTGTCGGCCGCAGCGACGGCGAGGCCTCGGAGCGGTTTATCAGCCTGTACCGGCAGAGTGGGTCGCAGCTTTACTACTACACGGCAGCGGAGATCGCGGCGCTGCTCGAGTCCTTGGAAGTGGTGCCGCCGGGCATCACCGAGGCACGGGCCTGGCGGCCCGACGGGACATGCGCTCCAGCGTTGTCGCCGCGTACCGGAGGCCTGCTCGCCGCCGTCGCTCGCGTCCGGTGAGCCTGCGACATCTCGACTGATACGTGAATGGTCCTCAGCTGAGCAGGCGGCTGCTTCCACGGTCACCCGGCGGCGGAGGGCTTCCGGGCGGGCGATGGCCTTGTTCTTGGCGTCTTTGCTGCGGTAGCCGCCTCATTTCATGACGTGCCGGCGGGACAGGGCCTTGAGGCAGCCGTCGTGGCGGATGGCGGCCCGGGCGCACCCGGCCGGGACCGGCTGCCGGTGCTCGCTGCCCGGGGCGGCGCCGTCCGGAGTGCCTTTTGCCGGCGGACTCGTTGCTGCCGGGGCAGGTTCCCGGGGCGGTCACGAGCAGGTCCCGGGACGTTCTTCACATGCCCGGCGTGACACGCCAGCACCTTCTCAAAATCCCCGTGCCCGGTCAGGCGTGATGCGCCGGCACCGGGCAGATCCCCCTCGCCTCCATCGCCACGTGCGTGCCCCCCGGCGGCACCAGCCACTTCGCCGCCCCG
>Ga0335075_10012079_pt1 | contig 13056 bp, 10 predicted proteins | sample Lox_Sample_24_FD_206723 | JGI IMG/M metagenome (GOLD analysis project Ga0335075, IMG submission 206723) | Soil microbial communities from Loxahatchee National Wildlife Refuge, Florida, United States - Lox_Sample_2.4 | ecosystem: Environmental > Terrestrial > Soil > Wetlands | place: USA... | reverse complement strand
GCTTGTACATTCAAAGATCCTCGCTTGAGGGAAGAAGTGGAACCATGAAAATCGCCTCGATTGCGGAGATCAAGTCGCGGTTCAGCGCTTTTCTGAAGGAGAGCGAGTCCGGGCCGGTGGTGGTCAAGCGGAACGGCAGGCCGGTGGCCGTAATCGTCGGCGTCCAGGATGAGGAGGAGATCGAGCGAATGCTCATGGCGTATTCGCCGCGCCTGCGAGCCATCTTGGAAGAATCGCGCAAGCAGATTCGGGAGGGAGATGTACTCAGCCATGAGGAGTTCTGGGCGGAAGTAGAAGCATCCCGAAGTTCCAAGCAACGGGGGCGCAAGCGAAAACTGGGTTAGCGATCCCTTGCGAGCGATTTGACAGCTGAAAGCCTGTTACGTGGAGCTCGGGACCGTTGAGCGCGATCATCGTGTTCTGCCGGGCGGGAGGAGGGGAAGAAATGACCGCCGAAGAACTCGGTGAAATCAGGAGAGAGTTCAAACCCGGACTCGAAAACCTGGTCGCGGGAATCGTTATCGGCCTGTTGCTGATAGTCGGCGGATGTGTGTTGACCGGCTTTTCCATCAAGGGCGCGATTGAAAGCGGCGGCAATCTTCCCTTGTGGACAGAAAAAGGTCAAAGGGGTTGGTCTTGGGGGGCTGTAGGAATTGCTGGGGCGCTAGGTATCGGTCTGATGATCGGCGGGTTTGTTCTGATCTATTGGATGCGATCGCTGTTTTCCTTGCAGGTGCGCGTCGGTCAAAATGGGTTCGCCGTAATTGAGAAAAAATCGATCCAAATAATCGCTTGGGAAGAAATAGAATCGGTTCGAGAAACGCATCTTTACGAGCGCCCCCCGCTTTTGAAAGGTGTGGCAAAGTATGCTTTGCCCAAGTTGATGAGCAAGATTTTCATGGTTAGAATAAAAGGGCATGAACCAGGGCCGACGCATTAAAGTTTACCCAAATTCCAGTTCATTCTGAGAGTCCGAACGACGAGCTACTTGATCCATGGAAACTGCGGGTATACAATGCTCGTTTTTTGAACGACGTATTGAGATCTCTAGAAATGTGGGCACTGACATAAGCATGTCAGTCGGTGACAGTTTGATGTCATTATGCCTCTGATTATGTCCGATTTTATTGTTTTCAAGACTGATTTCCGTAAGTCCTTATGTTTCAATGGGTTCGTTGTGCGTTTGCCCTGGGGCATGAACCCTTCGGATTTAACGCCAATACGATTAAGAGGCATTCGCAACTCGCTCAGATGATCAAAGAAGAAACAGACAGGCGAAATATCCTTTGGGAAATCGTGGAAGAACACGCATAGGAATGAATGTGAAACCAGTTTCTGTAGATGTAACGGTAGATGGTTCGCTATTTCTCTTCTTCCACGCGCAGCGCCTGCTTGTATTCGTTGCCATCCACGATCAGCACAATGAGGTAGCTGCCCGGCGCGACGGGGCGGCCGGGCTGCTGCGCTTGCCGGCCGCGGCCGCGACGCTCTGCTGCACGCGCCAGATCCCAGACGATTTTGTGCAATCCGGGTTGCGTTTCGGCGGGTAGCTCGCGCACCAGTTGCCCTTCGATGTCCAGCACTTTCAGGCTCGCCTTTGACGCTTTATTGCCGAGTGAGTACCAGATCGAGGCACCGAAGGGCGGGTTTTCGCCGGCAAAGCGGCGATTGGTTTGGCCGCGGCTCGGCTCCATGCGCCAACGCACGGCGGTCGCCGGGCGATACAGCCGGGTGCCGGCTTGCAGTGCCTCTGGAGTCAACTGACGCAAGGCGGTCACGTCGAGAATCCACAAACTGCGGCCGTGCGTGGCGGCGACGATTTCGCCAGCCGTCGGATGGATGGCGAAATCGTGGACGGCGACTGTCGGCAGGTTGGTGTTCAGGCGATTCCAGGTCTGGCCGCGATCCAGCGAGCACCAAGCGCCGAACTCCGTACCGAGATAAAGAAGGTCCGGATTGTCGATGTCCTCACGCAACACGCGCGTCGAACTCCGCGGCAAGTTGCCGCGCAGCGATTTCCAGGTTTTGCCGAAATCTTCGGTCGCATACGCATACGGCTCATCGTCGTCGGAGCGATGACCGTCGAAGACGACATAGGCTCGGCCGTCAGCGAAGCGCGACGGCTCGATGGAAGCGACCCAACGCAAGCCCGGCAAACCGGCATTTTTGGTGATGTTGCTCCACTCCCTGCCGCCGTCGCGCGTCACCCACAGGTAGCCATCGTCGCTGCCGACGTAGAGAACATCCGGATTGCGCGGCGATTCGGCGAGAGCGCTGGCGCTGCCGCGCTCGGTAGCCGTGATGTCCGGCGAAATCACGCGCAGATCGCTGCCGCGGTCGAGGGAGCGGAAGACGACGTTGCCGGCGCAGTAGAAGATGCGCGGATTGCAGTGCGATAAGAGGAACGGCGTGTTCCAGTTGAAGCGATAGCTGCGGGGGTTGGGCGGACGGATCGAGACGCTTTCGCCTGTGCGCAGGTTGAGGCGTCGTAGGGCGCCCCATTGTGCGGTGGAGTAGACGAGATTGGGGTCGGTCGGATCGACGGCGCAGCGGAAACCGTCGCCGCCGCCGACCCGTATCCAATCCTCGTTGATGGGTCCGGTCGAGCTGTGCGTGCGGCTGGGGCCGCCCCAGGTGCCGTTATCTTGCAGACCGCCGTAAACGCGATAATCGCGCCGCGTGTCCACGGCAACATGGTAAAACTGGCCGATGGCCATGTGGTTGAGGCGGTCCCAGTTGGCGGTGCGGTCGTAGGTGACGTAATAGCCGCCGTCGTTGCCGAGGATCATGTGCCGGCCGTCGCGCGGATCGATCCACAGGGCGTGATGATCGCCGTGAGCGCCGCGGCCGCCTTCGTTGTCGAACGATTTGCCGCCGTCGCGGGAGCGGTGCAGAGAAATGCCGAGGACGTAGACATAGTTGCTATCGTTGGGATCGACGCGGATTTGGCTGAAATACATGGGCCGGGGATTGAGGCTGTTGAGGCGCGTCCAGGATTGACCGCCATCGGTCGATTTGAAAACGCCGCCGTACTCAAATCCGTCCGGACCCTGCTTGTCCTGCACGTTGGCCGCCTGGCCGCCGAGACGATCGAGGTAAGGCGTTGTTCCGCCGTTGGAACCGTTAGCCGCGATGGGACGCGGCGTGCCGCCGATCTTCTCCGACTCGACCAGGAGAAATACGACGTTCGGATCTTTGCGATACCAGTCGATGCCGATGCGGCCGAGCTTGCAGGTAGGCAGCCCCTTGCCGATCTTCTGCCAACTCTTGCCGCCGTCGCTGCTGCGGTACAGGCCGCTGCCGGTGCCGAATTTTTTGGCCGGATCGTTGTAGTCGTAGCCGTCGCGTTGGCGCTCGTAGGCAGCGGCCAACAGCGTCTCCGGATCGGCGGGGTGCATGCGCAGGTCGATGATGCCGGTTTGGTCGCTGACGTAGAGGATCTTTTCCCACGTATTGCCGCCGTCGCAGGTCTTAAATAGGCCGCGCTCCTCGTTGGGACCGTACAGACGGCCCAATGCGCCGACATACACGATGTCGGGATTCTTGGGATGAATGAGGATACGGCCGGTCTGAAAAGATTTCTTCAGTCCCATGTTTTTCCAGGTCTTGCCGCCGTCGGTCGATTTGTAAACGCCGTCGCCGTAAGACACGGAGTTGCGCGGATTGCTTTCGCCGGTTCCGACCCAGACGATGTTTTTGTCCGACGGGGCAACGCACACGTCGCCGATGGAAACGGTCGCCTCATGGTCGAACTGATGCTCGAATGAGACGCCGTTATTGGTGGTTTTGAGCAAACCCCCGGCGGCGGTGGCGACCCAGTAAGTGATCGGATCGGCCTCGTAGACGGCCAGCGCCGTGATGCGTCCTCCCATGTTGGCCGGCCCGATGCAGCGCCAGGTCAGCGACTTGAACCACTCCGGCTCCGCGGCGGACAAAGACGAACTAACCACAGAGCCACAGAGAACACAGAGAAATACCAAAAAGAATAACCGATCCCTTATCGACCTTGTTGTCATTTTTTTCCTTTCTCTGTGTTCTCTGTGACTCTGTGGTTAGCGCATTTTATTCGAGCGCAGGTTCCCAGCGTTCGGCCGGCTCGGCCTCCAGATGGTAGCGTTCGATGAGGCGGGCGCAGGTGTTCCAGCGCAAGATGGCATCGTCGTTGCCGTGCGGTCGAATGGTTTCGGCCTTGTCGTAAGACTCCATAGCCTTGCACAACCACGGATAGGCGACCCGGCTGCTTTCCGGCGCCGCCTCGCTCAACCGGGCGCTAGCGCGGCGCTCCCAGATCAAACCGGCATAATAGTAGCGATCGTACTCGTTGTGCAGGCGCGGCACGATTTCCCGCGCGTAGTGGAAAGGCCCGGCATCGCTGTGGCGGAACTGGTCCGTCAGGGCCAACAACAGCGAAATCAGGGCCGGCTGGTTATCGGCGTCGATGGCCAGCACGTCCTCACAGATGCTCTCGGCCGCATCCGGCTGGTTGAGCAGCCGATAACGCTCGGCCTTGTCGAGAGCGGCCGGGATCGCTTCCGGCCCAATGCGTTTCAGCTCGAACATGGCTGCAACCTCTCTAAGGAACTCGCCACAGCAGATAGATTGTCAGAACCGATCCGACAATCGCCCCGCCGTAGCACAACACGTTTATCACCTCATTAAGATGCTTGATCTGCAAACCATCGTACAGAGTATAGCGGAAGCGATGGGCGCCGTGAAACAGCGCCAGTGTGCAGAGAAGAAACAGGTACACCCGCGTCAGGGGATGTTCCAGGACGGCGAGCAAATGCTCGTAGCTTGGTTGCGCCCAGCCCAGGGGGACGGCCAGCCCGAACAAGAGCAGATGGACGGGAACCAGCAACGCCGCCAGCACGCCGCCGGCGCTGAAGAGCGTCCAAAAAAACGGCTCCAGCGATTTCTTGGCCACTTAGAAACTCCTAATTTAACTGCGGATTACGCGGGACACGGATAAAAAGATAAAGCGATTAGGATTAAGATGAAGATTAAGATTAGGAAGAGGATTAAGAGCAAGAGTAAGAGAAAGAGAAGGATAAACTACCCATCCACACGTTCTTAATCTTACTCTTCATCTTGCTCTTAATCCTCTTCCTAATCTTAATCTTCATCTTGCTCTTTCTCTTTTTCTCCTCATCTCCGTGTTCTCCCTCTAATCCATGGTCAAAAATTCATCCTCTGAGAACGATCCAGCCCACCAGCGCGGAGGCCAAGGCCCAGGCGGCGTAATTGGGGCCGGCGATCCAGGCGGCGGGGACGCGCTTGCCGTGTAGCCGCACTACCATCGCCTGCGGCGCCAGCTTGAACCAGGTGATCGAATGGAAAATTACGAAAAATAAGGCGATGACATTCACGATAAGGACAACGGGATTTTTCGACCAGTCCTGGAATCGTTGATAGCTCTCCGCCCCTTGCTTCAGAGCGTGGATCTGCAACAACGTGAAGACGACGAACCAGGCGACGAAAAGACTGCTTATTTCGCGCAGGATGAAGGCGAGGTACGATGGGCGGCGCAGCCACCAGTAGGTGGAGGTGCGTTGGCGATACCAGCGCGGATGATACTCGGTGTAGATCGGTAATTGGCTCATGGCGACCCTCGCGGCATAAGGAAGGACTTGAACCACCCCAGCGCCGCTTTGAGCTTGTAGCGCTGAATGGCGGAAGCCGGATCGACGCTCTTAGGGCAAGCCTTGGTGCATTCGCCCACGAACGTGCAGCCCCAGATGCCGGTATGATCGGAAAGCAGGTCCATGCGTTCGCTGGCGCCCTGGTCGCGCGAGTCCAGGTTGTAGCGCTGGGCCAGGGCGATGGCGGCCGGCCCGATGAAGTGCGGGTCCAGGCCGTAAACCGGACAAGCGGAGTAGCAGAGCATGCAATTGATGCACATGCTGAACTGCTTGTATTCGTCCAGTTCCTCCGGCGTTTGCAGATATTCTCCCTCGGACAGCGGCTTTTCCTCCGCACGGACGACCCACGGCTTGACCTGGACCAGCTTGCGCATGAAATCGCTCATCTCGATGACGAGATCGCGGACGACGGGGAAGTTGCGCAGCGGTTCGACGCGAACGGGTCCGGGGGCGTAGTCGGTCAAGAAAGTGGCGCAGGTCAGCTTCGGCTCGCCGTTGACGGTCATACCGCAGCTGCCGCAGATGCCCATGCGGCACGACCAGCGAAAGGTCAATGTGCCATCCACTTTGTCCTTGATGTAGTTGAGGGCGTCGAGGACCACCCAGTCTTTGCGGCAAGGAGCCTGATATTCCTGGAAGGTCGGCTCGGTTTCGGCTTCGGGCCGATAGCGCGTCACGTGCAGAGTGATGGTGTCGGACATAGGTGCTTACTTTCCGTAAACTCGTTCGCCGGGGGGCCAGCGAGTGATGGTCACGGGCAAATACTCCAGGCGGCACGAGCCGTCCGCGTTGCGGAAGGCCAACGAATGGGCGAGGTAACGTTGATCGTCGCGGCCGGGAAAGTCAGTGCGCTGGTGGGCGCCGCGCGACTCCTCGCGGCGCAGGGCGGATTGAACGATGGTCTGGGCCACGTCCAGCATGAAGGACAGCTCCAGGGCGGCGGTCAGCTCGGTATTGAAAGTTCGGCTATGGTCGTCCAAGGCCACGGCGCAGAAGCGTTCTTGCAGCTGCCGCAGCTTGCCGGCGGCCTCGGTCAAGACGGCGCCCGAACGATAAATGCCGGCGCTGAACTCCATGATGTGCTGCATCTCCTCGCGGATGACGGCGATGCGTTCGCGGCCATCGGTCTTGTGGAGAAACTCGCGCTCCAGCCGCCGTTGCTCATCGGCCGCTTGAGCGAGAATGCTTGCCGGCGTTTCGGGCTGGTTGGCGGCGAAATCGGCGGCGGCCCGGCCGGCGCGAGCGCCGAACACCAGCAACTCCGGCAACGAATTGGAACCCAGTCGATTGGCGCCGTTGATGCTCACGCACGCCGCTTCGCCGGCGGCATACAAGCCGGCCAACGGCGTGGCTCCGTGGATGTCGGTATGGACGCCGCCCATCATGTAATGCACCACCGGACGCACCGGGATCATTTCCGTGATCGGGTCGATGTTCTGATATTTCAGGCACAATTCGCGGACAAACGGCAGCTTGGTCTTGATGACCTTCTCGCCCAAGTGGCGGATGTCGAGGTGGACGACCGGCCCATACGGCCCTGAGAGAGTACGGCCTTTCTCCAGCTCTTTGACGAACGCTTGCGATAGGCGATCGCGCGGCCCCAACTCCATGCTGCGCAGCACCGGCCGCGGCTGCGGCGTGCCCAGATTGTAGTCTTGCAGATAGCGGTAGCCGTCCTTGTTGAGCAGCCAGCCGCCTTCCGCCCGCGCCGCCTCAGTGATAAGAATGCCGGTGAACGGCAGGCCGGTGGGGTGGTACTGGACGAACTCCATGTCCTTGAGCGGAGCGCCGGCGCGATAGGCCAGGGCCATGCCGTCGCCGTTTTTGATGTTGGCATTGGTGGTGAAAGGGAAGACACGGCCGCAGCCGCCGGTACAGAGGATGACGGCCTTGGCGGTGATGGCCCGCACCTGGCCCGACATCAGCTCGATGGCGACGACGCCGTGGACGCGGCCATCCTCGACCAACAATTTGGTGACGAAGCACTCGTCGTAGCGGAGAACGCGCGTATATTTGAGCGAGGTTTGAAAGAGCGTGTGCAGCATGTGGAAGCCGGTCTTGTCGGCGGCAAACCAGGTGCGCATCTTTTTCATGCCGCCGAACGGCCGAACCGCGATGCGCCCATCAGTCTCCCGGCTCCACGGGCAGCCCCAATGCTCCAGCCGCAGCATCTCTTCCGGCGCTTCCTTGACGAACGCCTCCACGGCGTCCTGATCGCACAACCAATCGCCGCCGGAGATGGTGTCGTAGGCGTGTTCGTCGAGGCTGTCATCCGGGCGCACGACCGCCGCCGCTCCGCCCTCGGCAGACACGGTATGGCTGCGCATCGGATAGACCTTAGAGACGACGGCGATGCTCAGGCGCGGATCGGTCTCGGCAATGGCGATGGCCGCGCGCAGCCCCGCTCCACCGCCGCCGACCAGAACAACATCGTGAGATGACGTAATCACGAGCGTACCCAACTATTCGGATCAGGATAGAGAAGCCGGAAAACGTTGGGTGATTGAGTGGTTGGCGGAACGACCTAACCACCCATTCTCCGAACATAATCGGGGCGCGGACGCTTTGCAAGAGGCTGGTTCAAGAAAATGTTTAGCCGCGACCCGAAGGGGAGCGTGAAGCCCGCGATCCCCTTCGGGTCGCGGCTAAACGAAATCGTCAATCTTCCGGCAATTCATCCAGCGCCTATCCGTCACAACCGATACTATTTCTGCCATTCTCCACGCCACCGTTCCGCGCTGTAAGGATCGGAAAAATGGAGCGGTTGGGGGCAAGCGAGGTTGACTGGGATCTTCGTGGAAGGAAGCCATACGAATGACGGCGATGCGGTGCTGGCTCTGGCCGCTCGGACTCATCGCGCTTAGTGGCTGCGGCTTCCTGCTCCGTCACCAGGTCGATCGAGAAATCCGCGATTTGTCGGATAAAAGCGGCGACGGCGCAGCAATGAGCGGTCTGGTGAATGCGCTGCCTCCGCCGCCGCCGACCGCTGATTCCGCCGGAGTTGCCACCGTGTGGGAGCAGGGCAAGCAACCGCTCCCTGACGGTCGCGGCTCGGATGCTGTCGGAGCCGCGACCGTCAGGGAGCAGTTAGGCAAAGACCGCTCTCTGGCGGTCGCGGCCCCGACGGAAACGCACGATGGCGATTTGCAACAGGTAGTGTACGAGCAGCTCGAACAAGTGCCGCGGAGACCGCAACCCTTGCCCATCCCGAAAGAGCTTCCCGGTGCAGACGCCCCGGACATCGAGTTTCCAACGGACCCGAAGGAACTCGAACGTTATCTCGACAAGCTCTATCCTCCGGTGCCGCCATTGCCGCCCATGCCATTGCCCGCGCCGGGTCCCGAAGGCCGGCCCATGAGTCTTGCCGATTTGCAGCGGCTGGGCGAGATCTACAGTCCCGCCATCAAGACCGCTCTCGCCGCCGTTGAAGCCGCCAAGGGTGCGGCCTATCAGGCCGGCATGTATCCCAATCCCACCATTGCCTGGGAACACGACACAGTAGAAACCGGGCCTGCCGGCTACCCCGGCGGATACTTCGACCAGACCATTATTACCGGAGGCAAGCTGACGGTACAGCAGGCGGCGGCGACCATGGACGTGCTAACCGCCAAGCTGGCTCTGCGCAAAGCCAAGGCCGACATGTGGACGGCGGTGCGCGGCAACTATTTCGCCGTCTTAGTTGCACACCGAGGCGTCAAATACAGCGAAGCCTTGTTCAAGTTCGCGGATTATCTCTACGAGTACCACATCAAACAGCTGCGGATCTCCAAACTGGCGGCCGGCTACGAGCCGATGCAGCTACGTCCCCTCGTCTTCCAGGCACGCTTCGACATTATCCAAGCCCGCAACAAGTATGCGGCCTCATGGCATCAGTTGGCTGCCAGCATCGGCTTGCCGAACATGCCTCCCTCGGAGCTGGCCGGCGATGTCGATATGGCCATGCCTGAGTTCGACTATAGCGCCGTGCTAGCTCGGTTGGAATACAACACCGACGTGCGGTCAGCCCTCGTTTCGGTGCAAAAAGCCAAGTACAACCTGCGTCTGCAAAAGCTCACGCCGTTGCCCGACGTCGGCGCCCGCATCCTGGTGCAGAAGGACTATACGACGCCCCCCGACCAGGTAACGCATAGCGCCGTCATGTACATGACGGTGCCGATGTGGAACCAGAATCGGGGCGGCATCCGTCAGGCGGAATGGCAGTTGGCGCAGGCCTCCGCCGAACCGACTCGGGTCCGCAACGACCTCATTTCCTCTCTCGCCGACGCCTACAACCGTTACGTGACATCGCGCCAGCAAGTGGACATCACCCTCGAACAAATCCGCGATCTGCTGCGGGCCTATAAACGCGCCTGGGTGCGGCACCAAAATACGCCGCTGGTCGTGAGCTTCAGCGACCTGTGGCCGGTCCAGATAACCTTGGAAGGCTACGTCGTCATTTACATCGGCGCTCTCGGCTCGCTGTGGCAGGCCGCGGTTGATGTCGCCAATCTGCTGCAAACCGAGGATTTCTTTGAGTCGGGCCAACGTCAAGTGGTCCCAGCGTATGCGCCTCTGGAAGATCTGTTAGTGCCGTTGCGGAATTATCCGCCGGCGCCGATCGCGCCGCGGGCGGCTGCTCCCGCGGCCTCGCCGCTGTCCACGGTTGTCAACGGCGCAGCTACGGCGCAACCATTGCTGGCGCCGCCGCAACAAGCACCCGTGCCGCCCGCACCGACGCAGCCTCCCGCGGTGTTGCCCCAGCCCGCGGCTGTCCTGCGGCGCACGGAGACCCCGGCCCCGGAGCCGTGATTTGTTTCCGAGCCTGAAGCGTAAGCGAAGGCTGCCTTCGCTTACGCTTCAGGCTCGGAAATCTACATTTGAGGCCGTTTATCGCTTGGGAGAGTAGGTCATGATTCGGACCGCCCGTGGTTGGTTTGTCGCGGCCGCTGTAGCGGCGCTGGCTGGGCTGCCCATGCAGCCCGGCCGCGCCGACGACACGCCGGCGGCAGACTCGGCACCGGCTAGCCTGCCGGCTCCGGCTGCGCTCGTGCCGCAGCAACCGCCGGCCTACGTCCTGCCGCCGCCCTCCTGGCCCGTCTACAACTTCAACCAACCCGATCCACTGCTCGATCGACCTTATGCCGCTCAGCCGGGATGGTACACCAACGTCGAGCCTAATTTTCTCTTGGTCCATCTCCGCAATCAGTTGGGAGGGCCCGTGACCAACAGCATCACGGGAAAAACGGATTTCATCAAATTCCAGGGCAACCCGGTGGACGCGACGATTTCGCCCCGCTTCGAGCTGGGTTATCGCTTCCCCGGCAACTGGGGCGGCTTCCAGTTGGGCTATCGCTTTCTGACGACCCAAGGCTCCGAGCAGATGACGACTGGGCCGGAAGACGACATCCAGGCGCCCGCCAACCAAATGGGAATCCTCAACTTCAACCTGATCGATTTCACCTACGTCAGCCGAGAATTTTCCCTCGGACCCTACTGGAACTTGCGCTGGGGTGCCGGCGCGCGGGCGTTGTTCCTATACTTCAACTCCGGCCTGAAATTCATCAATCCCGGCTCGGCTCTGAGCGACGTTCTCGCCCAGAACGAAAGCAATTCCCTGTCGGGCTTCGGCGTGTGGTCGTTCATCGATCTGGAACGGAAGATGCCCATTGAGGGGCTGGCTCTTTTCGGGCGCTTTGAAGCCACGGACTTAGAAGCGGAGATTCGCCAAGGCTACTCGGAGACGGTGGTGGGACCGAGCGGAACGCTGTTGCCGTTTAACGCCCGTTACGATTTTTCGGTGGGCGTGCCCATCCTCCGCGAAGTGGTAGGCGCCAGTTATACCGTCCCGCAATGGAACTACTGCCGCTTCATGCTAGGCTTGCAGTATGAGACGTTCTTCCAGATCGGACGCGATCAAATGACCAACGGCATTCCCGACAGCCGCGGCCAGTTGGATCTGTATGGCCTGATCTTGCGGGCCGAGTTCAATTTCTGAAAGGCTCGGCATGATCGTCCGTTCCAGGGGGGCGCTGAAATTGCTAAACTGAACGGAGCCGCGACCGTAAGGGGAGCGGTTTTTCTCCTGCTTCCTTACGGTCGCGGCTCCGACAGCAGGAAAACCATGAGCGATACAACCATCCACAAGAAACGGCATCGTCTTCGTTGGGCTGCCTTGGTATGCGTTATCATCGCCGTCGCCGGCCTTATTGTCGGATTGCCCGCGGCCGGATTGCCCGGCCTCCGAGATTGGCTCAAGCCCGCGGAGCAGCAGCACTCGCTGCCGAGCCACAAGCCCCAAGCGCGACTCGTCCCCGGCCGCAGCGACGAAATCGAGCTGCCGCCGGAAGTAGTCGAGCGCCTGGGGGTGGCGAGCGAATCGATCGAGCAGGCGGCTGCACCGCGGCCGTTGGAACTAGCCGGCTCGCTCTCTTTCGATCCCAACCGTCTCGGCAGCATCCAATCGCGTTTCCCCGGCGAGGTCGTCGCTATCGGCGTCACTTCCCAATGGGAGGAGGGCAGCCCAACGCGCGAACGGCCCCTGGAATACGGCGATCCCGTCATCCAGGGGCAGATCATGGCCGTGGTTCTGTGCAAGGATCTCGGTGAAAAGAAGAGCGAGTTGGTCGATAATCTGGTGCAACTGGCGCTGGACGAGCTGCGGCTGACCGAGCGCACGGAGGCATACAATGAAGGCGCCTTGCCGGAGGACACCCTCAACCAGACACGCAAGGACGTGGCCAGCGATCGCAACAATGTGCTTAAGGCGGAACGAACTTTGCGGACCTGGAAAGTCCCCGAAGAGGAGATCAACACCGTTAAAGAAGAGGCGCGGTTGGTGTCCCAAGGCAAGAAACAGCGCGACCTCAAAAAAGAGATGGAGTGGGCCAGGGTCGAAGTGCGGGCGCCCTTCGACGGTACCATCGTCGAAAAGAGCGCGCACCAGGGCAGGATCGTCGATCCCACCTTCGAATTGTTCAAAATTGCCGACCTGCGCAAACTAGGCGTGGTGGTGCATGCCTACGAAGAGGACTTGCGCACGCTGCAAGCGCTGCCGCCCGGCTTTCCCTGGCAAGTGCGGGCCGGCGCCGATCTCAACCATCGCCCGCTGCGAAGCAACGGCCTACAAAAGATCGGTTTAGTCGTCGATCCGACGCAGCACACCGATCCGATTATGGGCTTGGTGGATAACAGCACTGGCGAGTTGCGCGTCGGCCAATTCGTGACGGCGACGGTGAATCTACCCGCTCCGCCCCGCGTGGTGTCCGTGCCGGCGTCGGCCCTCGCCGAAGACGGCACACAGAGCATCGTCTTCGTCCAGCCCGATCCCGCGAAATCACGCTACGTCCGACGGCGTGTGTCCGTGGCCATGCGGCTGCGCGATGTCGTCTACGTCCGCAGCGAGCTAATCGAGTCGGAACGCAAAAAAGGGCTAAAAGAG
>Ga0335075_10012077_pt1 | contig 13057 bp, 13 predicted proteins | sample Lox_Sample_24_FD_206723 | JGI IMG/M metagenome (GOLD analysis project Ga0335075, IMG submission 206723) | Soil microbial communities from Loxahatchee National Wildlife Refuge, Florida, United States - Lox_Sample_2.4 | ecosystem: Environmental > Terrestrial > Soil > Wetlands | place: USA... | reverse complement strand
ATGAGGCCTGCATCACCTGCTCCGATAGTGCCGTGCCGGTGACGGTCCTGGAACTGGCCGACAACGCACTGGCGCTTGTGGACACCGGGCGCGGCCTTGAGGAGGTGAGCGTCGCGCTGGTGACAGCGGCCGTCGGCGACACGGTCCTGGTGCATGCCGGGGAGGCGATCGCCGTGATACGAGACAGACAGTGACTGGGCCGCCCGGCTCCATCGAGGGGCTGTACCCGTTCCTGTATGCGGGCAGCTCGGACTTGGCCGCGGTGCTGGAGCAGGTCCGCGCGTCGACCGTGGCCAAAGCTGAGGAGATCATCGACCTCCGGCAGAGGATCCGCGACTCTGAGGGCAGCAGACTTGCGGCCTGCGCTCAGGCGATGGCCGACCGGTTCGCCGCTGGCGGGAGGTTGCTAGCCTTCGGCAACGGCGGCAGCGCAACCGACGCCCAGCAGCTCGCGACAGTGTTCCTTAACCCTGGAGCTGGCCGCCGACCCCTGCCGGCGCTGAGCCTGTCCAGCGACCCGTCCGTGCTGACGGCGCTCGCCAACGACGTCGGGATCGACGTTGTGTTCGCCCGCCAGGTCGCCGCCTTCGGCAGCCGCTCCGACATCGCCGTCGGGCTGTCGACCAGCGGCAATTCCGAGAACCTGCTGCGCGCCTTCGACGAGGCAAGCCGGCGTGGCATGCTGACGGTCGGGCTGGCGGGCTGCACCGGCGGCAGGATGGCCGAGGTTCACAGCATCGACTTCCTGTTCGTCGCGCCATCAGCGTCAGTGCACCGCATCCAGGAGGCGCAGACCACGATGTACCACGTGCTCTGGGAGCTGTGCCAGGCCGCGCTGGTCCACGGCGGGCCATGACCGGCATGCCGCTGATCGCCGGGCTATGGGATCGAGCCCCACGTGCCCGTTCCCCTCTTGGCAGGACCCGGGCCCGACGCCGCACGTGCCGGAACGCTGGTGGCGGGGCGCGCCCACGGAATGCAGATGAGTACCAGCTACTCGCAAAGGAGCGGGCCATGTGCCTCGGGATCCCCGGTGAGGTGATCGAGTTCATCCAGGACCAGCCCGACCTCGCCCGGGTCGACGTCAGCGGCGTGCGACGGGTCATCAGCATCGCCCTGCTCGCGGCAGAGGACCTCAAGCCCGGCGACTGGGTGCTCATCCACGTCGGCTTCGCGCTGTCCAGGATCGACGAGGCCGAGGCGGCTGCGGCGCTGGAGTTCCTGGCAGGCATCGGCCAGGCCTACGCCGACGAGCTGGCGGCCCTGGCCGAGTCGCGGATCGAGTAGGAGGCGACGGCGTGCGGTTCGTGGACGAATTTCGCGATGCCGACATGGCTCGCGCGCTTGCGGCCAAGATCGTGGCGCTATGCGCACCAGGCCGGCAGTACAAGCTCATGGAGGTGTGCGGCGGGCATACGCACACAATCTACAAGCACGGTCTTGAGGACTACCTGCCGCAGCAGATCACCCTGGTGCACGGCCCGGGCTGCCCCGTGTGCGTGATCCCGATGGGCCGTGTCGACGACGCGATGGCGCTGGCCAGCGAGCCGGACGTGATCATGACGTCCTTCGGCGACATGATGCGGGTCCCTGGCAGCAGCGGGTCGTTCTTCGACGCCAAGGCCAGGGGCACCGATATCCGGATGGTCTACTCGCCGCTGGACTCACTGAAGATCGCCCGGCAGAACCCGGACAGGCGCGTCGTCTTCATGGCGATCGGCTTCGAGACCACCGCGCCGTCGACGGCCATGACGCTGCTGCGCGCCGCCTCTGAGGGCCTGCGGAACTTCTCGGTCTTCTGCAACCACGTGACCATCATCCCGGCGATCAAGGCGATCCTGGACTCCCCCGACCTGCGGCTGGACGGGTTCATCGGGCCTGGCCACGTCTCGACGGTGATCGGCTGCAGGCCGTATGAGTTCATTGCCCGCGACTACGGAAAGCCGGTGGTCGTGGCCGGCTTCGAGCCGCTGGACATCCTGCAGTCGATCTACATGCTCATGCTCCAGCTGGCGCACGGCCGCGCAACCGTGGAAAACCAGTACTCCCGGGTGGTGCCATGGGAGGGGAACGGCGTGGCTTTGAGTGCCATCGCCCAGACCATGGAGCTGCGGCCGTACTTCGAGTGGCGTGGCCTCGGGTTCATCTCGCAGTCAGCCTTGCGGGTGCGGGAGGAGTACGCGGCGTTCGACGCGGAGCGGCTGTTCGCCGTGCCGGGCGTCCGCGTGGCTGACCCGAAAGCGTGCCAGTGCGGCGAGGTGCTCAAGGGCGTGCTCAAGCCGTGGGAGTGCAAGGTGTTCGGCACCGCCTGCACGCCGGAGACGCCGATCGGCACGTGCATGGTGTCGCCGGAGGGTGCCTGCGCCGCCTACTACAACTATGGCCGGTTCGCCCGCCAGCGGCTGGCCGTGGTGAGCGAGTCATGACCGTCGGGAACACGGGCATCCCGGTGCGGGAGGAGCTGGTGCTCGAGCGGATCGACCGGGTCCGCAGGGCGAGGCCGCGGGTCAGGGAAGACCGGATCACCATGTCGCACGGCGCAGGCGGCAAGGCGACGCGCACGCTGATCGAGGCGGTGTTCCTTGACGCGTTCCGCAATCCGCTGCTGGAGCCACTGGAGGATGCGGCGCCGCTGGCCGTTGGCGGCGGGCGCATCGCTATGACTACCGACTCCTACGTTGTCTCGCCGCTGTTCTTCCCTGGCGGGGACATCGGCGACCTGGCGGTGAACGGCACCGTCAACGACCTCGCGGTGGCCGGGGCCGAACCGCTGTACCTGTCGGCCGGATTCATCCTCGAGGAAGGCTTCCTTGTCGCCGATCTGATGACGATTGTGACGTCGATGCAGGCGGCCGCGCAGCGGGCCGGCGTGCAGGTCGTCACCGGGGACACCAAAGTGGTCGAGCGGGGCAAGGCAGACGGCTGCTTCGTCAACACCGCCGGCGTGGGGGTGTTCCGGCATGATCGGGTCCTGGGCATCGCGTCGGCCCGCCAGGGAGACGTCATCCTGGTGTCCGGTCCGGTAGGCGACCACGGTGTCACCATCATGCTTGCCCGCGGCGGCCTCGGCCTCGAGGCCGACGTGCACTCCGACACCGCTGCTTTGAACGGCATGGTTGCCGGTCTGCTGGCAGCGGCTCCGGGGCTGCGGGCGATGCGCGATGCAACCAGGGGCGGCGTCGCCACGATCCTCAACGAGATCGCGGCTGCGGCAGGCGTCGGGATCGTGATCACAGAAGACGACATCCCGGTCCGGACCGAGGTCCGCGGCGCCTGCGAGTTGCTGGGCATCGACCCGATGTACGTTGCGAGCGAGGGACGGCTCGTCGCCGTCGTCAGCCCTGAGGACGCCGAGAGTGCGCTGGCCGCGCTGCGCGCGCACCCGCTGGGCCAGGACGCGGCGATCATCGGCGCGGTGACTGGCGACGCGCCTGGCATCGTCACATTGCGGACCGCGTTCGGCGGCACCCGGATCGTCGACCTGCTGGTCGGCGACCCGCTTCCCCGGATCTGCTGACGCTGCGGCGAGCGTGCTGGGCAGTTGCCGAATCCAGGAGGGCCGTCAGACTGGCTGGATGCGTCGCCCGCTGATCTCGGCCGGCGCGAGACTCACGTACACGTCGCGGGCGCCAGGCGCCCACGGCTTGAGGTGCATCGTGTTCTCAATCTGCTGCACCTGATGCTCATCAGTGACCTCGTGCGCGTGACCTTGTACCAGCACGCTCCAGCCTTCATGCAGGGTCTCGTCGCAACGGTCCACTTCGAAGCTGACCTGGGTGTTGACGTGAAGAGCCAGCAGCGTGTCCGGTGCGGTGCGGTAGATAATCGCCTGGCCTTTCACGGCGTAATTGACCGGCAGGATGATCACGCCGTCCTCGGCTGCGATCCCGACGCGGCCGATGCCGCCCGGTTCGAGCAGGTTGAAGCACTCTGTTGCGCTGAGCACCTGCAAGAAGTGGCGGTTCTGGGCGCTCGCCCGGGGAGGCGGGGACTTCCGGTTGGACAAGGGACGAGGCGCACTAGCTTTGCTAGCAGCGGCCTTCACTGGGGCCATATCCTTCACCTCCGCAACTCGCCGGCTTCTCTCGCGTCTTGTCTTAAGACTCGTCTCGCATTAGCAGTACCCGCTGCGGCCTGAGGTCCCGTTGGGCCGGGCTGTTCGACCCTGGGCAACCTCCGTTCGGCGCCCGGATCCAGTGCATATCCCCTAATCAGGACATGAGGCTTATGCCCTGGCGGTCGCGCGCTGCGGCGACCGCCGCTTGTCCGAGGCTGATGCCACCGTCGTTGCACGGCACCCGACCGTGCTGAAGTACCCGGAACCCGGCGTCCTCCAGGCCGGTCACGACCTTCTCAGTCAGCAGCAGGTTCTGAAACACGCCGCCCGACAGGGCGACGACGTTCAGCCCGCGCTTGTCGCGCAGGCGGACGCATGCCGCCGCGACGACAGCAGCGAGGCCGTTGTGGAACCGGGCGGCGACGACAGGCGACTCAGTCCCGGCCGCGATGTCCTCCGCAGCTGCGGCGACCAGATCGGGGCCGTTCATCCGGAGCGGCGCTTCGCCTGTTAGCGGCGCGTGGTACGAGCCCTTCTCCGCCGGGTCGGCTAGCTGCTCAAGCTCAATCGCGGGTTGTCCCTCGTAGTTGATCTCGTCGCGCACGCCGAGGAGCGCGGCGACCGCGTCGAAGAGCCGGCCTGCGCTTGAGGTTATCGGGGAGTTGATCCCGCGCTGCGCCATCTCGAGGACCGCGTCCCAGCGCGCCGCGTTCCGGTTCCGCACTGAAAGCCTGGCGGGCGGGCCGTCCGGGTAGGCAGCTGCCAGGTAGGCCGCCGCCATCCGCCAGGGCTGGCGGATGGCTGCCGTGCCGCCAGGCATGGGAACCGGCTCCAGGCACCCGGCCCGCTCGAAGCCGGTTAGGTCGGCGATCAGCAGCTCCCCGCCCCAGATCGTTCCATCGGTGCCGTAGCCAGTGCCGTCGAACGCCACGCCGATCACCGGGCCGGCCTCGGAGTTGTCGGCCAGGCAGGATGCCACGTGGGCGTGGTGGTGCTGAACGCCGACCAGGTCTACTCCATCCAGGCCCGCTGCGTACTTGGTGGACAGGTACTCCGGGTGCAGGTCATGCGCGACCACCTGCGGCACGATGTCAAACAGCCGCCCGAAGTGCGCAATGGCGTCGGTGAACGACCGCAGCGTCTCGGCGTTCTCGAGGTCGCCGAGGTGCTGGGACACGAAGGCCTGCTGATCCTTGGCGAGGCAGAACGTGCTCTTGAGCTCGGCGCCGCACGCCAGCACCGGGCGCGGGAACCGGTCTGCCATGCGCAGTGGCTCCGGCGCGTAGCCGCGCGCTCGTCGCAGCACCGTCTCGCGGCCGCGCCAGGCGCGCACCACGGAGTCATCGACTCGCACGTTGATGGCACGGTCATGAACGAGGTAGGCGTCGGCGATGCCCAGCAGCTGGTCAACCGCGTCCTCATCACGATAGACGATCGGCTCGTCCGAGACGTTGCCGCTGGTCAGCACGATCGGCGCGGCAGCCGCCTCCAGCAGGAGATGGTGCAAAGGCGTGTACGGCAGCATGAGGCCGAGCTGCCGGTTGCCAGGTGCGACGGCGGGAGCGATCGGCCCGGTTGCGCCGGGCAGCCGCGGCACCAGCACGATCGGGCGCCGGGCGCCGGCCAGCAACCGCTCCGCCGCATCATCGATGTCGCACAGCATTCTGGCGGCATCCGGGTCGGGCACCATCACCGCGAATGGCTTGTCCTCCCGGTGCTTGCGCGCGCGCAGCGCCGCCACGGCCGATGAGTCACCAGCGATGACAGCAAGGTGATAGCCGCCTATACCCTTCACTGCCACGATCAGCCCACGCTGCAGCATGGCTGCCGTTGTGTTCACCGGGTCGGCATGGATGAGCGGCGTTCCGTCGGCGTCGAGGAGGGTGAGCCGAGGTCCGCACTCCGGGCAGCACACCGGCTGCGCATGGAACCTGCGGTCCGCCGGATTGTGGTACTCGGCGGCACAGCGCGGGCACATGACAAAGGCACTCATCGTCGTGCGCGGCCGGTCGTAAGGGATGTCCCGCACGATCGTGAACCGCGGGCCGCAGTTCGTGCAATTGATAAACGCGTAGCGGTATCGGCGGTCGGCTGGATCGGCGAGCTCGCGCAGGCAGTCGGCGCACGTCGCACTGTCCGCCGTCACGAGCGCGCGGCGCTCTCCGCCGGCCGGACTTGACGCAATAGCGAAAGCGCGCGAGCCGGTGGGAGGAAGCGGCCGGGCGACCAGACGGTCGATCCTGGCCAACGGCGGCGCCTGCCGCCGGAGGCGGTCCAGGAACTCGCCGACTGCCTCGGCCGAGCCCTCCACCTCGGCGAACACACCGTCGCCGTCGTTACCGACGTGACCGCCCAGGCCTAGGCTGGTCGCCAGCGAGTAGACGAAGGGCCGGAACCCAACGCCCTGCACCACGCCTTCGATCCGCACCTCGGTCCTGAACAGCTCGCTCACTCTCTTAGTGTGAGGGGCGGATAGCGGCCCGATACACCTGGTCCGGCCTGACCAGCGCGGTGCTAGAAGGCACCAGCCGAACAGGACCGCCGGCCCGGTCGGTTAACTGTGCGGACGTCTGTCTGGCGTGGAAGGGTCGTTAGACCCTGTCCGCTAGTGGTCACGCCCACGCACTGTGCAGTCGGTGATGCAACATGACTTCGACTGCGCCCGTGAAACTTGGTAACCCACGACCGCGCCAGACCTCGCCGACCACTGTCGCCGATCCAGGCGGCCTGCTGGTTGCTGCCACGCCCGCACTACTCGGAAAGACACGCGGTCCAGACGGCGACACAGCAGCCACGCAGGCCACAGTCAGGCTGAGGACCGACGAGACCGCGGCTGTCATAGCGATGGCGGCGCGAGCACCGTCGCTGCACAACACTCAGCCGTGGCAGTTCCGAGTTCACGGCGACACCATCGAGCTACTCGCCGACCCGGGCAGGCAGCTTCGTCAACTCGATCCAGACGGCCGCGAGCTCATGATCAGCTGCGGGGCTGCACTGTTCGGGTTGCGGCTCGGCCTGCGCAGCCTCGGCCTGCTGCCGGTTACCGAGTTGCTGCCAGACCCGGCACTGCCGTTGCTGGCTGGCCGGGTCCGGGTTGCCGGCCGTGCCGCGATGAACAAGGTCGAGGCCGAACTCGTGGCAGCGGTGCCGCACCGGCACACCCACCGTGGCGCATTCACGCCCGGGGAAGTCGCCGCCAGGCTGCTTGACGCGCTTGTTGCAGACGCGGCGGCTGAGGGCACCGAGCTATTGCTGGTCGACCAGAGCGACCCGGACGACCGAACTGCACTGACGGATCAACTCGCCGGCTTGGTCGCTGCGGCTGCGGTTGAGCAGCAGTCGGATCCCGACGTCACTGCCGAGCTGCAGCAATGGGTACGCGCGCCGGGCAGCCAGGCCAGAGACGGCGTCCCGGCCTGGGCCAGCGGTCCACGGCCAGATGTCCCGCCGCTCCCGTCTCGATTGCCCCCGCGCGACTTTGGCCAGCAGGGCAACGATCAGCCAGGCGGCGTGCCACCATCGGCAACTGCCGTGCTGACTACAGTCCGCGATACACCGACCGACTGGCTGCGGAGCGGGCAAGCGCTCAACCGGCTGCTGCTGCGCGCTGCAACCCGCTGGGTGTTCGCGAGCTTGCAGTCGCAGCCAATGGAGTCGCCGCAGCATCGCCAGGAGCTACGGAACCTGCTCGGACTGCCCGGGTATCCGCAGCTGCTGCTCCAGTTCGGCCGCTCGAACATTGCTCCGGCAACGCCACGGCGACCGCAAGGTGAACTGAGAACTGACTGACGGACGGCTCAGACCTCTTAGGACCTCTCAGTCCTGCCTCAGTCGCATCAGGCCGGCTGCGGGCTTCCCAGGTGATCGATGATGTCCACGACGCCATCAATATCCCAGGCAGCGTCGATCGCCGCAGCTACCTGGTTGCGCAGCTCTGGATCAGTCTGGCCGGTCAGCGTCACTATCCCGCAGCGTACGTCGACCTTGATAGCGCCCGGCTCGCCCGGCGCGACCTCATTGAGCAGCTCGCGTACCTGGCGGGCTATCTCAGAATCTGCTACCAGGAACAGGTTCAGCAGGTCGCGCCGACTGACGACGCCGACGATCTTGCCATCCTCGTCAACGACCGGCAGCAGCTTGACGTGATGATCGCTCATCAGCCTGGCGGCGCCTGCTGTGGCTGTATCCGGGTGGATTGTGATAGCAGGGGCAGTCATTAGCTGCTCGGCAGTGAGCCGGTCGTACCGGCTGCGGTCGGTGCCGTAGCGGGGCGTTCCGGTCCAGCGCTTACGCTGGCCTGCGTGCTTGTCCCTGGCCGCGATGAGGTCGCCTTCGGTCACCACCCCCGCGACGTGCCGGCCAAGGCTCAGAACGGGCACGCCGTTGATCTGATGGCGGACTAGCTGCGATGCGATCTGCTTGAACGGGGTAATCCGGTCGACGGCCACGATGTCCGCCGTCATGATGTCCCGGACCCGGCTATGCCACCGGCCGTGGTGTTTGGCGGGCTCATGGTGCGGTCCCCGCGATTCGCCAGCCCTGGGGCGAGGAGGGACATGCCGGATGTCAGCCTGCTCGCCCATCTCTCTGGCGACCTGATTGACCGCCCTGGCCACGTCTGGGGGCGTAGCCCTGCCGTGCAGCGAGTCGTAGTAGGCAGCGCCGAGGTGACGCAGCGTCGCGTCGAGGTAAACGTCTTTGCGGCTCATTATGGCCTCCTCTCTGCTTCCCACTGTGCGGGTGGCCCGGTACGCCGCGTAGGGCCGAAGGCAGGAGATCCAGGTGACTTCGGTCCCGCTGCCCGGCTGGCTGGCAAAAGGACCGGACCAGCCGCCGCGCTGGCCACGGCGAGGGCGTCATGCGGGGCCGCGGACCACGACCACCGGGCACGCCGCGCTGGTCACGCAGTGCATGCTCACGGGGCCGACCAGCCTTCCGGTGAACGCCCCGTGTCCGCGATGCCCGACGACCAGCAGGTCTGCCTGCCGCGATTCCTCGACCAGGACCGGGGCCGGGTGACCATAGGCGAGCTTGGTTTTAACGTTCGCCGGAGCCGAGGCACCGAAGGCCTCGCTCAGCGCCTTGTCCAGGGTCTCTGCCAGGTGCGCGCGCACCTCGCCAGCTGCCTTCGCTGGCCATCGAAGTTACCTCATATTCCTGGCAATCTGAGACTTCTAGTAAGTGGCCGCGACAAGCTTCGCGAGATCGACAAGCCTGCAGGTGTAGCCCCACTCGTTGTCGTACCAGCCGAACACTTTTACGAGGTTTCCGGCCGCCTGAGTGAGTCCGGAGTCGAATACGCACGACGCCGGGTCGCCGATGATGTCCCGCGAAACGAGCGGGCACGTGCTGTAGCTCAGGATTCCCGCCAGTGGTCCGTTGGCCGCCTGCCGGAACGCGTCGTTGACTTGCTCAGCGGTGACGTCGCGGCCCACAACGGCGGTGAGATCCGTGAGAGAGCCATCCTCGACCGGTACCCGGACCGCGACACCGTCGAGCCTCCCGGCCAGTTCCGGTATGACGACGCCGGTGGTCCGGGCCGCTCCGGTCGTGGTCGGCACGATGCTCACTGCAGCACTGCGCGCCCGGCGCAGGTCCTTATGCGGGCCGTCCAGCAGCATCTGGTCGCCGGTGTAAGCGTGCACTGTCGTCATCAGGGCCTTATCGAGGCCGAAAGCGTCGTTGAGTACTTTCGCCATCGGGGCCACGCAGTTGGTGGTGCACGAGGCACACGAGATCACATCGTGCAGCCCGGCGTCGTAGTCCGCGTCGTTCACCCCGATTACGACGGTCAGGTCAGCGTTCTTGCCCGGCGCTGAGATGAGCACCTTGCGGGCACCGCCCTTGAGGTGCAGCGCGGCGTCGTCTCGGCTGCGGAACTTGCCGGTCGACTCAATGACAATATCGGCGCCTAGATCGGCCCAGCCGATGGCAGCTGGCTCTTTGACGCTGAGCGCGGCGATTGGCTTGCCGTTGATGACGATGGCGTCGGCTGAGTACTCGACCTTGGCTGCGAGCTTGCCGTAGGTGGAGTCGAACTCCAGCAAGTGAGCCAGCGTTCGGGAGTCGGTGATGTCGTTGACGGCGACGACTTCGAGGTCGCTGCTCTCAAAACACCGGCGGACGAATGCACGGCCGATGCGGCCGAAGCCGTTGATGCCAATTCGGGCGGTCACTGTTGGCTCTCCTTCCCGCGCACGCTCGGGCCGCACTGCGGCCCGAGAACGAGCACGGCGCGATCGGTGCGGTTACTTGGCTGCGGGTACGACTACGACCGGGCAGCTGGCGTGGTGAACCACCTGGTTGCTGACCGAGCCGAGGATGAGCGAGCCGAACCCGCCGCCACCTCGGGTGCCGACGACCAGCAGGTCGCTGTCCGTAGCCGCGTTGATGAGAGTCTCCGCGGGAAAGCCGGCCACCGCCGCAACGGTCACTGACTCTGGCTTGCCGGGTCCGAGCTGCGCCGCGGTCGCCTCGACTGCTGCCTCAGCTGACTTACGGATCTCTGCGATCCGTTCGGAGTCACCAGCGAACGGTACCGGCCTGCCGGTCCAGTAGTGCGCTGGCTCCGGCAGGACTGTAAGAACGGTCAGTTGCGTCTTGCGTATCGCGGCTTCGGCCATCGCCCACTCAAGCGCGCGACTGGCATTGTGCGATCCGTCGATGCCTACGACTATGCCTGACATCTGAGTCTCTCTTCCTGGGCGTCACCACGGCACCCTGTCCGAGTTAACGTGCCCAGAACAGAGAGATCGGCAGCAGGGTCGTTCGCTACGGAACGGCGGGTCTTAAGTCCCGAATCACTGCTTAATGCCGGACTCGGGTCCGGCAACGGTTGCCATGAAAGTCATAGGTCGCCGGACGCGAAACGCGACAGGTTGGCCGGTGTTGCCCGCCGGGCCGGGACCGATTAGCAGGTGCAGTCCGGGGAGCAACGGTCCTTATCGGGACTCATCCGTGCTGCGGGCTGATGGGTGATGTCGCTGACTCCAGCCATTACAGCGCTGAAAGGTCAGGTCTTTTGTCCCGGGATTTCGGGGGCGTTCGGCAGTAACGGCGCAGGTTCGCGGGCGGGAAACTCGCATTGTCAGTCAAACGAATTGCCCGGGACAAAGGGCAGTCTCAAGACAGGAGACAAGACAATGCGCCGCAACACATTCGACAAGCTTCTGGGTACTGCCGGGGTGGCCCTCGGCGCGATCCTGCTCGCCGTCGGCGGGCTGATGTTGTGGGGATCGGCCTACATCCACAACCAGGTCACCAACCAGCTCGCCGCCCAGAAGGTGTACTTCCCGCCGGCCGCCGCGTTCGCCCACCCCAAGGCCGGCACCGAGATCACCCCGTCGATGATCCCGTCGGTGTCGCAGTACGCCGGGCAGCAGCTGCTGACCGGGGCGCAAGCCGAGGCCTACGCCGACCACTTCATCGCCGTCCACCTGCAGGAAATCGGGGCCGGCAAGACCTACGCCCAGCTGTCGGCCGAGTCGATGGCCCACCCGACTAACACCGCGCTGGCAGGCCAGGTCCAGACCGTCTTCCGCGGCGACACCCTGCGCAGCATGCTGCTGAACGCCTTCTCCTGGTGGAAGGTCTCCCAGATCGCCTACATCGCCTCGCTCGTCAGCCTGGCCCTGGGCGCCATCGCCTTCCTGGCCGGGATCTTCGCCCTCCTCTGGTCCGGGTTCGCCTCCGAAGCCGGCGCCAAGGTCTTCCAGCCCGCCCACGAGACAATCAAGGCGGCATGACGCCGGGCCTGCACGACAACTCCGTCCACCCCCTAGACCTCCGGCCGGCGGCCCGCCCTGCGCAGATCGCCGGCCGGACCGCTGACCGCCCCAGCACGGCAGAACTCCCGCCACGCGGCGCAGGCGGGAAAAAGCGGGCGCTGACACCCGGCCGCCAGACCACCCCTCCAAGGCCCGGCAGCCACCGTCAGCGCCCGCTTCACGTATCCCCGGCTGCATGGTCATGCGCAGATCCGAACACTGGGCCATCCGCCAGATCCATACGTTCCGCGTCCCCCGGTCGTGCTGCATCCGAGTTACGTCAGCGGGCCCGGCTGGCACGTCCTCACTCCGGCCGACAACCCAGATCCGGTCGTCTGGGCGAGCCTGGCAACCCGGCCGGGCGCTACCGGCTCCGAAACCCTGAAGCTAGTCAGCGAGCAGGCCGGCCATCTCGCCCCGGATCATGACAACAGGGCACGGCGCGTGATGGACACGGTGCTGGCTGATCGAGCCGAGCAGTGCCTCGTCAAAGCCGCCATGTCCCCGGCTGCCTACGACCAGCTGATCCGCGTTATCGGCGGCGTCCAGCAGAACCTGGGCCGCACTCCCGTTGCGGACGGCAGGGCTGACCGTGACCGGAGTGCCCTTAGGCACCGCGGCGCTGATCGCGTCGCGGCGCCGCCGGCATCGGTGATCGCGCGATGGTCGCCGGACGGGCTGTGCCGAACGTGTCCTTCGCGCTCTCCAAGACCCGAGGCCGCCAAGTTGTCGCCAGACGGACAAAGGCGCTCGGCACAGAACGGATGCACCGTGGACGATCAGAGAAACCAATGCCGAGATCGCCGGGGCCGCCGGTCGAAGGCTTCCTCGCCGACCCGAGGGCCAACGAGCTGTCCCAGCGGCTGCACGGCTCGCTCCACGCCGGCGGAGAGCAGATCAGCGTGCCGGCCGCATTCACCGAGCCAAACCTGGCCCTCACGATTGACGGCTCTGACAACGACGGGGTTCGGCTCCGGATCCGCTTCTCCCACGAATCCCTGCCCGACTGGATCCGTGACTGCGCCGGATGGCAGTCACCTGAGTACTTCGTAGTACTCGACATGAGCGGCTCAGACCTAGCGGAAGCTGTGAGCGACTGAGATCGCGAGCGCCTCCCGCAGAGGCGGCTTGTGAAACCCTGCACAAGGCGTTCCCGCGGGAACGTCGTGAACGCGGTTGGCGGCCCTATGAGAAGCCAAGTGGCGCTCCTGCTCAGTACGGCATGAGTCAGCGC
>Ga0335075_10012076_pt1 | contig 13058 bp, 20 predicted proteins | sample Lox_Sample_24_FD_206723 | JGI IMG/M metagenome (GOLD analysis project Ga0335075, IMG submission 206723) | Soil microbial communities from Loxahatchee National Wildlife Refuge, Florida, United States - Lox_Sample_2.4 | ecosystem: Environmental > Terrestrial > Soil > Wetlands | place: USA... | reverse complement strand
ACCTGGGCGATGGTCAAGCCTTGGGCGAGGTCGGCCTCGGCTTGTCGCAGCTTGGGGATGATCTCTTCCGCCGTGTGTCGTCTCATGGTTCGTCTCCTGCCCGCGAAGGGCCTCAGAGACTCTCATAGCACGTGAACCACTTTTTGGAGGGCATTCCAATTCCGCCTGGCCCCAAGCCCTTGCTCGTCAGCCCCAGCTTCTCGGTCAGCTTGCACTCTCCAACGAGAACCCAGGGCTGGTCCCGGCTTGGAGAACCCGTGATCTTGTCCTCGGTACGGATTGGCAGCTCGGCCCCGGACATCTGCTTGATGTGGTCCCGCAACACACGGGCGGCGTTGGCAACGACCGGCGACGGTTTGTCGGGCACGATGACGACGGCACGGGGCTGCCCTTTCTTGACAAGAGTGGCAGCATCAGCGAGGAGCGGCGAGACGACCACAAGGATGAAGAGAGCAGCGATGATGCGCATGGTTGTCTCCGAGCAAGCGAGCATCGTTCTAATCAACGTCATACTTGGAGTGCCTCGGCCTGACCAGAAGGACTACTCAACTCGGCCAGGCGCACCAACCGAGCATCAGCATCGTCAGGAAGTCATTTCTCTTGAGTCCGTCATTTATTCCGGTTCATGCAGCACTTCTTGAACTTCTTGCCACTCCCACATGGGCACGGGGCGTTCCGGCCCACCGGCTTCTCGGTGCGGAGAAACGGTGTGGGCTTCCGCTCCAGATAATCGTCACGCTCCCTTGCAGGTGCAGGCTTCGGAGGCGGGACGGGGTGCGTCGGGGTCTGGAAGAATCCCCGCATCTCCTTCATCCGGCGCTCCTGCTTGGCCAGTCTCTCCTCGGCCTCCCGCTTCCAGATTGGATATTCGGGGAACGTCATTCCCAGGACAGTGCTGACTGCGACCAGCTTGCGCATCAGGTCGCTACACATCGAGTCATAGGCCCGGCGCTGCACCATCTCCCGCACGGGTTCGATGCCCTCGTCGGCAAACTGGCCCAGCAGAGCGTCGGCCAGCTTGGTCCTGATGTCGAGTTCCTTGTCGTGCGGCAGCAATTCCAGGCATTTTCGCACTGTCGTGTCGGAGTGAATCTTATCCAGGGCGCTGGTGGCGTAGAGCCGGTAATCCCACACGGCTTCGAGCCAGCCCTCGGTAACGGCCTCGGCAGCGGCGTCGGTGCCGATCTTGCCCAGGGCATCGACGCAGGCTTCGGAGAGGACATCGCCCAAGATATGAAGCTTTTTCACGATCAGTGGAATGGCTCGCTCCAGACGCATCTCGCCTGCAAGATCGACCAGATAAATTTCCAGCAACGCCATCGGGTCCGTCTCATAATCCCCGACCTCCTTGGCGAGCAGATCGAGAATGCGGTCGATGTAGTTGTCGCCTTGACGGGCAAGAGCCTCCACGACCCGGCTGGCATGGCCGAAATCCACATCCTTGCCGACACCCTCGGTACAGAAGCGATCCAACTCGTTCCAGCACTGGTCGGCGTCCCAGGAGGCCAAACGCAGGCGTTCTTGAAGCTCCTCGTGCATTTCCTTGAAGAAGCCCGGTGCCTGGAGAATCTCGTCGGCACGAGGGGAAAGGAGTTGCGGGTCGGCGCTACACAGCAGGCGGGACAGGGCGGGGAAGTAACTGTCCTGGTCCTCAGCCTTGTCCTCTTCCCGGTACAGTTCTTTGACGGCCCACTCGACCGTGGCCTCGGTCTGCGCCAGGTGAGCGAGCATGTGGAGATGGAGGAAGGCATTGCTGCGGCCATACGTCTCGATGGCCTTGATCGCCAGAGGCATGACCTCGGCATCCCGGCTGTAGCAGTCGGCAAAGTACAGAAGGGCCTCCTGGCGTACTAGCTTGTCGGGGTGGACGAGGGCTTCCTTGATCTTCGCTTCCGGCAACCGCATCGTGACTCTCCTTATCCCACTCGTTCCGCTGACGACTACGAGTTCTCCTGGTCTTCCCACAGGTAGAACGCATACAGGTCTTGATCCTGCGCCGGGCCATAGCTTTCGATGTCCTCGCCAGCCACAATTGAGACACTTGTAAGGTATGTTTCGATTCCTTGAGGCAACGTCATCCTTCCTTGCTCGATGCGGATGTCTCGTTCACGACCTTTGACTTCCGGGTGCCGTTCCCGCCACTTTTCAAGAATCCAGTAGATGTCCGGCTCGCTCATCTTGCCGTCACGAGTGACCTTGCCGTGAATGTCCGGGATTATCATGACTCGCTTTGGCGTCATGTGTGCTATACCCACCTTTCTGAGCGCCAGTCCGGTAGTCCACGCCGCATCGCCCTGGTCGCCTTAGCAGCGTCGAAGGCTTCGGGATCAAAAGACCCGCCAGCCCATGCCAATAGCCCGTCCCGGTCCTCGTTTTCGGGGTCGGTGATGGCCTCGATAAGCTCCGCATAGCCCCAGGTGCCACCCACATCTTCGGGCGGGCAGGCCCGTGCCCCTTCCACGCAGACCGGATACCGCTTGCCCCGCTCGGCCCGGAGGCAGCCCTCGAACAAGACCTCGTGCCGCCAGTTATCCCCGAAATCGTATTTATACTCGAACTTGAATCGCTTGCCGGTCCTGGGCAAAATGTCGCTCAACTTCGTCGTCGTGGAGTCACCGTAGTCGAACTCCACGAAGTTCTCTTCCAGCAGCAAGGGGTCGCCGTAGTCCTTGTCGCCGATCTTGAAGTCGTGCAGGTGGCTGTTGGTCCAGCCCATCGCCGTCTGGATGTGTTCGTGGAGCTTGTCGAGAGTGCCGTCCTTGACCTGGATACGCCGCCAGACGGAGGGGCGGGTATCGAGGAGCGTGATCCTGAACTGGTAGAGGCGCTCGGCGGCGGGAATGGCACCGAGGCCCTGGAAGCGGTCGAGGGCCTGGGCCGCAAGGTCGGTGACGTGCCGCAGCGAGTTGCGCACCATGCCCGTGCTGGCCTGACGAATGGCTTGCCCGGCCTTTTCCTTGAGCGCCTTCAACTCGGCCAGCGTGAACCGGATGGTCCGCTGATTCCGCTCGTCCAGCTTGAGGCGCTCGGCAAGCTCCGGGGCGACCTCGGCCACGACCTTCCGCTGGGCCTGGGTCAGCAGCACCGGGAAATCCTGTCGGGAGTGCATCGCTTGTCTCTACTCCTGCGTCAAGCATGGGGCAACGTCGCCTTCAAGTCGGGAATCCCGGCGAGGAAGATCGCATCGCTCTGGTGGTGGTGATACGCCTTAACGACGAATTCGTTCCAGTAGTTCGGCTCTGGACCGTATTTCAGCAGCCGGTGCAGAGCAGCACGTTCGTCGCCAGGGCCGGACAGCACCCTGCGGAGAAACTGCAACCAGTCGTCCTTGCTCGCCATCAGGATGTACGGCGTCGTGAAAACGATGTGGTAGCGGGCCAGGTCGGGCATGAGCGGGGGAAGGAGTCGGACGTACCAGAGTTCGCCGCTTTTCCCACGATAGCCGGAGGCCGAGTGGCAGATGAATTCGGCGTCGGTGGCGAGTTCTCGCAGCCGAACGTGCGAGCCGTCCATCCCGACATGCTCGTAGATGCCCATGCGAGAATTGGCCATTTTCTTCAGGGCATCAAGCTGGTCGGGGTTCATGCAGATCACGTCGTTCGCCTCGATCTGGCACGAGGCGAGGGTGTCGGTGCCATCGAAGCGCAGGTCGTAGAACGCCCAGGTGGTGAAGAAGCTGGCGGTCAACGGACTCATAGGCGGGCCGGAAGGTATGTACTCCTCCTCGGCGGCACCGACAATCTTGGCGTATTTCTTCATTTCGGGGAGTCGGGAAACACCCTCGGCAAACGAGGAGGAAATGTGCTGGACGAAGGCGTAGGCGGCATGAACGGGGTCCATGCCTTCGCTGATCCATCTTTCGACGCTGGGCATGTCGGCCCGGCCCTTCATCTTTCTCGTGGGGAGGTCGAGGGGTGCCGCCATCTTGGTGAGCTTGGCGTGGAGCTTCTTGCTGGTCTGGCCCATTGTTGTCCTTTCTGGCAATCGACGCCGTTGCGCCGCTACTCGATTCATCCTCACGCCATCGCCCGCCGCTTCTCCTCGATGAAGCGAATGTGGTGCGGGATGTGCGCCGTGATGCGTTGCAGCAGGACTTCCAGCGTCAGCGCCCCGTCACGGGAATGACCGCCTGTGCGCTGGAAATCCTCCGGTTTCAGCGCCCGTAGAATCCGGGCCATCTGCTTGCGGGTAATCTCGATGAGCGCCAGTTCCTCCTCCACGTCTCGCTGGTCGTAGGCCAGACGTGCGGCAAAAAGCCCAGGATCGCCCTTGAGCAGCTCCGGCTCCTTGAGGGCGATGACTCGCTTCATGCGGTCGGCGTAGATCGGCTCGTAATCGGCAAGATGGCAGACGACTTCCTGGGTGGACCATTTGCCGGGAATCGGCCTGGCGAGCAGTTGGTCCCTCGTCATCCCGGAGACGGCACGCCGCAGCACGGCGGGTCCAGCGAGATACGCCTCAATCAGAGCGTCGTGGGTCATGCGGTAATCCTCACAGGCGATCTTTCACAGCGGGCCGGTGCCTATCGCCGGTCACTAATTGATCTCCAGAAACTTCCCTTGCAGCTTGCAGCGTCTCAGGGCGGTCTGGTTGAAGCGTGTCCCTTTGGGATCGTAGCTGACCAGGACCGAAGGTGCGCCTGCGTCTGCGCCCACTATGCCGTCCGGTCGGCAAAAGTAAACCCGTCCCTTCAAGAAGAAGATGCCGTTGGCCCGGCTCCAGACGTGATCGAAGAACATCTGCGTCTCCGTCCGGGCGTAGATCAGAACGATCCCGTCCTGGTGCTTGGCCATCTTCGCCAGCCAGCGGGCCTTCTGCTCGCCATACGGCGGGTTCAGCCACACCCGCCCGGCCCAGGGCTTCTTCAGGCCGTCGTCCTCCACGGTCAGGTGCCGCTTGGCCGTCGCCCAGGGCCGATCCAGGGCGGCGCACGGGTCGAGGTCGAACTTCCCCAGGGCGTCCAGAATGTACTCCGGCGTCACCCAATCGTTCGTTTCGCCCCGAATCGGCTGCTCGTGACCGCCGATTCCGTCTGCCTTGCGACGACGAATCTCTTGCGCAGCCTGGAGGATCGCCTTCTCGTCCAGGTCGAGGATGTGGTCCTGCTCGTCGGGGTCGGCGTCAGCCAGGAGAGCGGCTGCGGAGATGGACACCCGGCCTCCGTCCATCGCCTGAATGAGCCGGGGCGTGCCGTTCTCGACCACCTTGGCGGCTTGCCGGTACGTCTCGTGGTTGCCGAACCCGGCACGCTCGGCGGCTGCATCACGGGTCTTCTGCTTCGAGCCGGTCGGTGACGCCGATTGGCTGGAGCAACCCCTCCTGACGGATGCTGTCAGCAAGCGTCGTGAGATCGCCCATGTCTCTGCGGTGACGAGGGCCGATCTTGATGGCGGCGATCTTGATTTCTTTCAGCATTTTCTGGCCCAAAACATCATGCGATAACTCTACTTATGGCATGAGCAAAATTGTACCGCAGCAAGGGGGGACGTGAAAAGCCTCCTCCTGCAACTCGACGGCAAACTGCCGAACATCGCCCTCATGCGGATCGCCGCTCACTGTCGCCCCTACGTCGATGACATCGCCTTCCAGCATTGCCCCACGGTCAAGGCCGTGGAAGCGTCCGACTGGTGGGTGTCGACCGCATCTACGCCAGCCTGATCTTCGAGCGGACCCGGCCCGTGGCCGAGGCGCTGCTCCATAAATACCGCTTTGCCGAGATCGGCGGGACCGGCTGGGACGTGGCGAAGCGGCTGGAAGACATCGGCATCACGACGAAGAAGCAGGACTACGGCATGTACCCCCACTACCCGCACAGCATCGGCTTCACGCAACGGGGCTGTCGGCTGAAGTGCAAATTTTGCGTGGTTCCCACCAAAGAGGGAGCCATCACCGAGGAGCAGACCATTCTGGACATCTGGCGCAAGGAGCCGTACCCCCGGAACATCGTGCTGCTGGATAACGACTTCTTCGGCCAACCCGACTGGCGACAGCGCATCGAGGAAATCCGGGCGGGCGATTTCAAGGTGAGCTTCAACCAGGGCATCAACTGCCGCATGATTACCGACGAGGCGGCTGCCGCCATCGCCTCGGTGCGCTACTACGACGACGACTTCAAGCGGCGCAGGATTTACACGGCCTGGGACAACCTCAAGGACGAGGAGCGATTGTTCGCCGGGCTGGAGGCGCTGACGAAGTACGGCGTGAAGCCGGATCAGATCATGGTCTACATGCTGATCGGCTACTGGCCCGGCGAGACGGCTGAAGATCGAGACTATCGCCGGAAACGGCTGCGGGAATTCGGCTGTCGTCCGTATCCGATGCCGTTCGTGCGGACCAAGGAGCTGGTCGGCTTCCAGCGCTGGGTAATCGGTGCCTACGATAAGCGCTTCACCTGGGGCCACTGGCAGGCAGCGGATTACCGACCGGAGAAGCTGCATTTGGTGGAGGCGGTTTCAGGATGAACCCTCGGCAGGGGCGATCAAGCTCCACATCGACGGCGCACCTGCCGAGGTAAACGGGCGGGCTACTTTGAAACGCTCGACCGTTTCAACGAAACCAAGGTGTATCCGTCACCTTTCTTCGTCACGAACCCGCTTGGCCGTGGCTTCCCTGGAGGAGCCACGCAATAGGTCATCCGGTCGCCCTCGATGGCGTAAATGGCCTTCGTAAACAGGGGATGACCGGGATTCACCCACCAATACTTCGAGGTTCCGTTCACACTCGTTAGCTCCACGTTCGATAACGGGTCCGGCTTATCTCCCAGCACGTTTGTCAAGTCGGCCCACATGGACTGCTCGGTGGCCGAGGTCCAAGGTATCTCATACACGGTCGTCAGGTCGATCCAGCCGGGCCGCTCCGTAGGCAGGCTGTAGGTCGAAAGCCGAGCAAGAACCTCACCCGGAGGCTCCGTCAGCATGATCGTTCAGGAGAAGGCGTTGACGTTAACCTGCCGGATTTTGGGCTGGAATTTCACTTCGCCATTGGCGAAGGTCAGCAGGGCACCAACCTGGACGGGATCGGCTTCGCCATCCCGGTGAACCGAAAGGATTTCCCAGGTTCCGTCGAGTTGCGGGATCGCCGTCGTCGGAAGGTGGCGGTGGCTCGTCTGATCGCTCCCGCAGATGAAGGCGAGGGCGATTCCTGCAATGGTCCATCGAATAAATCGCATGTTCGTGGTCCTCATTTCGCTGACTCGGATTCCTTCAACAGTTCTTGCAAACGCACGCAAACCTGATGATCGTACTTCGCAAAACGGCTCGCCTTGTCGCCAGAGCGGACATAAATGCTGCCGGTGTTCAGCGGCAGCAGGACGAGCAGCTCCGTTGCTTTGAGCTTTTCGCCGGTGACGGTGGCGATGGGCCGAGGTTTCGGAAGACGGACATGAAGGAAGCATTTGTTGGCGGCGGCAAGAAGAAGATCGTCCCAATCAGCCCGTTCGCCGTCCTTGTGTCGGCAACTCGCCAACAAAGCCACGGCAGTCTCGGCAACCTTTTCGCTGGCGGCGTCTTTGAACTCGACACGGGTAGCGATGTTGCCAGTAACCTTCGGTTTGGCAGAGTCCTTCTCGTCTTCGGCACCCTGTCCGGTCCCGGAGATGACTCCGGCGAGGAGCAGGGCAATGAGCATGAGCCTGATTGTTCTCGACATCGTTAGACTCCGCTTGTCGGTGATGGTGGCCGTTCTCCTCCATTGTAACTTGGATGAGAACCAGGAGATGACAGTAATCCAGACGTGTTACGAAGATGTTACGGTCCTTGTACCCCTGTCCAGACCCGTTGACAACCGGCTGATCGCCACGAGTTGTTCAAGCTGGCGATGCGTTACACATCGCAAGGGCATCTTCGCCATGTTTCCGGCATCAACACCACGAAATCTCCTTGCCCAAAAGCAGGTCCAGCACCCAGCATCCCCGTACATGCTCGCACGGCTGGCGGAAGTGGCTCAGGATGTCGGCGTTGTCGCAGCCCGCTTCGTCCAGGGCGTCAGCGAGGATAGGCATTCGGTCAAAGGCCCGTTCATCGTAGATGGCCTGCGCCATTTTGACCACCGTGCCGTCGTTCCATGTCAGCCAGGATGGATCGATGGCGATAGGGCGGAAGGGGTTGCCGAAGATGCAGCGAAGAAGGTCACATTGGTCGTGACTCCTCACGTTTGCTGCCAGACCGACCGTAGTTCCTGCCACGGCACAAGTGGCCTGGTAGGCGTCCTCGGCGGCGACCTGTTGAGCGGCATTGGCAGCCTCGGCCACGACATAAGCGGCTCTCAAAGCATCGAGGCATGCCGCCGTTCGAGGTACGTCAGCAGCAGCCAGTCGAGCAGCACCGGAGGCAGTCAGGGCGTCCTGACGAGCCAGGCTCAATGTCCGTTTATCACACCGTCCTTCAGCAAAGTCCTCGGCGATCTCGATAGCACGGCGGCTCCGCTCGTCACGCATTTCGCCGCAAATCTGGCGACAACAGGCAACGCCGAAAAGTCGCAATTTGCGTTCGCTGGATTTGCCCCGCAAGAAGGTTAGCATTTCTTGAGGCTGGCTTGAACGGAACCACTCCGGTTCTCTCAGCATCCGTCTGCCTGACTGGCTTCGCTCTCGCTGGTAGTTTTTGTGCCACTCATTCCACCTGTCGTAGTCTGGAGGTAACATGCCTGCCCGGCGGGCCTTGTCGGCTGACAAAGGAGGTAGCCTGTCGAGGTCAGGCAGCCTGAAACGGTCAACGAGGTCAGGCTCCTCACTCCGACATATGATCTGATTGTCCGTCACTAGCCATTCATTAGTGAGTTGCGCCAACCGCCTCTCCCCCGCAACGGAGTGTGAGCAGGCATAAGTGTGGTGCTTCTCTCGATAGATCATTACCACCCAGCGATCATGCCACCCCATGTATCGAACATCGCAGCCGAAGTAGGGGTTGTAGGTTTGGACGATCCATTCGGTCACGGCTCGGCCATCAACCTGGGCCTTGAACCGAAATTCGATGTCAACATAGCCGCTCTCAAGAGTTTTGGACTTGCAGGGGACGGAAGCAACGGCTCTGATTCCAGGGTGGACGGCCCCGGCTGTGATTTCATGTGTGTAACCGTCGGCATCGACGTGTCGCACCGGACAATGCAAAAGTTCGCTGACCGCCCTGATGACTGTCGCTGCATTATCCATTGATTGTCCACTGCCCACACCGAAGGGGGTGGGGCCATACCTCTCGAAGTCCCGATGAGCTTCGGAATAAGCTGGCTGGTTACTGGACATTAAGGTTCTCCTCAGCCCCAGATCACTTCGCCGCCCCAGGAGTCCCATGCAGCACCTTCTCGCTTCTCGACGTGACCACCTTCCCTTCCTTGTCTATCGCCTTCAATTGCAGCGTGTATGTCCCGGCAGGCAGATCGAACAACTCCCAGCTTCCCGACCACATGACGAAGCCGCCATCCAGGGTCTTTCGACTCCCCAGCGTCTTCTTCCGAACCTTACCGTCACCGCCAATGATGCTACCTTCGATTTTCGCTACCGCCGTCTCGATGGTGAGGGAAATGCACACCGTTCCGTACATCCAGTCGTAGTTCCCGGATTTCGTCAGCGCCAGTGGCAACAGCGCCCGGCCTATCGGCTTCAACGCATCCGACTCGATCCTGTCCACGAGCCGAACCCGACCGAACGCCGAGGGAGAGCCAACATCGACAGGACTGGAGTGGACGAACGTGCGGTCCACCCGTACCCCACCGTCACTGCTGCACAGTTCGCAGTCGATGCCGATGATCTCTCCGACCTTCCCCTTGAACTTCGGGAAGTTGGCCCACGGCAACTTGAACTCGGCGGTCCAGCCCCAAGGCGTTTTCTCGGCGGCAACCTCGGCACCCTGGAGCTTGAAATCCTTGAATGCAGGTAATGGCTGGACCTGAATCCGTGGCTTGATCTCGGTCTTGGTGAACGGCGTCCAGAAGCAATGGAGACTGCCAGGGCCGAACGCCGCAGCACCGAGCTTTTCCCCACGTCGGGTGTCCAGGTAGAGCTCGACGGCATCGCCGTTCCAGATTTGGTTGTCCGGGCCGACGTGAGCGGGCTTTTGGTCGAGGCAACGCAAGCCGACGTAGAGATTCTGCTCGTCCCACAGGAAGAGGAACTGCCCGCCCCGGTTGACAAAAATCAGGATGGCCGACGTGGACCGGCGTGACGAACGCTCCGTCCCAATCGTCCAGCTTGCCGTCCATCGTGATCGGCTTCTGTGCCTTCGGGATCAGGCCGATGACCGGCTTCTCCTGGGCGTGGGCGGTGCCGATCCCAACGAGAACTACGAAAAGGGCTGTTTTCCACGGTTTCGGCATGTTGCGATCCTCCTTACGAGCGGTTCGACACCAGCCAGTCTATCGCCCACAGACGCCGAATGCCATGCTCACTGCCCTCTGCATCGCAGCTCCAGAATCCTCCCTGAATCGGGTTTGCAAGCGCCGGACCCAGGGATAACCCAGATGTGCCAGGATGTGCCGAGGCCGGGAGAAGGCCAGGATGTCGTACCAAACGCTTCCGTCCGTCATATCCCGCTCGATCAGAAACCGCTCCTCGCCGGACTCGACGTGCCCCGGCAACGTGCCATAAGCAAAGCCGAACCGTTTCCCATCCTCGTTCACGACATAGACGATCCGGCAAGCATTGAGCGACCACAGGCCGAAGGAGCGGGCGACCATCGCCACGCCACCCCCTTCCTGGATCGGCGTATCGGACGGCCATGCTTCTGCCCAGCCGAGGCGAAAATGTTCCCAGCGCTCCAGAGCAGCTTTCGCCGCCAGGAACACCGGCTCTCCTTCGCCGAGCTTAATCCGGGTGTGGTCAACGTCGTAACCGGATGGAGGTTGACTGGCCGTGGCTCCCACTGCTGAGTAGCTGAAACTCCGCTTCGCCTCCGCATCGAGAAACTGTTGGATGATCGCCGGGTCAGGTTTCCGCAACATCAGCCTCATGCCATTCGCCTTGCTTGAGGAGCAGTCGATACAATCAAGATAGCAACGGACCAAGCAGGGATTCATTCACGAGCAATGAAACATGACAGTCCTTCGATTCATCAAAGGGGACGCCACTTCGCCCCAGGCCAAGGGGGTGAAGATCATTGCCCACATCTGCAACGACCTGGGGAAATGGGGCAAAGGTTTTGTGATGGCTGTCTCTGCCCGGTGGCCCGAACCAGAGGCCGCTTACCGGGAATGACATCGAGATCGTACCAGCAACGATTTCGGACTCGGTGCGGTTCAGTTCGTCCAGGTCGAGCATTACATCTGGGTCGTCAACATGATCGCCCAGCATGGCGTGCGAGGCGGAAGCCGAACACCCCCGATTCGCTACAAGGCCGTGGAAGAGTGCCTGAGCAAAGTGTCGGTGAAAGCGGTGGAGCTTGGAGCGTCCGTCCACATGCCCCGGATTGGATGCGGCTTGGCGGGTGGGAAATGGGAACGGATCGAGCCGATCATCGTCAAGACGCTCTGCGAAGCGGACGTGCCGGTGACAGTCTACGACTTGGAATGAATCCGATTACGACGGCCCCACGTCCGAAAAGGAGGTACACGATGAGGACATTCTCCATTTTGACCCTGCTGGCCGCATTTCTCCTCGCCGAAATCCACACCGACGAACCTGCGACCGAAACGACCACAGGCTGGGTCAAGCATCCAAAGAACCCCGTCCTCGGCGGCGCACTCGGCACCTGCTTCGACATCTCCGTGCTGAAGGAGGGCGACACCTACCGCATGTGGTTCTCCTGGCGTCCGAAGAAAAGCATCGCCCTGGTCGAGAGCAAGGACGGCATCCAGTGGAGCAAGCCTGTTATCGTTCTCGCTCCGAACGAGAAGACCGATTGGGAGAATGACCTCAACCGCCCGATCGTCATCAAGAACGGCAACCGTTCTCAGATGTGGTATACCGGCCAGGCACGGGGGCGCTCCTGGATCGGCTACGCTGCCAGCCAGGACGGGAAGACCTGGAAACGGATGAGCGACAAGCCGGTTCTCTCCGCAGACAAGCCGTGGGAGAAGGTGGCCGTCATGTGTCCGCACGTTATGTACGACGACAAGGAAAAACGCTTCCGCATGTGGTATTCCGGCGGCGAGCAGTACGAACCGAACGCCATTGGCTACGCCACCAGCAAGGATGGTCTGAAGTGGACCAAGCATGAGAATAACCCGATCTTCCGGCCCGTCCCTGAAAACGCATGGGAGAAAGAGCGAGTTACGGCCTGTCAGGTTGTCCGGCAGGGCGACTGGTATCTCATGTTCTACATCGGTTTCGGGGACCGGGACCATGCGCAGATTGGCGTGGCCCGCTCCAGGGACGGCATCACCGATTGGCAGCGTCACTCGGCGAACCCGATCATTCGTCCCGGCAGGGACAAGTGGGACCACGACGCTGTTTACAAGCCGTTTGCGCTGTTCGATGGTCGGCGTTGGCTGCTGTGGTACAACGGTCGCAGGGGCGGCGTGGAACAGATCGGGCTGGCGCTGCACGACGGCGAGGAGTTGGGCTTTTGAAGCCGAAACAGACGTTTATCCTTCCCCCGCCTTTCTCCAGTGAGCCTTCCGGCGCTTCCCTTCGAGACGTTCACCGATTGCTCGGTAGGCATCACGAATTCACCGATTGCTCGGTAGGCATCACCTTGGATCACTTTCGCTTGAATCGGGTGCGCAGGTCAATGAATCTTGCTTCTCGCTCCGGTGTGACCGGCCCACCGAAGTTGAGGAAGACTTTGAGAGCGGCGGCACCTGCCTGATCGAAGAACTGGAAGCTCCGTCTGGCGGTGCCATCCATGTGTCCAGGCTTTTCCACGGCGAAGACAGCGGCTAATTGCTGCCAGCGGATGTGCATGTCGAGGGAATCGGTCTGGACGTTGAAGAACTCCCCCGCTGTGCTGAAGCCACCGAACTGTCCGTCCACTTCAATGGTGGTTGCGCCGTTGGACACCAGCACCCGCACCGAGCCAAACGCCTGAAAATTCGGTTGTGTCCGGCGATGCTTGCCGCGCGTCCAGCTGCTTTCTATCTTGATCTCAGCGGATCGACTACTTTTTTCCTACCTTCGCCCGCGAGAAACG
>Ga0335075_10012075_pt1 | contig 13059 bp, 11 predicted proteins | sample Lox_Sample_24_FD_206723 | JGI IMG/M metagenome (GOLD analysis project Ga0335075, IMG submission 206723) | Soil microbial communities from Loxahatchee National Wildlife Refuge, Florida, United States - Lox_Sample_2.4 | ecosystem: Environmental > Terrestrial > Soil > Wetlands | place: USA... | reverse complement strand
GCATGACCGCTACGTAGCTGTCCCGGCTGATGCCGTCGGCCACGAGCCAGGCGTCGACGGTGTCGGAAATGGGGTTGGTCATAACGCCACCCCAGTCAGTGATTACCCCGCGCAGTTCGGCCACAGCATGATCGTAAGCCAGCCTGCCGGCTACCCCGGTGCGGCTGCTGGCAGAATCTGGGCATGGACGCCGTGGCAGTAGTTACCGGAGCAAGCAGCGGGATCGGCGCGGCAACAGCCGTCAGGCTCGGCGAAGTGGGCTACCAGGTGGTGCTGACGGCCCGGCGCGCTGACCGGCTGGACGAAGTGGCCAGGCGGATTACCGCGGCGGGCGGCACCGCGGTGGCGCACCAGCTGGACGTCACTGACCGCGCGGCGGTTTTTGCGCTGGCCGACTCGCTGGACCGTTGCGATGTCCTGGTCGCCAACGCGGGCGGGGCGGTCGGCGCTGACACCGTCGCGGATAGCTCAGCCGATGACTGGCAGGCCATGTACGACGTGAACGTGCTCGGCACGCTGTACGCCACCCAGGCCCTGCTGCCCAAGCTGATCGCCAGCGGAGCGGGCACGATCGTGCTCATGGGTTCCACAGCCGGGCTGATCAGTTACGAAGGCGGCGGCGGCTACGTGGTCGCCAAGCACGGCACGCACGCCATCGCCGAGACGCTGCGCCTGGAACTGTACGACAAGCCGGTGCGGATCATCGAGATCGCACCAGGCATGGTGAAGACTGCCGAGTTCGCGGTCAACCGGTTTCGCGGCGATGCCGAAAAAGCCGCCAACGTGTACGCCGGGGTCGCCGAACCGCTGACCGACGCGGACGTCGCCGACGCGGTCATCTGGTCCGTGACGAGGCCGCCGCACTTCAACGTGGATCTCATGGTGATCAGGCCGCGGGCACAGGCCGCGCAGTGGAAGGTCTACCGGGAGCAACCGCCCAAGTAACCCGCTGTCGCCCGGCCTACCCGGCCTACCCGCTAGGCAGCCAGGCGCGACGGCAGCATGCGACAACCCTGCTGGTGTGCGCCATTTTCACTAGGATGCCGACGTGGCGACCGGGCTTACGCGTGCGGCAGCGGCCAGGCGAGCGGCACTGCTGCAAGTCGAGTCCTATGAGATCTTCCTTGACCTGACTACGGGTGCAGATACCGCCCGGTCCCGTACCGAGATCCGGTTCAGCTGTCGCGAGCCGGGCGCGACGACATTCGCGGACATTAATGGTGTCGAGGTCCACCTAGCTGTCCTCAACGGAGTTCCAGCGGAGCCGGCCTCGGTGACCGGCAAGCGCCTGCAGCTAAGTGGCCTGCGGGAGAGCAACACACTGACAGTCGACGCGACCGTGGCGCTCACCCGGAGCGGCGACGGCCTAACTCAGTACACCGACCCTGCCGATGGCGGCCGCTACGTCCTGGCCCGCTGCTTCCCGACCTCGGCACCTGCCGTCTTCTGCTGCTTTGACCAGCCGGACCTGCGCGCCGCCGTCAATCTCACCGTGGCGCTACCAGCCGGGTGGACCTGCATAGCCAACGGCGAAGTGCTCCTTCGCCCGGCCGACGGTGCCGCGGGCGTCTGGCGCTTCTCGACGGTACCTGCCATGAAGCCGTACGAATTCACGTTCTGTGCCGGGCCGTATGTGACGGTGCCTGCTGACACTGGATTTGCTGACACTGGATCCGATGACGCCGCGTCCGCGGACATCGCATCCGCTGACAGCGTGCTTGCCGGAAACCGGACAGGTGCCAGTATCGGCGCCGACGAGCCAGATCCGGCCGGGCCAGATCCCGCCAGTCCGGTCGCCGTCACACCACAGCCCGCCAGTCCGGTCGCCGTCACACCACAGCCCGCCAGTCCGGTCGCCGTCACACCACAGCCCGCCAGCCCGCCTCGGCTTGCTGTTCGCTGCCGCCCGACCCTGGCTAGCTCTCCGGGCCTCGCGAGAATCTCAGCCATCGTCGCTGCCGCGCTTGGCTATTACGAGTGGTTTCTCGGCGTGCGCTGTCCGTACGACAAGCTCGACATCGTCTTCGCCCCGGAACTCAGGCCGGTCGCGATGGAAACGCCTGCCGTGATGTACGTCAGCGAAGCTCTGCTCCAGCGCGCGGCCGATCCCGGCGATGATCACGTCGCCATCGTCCTCGCTCACGAGGCAGCTCACGTGTGGTTCGGCTGCCTGGTCGAGGGCCGCTGGTGGGACGACCTCTGGCTGGCCGAAGCCATGGCAAGCTACCTCAGCTACGCCGCCGCGACCGCCGTCCTTGGCCAGCCGGACGCCTGGGCCGAGTTCGGCATGTTCGGACTGGCGAGCGCGTACCAGGCCGACGGGCTGCCGAGCACCCAACCAATCTCGTCACCGGTCGACAATGCAGCACACGCGATGACCCGCCCGGCGGCGATCGCGTATTCGAAGGGCACTGCGGCCATCCGGCAACTCGCCGCGTCGATCGGCGACGAAAACCTCCGGGCCGGGCTGCACGAGTACCTCAACAGGTACGCCTGGTCGACGGCCTCGCTGGCGGACATGATCGACTGCATGTCGCGCGCGAGTGGCCGCGACCTGACGCGGTGGGCGGACCAGTGGCTAACCAAGCCAGGCGTCAATTCGCTGCAGCCAGAGATCGTCACCGGGCCAGACGGCGTCCTGACCTCGCTGGCGATCGTGCAATCGCCGCCAGCGACCGACCCGACGGGACCGCTGCGTACCCATCGGCTCACCGTCGGGACCTACCAGCCGAAGGCCGCTGGCCTGCGGCGCGAGCGCCGTGTCGACGTCACCGTGAGCGGCGGCTGGACGCACATACCCGAACTCACTGGCATTGCCATGCCAGCGGCAATCGTCCTTAACGATGCCGACCTGACGTTCGCCACGATTGGCATTGATACTCAGTCCTGGCAGGCCCTAGTGGCATCGGCGATGGACCTCGGCGATCCGCTGGCCGAGTCCGTTTGCTGGACCGCCGCGTGGCACAAGGTGCAACTCGCCGAATTCGCTGCCGCCGAGTTCGCTGCGATCGTCGCTCGCAGAATAATCACCGGGCGGCCGCTCGTCGGGTTCGAGCAACTGATGGAACGCGCCATCACCGGGACCGACTTCTACGCTGCGCCAGCAGGCCGGGCCGCGGGCCGTCAGCAGCTGGCCGCAGCGGCACTGTCTGCGGCGGAACAGGCCCGCCCCGGCTGCCGCGAGCAACGATTGCTGGCCGGGGCTTGCGCGAGCTGTGCGGACAGCGGCGCCCAGCTTGACCTGCTGCGCCTCTGGCTGGGCGGCCGGTCACTGCCCGCCGACCTAGTCCTCGACCTCGAACTGCGCGGCAGAATCGTGGCACGGCTGGCTGCCCGCGGCCGGGCGAGCGAGGACGACTTCGCCGCCTACCGGGCGGATGACCCGGTCGCGGGCGATATACGGCAGGCAGCCTGGCGGGCCATGCGCCCGGACCGGCAGGCCAAGGAGGCTGCCTGGGCCGCGGCGCTGCTACCCGGCCAGTCACCCCGCCTCGCCCGCGCGCATGCGGAGGGCATCTGGATCGCGGGACAGGAGCATCTGATGGCCGAGTTCCGCCACCGGTACTTCGCCGAGGCGCTGCCCGCCGTGCGCCGGCACGACGCACGTACCGCGCAACGACTGGCGAGGGCGCTCTATCCGGTGACTTTCGCCGATGCCGACACCCTGGCAGCGACCCGTAGCGAGCTAACCGGCACGGACCCAGCCGACCCGATCTACGCGGTCTTGCTCGAGCAGCACACGATCCTGCAGCGGATGATTGCCGCACGCGCGGCATTCGACGACGCAGCGCTCAGCTGACCGGAGCCCTGATGCCCTTTTCGCCCGGTTAATCCCGGCGCTCAACCGACTTAGCACCCATTCGGTACTTCTTGCTGTCCAGATATAGACCGGTTTAAGACTTCTGCGTGGGCCGTTGCGGGTGCTAAGTCAGGGCGGCGGCCGGTCCAGCGGCTGTCCATAGCCGATCGTCTGGCCCAGACGCCCGATTAGTCCGTTTGGGTGACCTTGGACAGCCCGCGAGGCTGGTCCGGGTTGATCCCGAGCCGTCGCGCCAGCGCCTCGGTCAGCAGCTGACCGGGGACGATGAGCCCGATAGGCGCCAGCCACTCTGGCAACGCCGGTCCGGCGAGCGCCGCCGTGCACACCGACGCCAGCGCGTCGCCGCCGCCGATGCCATACGCGGCCGCTCCCGCGCCGGTCACCCGCCTGGCCAGGTCCACGCTGCCGGCCATGGTCGGGCCCGAGTCGGCCGCGACCACGATCGCAGGCGTCTCCGCGTCAACCACTGCGATCGGGCCATGCAGCAAGTCCGCGTACGACAGGCCCATGGCATGCAGGTAGCACGCTTCCTTCAGCTTGATAGCAAGCTCGAGAGCGGCCGCATACGCCATGCCGCGCCCCGACACCACCACGCCCGCCACCTTCGCGAGTTTGGCCAGAATGGGCTCTAGGTTGGCGGGGCGGGCCAGCAACTCCGCCACGGCATCCGGCACTGCCTGCAGCTGCCCGGCATCCATCGGCGCGCCGAGGCCGAGTCCGAGCACGGCCAGCGCGGCAAGCTGAGTCGTAAACGTCTTGGTCGCAGGCACCGCCTGCTCGATCCCTGCTTCGGTCACGAACGCCAGCTCCGCGGCCTCGGCTAGCGGCGAGCCTGCGCCGCCGTTAGTGATCGCCATTGTCCGGGCGCCGCAGTCCTTTGCCCAGATCAGCGTCTCGACGATCTCCTCGGTCCGGCCAGACTGGGACAGCGCTACAGCAAGCACTCCGGACAGGTCGATTCGTGCCTTATAGGTCGTCGCAATCGACGGCGCAGCCAGCGACGTCAGCCGGCCGGCATGGGCCTGGATCAGGTAGCTCCCGTACACCGCCGCGTTGTCGGAAGTCCCGCGCGCGATGAACAGCACGGCCCGCGTCTGCGCGCCTAGCGCGGCCACCTCGTCCCGGCGCGGCAGCAGCGCGTCAATAGTCGCCCTCAGCGCCGCAGGCTGCTGACCGATTTCCTGGCGCATGAGCGAACAGCCGACCGTGCTGTGAGCCTGCATGAGATCCGGGTCCCTTCTCCGTCACGCGGCCACAGCAGCCAGCGTGCCGACGGCGCCATCTGTATACACCAGGCTCCCTGCTATCCAGGTCGCCCGGGTCCGCAACTGCGGGCTAAGCCAGACCAGATCCGCCGCCGCGCCCGGGCGGAGCCGGCCGAGGTCGGGCCGGCCGATCAGGTCCGCCGGAATCCGGGTGGCCGCCGCCACCGCGGCGGGCAGCGATAGCCCGCACCGAACCGCGTTTGCCACAGCGCGGTCCATCCGCAGTGCCGACCCGGCCAGGGTGCCATCACCGCGGACTGGCGGGGCGCCGTCACCGGCTGGCAGCGTGATCAGCTCACCGCCAAGCAGGTACTCGCCGGGCGGCATGCCAGCAGCCGCTACGGCGTCAGTGACCAGCACGATCCGGCCGGGTGCCGCCTTGAAGGCCAGGCCGCATACGGCCTGCGCTACATGATGCAGATCCACGATCAGCCCGCTCGTCAGCCGTTCGTCCGTCAGGGCCTGGCCGACTACGCCCGGCTCCCGGTGGCCGAGCGGCCGTTGCGCGTTGAACAGGTGAGTCACCATCCGCGCACCCCGCCCGGCCGCAGCCGCGACTTGCGCCGCGGTCGCGTCGCTGTGCCCCACGCTGACCAGAACGCCGGCCGCGGTGAGTTGCTCGATGGCCTCGAGCGCGCCCGGCAGTTCCGGCGCCATCGTGACCAGCCGCAGCACTCCGCGGCCAGCCTCGCTCAGCTCCGCGATCGCGCCAGGGGTGGGCTCGGTGATCCATTTCTCGTTGTGCGCGCCGCGCTTGGCCGGGGAGATGAACGGGCCTTCCGCATGCACGCCGAGGACCCGAGCCCCCCGCGCTGGCAGGTCAGGCACGAATGTGGCCGCAGTCCGCAGCGCCTCAGCGAGGCTGCTGACGGGCGCTGTGATCATCGTCGGCAGGCACGCAGTCGTCCCCGTCTCTGGCAGCCTGGCCGTTACCCGCGCCCACGACTCAGCGTCGGCGATCTGGAACTCGACGCCGTAGTAGCCGTTGACCTGCAGGTCGATCATGCCCGGCAGGAGGTACCCGTCGGTGAGCGTGATGTCAGCCGGGCGCATCCCGGTACCAACGCCGTTGATCACGCTACCGCTGACCTCGACAAACCCTGGGCCGGGAACGTGGTCGGCCGACATCTCGGCCGTCAGGATGTGCTCGGCGGCAATCAGCATCTCAGCGGGCGGCTCAGGGGCTGGCCGGGCTCAGCGCACTACGGCCGCCAGCCGGTCCCTGCCGTCGCGAGCCACGCGCTGGCACCGTCTCGCCGAACGCCTGCTGCTCGAGCGCGCTCCGCAGGAACGTGCGCATCTCAGCCGCTACCTGCTCCGGGCGTTCCATCATCGCGACGTGGCCGATCCTCGGCAGCACTACGGCGCGACAGTTCCGGAAGGTGCGCGCAGCCCGTCCAGCCATCGCCGGGTTCACCAGGCGATCATGACTGCCATGGATCAGCAGCGTCGGCGCCGTCACTTTGGCCGCATCTTGCCAGAGTGAAGCCGAGCCCGGCCGGGTGTACTCGGCTACCAGCGCCCTCGTGGAGCCAAGCAGCGCATCGACCGAGTAGCTGAGGCGGTCGCGGCGGGTTACTTCAGCGATCGCCTCCGCCCGGCGCTGAGGCAGGAACCGGCTCGGGTCCGCGTACAGCTCGCCGATCGAGGTATCGGTCCGCTGCTCCGGCGTCATCGTCGCCATCTTGCCGAGCAGCCAGCGCCCGATGCCAGGCAACGCGACGACAGCAAGCCGCGCCGGCAGCGGACGCGGCCGCAGATCGGGCAGCGCCGGCGAGATCAGGGTCAGTGTCCTGACCAGGTCAGGACGCCGCGCCGCGATCCGGGTACTGATGGCTCCGCCAAGCGAGTTTCCGATCAGATGCACCGGCCCGTTGGCCCGCTGCTCGATCAGCGAGATAACCACGGCAGCTCGTGCCGCAAGCGAGTAGTCGCCATCGGCCGGAGGCGGGGAGTAGCCGAAGCCCGGCAGGTCCGGCGCGTCGCAGACCATCGGTGGCCCGGCCGCCGACTGGCTGAGGAGACCCATCAGGTCAGTCCAGTTCAGCGCGGAGCCACCGAGGCCGTGGACGAGCATGGCTGGCTCGGCTCCCGGCAGCCCTGGTGTGCTGCGTACGTGGATGTCACCGGCACTCAGCGAGAGCAGCTCACCTGGCCACGGTTGGATTGGTGAGGCCCCTCCCGGCATGCCCGGCACCGGGGTCACCCCGCTGGCGAGCCTCTCACCAGGCCCGATCACGTTAGTCATAAGCGAATATGGTACCCGCCGGTGCCGCAATTCGGCTCCGTGTAGCCGCCCGCTTTCGAGTTCGCCGCAAGGCACGCCGACGGCGCTAGCGCTGCGATTCTGTCAGCATCGCTAGCGCCACTGGCCTGGCTGCGCCCTGCTGGCGGCGACTTTTCACGCCGCGGTACACCCAGATGCCCGCTCTATTTCGATATAGGCTGCATCGGAAACGTGAAACGTGAGTTCCGCGCCTGCCCGGGAGCCAGACACGCCCTGCCCATTAGAGACAACACGGGCATTTCACACTACGGACTCGGTTAGCTAGCGCGGCGTCGCCGCCGCTGATCAGTCTTGGCATCGTCGGCCTGGTCCGCACCGGCTCGGCTCGATCCGGCCTTAGCCGTAGACCTGGCCGCGCTGGAAGTCTTGGCGCCCGACTTGGCGGCTGCGCCGGTTTTGTCGTCGGCGCTCTTCCCGCCTGAACCAGCTTTCGCGGCTGCGGAACTCTTCGCCGCAGCTGCCTTGGCGCTTCCGCCCTTCGTGCCGCTCGACGAGGCCGGGCCCGCGCTGGCCTTGGCCCGAGTGCGCTTAACCTCAGCGGGCTGCCGGGGCGCAGGCACTTCCTTCTCGTCGGCAGCGTCCGCTACGGCTCCCAGCTTGCCGCCCCTCGCGGCCGCGAGGCTGGCCCGCAGTGCGTCTGCCAGGCTCGTCGTGTCACTAGGCTGAGCCTCGACCTCCGGCTGGACCACTTCCCTGCCCTCGGTCTTGGCAGCCACGAGCTCCTGCAGCGCTTCCCGGTAGCTGTCGTGAAACTCGTCTGGATCGAAGTCCACCGTCATCGACTCGATCAGCGAACTGGCCATGCGCAATTCCTGCGGCCTGACCTCGATGTCGTCGTCGAGGAACGCAAACGCCGGATCACGGATTTCATCGGGCCAGAGCAGCGTCTCCAGCACCAGGACGCCGTCCCGCGCGCGCAAGACGGCGAGCGACTCGCGCTGCCGTAGCGCAACCTGAGCAATGGCGATCTTGCCCGACTGCTCGAGCGCCTCGCGGAGCAGGGAGTAAGCCCGCGTTCCGGCCGCCTCTGGCTCAACGTAGTAGCTCTTGTTGAGCAGGATCGGGTCAAGTTGCTCGATCGGGCAGAATTGCACGACCTCGATGTTCTTGGTAGTCGGAAGCGGCAGTTCGGCCATGTCCTCATCGGTCAGGACGACCATTTCGCCGCCAGCCAACTCGTATCCCTTGGCGATGTCCTCGTAGGGCACTTCCTGCTCGTCGATCGTGCAGAACCGCCGGAACCTGATCCGGCCGCCGTCCTCCCTGTGCACTTGCCTAAAGGCGATGTCCCTCGTCTCGGTCGCCGTATAGAGCTTCACCGGGATCATGACCAGACCGAAGGAGACAGCTCCCTTCCACATGCTGCGCATGGCATCTCCCTACCCCACGCTGGGATCGACTACTAATTCTGGCCTTGTGCGAGCGCGAATGTCAGTCCTGGGCAGGGTACTGATACACCAGTGTTGTCCGCATTACACTATTCGGCAATATGTTCGACTGCCTAAATTTCGACCGGAGGCGCGGCAATGAGCGACATGAGCCTCGAGGCACCTGATGCCGATGCAGCAGAGCAACTCACCGATGCGCTGCCAGCGGATAACGGCGCGGAAGAGCCCCGTGACCTGCCGGAGCCGCCGCTGGAGGTGAACGAGGCGGATAGCGCCGAGCAGGCCCAGACAGTAGCCGTTGACGACGACGAATACCGCTAACCCAGGCTGAAGGCTGATCCGGTCGTAGGATTGCGTGCTAGAGGAAGTGCGCATGGCCGCAACCACAGGCAGCAGTTATCCGGAGCCACCGTTGACCGTAACGCAACAGGCCAAGGCGGGCAGCACAAGGCTGCCGCGCCCTGCGCGCAGGCTGCAATTGCTTGGCGCAGCCCGTGACGTCTTTGTCGCGCAGGGATACCACGCGGCGGCCATGGACGAGATCGCCGAGCGCGCCGGCGTCAGCAAGCCCGTGCTGTACCAGCATTTCCCCGGCAAGCTGGAACTGTACCTTGCGCTTCTGGACGCAAGCGCTGAAGAACTCGTCCAGATCATGAGCGACGCGCTGTCGTCGACGACGGACAACCGGCAGCGCGTGCCGGCCACGTTTAAGGCGTTCTACGACTTCGTATCGGGTACCGGTGAGGCGTTCCGGTTGGTGTTTGAGTCTGACCTCAGCAATGAGCCGGCCGTCAGGGAGAAGCTGGACCAGACCATGTACGAATGCGCCAACATGGTCAGCCAGTTCATCCGCGCAGACGCGGGCGTGGGCGACGCCGAAGCTCACCTGCTTGGCATGGCGCTGGTTGGCATGGCCCAAGTGAGCGCTCGGTACTGGCTCAGCACCGATCAGGAGATCCCGAAGGACGCGGCAGAGCAGCTGATCGCGCGGCTGGCCTGGCGGGGTATCAGCGACTGGCCCATGACAGGCTGACGTCGCAGGCCCGCCGCCAACCGTGCCGCAGAAGCGCCCGAGCACGCCGCGGCACTAGGTCGTGCCCGGCCCCGCCACCAGGCGGCGGCCTAGCCTCAGCAGCGCTGAAGGGAAAGCTGTGGAAATCAAGATCGGAATACAGTCCGCCCCGCGCGAGCTCGTTGTCGAGACCGAGCAGGCGCCAGATGAGGTCGAGGCCGCGCTCAAGGCCGCCATCGCCGATAGCGGCGTGCTAGTTGTTACGGTCGCCAAAGGGGGCAGGGTGCTGGTGCCTGCCGACAAGATCGCCTACCTGGAGTTTGGCGGCACCGAGGTCCGCAGAGTCGGATTCGGCAACCTCTAGCGAGCTAGCACTCCTCATCCGGGCGCGGGCGGCAGCTCGTCAGCGCTTCTTGGCAGGGTAGCGGCTCCGACCTCGCCGACCGTTCGAGCAGGAGTTAATCCGCAAGGCCGAGAGCAGCCATCCGGGCCGCGTGCGCGTCGGTCAGCCGGGCGAACATCCGGCCGATGTCGCCGAGCTGGCTGTTCGCTTCGCCAGCCAGCATCCGTGCGAGGGGCTCTCGCTCCGCCGCGACGCGCTGCGCCTGGCCCAGGGCCTCGCCAACCAGCCTCCTGGCCCAGAGCGCCAGCCGCCCGGCTACCCTCGGATCGGCCTCGATGGCCTCTCTGACCCGCGCAATCACAAACTCCGCGTGCCCGGTGTCAGCAAGCACGGTCAGCACGAGATCCCTAGTTTCCTGGTCGAGGATCTGAGCTACGGTGCGATAGAAATCAGCCGCAATGCCATCGCCGACATAGGCCTTGACCAGGCTCTCAAGCCAGTCTCCCGGAGCGGTCCTGGCGTGGAAGTCATCCACCGCTGCCACGAAGGGCTGCATCGCGTCCTTCGGATCGGCCGACGTCTCCTCGATGCGGCCGCGCAGCAGCTGGAAATGCCCGAACTCCGCCACTGCCACCTCGGCGAGCGCAGTCTTGTCGGCCAGCGACATGGCCAGGGCGGCGTCGTCGGCGAGGCGGAAGAACGCCGTCAACGAGGCGTAGGCGAGCAGCCCCAGCAGATCGAGTACGCCATCGGCAGCGGTGCCCTGAGGGCCTTCCTCGCTCACGACCGCAGCCTAACAACAACTGGCGCTTCACACCGGGCGTCGCACGAGTGCACGAGTCTGGTGTTGCTAGACTGCAGGCTAGTCCGCATCAGGAATGTGGATTCCCCCGACCGCGTTGTAGAAACTGTCAGGCGCATTGACCGCAGGCCTCAGCCTGGTCGGTGGACGCGCCGCTCCCTCTCGGCGAGTGCGCGGCCGAAGCTCTCAGCAAGCGCGGCCGCCCGCAGGAGAGGCGTGATATGCCCGCCCGAGGCAAGAACGCCTGGTCAGCGCATGGCAGCTTGCCGAGGGCCACAACTGGAGGCGTTAGACCTGAGTACCTACACAACGAGCTTCGAAGATAACCCAGACCTCGAGAAGTCGGCCGCCAACCTGGGCGAAACCGCGAAGACATTTCGTGATTTCGGCATCGCCGAGCCCATCTGCGCGGCCCTGGAGGCTGAGGGAATCACCACTGCGTTCCCCATCCAGGCGCTAACTTTGCCGATCGCGCTCGATGGCCATGACGTCATCGGCCAGGCGCGGACCGGCACCGGTAAGACCTTCGCGTTCGGCATCCCCATCCTGGAGCGGCTCGGCGAGGCCGCACGCGAGCCCGCTGCCCCGCGTGCTCTCGTCGTCCTCCCGACGCGTGAGCTCGCTATCCAGGTTGCCGACGACCTGCGAGTCGCGGGCGCGCAGATCGGCGCCAGCGTCGTGACGCTGTACGGCGGCCGTGCCTACGAACCCCAGATCGACGCCCTGGCCAGCGTCGACGTCGTCGTGGGAACCCCTGGCCGACTGCTCGACCTGGCGCGGCAGGGTCACTTGAAACTCGGCAGGGTCCGCCAGCTCGTACTGGACGAAGCCGACAAGATGCTGGACCTTGGCTTCCTGCCTGACGTCGAGCGCATCCTGCAGCTCACGCCGCCGACCAGGCAGACCATGCTTTTCTCCGCCACTATGCCGGGCGAGATCGTGACGCTGGCCAGGCGGCACATGAGCCGGCCCATGCACATCAGGGCCGAACAGCACGACGAGCCAGCCCACGTGCCGAGCACTGAGCAGCATGTGTTCCGCGCGCACCAGATGGACAAGATCGAGGTTCTCGCCCGGGTTTTGCAGGCCGAGGGGCGTGGTCTGACCATCGTGTTCAGTCGCACCAAACGGTCAGCCGACCAGGTTGCTGCCGCCCTGACAGCTAAGGGATTTGCGACCGCCGCGATCCACGGCGACCTTGGCCAGAGCCAGCGGGAGCGAGCCTTGCGGGCGTTCAGGTCAGGCAAGGTCGACGTGCTGGTCGCCACCGAAGTCGCGGCGCGCGGCCTGGACGTCGACGACGTCACGCACGTGATCAACTACGAATGCCCGGAAGACGAGAAGGCCTACCTGCACCGCATCGGCCGGACGGGGCGAGCCGGGCGCGACGGGGTAGCCGTCACCTTCGTGGACTGGAACGACCTCCACCGGTGGAAGACCATCAACGACGCGCTGCACCTGGACTTCGCCGAACCGCTCGAGACGTACTCGACCTCCGAGCACCTGTACAGTGCGCTTCGAATCCCTGCCGGCGCGACTGGCGTGCTGCCGCGCGGCCAGCGCGAGAGGCTCGGTCTCGAGGCTGAATCACTTGAGGACATCGGCGAGACCGGCAAAACCCGCTCGCGCAGTAGCAGCCCGCAGCCGCGCAGCGACGGCGGCCAGCGCAAGCAGCGCAACAGGCGCCGCACCCGTGGCGGTCGGCCCGCCAATGCGTCCGATCCAGGGACGGGCGGCAGCAACGCCAGCCTCGACGCCGTGAGCGTGAGCAGCACGGACGCCGATCAGGCGGGCACCACTCGCGAGTCGGGTGGCGCGCCCGAGCGTGCCGACGGCCAGGCCCGCAAGCGCCCGCGGCGGCGACGGTCAGGGCGCGGCGTGCCCGGCTCGGCTGCTACAGCGCAGGCATCCGGGAGTCAGTCGGCCGCCGGCCCGGCCGAACAGGGCTAGCCACCGGACCGGGTGTCCCCGGCCGGATAGCGCCTGACCTGCGGCCCGTTACCCGCTGGATACTGCAAGCCCGCCTGACCGGGCCTGAGAGCCGGTCGGTCCTGGGTCGTTCGAGAGGTAATCTTTTCAGCGAACCCTGCGTTATTGGGCTGTTATATTTCGGCCAGTTCTCGGTAGGCTGCCACCCCGTGA
>Ga0335075_10012074_pt1 | contig 13059 bp, 13 predicted proteins | sample Lox_Sample_24_FD_206723 | JGI IMG/M metagenome (GOLD analysis project Ga0335075, IMG submission 206723) | Soil microbial communities from Loxahatchee National Wildlife Refuge, Florida, United States - Lox_Sample_2.4 | ecosystem: Environmental > Terrestrial > Soil > Wetlands | place: USA... | reverse complement strand
GTGTCGCCGAGCCGGTTCAGTAGTTCCCTGACCGCGATCGCGCCGCCGTCGCTTGGAACCTCCAGCGTCAGCGTGTCGTCGTGCCGGAACGCCTCGCCGAGCGCTCGCGCCCCCGCATCGAGCCCTGCGGCGTCGGCGAAGTGAAGCCGGACGTGAGCGCCTGGGATGCTCCGCTTGAGTTCCTCGGGGCTTCCGGCGGCGACCACCTTGCCGTGGTCGAGAACGGCGACCTGGTCGGCCAGCTCGTCCGCCTCGTCCAGCATCTGGGTGGTCAGGAAAATCGTCACGCCGCCTGCCACGAGCTCGCGGATGATCTGCCACATCATGCGGCGGCTGCGCGGGTCGAGCCCGGTGGTCGGCTCGTCAAGGAAGATGACGCGCGGGTCGCCGATCAGGGTCATCGCCAGGTCCAGCCGCCGCTTCATGCCGCCGGAGTAGGTCATCGTGGTCTTCCCGGCCGACTCGGTTAGGTCGAACCGGTCGAGCATCGCCGCGGCGCGGCGCCGGCCCTCCGCCCGGCCCAGGTGGTGCAGGTCCGCCATCAGCAGCAGGTTCTCTTCGCCGGTCAGCAGGCTGTCGATCGCCGAGAACTGGCCGGTGACCCCGATCGCCGCCCGTACCGCCGCGGGCTCCGCGGCCAGGTCATGGCCTGCGACCAGCACCTCGCCGGCGTCGGCGTGTACCACCGTGGACATGATCTGCACCGTGGTGGTCTTGCCGGCGCCGTTGGGGCCCAGCAGCGAGAACGTTGTCCCGGCGCGGACCTCCAGGTCGATGCCGTCCAGGACGACCTTGTCGCCGAATGACTTGCGCAGGCCGGTGGCCGTGATCGCGCTGGTCATGCTTTTCCCTTTCGCCATCACGCGGCCGGGGCGGCCGCGATCAGGTCCAAGGTGCACGCAGCGGGATTCAGCGCGGTTTCACCGCGGTTTCACTCAGCCGGCGGCCACGAATACCGGCTCGCCCAGCCGGGCCGCATCGACCTCGATACCCAGGCCAGCCGCCGCGGGCGCCCGGCCCCGGCCGTTGGCCGAGCGTGGCTCGTGCCCGGCCACGTGGCCATCCGTCCAGTCGTTGAAAAACGACACGAACATGAGGTGGTCGGGGCTGGTGCTGGCCGCCAGGTGGCTGACCGCCGCCGTGATGACGTCGCCGCCCCACATGTCCTCGAGCGAGACGGACAGGCCCAGTTCCTGGGCGACGTCGCGCATCGCTGCGGTGCGGGCCAGGCCGCCGACCCGGCTCACCTTCAGGTTGACGGCCAGGGCACCGGCGTCCCTCGCCGCGAAGAGGTCGGCGACCGTGACGACGCTCTCATCCAGCACCATCGGCAGCGTCGATCCGCGATGGGCCAGGGCGCACTCAGGGGTCTCCCGGCACGGCTGCTCGACCAGAACGTCAAGGCCCTCCATCCCCCGGATGGCGCGCCGCGCCTGCAGAAGCTGCCACCCGCCGTTGGCGTCGGCGACGATGACGGCGCCATCCGGGGCGGCGGCCCTGGCCGCCATCACCCGCGCGACATCGTCAGCGGGATCGCCGCCCACCTTCAGCTGGAACCGGGCAATGCCCGCCTCGCCGCGCGCCCGGACGAATTCGGCCATCTCCGCCGGCGTCCCCATGGGCACCGCCTCGTAGAGCGGGAAGTCGTCGTTCAGCCGGCCGCCGATCAGGTCGGCCAGCGGCCGGCCGACGGCCTTGCCGAAGATGTCCCAGCACGCCATCTCGAGGGCGCTCTTGGCGTAACCGTGTCCCCTCAGCGCCATGTCCATCGCGCGGCTGACCCGACCGATGTTGGTGGGATCGTGCCCCAGCAGCACCTCGCCGAGCGTCTGCAGCGCCGCGCGGATGCTCCCGGCGTAGGTCGGGAGGTAGGTGCTGCCGAGCGGGGTGATCTCGCCCCAGCCGTCGATGCCGTCGGAGGCGGTGATCCGGACCAGCGTGCCGATCTCATGGGTCGCCTGGCGCCCGAGCGACATGACGTAGTTGCCGTGCTGGTACTGCAGGCGGTAGCTGAAGACCTCTATCCGCGTGATCTTCACTGCGCGGCCAGGTGAACGCTCATCACGCCAGCACCCTAGCCAGGGTGTGACCAGGACGGCCGCGCCGGGGCTGATATACGTGGGGATCATGAGCGATCTCATCGACCTGGCCGCCCGCCTGCTGCACGCCGCCGGGGCACATCCGGTGCTCGCCGCGCGCCGCGGCGACCGGATCGCAGCGCTGAGCAAGGAACTCGACGGAGCCCTGGCCATCCCCACCGGGGCCAGCCTGCACGGGCCGCTGGACCAGGTCGACCTGGCCGAGTTCAGCCAGACCCTGCAGCTCAACGTCGTCGGCCTACTGGCGTGGCGCACAGCCCGGACTACGTGGCTGAGGTGGTGCTCCGGCTGCTTCGCACCGGCGAGGAATCGTTCGACATCCCGCACGGCCCGCAGCAGCCCGGCCTCGACCGGGTGCCGCTTAGGGATGGGGCCCGATATACAGCACGGTGATCACCGGCTGACCGTCTGGCTCGTCAGGTCCGTAACGCCAGAAAATCCGCCACGCGCCCGGCGTCTTGTTCTCAACATAGGAATCCCAGACTTTCACGTTCCGGTCGACGGGGAAGCTCTCATATGGATGGGAGTGCAGACCGGGATGACGCGGATTGGTCTCCAGATGCCTGAGCGCCTTTCGGACCTTCTTCAGCTTGCCTAGTTGGCCTGGGTTGCTCTCCAGCGTCTTAAGCGCCTCGTCGGCCTGCGTCGCATAGCGCAGCTTGTATGGCACTTATCGCTAGTCCTCATCGTCGTCATCATCATCGGCGGGCTGGGTGAATCCCGGCCGCTCGACGGTCTGGCCCGCTTCGGCCTCGTCTAGGCCGCGGAGGATCGACTCGGCGATTGCGGGGTTCCGCCAAACGATCATCTCGCGCTCCGGAATTGAGACGACGGGGATCAGGAGCAGGACGCCATCGATGTTGCGCTCGACGCGGTAGCGGCGGCCGGGTTCGGCGCCGGCCTTGCCGAGGCTGACGCGGCCACGGGCGTCTACTTCGGTCTCGGCGACGGTCTCGAACTGCTCAGGCGCGTAGTGGGGCTCGGGCATCATGATCTTCCCCCTTCTAGGCCGGGGAGGGGAGGCGACGGCCTGGACAAAACCCATTTATACACATAGTAGGCGACACGGCAATACCCACATTGTGACAGTCCCCCTCGGCGCTGACAGTAACGTATAGCAACGCGCCGCATACAGCCTGGCTCCCAGGCGCCTTCGTGGCGCCCGCTCGTAGTGGCTCTGACCTGCGCCGGGCTTGATCGCTAGGGCTGTCGATTAACGGCGGCGGCACCGCCACAGCAGGAACTGCGGAACCGGGGCCGGCGGCTCGACGAAACACTCGGCTGCCAGCCCGGTGTCGGCCAGGGCGTTCAAAATGGTCGAGAGCTTGCGGTGCGTCGCGCCGACCCGGACCCGTGCGCCTTCGGGAGAGTGGTCGGGCGAGATCCACCAGCCTTCGCGCTCGTAACCTTCCTCGGGCGGCCAGCTGCTGCGGCCTCGCTCGTTGCCGGGAAAGCACGGGTGCACGATCGAGGCGACGAACCAGCCGCCAGGGCGCAGCACCGTCGCGACCGTGGACAGGGCGCCGGCCAGCTCGTCGATGTCCATCAGGGCCATCTCGCAGGTGCAGCCGTCGAACGGCCGCCCGTCCCACCAGCCGGGATGCCGGGTGACGTCGGCGCGGACATACGTGATGCCCTCGGGGCCGGTGTCGCGCGCCTTGCCGAGCATGGCGGCCGAGATGTCGACGCCGACGACGTCCGCCCCGAGCCCGGCCAGATAACGGCTCAGCCTGCCCTGCCCGCAGGCGACGTCCAGCACCCGGGCACCGGCCACGGCGGGCAGCAGTCCGGGCTGCGCCGCGATCAGCGGCGGTGTGTCGCGGATCCAGTCCTCGTACCAGTCAGCGAACTCGTCGTACCTCGCCAGCGCCTGCGCCACGCTCTCACGCTAACTGGCCTGCCGGAGGAAATGGCGATTGTCAGCCATGGGCGCAAAGAGCGGGCGGGCCGCGTCGGCCTGGCCGGGTGACAGTAGCGTGAACGATGTGCCGTCCGTTGAAGCGATCTTCCGGTACCCGGTCAAGTCCATGCTCGGCAGCGGCGTCGAAGAGGCCGACGTGCGTGCCTCCGGCCTGGCCGGTGACCGGGGCTGGGCGCTGGTCGACCGGCAGACCGGCAAGATCGCCAGTGCGAAGCAGCCCCGGTTGTGGCGGTCGTTGCTGCAGTTGCGAGCGGAGTTCCGCGGCGGCGCCTCCGGAGATCCCGCCGGCGCGGTGATGATCACGCTCCCGGACGGGACGGTGGCGCAGGCCGGCGAGGCTAGCACGGACGACGTGCTGACCCGCTTTGTCGGGCGCCCCGTGGCGCTGCGCCAGGGGCGTCAGGCCGGCGCTGGCATCGACCGGGCGGTGCCCGACGAGGTGCTCGCCCGCGGCGTGGACGCTGAGGTAGCGGCCGAGCCCGTGGAACTGTCCCAGGAGACGCCCGGTGACAGCTTCGTGGACTACGCCCCGGTCCACCTGATCACGACCGCGACGTTGGCCGCCGTCACGAGTGCGGCCGGCGCCGCGCCCCGGCCGCGCGTGTTCCGCCCCAACCTGGTGGTGGCAACCCCCGGGCTGAGCGGCTACGCCGAGAACGACTGGGTCGGCCTGCAGGTTGCGATCGGCGGCCAGGTCCGCCTGGAGATCTTCCTGCCGACGCCGCGCTGCGCCGTGCCGACCCTCGCCCATGGCCACGACCCGGCCAATCCGCAGGTGCTCCGTGGCCTGGCCCGCAGCAACCGGATCCGCGTCGCGGGCTTTGACAGCATGCAGACCTGCGCGGGCGTCTACGCCAAGGTCCTCAGCCCCGGCCGGGTGCGGGCAGGCGACGAGGTCCGCTTCGGCTCCGCGGGAAGGACCGCATGACGAACTACGCCCGCATGTACCGGTTCGGGATCACGCCCTGGGAGCGCTACGCAACGGCGGCGGCGCCGAGCATCGCGGCGATGCTGGATCGCGAGGAGACCGGGCGCTCCCGCCCGCTCGGCCGTGCCCTGGACCTGGGCTGCGGCCGCGGCCAGTACACCCCCGAACTGGCCCGCAGGGGATGGGAGGCGGTGGGCGTCGACTCTGTGCCGGCCGCGATCGAGGCGGCGGCGGCCAGGAGCCCCGGCGCGGACCGGCTCAGCTACGTCGTGGGCGATGTCACGCGGCTGGCGGCGGCCGGCCTCGGGACGTTCGACTTCTTCCTGGACGTCGGCTGCTTCCAGGGTCTGGACACCGGACAGCGCCGCTGCGAGGCGCAGGGCGTCTTCGCGCTGGCCAGCCCGGGGGCCACCATCCTGCTGCTGAGCTTCGGCCCGAGCCGGTGGCGGCGCCTGGTCGGAGGCGCGTCGCGCGAGGACGTCGAGACCGCGTTCGCCGGCTGGGAGATGCTGGCGGCCGATCCGGCCGACACCGCTGGCCTCGGCTGGCCGATGAACAAGACCGCGCCCGGGTGGTACCGGCTGCGCCGAACCGGAAACTGACGGCCTTGCAGCAGGTAGTTGAATAATGGGTGCCTCGCTGCCCTGATGTCGTCCACGCCATGGAGGTGTGCCGTGCCCGCTGCCGGATCTTCGCCTGATCCCGCCGCCTCCGCTGCCGGACCCGGACCCGGGTGGGAGAGCCCGCCCGCCGCCGAGCTGCATCTGCATGTGGAAGGCACGCTGGAGCCCGCGGCCGTCATCGCCATGGCGGCGCGAAACGGGGTGTCGATCCCGGTGACCGATCCGGAGGAGTTGCTCGCCCGGTACGCGTTTTCCGACCTGCAGTCCTTTCTCGACCTGCATTACGCCAACCTGTCGGTGCTGCGGACCGCGCAGGACTTCTTCGACCTCGCCACCGGATACCTTGACCAGGCGCGGCGGTGCAACGTGCGGCGGGCCGAGATATTTTTCGACCCGCAGACCCACATCTCGAACGGCGTCCCGCTCGCGGCGGTGATGGAGGGCCTGACGGCCGCCGTCCGGGGCAGCGAGCGCACCCACGGTGTCTCCGCCGACCTGATCATGTGCTTCCTGCGGGACCGGGGCGCCGAGGCCGCCGCCGAGATGCTGAGCGCGATCTTGCCGTTCCGCGAGGACATCATCGGCGTCGGCCTGGATTCAACCGAGATCGGCTATCCGCCGGAGTTGTTCGCCGACGTCTACGCCCGCGCGGCCGCCGAGGGCCTGCACCTGGTGGCGCACGCCGGCGAGGAGGGCGGGCCCGAGACCGTCGCCGCCGCCGTGGACGTGCTGCACGTGGAGCGGGTGGACCACGGCATCCGGTGCATGGAGGATGCCGGGCTGGCGCGGCGGCTTCGCGACCAGCGCGTGCCGCTGACCGTGTGCCCGCTTTCCAACGTGAGCCTGCGGGCGGTCGACACGCTTGCCGACCACCCGCTTCCGCGCATGCTGGAGGAAGGGCTCCTCGTCACCGTCAACAGCGATGACCCGCCGTACTTCGGGGGCTACCTGGACGCGAACTTCGCGGCGATCGGCGACCAGTGCGGCATCACGCCCGCCCAGCTCGAAACCCTCGCCCTCAACTCGTTCGATGCCGCGTTCATCGACGACGCGCGCCGGGAGGCCTGGAAGCAGGAGGTACGCGAATTCTTCGCGCGCGACCAGGCAGCCCCTGACGCGGTGCATCCCGGCTAACTGCCGCTGAGGTCGGCCCGGCGGATGCGGATCGCGGCCGCGGCGACCGCCAGGATGAGCAGCCCGATCCCGGCGGCGACCAGGAAGGCACGATCGAAGCCGACCGGCAGCGCGTGCTGATAGGCCGCTTGCCACGAGGACGCCCGGGCAACTCCGGCGCGGGCGTTGTCCGCGACCACCGTCCAGGCCACGGTTCCCAGGAGCGCCAGCCCGATGGCCGCTCCGACCTGCCGCGCTGCGTTGAGCAGGCTGGAGGCGATCCCGGTGTCCGCGTCGGCAACGCGGGCCAGGGCGACCAGCGACAGCGGGACGAACAGCAGCCCGAGCCCGGCGCCCGTCGTCAGCATCGGCCAGAGCAGCTGACCCGCGTACGTGCCGCCCTGGGTCATCTGCGACAGCCAGAACAGGCCTCCGGCCACGGCGGCCGCGCCGGCCAGCAGCAGCGGGCGGACCCCGATCCGCGGAACGAGCTTGGCGGCGGTGAAGGAGCCCGCCACCAGGACGCCCGTCATCGGCAGGAACGCCAGTCCGGCCTTCAGCGGGGAGTAGCCCCAGAGTTCCTGCACGAGCAGGTTCACGAAGAAGAACACCCCGGAGGTGAGGGTCCCCACCGCCAGCATGATGACCAGGGCTCCGACGCGGTCCCGGCTGCGCAGCAGGCGCACCGGCATCAGCGCGTGGCGGCTGCGTGCCTCGATGACCGCGAAGGCAGCGAGCAGGACGACGCCGGCCGTCAGCGCGGCCAGCACGTTGGCGTCACCCCAGTGCGAGGTCCCGTCCGGGCCGGTGGCCGCGTTGGAGAGGCCGTAGACGAGCGCGGCCACTCCCCCGGTTCCGGTGATCGCCCCGCTGAGGTCGAACCGGCCCGGCTGGCGAGCGGACCTGGGCAGCACGACCAGGGCGCCGAGCGCCGCGGCGATGCCGATCGGGACGTTGACGAACAGCACCCACCGCCAGGAAAGGTACGTGACGAGCAGTCCTCCGGCGAGCAGCCCGACCGCGCCGCCCGCCGCGCTCATGGCGGAATAGACGCCCATCGCCCGGTTGCGGGCCGGGCCCTCGGGGAACGTCGTCGCGACCAGCGCCAGCGCGGTGGGCGCGACGATCGCGCCGCCGACGCCCTGAACCGCCCGGGCCGTCAGCAGCCACGCCTGGGATGTGGCTAGCCCTCCGGCGAGGGACGCGGCGGAGAACAGCAGCAGTCCGGCGATGAACATGCGCCGGCGGCCGAATTGGTCGCCGGCCCGGCCGCCGAGCAGCAGCAGCCCGCCGAGCGTCAGCGCATAGGCGTTGATCACCCACTCCAGGCCGCTGTCGGAGAACCCCAGAGCGGTCTGAATGTGCGGCTGCGCGACGATGACGATGGTCGCGTCCAGCACCACCATGAGCTGGGCGGTCGCGATGACCATCAGTGCCAGGCCAGGGTGGCGGCGGTCGCTCCGGGTGCCGGCCTGACCGATTGCGGAAGATGTCAATGTCATGCCACCGATGCTGGCGGCCGGGCGGCCCCCGCGTCGTCCGGCCCAGGACGTGACTTCTGCCTGGTCAGCCGGGATGCCACCGGACGCGGGGATACCACGCGGGGAGTAGCCGCGAATAGCGACCGAGGGCGGATGCGCTCGCGCGGGGGATGCGTACGCTCGGAGGATGCGCACAGATCAGGGTCGGCAGCGGTTCTACGCGGCCGGATGGCTCATCTCGGCGGGCGTCATGGCCGTGACGTTCCGCATGTGGCAGCTGCACGTCCGCGAGGCCGAGCGCCGAGCCGAAGAGGCGGAGCGGACCAGGGACGAGGCCGCGCAGCGCAGGGCGATGGAGGAGCGCCTGCGCATCGCCCGCGAGCTGCACGATTCTCTGACGCACAGCATCTCGGTGATCCAGGTCCAGGCCGGCGTGGCGCTGCACCTGGCGCGCAAGCGCGGCGAGGACGTCCCGCCCGCGCTGGCGGCGATCCAGGAGGCGGGCGCTGACGCCGTGCGGGAACTGCGCGCGACGCTGGGAGTTCTCCGCAGCGACGAGGACGCTGATGGCAGCGGCCTCGGCCAGCTGGACGGCCTGGTGTCCCGCGCCCGGACGGCCGGGCTGCCGGTCAACGTGACGGTTACGGGTACCGAGCGGCCGCTCCCGCCCGAGGTGGACCAGGCCGCTTACCGGATCGTGCAGGAAGCGCTCACCAACGTGAGCAGGCACGCCGGCCATGCCTGCGCGTCGGTTCACCTGCACTACGCGCCGGACGCGGTATCGGTCGAGGTCACCGACGACGGCGACGGCACCGTGACCGGGGCCGGGAACCGGGCAGGAGGTCGCGGGCTGGGCCTGGTCGGCATGCGGGAACGGGTGTCCGCATTGGGCGGCCGGCTTCAGGCGGGTCCCAAGGACGGCGGCGGCTTCCACGTGCGCGCCGAACTCCCGGCCCGGATTCCGTCGTGATCAGGGTCTTGCTGGCCGACGACCAGGTGCTGATTCGCAGCGGCATCCGGTCGCTGCTCGACGCGGAGGACGACATCGAGGTCGTCGCCGAAGCCGCCAACGGACAGCAGGCCGTGGCGATGGCCGCCGAGCACCGCCCGGATATCGCGCTCATGGACATTCAGATGCCGGTGCTCGACGGCCTCGAGGCCACCAGGCAGATCGTCGCCGACGAGCGGCTCGCCAGCGTCCGCGTCGTGGTCCTCACCAACTTCGGGCTGGACGAGTACATCTTTCGCGCGCTGCGGGCTGGCGCGTGCGGGTTCCTGCTGAAGGACACCGAGCCGGCCGAGCTGCTGCAGGCGCTGCACGTCGCCATGCGCGGGGACTCGCTGCTGTCGCCGTCTATCACCCGCCGCCTGATCAGCGAGTTCGTCGCCCGGCCGCCGGACGCGGTCGCCGCCATGGGGATGGAGGCCCTCACCAACAGGGAACGCGAGGTGGTGGCCCTCGTCGCGCACGGCCTGTCCAACGACGAGATCGCAGCCGCCATGGTGCTGAGCCCGGCCACCGCCAAGACCCACGTCAGCCGCGCAATGATCAAGCTCGGCGCCCGCGACCGGGCACAGCTCGTCGTCTTCGCCTACCAGACCGGCCTGGTCACCCCGCGCGCCGCCGGGCAGGCCCCGGATCATTGACGGCCCGGCGGGCATGGTGGCGAGGGGGCGTGCGGGCCGGGTGCCGGGCACGGGGGTGTTCGTCGCAGCGGACGTGCACTACCCGGCCTCGGGCGGCGCACGCGCGGGCGCCGTCGTGGCCGCAGATGCTGCCTTCTCCAGCCTGCTCGCCGATCGCACCGCGTACGTGGCGGGCGCGGCGCCGTACCGGCCGGGCGAGCTCTACCTGCGCGAGCTGCCGCCGCTGCACGCGGTGCTGGACAGCTTGGACGGGATCGAGCTCCTGGTCGTCGACGGCTACGCCGACCTCGACCCGGCAGGCCGGCCCGGCCTGGGCGCCCACGCCCATGCTCAGTTCGGCGTGCCCGTCATCGGGGTGGCCAAGACGGTCTTCCGCACCGCGACCCATGCCGTGCCGGTGATCCGCGGCGAACGCTCGGTCCGGCCGCTCTACGTCACGGCCGCCGGGATGCCCCGCCGCGACGCGGCGGACCTGGTCCGCCGCATGGCCGGGCGCTACCGGCTGCCCGACGCGCTGCGCCGCGCCGACGCCCTTGCGCGGGGACACGGCCGGGCCGACAATGGGGCCAATGCCTAGGTCCAATCAGCACACGTTTGGCCTGCCGTCGCCGTTCGAGCTACGCGGCGCCCTCGACGGATGGCGGGGCGGCGCCGGCCCGCTGCACCAGCGGCTGGCCGCCGCGCTCGCGGACGCCACGCAGCGGGGAGAACTGCTTCCCGGCACCAGGCTCCCGCCAGAGCGTGACCTCGCGCTGCACCTCGGCGTGGCCAGGACCACGGTCTCAGCGGCCTACAAGCAACTGGAGCTGCGTGGCCTGGTCGCCCGCAGGCAGGGCAGGGGGACCCATGTCACCGGCTCCGAGGGCGCCGAGGCCGGGGCGCGGGCCGCGGAGCTGGCCACGTCGCTGCAGCGCAACGTCCTGTTCCGCCGGCTCGGCGAGGAGCAAGCGGACGCGGTCGACCTGCTCGGCAGCTGCGAGGCGCCGGGCCCGGCCGTCCGGGACGTCCTGGCCGCGGCGGGGGCAGCGGTCAATGTCGGCGAACTGGCGGACGGGCACGGCTACCTGCCGCTCGGCTACTTGCCGCTCCGCCGGGCCGTCGCGGCCCGCCTGACGGCGCGCGGGCTGGCCACCAGCGAAGAGGAGATCCTGATCACGGCCGGAGCCCAGCAGGCACTTAGCCTGCTGGCCAGCTACTACGTGACCCCTGCTGCCACGGTGGTGGTAGAAGACCCGACGTTCCCCGGCGCGATCGACGCGTTCAGGACCGCGGGCGCGAGGATTCTCACCGTGCCGGTCGGCCAGGCCGGAGCCGACGCCGGGCTGCTCGCGGCGACGATCTCCCAGAGCCAGGTGCGCGCCGTGTACCTGATGCCGACGTTCCACAATCCGACCGGATCCGTGGCACCGGCCCAGGCCAGGCGGGAACTCGCCCGGTTGTGCCAGATCAGCGGGGTCCCGTTCGTCGAGGACAACACCCTGGCCGAGCTGGCGCTGGGAAACGAGCCGCCGCTCCCGCTCGCGGCCTATGCGCGCGACGCGCCGATCGCGTCGGTCGGCTCGCTGAGCAAGGTGTTCTGGGCCGGCCTGCGCGTCGGCTGGATTCGGGCGCCCCGGCCGGTGATCGCGCGGCTCGGACGCCTCAAGGCCGTCACCGACCTCGGAACGTCGCTGGTCAGCCAGGCGATCGCGGTCAATCTGCTCGCCGAAGCCGACCGCATCCTGGACCTGCGCCGCCGCGAGCTTGCCGAGCGGGTCGCGCTGCTGCAGGATCTGCTCGGCCGGCACCTGCCCGGCTGGACCTGGCGCGCGCCGGAGGGCGGGCTGTGCCTCTGGGCCAGGCTGCCCGATGGCAGCTCAACCGAGCTGGCGCAGATCGCGGCCCGGCACGGGGTGCTGATCGCTCCCGGGCCGGTCATGTCCCCCACTGGCCGGTTCGACGAGCACGTGCGGCTGCCGTTCGACTACCGGCTGGCAACGCTCGAACAGGGGATCGGCCGCCTCGGCCGCGCGTGGCATGCCTACCGGGGCGTGCTGGACGCGCACGGCCCGCGGCGGATCGATGTGATCGTTTAGCTTGATGGATTGGCGGCGGACCGGCCAGTCCAATCTCGGCTTGATTGGCATGCGGCCGGCGCGCGACAGTGCGAGCGTGGGCAACGAGCGCTTCAACATCCGCGCGGCAGCCGCCGACGACATCAAGGAGATGAGCGGCGTCCTCGAGCGGGCCGGGCTCAGCTCGTCCAAGCCGGAGCTCCTCGAGTTCAGCCTGGCCAGCTCCGGCACGCAGATGTTCGTCGGATGCCAGGACGGCCGGGTGGTCGCCGTCGCCGGCAGCGTCCGCTTCGGGCGCACCGGCTGGCTCGGCAACGTCGCGGTCGATGACGACCTGCGCGGCCAGGGACTCGGCGCGGCGATGAGCCAGACGGCCGTGGACGGCCTGCACCAGGCCGGCGTGGAAACGGTGCTGCTCACCGCGACCGATCTCGGCAGGCCGATCTACGAACGGCTCGGGTTCACCGACGAGGACGTTTCGTACGGCATCTGGGAGCAGCGGTGGGCGCCGGTCCTTGACAGCGACCGCCCGGCGCTGGCTTCGGCCCCGGCCTTGGTCCGGCCCGGCCAAATCGACGCGGTCATAACACAGGACGCCGAGGCCACCGGCGAGGACCGTCGCGGCTACCTGGTCCCCTTTGCCGACCGGACCTGGGTGCCCGCCGCGCCCGGGCAGGCCGGGTACTGGCTCGCGCTGCCGTGGGGCGGCGGGCCGGTGATCGCGGCGGACCCGGAGTCCGCGCGGCCGCTGATCACCGACATGATCAGGACCAGCCCGGGATCGCGGCTCGCCTTCCCTGAGCTGAACACCCGCGGCGCCGACCTCGCCGCGTCACTCGGATTCCACCTTTCCAGGCGGGTCCGCCGGATGCGGACAGGCCCGCCCGTCCCTGGTTACCGGCCCGCGGTGATCTACAACGTCTTCAGCCTGGCGGCTGGCTAGCCGCCCAGTCCCGGCCGTTCCGGCACAGCAGCTCACGACACAGCGGAGGTTCCGATGGCAGTCCCCTACTCCGAGCACGCCGCGCCCGCCGTCCCGCACGGCCAGGCCACGCAGACCGGCACGAACCGGGTGAAGCGTGGTATGGCTGACATGCTTAAGGGCGGGGTGATCATGGATGTGGTCACGGCGGAGCAGGCGCGGATCGCTGAGGATGCGGGCGCGGTGGCGGTGATGGCGCTGGAGCGGGTGC